>Ga0257115_1000027_pt1 | contig 175193 bp, 168 predicted proteins | sample SI112_100mmetaG_FD_194465 | JGI IMG/M metagenome (GOLD analysis project Ga0257115, IMG submission 194465) | Marine microbial communities from Saanich Inlet, British Columbia, Canada - SI112_100m | ecosystem: Environmental > Aquatic > Marine > Inlet | place: Canada: British Columbia | collected...
CCCATAAAATATATCATACCATAATATATTTTATGGGAAATTATTATAGCACACCATCATCGCCAACATTGAGACTCATGAGTTACAATGTTGAGTGGGGTTTTTTGGTCATGCCAAGTGATATAAGTGGTGATGCTTGTGGTCATACTATTCCACATACTAAAGAAGCCCAAGAGGATCATCTTCATTTAATTTCCAAAAATATAGGATTGATTAACCCTGATATATGTTTTCTTCAAGAAATTGGAAGTTTGGATGCTATGAAGTTTATCGCCAATTCTTTAGAATCTATGTTTAACCTTACATATGCGTATTATTATAGTCACGAAACATCAGGTAATCAAGGGGTAGGATTGTTAATTAACAAAAGTTTGGATAGTTCGTGTAAAGTTGAAAAAATTCCAAATTTTTATTTAGAAAGAAGTTTAGGAATTACTTATACTAATGGAAACCAATCTTATAAATTCATAGGTGTTCATTTGAAATCATTATATGATGGTAAAACTGAAGCCGACACAGCCAAACAACTACAAGAAATCGGAACGGTTCATGATTGGTGCAAAGATACTGGTAAAGTAATAATTTGTGGTGATTTTAATAATGTTGATGGATCTCCAACTACCGAACAAATGGTTAAATATGGTTATGTTGATTTATCGGAAACTTCGGTTTATGTTCCAAATATTACTAGAGATACTAAAACAGAATATTTCAAACATGGATCTAAACCTGAAAATGGATCTAAAATAGATTATATGTTTGCTAGTAAAGATGTTGAAGCATTAAGTTATCACATAATCGATGTTGTTAGAGAAACGATTCATCAAAATGACGCATTACGTGGAGAAACTAGCGATCATTTACCAATTTTAAGTATAGTAAAATTATAAAAAAAATTGATTATATTAAATATAAATATATATTTATATGTATAATTATTATGAGTGCAAAAACAGCAAATAATGTATTGAGAGTAAATGTTAGGGATACTAACAATTCGTTTATTAAAAAGAAAATTCCTAAAAATAAAGATTTATATGTTCAGAAACAACAAGAAATGAATACTCTTCCATTTAATCCATCTAATATATTGTTGGATAAACAATTTATTATTAATATTTTGAAAAAATATGGTATTGATTATGGAAACGAATATACCATTAAAGATTTCAATTTATTTCAATTAGCATTTATTCATGATAGTTATCTATTAGAAAATTATGATGAAAAATTTCATAAAGTTGATAATTTTGAAACTCCATCATATTATTCGTTTGATTTTTTAAACACACTAGATCGTAATACCAAACGGGCATTAGGAAAAATGACACATACTAAAATTATCAATAGAGATACTAATGTTAAAAAAATCATTCCTTTACAAAAAAATTCATATGAACGTTTGGAATTTTTGGGTGATTCTCATTTGGGTTCTATCATTAGCACTTATTTGTTTAACAGATATGATAAAGATCAGGGATTTATGACTAAACTAAAAACTAATTTAGTTAATGGAGAACAGTTAGCATTTATTTCTAGTAAATTAGGATTTGGTAAATATTTAATGATCAGTCATTTTTGCGAACAAAACGGAGATAGGAGTAATTATGCAATGTTAGAAGATTGTTTAGAGGCATTTATAGGTGCATTATATTTGGATATGGGAATTAAGAAATATGATATTTTAGAAAAGTTTATTATAAATATATACGAAACTCTAATTGATTTTTCAGAAATTATTGAAAATGATGTTAATTACAAAGGTAAATTATTGGAATATTATCATAGTCAATTTGGAGTATATCCAATTTATAAATTGATTAGCATATTAGATAAAGGCGGTCGCAAAGTTTATAAAGTTGGTGTTTGTATTCAAAATAGAGAGACAAAAGAATTAATGATTCATAGCACAGGAGAAGATGTTAAAAAGAAAAAAGCGGAACAATTAGCAAGTAAAATGGCTCTTATTCGATATGGAGTTATCGAAGCATAATAAAAAATTGATATAATATTTATTATTAATAAATATTAATAAATGACAGAATTAACATATCAACACTTTTTTGGTGGAATGGTAGGAGGCATGTTTGGCACTTTTATCAGTCATCCAATTGATACTATGAGAATTAGACTTCAAACAGATAAACAAATTATTACCAATGTTCAATGTCTAAAAAATATACCACCTTCTAACCAAGTATCACATATAATGAGAGATTTATATAAAGGAGTTAAAGCACCTATTATTGGAATAGGTTTAGAAAAAACGATCGTTTTTGGAACATATCATAATATATACGAATATCATTTATTTGGTAATGAAGTTGGTAATCAAATATTTGCAGGTTCGATGGCGGGGTTATTATCAACATTGGTAGTATCACCAATTGAAAAAATTAAAATTTTATATCAAAACAATCAAGTTAATAGTTTAAAAAATTGTTTTTCAAAAATTAAAAACGAAGGAAAAAGAAAAAGTTTTATTGTCAATATATATTCTGGATGGACACCAACATTGTTCCGTGAAGTCCCTGGTTATGCTATTTATTTTTATACATATAATCTACAAAAAAATCTGTTTTTCAATGGAGAACCCAGAACTTATCAATCATTTTTCATGGGTGGAATTAGTGGTGCGACTTGTTGGACATTTATTTATCCAGCGGATATTATCAAGACTCATAAACAAAACGATATTACAAAAAGTTATTCTTCAATCATTAATGATATATATTCTCAACGTGGTTTGAAAGGTTTTTTTAAGGGAATTAATTATTCTCTTATGAGAGCCATTCCACTACATGCAGGAGTATTTTTAGGTTATGAAACATTTATGAAAATATTTACTCATTAGTATGATACAAATGATACACATTTAAATCGTTGGTTCTACCGATTCGATAAGCACGGCTAACGATTTGTTTCTCAATATGTTGATCTAATTTATGTGTTAATATTAAATGATTGGTTTTTTCTAGATTTAAACCAAAATTCAAATATTTACTATCTAAAAATAATATTTCATGAGAATTATTATTGTAATTATTAATAATATTCTCAATATTTTGCGTGTTTTTTGAAATTTTTACAATATTATCACTTGTTTTCATTTTATCTAAAAATTTTCGATTTTCTGAAAATACCAAAGTATGAGATTCATCAAATGAACTTTGAATGGAGTTAATTATCATATCTATCACTTCTTCTTTATCGTAAAAAATTGAATATTCATTAAGTGTTTGATGTAACGTATTATATTTAATGGTAGTTTCAATGGGTGACTCAAAAAGATTTTTTTGTTCGCTTTCCAAAATTAATTTAATATCATCCGTAGTATTGATTTCTTCCCTACAATAAGGACATTTTTTTGATATTTGATAATTAGTGACAAAACATTTTAAACAAATATAGTTTATGCAACAATTTAAATTTATTATATTAACTGATTCGCCATAACATATATTACAAATATTATTGTCTGAAAGGCGTTCTTTTAACGAACTAAGTTTATTATTTATATCATGAATGTTTTTTTTGTTGGTATCAATCGTTTCTAATCCTAACTTTATCATTTCATTTAAGAAACTGGTAGATATATTTTTAATTTTATTATAATCATATTCACCATCTTTATAAATGAGGGTTTCATAACTATTTACGTTATGATCTCCAATAATGTCGATTTTATCTTTGGTTTTGTATAATTCAATAAGTTTGATAATTTCGGAATAAATAATATCCTTTTTTTCTTTTTTTTTATTAGAATATTTAAGATAGATATTAGAAATAGAATCTTCATTCCTAATATTTTTTAGTTCATACGATATATTAATTGATTCAAAATGTTTATCTAGAAAATCTTGATATTTACCATAAACAAATACATTAAATAATTTTTGAAGTTTAGGTATTATTTTATGCGAATATAATGTAATTTCAGATTCATTTTTAAGTTTTTGAATATCTAGTGATTTTGAATAAATATTTATTAACGATTGTTTTTCTACGTTTTCTATTACCTGAAGTTCGTTATATAATTGTTTATAATCACCACTATGAATCATACCCATCAATTTATCATTTATGATACCATCAAGTATAACAGTTTCTCTTGATGTTTTACATTTAATATAATAATGACATTTATTTTTCAATGCACCATCTAGACTTTTGGTTAGATATTCATTTTTAACTGATAAAAACAGTTTTTTAATTGTTTTTACATCCGCTACATTATTATTAAATATATTATTGTAAAAATTTTTAATATAACCAAAAGAATGGATTCCCTTAATATCCATATTAGAGTTAGTTAAAGTAATACCATTTGAGTATAACAAATTATGGTGATTGGATGTTATTGCATATACAAATAAACTATTGAAATTAGTATTATTAGGAATAACCAATGAATCTATTTCATCGAAAATAACTCTATTAAAAAAATAACCTTCAAATGAATTTATTTTATTAATCTCTCTAATATTAGTAAAATAATCATTCATTAATTCATTTATATCTATGTTATCCAATTCATTTTTCAAAAATCTTGTTCCATCATATAAATTATGATTTATTTTATATATTTTATCATATTTATTTTTTATGGAATTCATGTTACACCTAACTAACGTGCTACATAAATCATATTTGGATATTCTTGAAATATCAGATTGACATTTTTGTATTGCTTCCAAACTTTCAAACAAATTATATTTATTAATAAATTTCAAATATTCGGGATTATTTACTTCAATTTTGGTGACTTCACTGAAAGATTTTACAAATTGATTATAAAAAGTAGATTTTATTAAAATTATATCATAATTAGAATATTCATTAATATCTTCTAAAATATTTTTTTGTTTTTCAATAATATGAACTGATAAATCTGTATATTTATTTATATAATCTTTCCATTGATAGATTAATAAATGTGATACCACGATTATATTAGTATCAATATTAACGCACTTGGTATAATCACGTCCGTAACCAGTGAAATTTTCAAGTTTATTTTTAAATTTATGTTGATATAAAATATTAGGGTTATCTTTTAGTATATCCCCCAATTTAGGTTTATTACATATTTGAGAAATGACAATGAGCGATTTACCGCTTCCTGGTGGGGAACATATTGTTCCTACTCGTGAATTTCCTGTGTTAATCATATCATCGTGAATTTCATATTTATTTAAATAATAAAGTAATGTTTTTTGGTGGTTATATAAAGGTATATTAACCCTTTTGGGTTGTTCAGATTGGTTATGATATTCTTCTAGATTCAAATATTTTTGATCATTAAGTTTTTTTAAAACACTATTATCATAGTGTAACATGTTATTATATTATTATATTTGTAACGTTAAATAAAAATTGAATATATTTATTTAATATTTATATATTATGATATATAATCTCAATGAGTCCTAACAAGAAACGATGCGACGCTACATGTACTAACGGAAAACGATGCAAAAATAAAACTGATGACGAATATTGTAGAATACACAAAAGTAGCGTTATTAATGATACCAAATATTTAATTAATTATTACTGTGATGAAAATACATCTATATTTATCCATACACGTTTGAATTTAGAAAAAACGAAAATTAAAAAATATTATCAATTTATGTTTATCATCAGTATTTTTCAAAAACAAATAAAGAAATGGTATTCTAAAAAAGTTGAATCAACTATTAAAATTCAAAAATTTGCGAGAAAACGAATATTACCACGGTTTGATGAATGTTCAATTTGTTCTGAAGTTTTATCAACTGAACCATTTGAACGTTTAAGATGTGGACATATGTATCATGAAAAATGTATAGGTAGATGGGTTTCAAATAATAAATCGTGTCCATATTGTAGAAAATATTATTTGAACGATGAACCAATAATTAAATCTCGTATAGAACATTATTGTGACGTCACCAAAATTTTTGGAAAATTAGGTTGTCACATAAACAAACAATTTCCAAATGAAAAAGTTAATTTTCTAGAAAACTATAATTTACACATATTGAAAAAAAAATATCCAATAAATTTAGCATCACTTAACAAAATAGTTATCATGAATGTGTTATTCAACAGGGTTGATAATATTCTCATGGATAGGCATTCTCGGGAATGTGAGAACAAGAAAATTATTCCAAATATGGGTAATTTACCACAAACAATTTTTGAAGATACTAGTGTCATGACCCAATATATAAATAATTTGGTTCGACAAAGCGACAAAAAACAAATGTATAAATCAGTTAAATTATTACATGAAGAAAGATACGACATGGGAACATATTTATTAGGGTATTTCCACACCGTAGTATTTACTTCGGAAATAATAAAAAAAAATGATGAAACACATAAAAAAATTAAAAATATAGGAAGAGTTATTAAAAATGAAAATACAGTTAGACAAATTATTTGTGATAACGAATATTGGTCTAGGATAGACAATTTACTTATGATAGATAAACCTGATAATATTGTTGGTATCATGAGAGATTTATCAGCGAATATTATCTCAGGTTATTTGGGTTATGAAAATTTGTTAGATGCTTATATCTCATATGTTGAAAAAAATAATAAACATAACGATTATGATAAACCGTTATATAGTCGTTTATTAAGGCAACGTAAAATAGTTAGGACGTATAGTGACGAGATTCACATAAACATAGAGGAATTAATTAATGAAATATCTATTGTCATGGATAATAGGTACAGAAAAGAATATAATATTCCTGAAATATCAAATATGAGTGATGTATCAGATATTAATATAATTAAAAAATATTACGATGATATAAATTATTCATCTTTTGGTTATGCGACATTTATACAACGAGCACAAACATCATGTTATTCATCAATAATTATTGAACCGTTGAGTTTTTATTTAAAAGAAATATTTAACATAGAACCAAAAGAATTAATTAAACAAATGAAATTAGATTCCAAATATCTTATATAAATAAGTATTTGGTTTTTCTTCTACCAATGGTTCATCAGGAACACTAGCAAATGAAACATCAGGACTATTTTTCAAATAATCAATAACTTTATTTTTGACAGATTCTCCGTCCGTTTCGTCAGTTTCTTCATTCTCATAATCTTGAATGGACATATTATAAGTATCAATAAAATATTTTTTGAAATCTCTATCAGGATTATTATTCAAAAACTCTTCAGGAGTATATATATTTAAAATACCAAATCTATCACTTGTTAGGTATTCATTATTGTTTCCAAACATCATACAATGTTTATCAATATCAAATGCTACCATTAATATTTTAATATCGTTATCATTACAAATATCCATTTCTACATTTGTAGATTCCACATCTTTAGATTTGGTAAAATAGTCAGTTACCATTTCATGATTTAATATTTTAAGTCCATAAAAAAACGAATGATCTGATGGAGATTTAACTATATTTGTATAAATACGTTTGTCGCTATTTTTATCATGTTTATGCATTTTGGGAATATGATTACTATTTGGATGGTCATATGTATGGTCATTATAATATCCATTACTAACGATATTGTCACCAATTGCAAATTCTTCATTAAAACTCACACCAGTTTCTACTTCAACATTATTTTTCAATACAATAAATCCATAAGTAATAAGACTATCATCCGCAAAATCTTCCTTATTTTCCGAGCCGTTATTAGTAGATAAATCATTAACATTAACATGGTTATCACTCGAATGTTTAATAAAAAGTCCTGTTTCCTTATCAATATTAAATGATAAAATATTATATCCAAAATTTAGCAAATCACTAGATTTAGATGAAATATGGCTATATACCCACAAAGAATAATATGAAATCATTTCAGCCATTGAACCACGGAGAAAACTTAACCAACCCTTACGTTTGTATGTTAGTTGGCTAAGATTGACGGTTTGATACTTAATTAGGTCTCTTACATTAACATTTTTTCCATGTTTGTTAATATGTTCTGTATCTACTGTTTGATATTTAATTACATCATTAACATCTAAATATTCCATATAATTTTCAATAAATATCATATCAACAACATTACTTGCTACAAAATTACTGATAATATGTTTCATTTGTGTTTCATCGAAATTGCTACTATTAATAACCGTTTCTAATAAACCTAGATCAATATCATAAACCAAATCAGTTCGGAATAATAGGGTCTGTAAATTTAAATTATTAGTTTTTGTTTCATTAAATATTCCTAGTTTGATTAAACTACTAAAATCAACTAAATTATTATTTGTTCCTAGATAATCACACCAAGATATTTTATACAAAAATGCCTCTAGTTCATCTTCACTAAAATTGTAATGTTTGCTAATATATACCCATTCACTATCTTTTAGATAATCAGTATATTTTAGAAGAAATTCTTTATCGAGACGGTTTTCTTTGATCAACGTTTTAATCAATAAATCCCAATTTAAATCTCCTTTGTGTCGTTCGATCAATTCATCAGGAATATTATCATAATTATCGACATCCTTATAAAGGATTACACTCTTAAAAAAATCATATTCGATTGCGTCATTTTTATCCAACATTTTTTGAATATATATATAAAATAAAAATACTTTATATTGAAACTATTTTTATCCGTTAATAATTAAATAATAAATTATAATGATAAATAAAAGATGATACAAAAACCATTTCTGAAATGGATTGGTGGTAAAACTCAAATTCTTAATGACATTATTAGTAAGTTTCCACAAAATATTAATAATTATCACGAGCCATTTTTAGGTGGTGGTTGTGTGTTATTAGCGTTATTATCGCAAAATAGAATTAACGTCAAAGGAAAACTATACGCTTACGACATAAATAAAGATTTAATAAATGTATATAAAAACATTCAAAATAACAAAGATGAATTATATGATTATTTTTCCAGTTATATGAAAGAATACGATGCTATTACAGGAGATTTTATCAATCGTCTTCCATTAAATATTGTAGAAGCCAAAACATCCAAAGAAAGTTATTATTATTGGATGCGTTTGAAATACAATAACATTGATAAGGAATCAGTTGAATGTTCCGCTTTGTTTATGTTTCTTAACAAAACTTGTTTTAGGGGTATGTACAGAGAGGGTCCAAAAGGATTTAATGTTCCTTATGGACATTATAAAAAAACACCAAATATTATGACAAAAGAAGAACTTGATTTTATCAGTAATTTAATCAAAGATGTAGAATTTATTTGTTGTGATTTTAATGAATCTATTAAAAATATTAAAGAGAATGATTTTGTTTATTTAGATCCACCATATACTCAAGAAAATAAAAACTCTTTTGTGGAATATACAACTGATGGTTTTAATTTGGAAACTCATAAAAATTTATTTAATGAAATTATAAAATTTAATAATAAAAATATAAAATTTGTATTAAATAATGCTAATACAGAATTAGTATTAAACTATTTCAAGAAAAATTATAATTGTCAATATATTGTCTCTAAACGTGCAATTAATCCTTTATATCCAGATTCAACCACAGTCGAAATGATAATTAGTAATTGTTAATTATTTCTTTCCATTATTTAAAAAATAGTGTTTCCTAAAACCATTCATAGTTTCGTCATCGATTATATTTTTGCACATATTTATGAAATCATCTCGATGTCCATTAGTTTTTAACATACTAGTTATTAAATTAATGCAATACATACCACATTCACTATTTTTATGTTGATGTTGAATAGGGTTATATATCGGTTCTAATATAATTTTTGGATTTGCAATTAATCCTTGCGAAACAAATTTACTCATTAAATCTGAAATTGCATCGTTGGGTTCTAACCCATAACTATCATAATAAGCAATCATCCCATGTTCAAGATTTTTAACATCAATATACATGCATACCCAATGACTTCCGTCTTCGTCATGTCTATCTAAATTAAACACTATTCCTATTCTTTTTTTACCTGTGTTATATATGTTGTGAAGGTTTTGATTACTTAATTCAGTAAATACATCTTCAAAATCTATTGGAACGGGTCCCAAAAATAAAAAATCATCATAAATATCTTCATATTGTCTCATAACTGCGTCAATATCAAAATTCGATAACCATGAATATTTATCATCAACCCATTCATCTGGATGAATAGGCATGAAAATATTGTTATTATTAGAGTTTATATCGCTTAAAATACCATCGTTAATCCAACACCATTCTTTTGAACATTGTTGTTTCATGGCATTGTTTATGTTATTCCACAAAGTTTTTTTAGTTTTTGATATTTTAATATTTTTTCCTCTTTCATTGAGTTTTTGTGCTATTTGTTTTAGTTGGTCATACGAATAACAAGAGAATCCATTTTTTTTTTTAGATGGATGACATGATGGATTTACTGACATAATATTATATAATATTATCATATAATATGTCTAGCGTTCTTTCATATTATTCTTTATTAACGGATAATTATTTACCTAGATTTATCAGTTTTTTAGCAATTATATTCAAATTTTTACTTAGAAATCCATTTTTGGTATTTAATGCACTTATGTTTTTAAATATGTTATACGAAATAATAAAATCTAATCCGCAAAAAAATGATACAGAAAAAATAGAAAAATTAAAGAAAAAAATTATGACAATGTTAAAACGAATATTATTAATTAATATGTTTTTTATTATTATTGAAATTATCAAAAATAAAGTTGAAAAAAAATGTTATCCGTTACGTTACAATCGGATATTAGATATACTTAAATGTTCGTCTGAATCATTATATCTATACCTAAAAAATAATTACGAAGCAATACCTGTCGTTTATGATTATTTTGAATCTACATTGAAAGAATTATTTGAAATTGTCGCCACCGTCATGGTAACTATTATATTCACTTTAACTGTCAAAAACATGTGGTTTAACGCCGAAAAATTAGGTCAAAATTTATATGGTTAGTGGTCATGTTTCTTTTTTTTCTTCTTTTTATGTTCCGATGTATCTTTTGATTTTTCGGATTTATCAGATTTATCAGATTTATCAGATTTATCAGGTTTTTCGGATTTCTCAGATTTCTCTTTAGGTTTATCAGATGTATCTTTTGATTTCTCAGATTTTTCCTTTGGTTTATCGGATTCTGATGTTTCTTTCTTTTTGAACCTTCCTACATGTCCTCCAGATGCTCCTTCTTGTTCTCTCAATTCTTGTCTTCTAAGATTATTTTCAGTTTCATATATAATAAATGTATCAACTGCGTTTTTAGCATAAGTAAATGCGTTTGTCATAATATCTCCATAAAGAAGAGTTTCAAACACAAACCTAACATGTCTTAGATCGGCTTTTTTTCTTGATTTCGAATAATGGTTCAATGATTCATCGCTTCCACACGTTTGTGTAACATGTCTAGCAAGTCTATCTACGAATCTACCAATGAAATCTTCCATCAAAACATTGATATATACCTTGGCATTTTCGTTAATTGTCATGGAATTTTGTTCATCTTTATCCTTATCTTCATTCTCAGAAACAGGATCACTACCCTCGTTTTCTGTATCAGGTTGTTTATGTGTGTGAATTTCAATAGTAGAATACATTTGTTTCATCAAATATTTAAGTTTTCTACCGTCGTAATGCCACTTGAATTTAGTTCTCCCATCTGCATCTACCATATTTAATGGCGATTTCTCACGCAAAGAATTAACCACATCAGAATACTCGGATTCATTAATATCTTTACCTTGTTTTAGTTTTTTATTCATATCATGTAATTTTCTTTCGAGACTAGTAACATCTCTTGCCCTTTCCAATGTAGGAAACGGAAACAAAACATTTAGATCCATATTATTAGGACTGGTAATCATAGAATGAATGTCGTTACAGTTAATTCTGTTAGAAGAATAGGAATCTGATGCCCAATGTCTTAGACTTTCTTCACATAAAACTTTTGCGACATATTCCAGAACACCACTTGCAAAAATAGATGAATATTTACTAGAACCTACACCCCTAACTTCATCTCTATCTTTCTTTTCGTTGTATTTTGTATAATTAGTAGCATTGAAAACACATAGGTGTTTATGCAATTTTGTAATTTTACTCGAACATGGCAAAGTAAGTCCTGCCTTAGTTGATACTCCTGAATACTTGTTTGTTGTCATATTTATATTGTATTATTTACATTGTTTTAAGTCATGATAATCAATTTTTTTTTTATAAATTTTTTAATAATTGAATTTCCGCAATATGAAGACAAGGATCGGTTTCTAAAATTAATGGAATGTTATGACTAAGTATATATTTAACAAATGTAAAAAAAGTATTACTTCTAGAATCTCTTCCCGATAAATATCCTAGCATTAAATTTTGATGCCTATCTTTTTTTGAATTAAGATTTTCATAACTATCATTTAAATGAAGACACGAAATATTTTCGATTTTTAGATGTTGTTCTAGTAGTTTAATAAATTTTTTTTGTTGGGTTTTATTACACAAATCATACCCTGCTGTATAACTATGACATGTATCAATTACGAATTTTATTTTAGTTTGTTCTTCACCAGTCAATCCTTGATATACTTTACCCATATCTTCTATGGTATATAAAGCAGTCCCTTCACCCGCACTATTTTCTAATAATACATAGCCATCATTTTTATCCAACATATTGATTACATATTTTAATGAAATTATCATATTATTTATGGCTTCATCATACGACAAATTTATTTTTTTACCCATATGAACAACACTTCCTACACCACCCATTTTTGTAACTAATTTAATATCATCCACCAAACTAAGAAGAGAACTCATATTTTCTGTAGTGGATTTGGCTAAATTAATTTTATGAATACTATGGTTAATCAGAAAAATATTATTCTTAACGACAAATTTTTTAATATCATTTAGTTCACCATCACTAATATCAGTTTTAGTTTCGGTATATTTTACATTAGTATCTTTAATGTGAATCTGACAAGCATTGCCGTTTATTTCCAATAACGCTTTTAAACCTTTCAAAATTCCATATTTTTTTGTTATATTACATCCAATAAACATATTTATTTAGTTTATTATATATTTATATTATAACAATCAATTTTATATTAAAGTCGGATTTAATTTTATATTAAAGTAGGATTTAATATAAAATTGAATTTTATATTTTACTAGGATATTAAATTTTAATTATATTATAAATATAATTATGAGTAATAATGAAGAACAATTTAAAACATGGACGAAATTAGTTCGTGATTTTGACAATATGGGATTATCCGAAGATTTATTAAAAGGAGTTTATTGTTATGGTTTTGATAAACCAAGCCAAATTCAACAACGAGCCATCGTCGCTTTATCTGAAGGAAATGATTTAATAGCACAATCGCAATCTGGAACTGGAAAAACAGGTGCATTTGCGATCGGTATGTTAGCAAAAATTAAAAGTAATGTTAATAGCCTTCAAGGGATTGTTTTAAGTCCTACGAGAGAGTTAGCACAACAAACATATTTGGTGTTAAAAAACATAAGTTTGTATATGAATATTAAAATTGGAGAGTTTATTGGTGGAACAGAGGTAAATAAAGATTGTAATAAAATTCAAGATGGAGTTCATATTGCGGTATGTACCCCTGGTAGGTTATTCGATTTAATTGAGCGTGGTTACATTAAAACTAATGGTGTGACTATGTTTGTTATTGACGAAGCAGATCAAATGTTGTCTCAGGATTTTAAGGAACAAGTGCGTAAAATTATGTCAAATATTTCACAAGAGTGTCAGATTGCGATTTTCAGTGCTACATTAACTGATGAGGTAATTAATATTTCATCATGTATCATGAACGATCCTTATCATATTTTATTGAAAGCGGACGAACTAACATTGGAAGGAATTAAACAATTTTATGTTGATGTTGATCATGAAAATTATAAATTTGATGTTTTGCTTGATTTATATCAATCGTTGAACATTACATGTGCAATTATTTATATAAACAGTCAGAAGAAATGTGATTTTGTTTATGAACGATTGATTAATCAAAATTTTGCTGTATCGAAAATACATGGTAAAATGGAGCAATATCGTAGAAATGAAATTATGAAAGAATTTAGAAGTGGAAAAACTAGAGTTTTGTTAGCAACAGATTTGTTAGCAAGAGGAATTGATGTTCAATCAGTATCTTTGGTTATTAATTATGATTTACCTAAGGATAGGGATAATTATATTCATCGCATAGGTAGGACAGGACGTTTTGGGAGAAAAGGTAATGCTATTAATTTGGTAACTTCTGATGATCGTTATGCTATTTCAGAACTAGAAAAATTTTATAGCACAACAATTACTCCATTACCAAGTGATCTAAATTCACTGACAACTTAAATATGTAAGTTTTCCAATGAAAAACCACATAACTATGTAATATGTAAGTTTTCAAATGAAAACATATTTTCATAATATGTTAAAATATTATTAATATGAATTTTATGTTCATCGTTTATTTCACCATCAACAGGAATGCTTTTAAGTTTATGTATATTATATAAAATTAAATTATCACGCATGAGGACAAACCAAAAACTTTCACCGTTTTCGCATATATAACAAAATGAATCAAAAATAATGTTATCTGAGTGTGAATAAATATGTTTATGAAATGATGACAAATTTATATATTGTTTCACTAGATTAAGTTTATCAATTTCATCGTTAATTTTATTGATGGTCATTGCACTGATGGGGGTATCTTCATTAATTTTGAACATTATATATAAATATTATTGTATTTGATATTCTAATACAAAAATATAATATGCATAAAAAATATTTTACTATTATTATTTTTTTAATATCAATATATTTATTACAAAAAAAATGTCAATCCGAAGACAATACATCTCGCAAAAAAATAATTGGTTTTCAAATAAATGGTATAGGCAATGGACATTTAGCCCAAGCAAAAACAGTGTATAATATAATTATTAAAAAATTTGATATTCCTATAGTGATAATATATGGAACGAAAATCAACCACGATTCCACGTTTAACAAAAGTAAGATTATATATATGGATATGTTTTCAACATTAAAATCCACCAATGAGATGGATTTATTGGTTGCTATCAAAGATGTTCTTACACTTAAACAAACAAATAAATACGAAAAAATATATGGGATTAACATGTGGTTTAATTTTTTTATTTTAGATTTATTTAATTTTAATACTAAACATATTTGTATTGCTAATCAATTTTCAGTTCCGGATTATCGCATGGACATGTTGATTAGGTTTTCAAAATTTTTTTCATGTGTAGTACCTGTGTCAGTTCATTTGCCTAGTAAGCATACCAAATATGTAATTCCACCACTTGTTGAAATTAGAAAAATAAATAGACAAATAAATAAAAAATTAATTCTGGCATATTCTGTTTCAGGACAAAATTTTTCGAATACTTTAATTATGTTAGCAAAAAAAAATCCATCATACGAATTTAGATATTTTACTTACATTAAACCCACAAAATTGATAACAACAAACATAAAAATATTTAAACCTGATAAAAAAAATTTTTCAAAATTTTTTGAAATGTGTGGTGCTGTATTATGCACGTCTGGTGATACATTACCAATGGAATGTGCATTTAATGCCATACCTGTAGCCATAATGTCATGTTCAGATAAACATTTCGAACAAAATTTTAATATTCATAAATATGTTTTTAAATTTAAATATGCATTATTAATGCACAACGATTTAAATCTTAATTTTTTGGTAGATAGAGATATGTCTAAAATTTCATCAAATATTAAATCGGAACTTAAATTTAGAAACAAAAAAATACTAAAATTATGTAATATTTAACTTAAGAATGCAATGTATTTAATTTAGAGGACAATTTCCAATATATTTAAAAATATTATTTTGTTGGTTGAAATTATGATAAATACAAGAAACAATAATATAATTGGTTTCCTCAGAACTAATGGGATTAAATTTTAATATAATACTGATAAAAAACCAATATTCGTATAATAATATTCCTAACATAAAAAGTATGTGTTCTACAATTAATTTTCTAAATCGTAATTTGTAAAAATATTTAACAATAAGCAACGTTACCGTGAAAATAGAACCAATAAAATAACATGCATTAAACGATTTATGAAACAATTTTTTATTATTTTTAATTCTGTCGGTTTCTCCTTTTGTTGCACTATTATCAAGTTTATCAAAATATTTTTTCAATTGGTCATCGTTATATAAGGAATAATAAACTGTGGATATATTAGTTTTAATATTTTCATTATGTATATTGTATTTATTTATTTCATTTATGGAATTTTTTAAATTTAATAGAAAACTTTCTTTTTCAATAATAGACACATATTTAAAAAAAAATAATGATTCTAATATTGATAATAACAAAATATGAAACATTAAATGAACTATTATTGTTAAAATAAAATATTCTTTTTTATTTTTGTTTAAAAAAGTCAAACATACTCGCACAAATATATTTTTTCGTTTTGGTTTTACTTCAAGTTCTATCTCGTTTGAAAGAGATTCATCTAAAATATCATAATTATTTTCCATATAATTATGATAACATAAACATTCGTTAAAATATATTATTAAATAATAATTTTTATCCTCTTCAATCTTATTTATAATTCTAACCAATAATTACTATTTCAGATGAAATTTTCGATTTGTTCATTCCATAATTCCAACTTGTTTCAATAATTTTGAAATTTTTGTATAAATTTTTTATATATTCACAATTATTATAAGTCATAAACCAATTTGTTTTTGTTGATAAACATTCATGTAATTTTTCATGAGAGAAAAATTCGTGCATATCACCATTATTTCCATATAATTTAGAACCTTTTTCTAAATAATATGGTGGATCTAAAAATATTAAGTTTTTTTCATTATTATTGTTATTGATAAAATCTTCAAAATCAAGATTATATATATTAAAGTATGAAAGATCTAAATTTTTTATTCTATCGATCGACGATTGTGTGAATCTTTTTTTAGATGCTTCTAATGAAAAACCACCTGATAATGTTGCACCACTAAATGAACAACGATTTATGATGAAATACATCACACTTTGATTTAATGTATCTTTTTCGTTCATTATTGTTTTTCTCATATTTGCGAAATCATTTTTTTCAACTATATTGATTTTTTTGGTTGCTTCTTCACATAATTTGTTTTTATTATATTTACATGTATTCCAAAAATTATAAAGCGGATAAAATTTATCATTTGCCAAAATATTTAATTGGTATTTATTTTGAATATCAAATTCAAATGAACCACCACCAAAGAATGGAGAAATTATATTATCAAACGAATCAATAGTGAAATTTTCGTTCAAAATCGTATCTAATACTTTACATGCTCTTGTTTTACCACCTGGGTATCTTAATGGTGATACGTTTTCTGTGTTTATATTTTTCATTATTTCTGTTTCATTGTTTTTATTTTTACTAATCAATTTTTTATTCATTTAACATAATATAAAGGAAACTCTTTATGTGGTTTAACAGAAATTTTAACATTAGTAAAAGCATCAACTAGGTAGATTATTCCATTTAACACGATAATCATTAAATTCATATACTTCATTAACGAGTTTATCTTTATCTAAATTTTTTAATAATCTTTTATATTTTTTATCTTCTATTTCTTTTAGTTGTTCTTGGGTGGGTTCTTTATACATAGTATTGTAAGCAGATTTGAGAATTTCATTATATTCTTTTTCTTTCTTTTTTTGTTTGTCTGTTTTAGGTGGTTTTATTCCAAAACAAGTAGCACCATATCTTAAATTTTCATTTAACATTTCTCCACCATGCACACCAGGTTTGTCTCCACAAGGATTTTTACCATCAGTTTTGCAATCCATTAATTCATGGAATTTTTTTTGCACAGTGAAAAACGCTTTTTTTCCATCTACCCAACCATAATCACACCAATTAGCACCTAGTTTATTAGCGTTTATTACCTCATTTTCAGACGCCAAACGTGTTCCTAACTTCTCACAAACTGCTTTTGCTTTTGTGTATCCATATTTTCCACGTCCTACTAGGAAAACTTCTTTTCCTAATGGATCACGAACACCTGTTGATTCAGATAATTTAGGCGGTTCGCATAATTTTGAATCCGCTAACAATATATCATCGTTAATAAAACTATTATCGTAATTGATATTTTCATCTTTATTATTAATTGGTTCTGGTTTAGAGTTTTGTTCTATTTTAGGTTTAGTGTATTCTTTATATATTTTATATGAATATACTGAAAAAATATAAACCATAAATAAAATAATGATTAATTTGACAATAAACATTAGTATATATATTACTTAGACTTGACTAATCCAACCATTGATTAAAATTTTTTTTTTTACCATATAAATTGTTTGTTCATCAATATTTTCTATTTTAGGTTTTTTTTCAAAACTTTTGAATTTTTCACTTTTGAATTTTTCACTTTTATGTTTTTCTTCTTTATGTTTTTCTTCTTTATGTTTTTCTTCTTTATGTTTTTCTCCTTTATGTTTATCTTGAAATTTACTTTTATGATATTTGTATTTGTAAGATGGTTTATCGAACTTTAAATTTTTTGTAGGAAAATTTTTAGGAACATATTTATATATTTTTTCATCATCTTCATTGATATTATTTTTTTTGTTAAAATTTAGTATTGCATCTCTGTAACTAACACTCATGATATTATATATAATTATCTTTTATGTTTTATATATAGAATGAGTATATTATATATTCATAGTAATAATTCGAAAAAATGCAATATGTATGATACATATCATATCCCTGAATTTAATAAAAAAAATAGTGATTTCAAAAAATTATACGATAATATGATAAATGAAATATCTCTCGAAAAATATGGAATTATTGTTGTTACTGATATATCATTTATGGTATTGAGTTACTATTTACCAAAAGCAAATAAAAAACAAATAATTGTTAATATTGGTGGATTTATTCCTGATAACGAAAATGATTTAAATAAATTAATTTCCAAAAATTTATCTCCCACTAAAAAAAAATATTTAATAAAAGCATTTAATTTATCATCAGATGAACTTAAAAATAATATTTCAAATCTATCGAAAAATAAATTAAATATCAAACATTTTATAGATAAGACTAAATTATCTAAAAAAATAATTAAACAATTAACAAGTTATGGAACAATAAAAAAATCTAGTGATTTATTTACTTATCTTGAATCAATATTATCATCCAATATTGGAAAAACAATTAAAAAACATGTTGGGGGAACGCAAATAGTGGTTAATCCAAGAGAAATGTTTGGTTCTGAAGAATTAAATGATGATGATAAATCTTCAAATTTTTATGAAACAAATTCTTTAATGTGGAAACCCGCTAAATTTAAATCATGTAAAAAATATAGTTTAGATGAAGATGATCCATGTATGATTGATATGGGAAGACACATTCAACATACTTTTAATTGTTATAGTTATTTTTTAAATACCATACATAATGATTTAATTGATGTATGTATTCAACAAACCGATAAAGATAATATGAATGAATCTGATAGATGTAGAAACCTATGGCCACAACCGGGCGACTACTCAAACTCACCACTAATAACAAATTCTGATAATTATACCTGTAAAAATTTGGTTAATCGTGTTCTATTGGATTATCCAGAAATATTATATATTCCTGCTTGTGATTCACATAAATTATTTAAACCACACAAAATTACTAAATCTAATGCTAACGATGATGGATTATCGCACGGAAATAACAAAAACGAACCTTTATGTGATGGAAAAGAGATAGACGGTAAGGTTGTTTCAACACATGGAAATAATAAAATAATCAATACGGATAAGGATTTTAAATGTCCAAAAGGATATTATAAGGGTGCATTGGCTTCAGCACCTGGAAGGAGTTACCATTTTTACAGGAAAGATAGACAATCCAAAACAAATCCACTTAAAGTATGGTCCCATAAGGATGGGTCTAATATGCCTAAAAAACATGATGCTAGTAAAGAGAAAAATGAAGTTAAAGATCCATTGACTGCTAACAGAAATTACAATAATATTAGTTATTCAGATATGTGTGGTTATTTTTGCGTTCCTAAGAAAAAATCAAGTACTAAAATTCCCTATGGAAGATATAAAAAATTATCCAAGTAAAATACTAGTATCTATGCGTATTTTCAAATTATTTTTAAATATAAGTTTATTATCTATTATGAAATATTCATAAAATGAAGTAAGAATTTCATTAATTTTAGTTTTGTAATCTTCGATGAACTGATCTGATATTTCGTTTTTTTTATTTAAAAAGTTATTTATTTCAAATAAATTATCAATCATATTTTCGTTAAATTCATCAATATTTTTGTTGCATTTTAAATTTGTTAATACATATTGTAAATTATACATTTTGAAAAATAATTTGGAAATACTTTCGAATATTTCGAAACATTGGATCGCTATTGGATTACTTTTATTTATTCCATTTATTTTATCAAAAATTTTGAATAACAATAAATTAAAATATTTAAATGTATCTTGATCGTTTAAACGATGAAAGATAAAATATTTATTTTCTTCGGTTGGTTCGTGATTTAATAATGGTTCAATATTTATGGGTTTGGACGCCAAATTATTTAAATTAAATTCAGTATAAGTATTTATTATTTTTTCAATATAAAAAATTTTATCAGATGTAAGAGATTTAATAATAAATTTATCACTATCTTTCAAAAATAATTTATTATCTAACGCATAGGGTAGGCACAATTTCTTGTTTAATAAAAAATCAAAAAAATTAATTAAAACAAGTTCGTTTTCTTTATATTTTAATGAATATTCAAAATCATTTGTTTCATTTTTATATAATACCAAATTATTTACTTTATCTTCATATTCATAATAAGAGTTAAATGACTTATATATATCATCTTCGTCATAGATTGTGTCTTCTAACACGAGAGTTAGCAAATTCACTATTTTTTTGCTATTATTCTTGGATAACATTATATAAATATAAATTAATAATAAACTTTAATATTAATGAGTATATTTAGTAATATTTTTTCAAAATCTAAAAAGAAAACTAAAAGAAAACGTAAAACTTCCGATCCAGCAGTAAATGTTAATGATGTTGTTGTAAAACCTAAGAAAACAAAATCAGATAAAAAATCTGGAAAAAAAGAAGCAATTCCAAAAGCATTAAGGGAACAAGTATGGATACATTATGTAGGTAAAAAATTTTCATCTAGTTGTAAAGTATGTTGGTGTAAAAATCAGATTACTTGTTTTAATTTTGATTGCGGACACAACATTCCCGAATCAAAAGGTGGTGCGTTAGTTTTGAATAATTTGCGTCCAATATGTAGAAATTGCAATTTAAGTATGGGTGCGAGTTATTCTATAGATGAATGGAATCATAAATTTAAACCTATTAGAAGGTGGTATTACATGTGGTTAAGATAAATATGATGCTGTTATATAGAACATGAGTAAAAAAATGTTAGGTGGTGAAATTCCTAATTGGATTCCGATTTTATTATGGGCATGTTTATTTTTAGCAATAATTATTATTCTTCTTGTTGTATTCGCTTTTAACGATGAAGAAGAAGGAATGACAAACATAAATAAAAAAGTTATATCTACTAAATATAAAAACTAGGTTATTTGTGATTTAAGATGAATATGATGTTATTATATAGAAAATGAGTAAAAAAATGTTAGGTGGAAATACTGATGAATTACCCGATTTGTTTATTAATTTACTTAGAGTCTTTGGAGTTCTTGTACTGGTTGCACTGGTTATTTGGTTTTTAATCTGGGCATTCAACAAAATGGCTAAGGATGGTGCAAAGGATCGGGAACAAGGTGTAAGATAAAAATAAGACGTAAATGGTTACTAGGGTTATTATTTGACTAAAGAAAATTTCACTAATGTAACTAACACAAAACATTTAACAGCATCCTGTGACGAAATGGTAAATCGTATTATTAAATATATGGAACGTCCATTATTGATAATATTAATAATAATTTTTGTGATTCTCATTTACAAAAAAAACGGAGAAAATTTCTCAAATTATAAAAGCGATATTAAATATATATTTTTCACAGGTGGTTTTGATAGTACAGCCATATTGGTAAATGCTTTACTCAATACCGATTATATAGTTCAACCTGTATATATTAGTGATCAAAATTTAGATAATATTGATACCAATAATAAAAGAAAAAATCAAATTTATGAAAAAAAAGCCATGAATAAAATACTTGATGAATTGCGGAAAGATTATCCATTTTATAGGAAGCGTTTATTGAAAATGAAAACAATTAAGAAAGTAGAATATGATGAAGAAATAAAAAATGATATGATGTCGTTATTTGAAAATAAATATTCAATTCGTCCAGTTAGACAATATGGAGGAATGGCTCAGGTTTGTAAAGATTATGCTGTTAATGCTGACTTAGGAGTAATAAAAGGTGATGATTTATGTCATAAATTAACACACAAACATATAGGTAATGGCTCGTTTATTTTAAAACCAAACAAAATAGTAAATTATGGAACTTTGGATTGTAAATTAGATATTAATAATTGTGAAAACTATTTCAAAATTTATCGATATTTTAGATTTCCATTTTTGCATTTAAATAAAAAAGAAATATATTTAAAATCCATAAAAGAAAATTGGAATAAATACTTGGAATATACATGGAGTTGTTGGTTTCCACAAAATGGAAAACCTTGTGGTAGATGTGCTATGTGTAAAGAAAGAGTAATTCCACAACGAAGTTTAGATTAAAAATGCAGTTTGGATTCAAAGGAAATCATCAAATTGATTGTGAAATTCATAACCTTGATCTAACTTAGCACTACCGTTATTTATGGTTAAAACGTTATAACAAACCGCATAAACAATAACATACATTCTACCATAAGTATCATTCATATTTCCTTTAATAGTTATTTCTTGAATATCATTATAATTTCCACTGGGTTGTTTCATATTTGGTTTTTCTGCGAAATTATATACAAAAATGCCTTCTGAAGGTGTTCGACGATAATTTTTATAAGGTAAATACATATTAAAAAATTGTGGTTCAAGTATATTTAGCATTAAAGTATTTTTTTTGTAAAACGAAAAATTTTTAAACATATTTGTTCCCGAACGATATGCACTAATATAATCGAAATGATTATTATATCTAGTAATATAATTAGTTGATATTTCAGGTATAGGTTTCATAGAATCTAGTCGTCTAGCGACCCATATTAATTCTTTAATATTACTTCCAAAATTTAAATCGATACTGAAAATTGTATCATTTGCACCTGTTAATATTACTTTTTTTTTAACTTGAGTTATTAAATATTTATGTGTAATTGACGCAAATCGTTCTTTTTCGTGGTCGTTTAATGTCATGGTTTCCAATAACAATTTACATCCTTCAACTTCATTTGTTGATACGTTATACGTCAATCCACTTTCCGTGTTAGAATAATGGACTAATTTGTCAAAATTTTTGAATATTATTTCTACTCGAATACAGTTATTATTTTCATTATAAGCATTCATAGCGGATAACGGTAATGCATCCGAAATATTTTTACAAAACCAAAACGGTAATGGTATAACCAATAACCTTGGTTCGTGAAGTTGTTTAAATTTTTGAGAAACTAATGTATGTCCAATTAAATTATTATATCCATTAAAACTATCTTCATCCAAATTAATCTCATTTTCTAGATTTATATATTCTCCATTTAATGAATCGATAAGCGTTTCTCCAAAATATATATTAACTTCTTTTAACATGGCTAATCCAACTTTATCCACTAATTTACCTGAATTTTTAACATTGCTAGATCCACCCGAAAAAGTAATTTGTGGAGTTTTTAATTCTAACGCCATACCATTTAATAAATGTCCGTTAATCTGGGCAGGTTTTAGTTTAAAGATTGCTTTTCCACCATAAAGCGGAACATTTTCAGGATATGTATTTTGAATATTTTTACAAAAATTAGTATGTCTTTTATATTTTTGTTTAAATAATGTAATGGAATCTTGTTTATTTGATAAAGTATCAGGTTTATTAATAGTGATGCGTTTCGTTATTGGAGTTTTATTATCTATCATTTCTTGAATATTTTTATTAACGTTTAAAAATTCAAAATTTTCCATTAATTCATTATCTTGAGGACCACGTGCTACTAAAAATATATCACTCGCAATAGTCATTATATTAAATGATAATATTAATATTAAATACTAATGAAACAAGAAATCATTAACGAATTAATAACAAATGAAATTATTAAATATGGTTCATTCACATTAAAATCGGGTAAAAAAAGTAATTATTACATAGATATGAAATTATTAGTATCATTTCCTCGGTTATCTAACAAGTTGATTAATTACATGTATGAAACGACTGAGTTGTCCAAAGGTATTGATTTAGTATGTGGAATACCGATGGGAGGCATATATTTTTCTACCTTATTTAGTCAAAAAAGTAATTTACCTATGATATTATTAAGAAATTCAGTAAAAAATCATGGAACAACAAAATTAATAGAGGGCAATTACACTAAAAATCAAAATGTTGTTATAATAGAAGATGTTATTACTACAGGAATGAGTGTGATTGAATCCATAGATATATTACATGAACATGGATTATATGTAACCGATATTATTACTTTAGTAAATAGAAATGATGAAGGTTTAGAAAATATTAGAAAACATATGATGGAAAAACATATGTGTTCTCCGAATATTAAATATTTTGTGAAAGCCACAGAAATAGGTGAATATAAACCATTATGTCCATCACCATTTACCGACAAATTAAATGAAATAATCACAAATAAAGGAAATATATGTTTATCATTGGATGTTCCTAATTGGACTAAATTTTTTGATATATTAGATAAAGTTAAAGATAAAATATGTTTATTGAAAATTCATTTAGATATTATGGAATATTTTGGTATTGAAGTAATAAATAAATTAACTAAACTAGCATTTGATAGTAAGTTTATGATTTGGGAAGATAGAAAATTATGTGATATTGGAAATACCAATATGCTAACAATAAATAAACTTTTGAATTATAAATATGATATGACTTATAACGATGAAGAATGGAACGAAGAATTAGTCGATAAATCTATGATTGATTTCATTTCAATATATCCAATTGGTGGGTTAAAAAGTATTGAATGTTTATTTGACAAAATTGGAATATTTTTGTTATCCGAAATGTCCAGCGAAAATAATATGATTCGCCAATGTAATACAAATGATATACTTGAATTAGCAAATGATAATAATACCAAGGTATCAGGGATTATTAATCAAAAAATTAATAGAGAAAATATTCATGAAAATATTTTATCATTGACACCAGGAATTAATCCACAAATTAAAACAGACGATAAAGGACAAAAATACCGTGGAACATCGCTACCACATAATCCTGATATATTAGTAGTTGGAAGATACATATATTTAGCGAATGATCCACTAGAAAAAATTAACAATATTTAATTAAGATTTTGTTAAATATTGTTCTTTGTTTTTTTATTAACTATTACACAATTTTTATCTTTCCACCTTTGATTATCACGTTCTAAATTTATTCCGAACATAACGGCTAAAATCGTGCTTCCAGTAAAAGATAATGCTAATCCACATGTTTGTAAGGTTGTTATCATTTTATTATATTTATAAATAAATGTTTATACATAAATATAGATAATATTTACCTATAAAATCTTTTTTTACTTTAATCTAAGGTGTATAAAGGAATATAATAATTACCATCCAATTGATTAGTCGTATCATCTACATTAACCCTTAAATATCCTTTAATTTCTGCTTTTGTAACCGTAGAACCATCCACTACTAACGATTTTGCTATATTTGAAGAAACAGAAGTTCCTTTAAGTTTTATCATTCCTGTATCGGCATCAGATTGTGCAATTTGAACAGGTATTGAGGCACTTCCGCCTGTTAAAGTGCTTTGTATATCTACTTGATGGACAGGTGTTGTTATTCCTCCGAAACCTGTTAATCCACCATCTCCAATAATTACTGATGTTCCGTTTTCATCACTAAATTTAGCGATAGGTTGAGATCCTGTTTGAGTTACTATTAATGCTGGACCCGTGCCATCATTTGTAACACTTATTTGTTCTGTTGTGGTATTATCGGTATGAACCACAGTTATACTACCATTAACTTTTAGAAGTCCTGTAATACGTGCATCCCCATTAACATATAATTTTTCATTTCCCGATAAATTACCATTTATTCCCAAACCACCTGTCATAGTACTTACGCCACCAACTACTAAACCTTGTTGAATATTAACACTATCACTAAATGTTCCATTAACAGACGTTATATTACCACCCGTTAAAGTAGTAGTTCCATCAGTTATTGTTGTTGATGATAATACTCTTAATCCTGTAAATGTTCCTGTTTCCAATATGGATACTCCATCCGTTAATGAATGGATTAATCCACTTCCATTTTTGACTTCCAAAAGTTGAGATGGATTATTTGTTCCTAAACCCATGTAACCGTTTGCTCCTATTCTAGCACGTTCTAAATTTTCAGTAGTAAAAGTGATTAAACCATTACTTCCTGAATCAGAAACTGTTACATTCGTATCTTCTTCTGAAATTGTTAGAACAGAAATATCTGTTAATTTATTTGCACTACCATATAATGTGGTAAAACTTCCAACTACTGAATGTTGATAATCTATTCCTGTTAGTGAATTATTTGATATTTCTATTGTTCCTGCAGTAATAGAAGATGAAACAATACTATTTGCTACATTGACATGCCCAAATATATTTAAATTTGACATAGTAGAACTTAGATTTATAGTGCTTCCTGTGGCTGTTCCAATGTTGATTTGTCCTGTTGAATCGATGGTATCAAAATCTATTTCATTGAATCTTGAAACAAATTTATTACTATTAAAATTAACTATTCCAGAACCCTGAACTTTGAAACCAATATCATTAGCATTGACACCCGTATCAATATTGCAATTATTGGCGGTAATGCTTCCTAGAAAAATTGAGGTTTCATCTACTTTAAATTTTCCTAATACTTTTGTTAGAGAACCTGGTTTATGAACCAATAGTTCATTATCACCTTGAATTTTAGTAGAATATACATTATTAAAATATCTCGTTATTGATCCAATATCTTGAATATTGGTGGATGTTGTTCCTGCATTAACTTTGGGTATTAAATTGGAATTTAGGGATGCATTAACTTTTAAATCTATGGTGGAATTAGTTCCTAATGTAATTAAACCTGTATTGGTAGTTCCTAATATATTTAAGTTACCACCAACATTTAAATCTTTGTCAATACCTGCACCTCCATAACAGATAATAGCACCATTGGACGAATTTAAAGATTGTTGTTCTGAACGAACTAATAATTCACCTCCTAAAACCTCTAAACCATTGGTTATATTAATACTAGAAAACGTATCTACTATTTCTATTGAATATTTAGACGTATCCATCATATATATTTTGAATAGATATTAAAATATCAAATATATTTATAAATAATAATGTCATCTGCATCCAAATTATTAATTGAATCAAATAATGGTGTTGATTCTGTTGATGATTTTTTAACTAATAAACCCGAAATGACATTTTTTAAAAATACATATAAAAAACATACTAATTATTCATTTGATTGGGTAGATGTTAATATTGATAGAGGTAATGTTGATTTTGGAGAAAAAATCGTATTCAAAATGTCAAATTCTAATTACGATATGATTCAAGATTGTGTATTAAAAATCGTATTGCCGCAAATTGAAAGTCCTAATAGTACTGATCTTATTAATTGGATTGATAAAGTAGGACATGCAATTATTAAGAAAATAACACTTAAAATAGGAAATGATAAAGTCATTGTTACTCACAATGGAGAATATATGGAAATTCACAATCAACTTAATATGCAAAATGAGAAATTGAAAACTTATTATAACATGATAGGATATAACAAAACATTTGTTGAAAAAACCCTTACTACAAATCCTTATGTGTTGTATATTCCCCTTATATTTTGGTTTAATAAAGACATTGGATTATCATTACCAATATGTGCAATTCAAAATCACGATGTGACAATAGAAATAGAATTGCAACAACTATCAAAATTATATTATAAATATACTGATGCTATTTCTGCTAATGTGGTTAGTGGGCAACAATTAAAGGCAACCATGCTTACCAAATATTATAAATTAGGGGAAGTTGAAAGAAAAAAAATGATTAATATGAAACATAAATATTTAATAGAACAAATCCAAGAAATAGAACATGTCGTTGGGGCAACGGATGGTAAAGAACATAATGTTCCATTATTAGGATTAAAATTACCCATTAAGGAAATGATATGGACAGGACAACCATTGGACTTTTACGATGATAATAATTTATATAGGTTGAACAGTAACTCCACACCAGATTATAATTTTCCGTTTAAATATAGTCATCTAACGGCAGTAGGTGCAGGAAGAAATTTTTTCAAAAATTTTTCATTTAATGTTAATGGATTATCCTATTTTGAAAACGTCGATCCACAAGTATTCAACTTATATTTACCATATAGGTATCACAATAGAACTCCCGACGAAGGAATATTTATATATTCATTCGCCAATAATCCTACACAATATCAACCGAGTGGTAGTGTCAATTTCACTCGTTTATCAACCAAGGATACTTATTTACGTGTTAAATTTAATGATGCGGTTACCGATATACTTGGTACTAAATCAGTGAAAATAAAATTTTATGCTATTAATTATAATTTTCTTGAAATAGAAAATGGAAGCGTTAGTTTGGCATTTCTAGAATAGAGAGGGAGGATATCCTCCCTTGGACCCTCCTTATTTTTGTGTCTTCGACACAAAAAGGGTTCATTTTTTGACTTTGTCAAAAAATGGCTTCGCAACAGTTAGTTTGAAATGTGCGAAAGGGGTTGAAAATTCAAAAATTTTTTATTCCCTTATTTTTGTGTCTTCGACACAAAAAGGGTTCATTTTTTGACTTTGTCAAAAAATGGCTTCGCAATGGTTGGTTTGAAATGTGCGAAAGGGGTTGAAAATTCAAAATTTTTTTTTGTTTTGCAAAATAGTAGTGTTTTTTTATACATTTTTTGACTTTGTCAAAAAATGGCTATGCAACGGTTGGTGTATTTTTGGATAAAAAAAAAATAAGGCGAATTTAAACAATTCTATGGATAATATCAACCTATATCCACAATAGGCAAAAGTAGTATATACCGACTACTATCGGTGTTGCACTATCGGTGCAACTCGAATATGACGAACTTAAATTTAGTATCTCGAACCGACACGAATCATTGACATTAGTAAAACGAATTCACTAACATTTGATGCTTCATTACGTATTTTGGAGATAATAGATTTATCCTTCTCGTATTCCTCACTTTCGAAATACGTAGGTGGTGGGCAACAAATCCGACATTCTCGTAATGGACGAAAAACATCATCATCAGAACCATAATCATGAATACCATTGTGGCATTCATTCTGATGGAACGGTGGTGGTGGATCATCATCGATGTGATGCGATTGCTGTTCGTGCATAGCGGGGGTGGGTGGCAAAACCCGTGATAAATTTCCGATGGTGGTCATTACAATATAAAAAGCAATATAATATAATGATTTCAGAACTTTTTTCATTCAATTTTTTTTTCAAAAAAAAAATAAATTGTGTCTTACGTGACAAGATATGTTGAACATACACGCACACAATCGAATGGTAAATGAACCATTCTAACACTAACCGCTGCTACGGGTTCGGGTTTCACGATGAGAAAAAGTACGCAAATGGTTCTATATATTTCAAACCATTGTCTAAACGTTTGTACAACTTGTACGAATCACCGTTCAGACAACTTTCTTTGTAAATCGTACTGTCTTCGGGTAGTTCCCATGGTTCGTGTTTCTCATCGATGGAAAGATTATATACTTTGTATGATCCATCATTATGAATACACATCACTACTTTTTCACTGCGGTATGTTCCGACGTGGGTAGGATGAACTGCACTAGTATATTTATAATCGTGAAAGTGTTGTGGGGGGCTGAGTCCCACTTGCTGTTTATTATTCTGAGAAGACATTATCTTCTATGCAACAAACTAAAAGCAATATAATATAATAATTTCAGAACTTTTTTCCTTCAATTTTTTTTTCAAAAAAAAAATAAATTGTGTCTTACGTGACAAGATATGTTGAACATACACGCACACAATCGAATGGTAAATGAACCATTCTAACATTAACCGTTGCTGCGGTGAATTTAATAATCTCTTTAGTCAGTGAATCGAGAAACGGTTTTGACACGTTTCTTGCCTTTTGAGCCACCTGGACGTTGTCCAGGTTGTTCAAGACGTTCTTCACGTTCCTTAAGAAATCTGTCATGTTTTGAAAGTTTCTCTCCTTGTTCTTCTGTCTCGTTTTGGAATAAACCATTAAGAGCCTTTTGATGTTCAGGAAGATCAGGTTGTCCCTTGTGATCGAGATTACCTGCGTTTCCTTCAAGAGCCAACCTGACTCTCTCCTCAAACTCTTCCTGATCATGAGAACCAGATTCATCTTCTTCATCACTTTCATCATCTGAAAAATTCATGTCTCCGTTAGCAGGTAAAAATTTTTCGCTGGAACGATATGCTTTTCTGGTCGATTTGATTTTCCCATGATCCATACGGTGTAGAGACACAAGAACCCATTCATCATTCAAGCGTTCAATCTTAGCACGGTGAAAGGTAGTATCTCCACGTAACTTTGAGATATGTTTAGGGTTAGATACGGATACCTGAACTTCTTCATTCTCTGGAGTTACGAACGTATAGACACCACCGACATGACATGCAAATGTGCATCCACGAATGGACACAACACTTACACCTGTCTTCTTCCTCGATTTACGAACGTTTGTTGCTTGTTGTGAAACAACTTTCTCTGTGAACAGAGAAGCAACACATGGTAACCTGACGGTCACTCCACTTGATGATAAGACACTTGTGCTAATTGCTTTCATGATCCTGTCCAAAATGTTCCATGATCTGTGTTGTTCATAGCCCACACCTTTGCATTGATGTGAGGTACGCAACATGGTATTGTATCCTTCCTCGACTAGATCAGCAAGATGCCTTTTTTCGTCACTAGTCATAGAACGTGGAGACTTACCCGAAGACTGATCATTCACATCCCTGATGTAGGTAGAAATAATAGTCATGAGGTGAGACATGAACGAATCTGGGTTTTTATTTCTTCTTAGATCACGAAGGAAGTTATTAACCTCCTTCGAAGCCTTCTCACATGAATCACGAACCTCTCCGAGAGCCTCTAACAATTGCTTTTTATCCCCAATAGTGGAAAATTTGTGTTTGTCCGAAAACTCCCATTCAGGACACACCTTGAGTAAAAATGGTTGAATATCATCATGAAGAGTAAATGTGTTACTCTTTTTTTTAAGTGACGATGACACTAATGTAATCAATTTTGCGACTCTCTCCGATTCGTTTTTTCTCTCTTGTTTGCTCTTTAACGCCATAGAAATATCAGATTCAGTAACTATTGCTTTCGCATTGAGTTTTTTGAATCGCACAATTTCTTCTTTTGTGAAAAAATCTTTGATGAGATGGTTAAGAACCACCTCAACGGAAAAAGACCCCACAGAACTGTTAGACATAATTGCTAACAATAACAAACACAGTATGTTGAAATAGTTTCAAGGGTTTAGATATTCAATTTTTTTTTATAAATATATAAATATGTTATTTTAATTTAGTATAGAATAATGTTATCATACTTCAATAATTTGACAAATTATTTTGATAATAATGGATTATTTATCAAAGCCACATACTCTTTGTATAGTAGATTACGTGGAAATTTTCATTATTATCTACCTTATGGTGAATTTAGTGCGACTAAAATAACGGATAATATTTACATTGGAGATATTCACAGTGCTTATCAAGTGGAACACTTGAAAAACCAAAAAATAACCCATATAGTTAGTTGTGTATTAGGAAATACACCTGGTTATCCTGATGATTTTAAGTATTTGGTTGTTGAAGCAATTGACAATGATAACCAGAATTTAATAGATAAATTTGATGTGGCGGTTAATTTTATAGACAAAGCAATACAAGAAAACGGAAAAGTTTTAATTCATTGTGTTTGTGGCGTTAGTAGAAGCACCAGTATTGCTTTGGCTTATTTGATGTATAAAAATAAAATTAGTTTAGAAACCGCACTTAAATTAATCAAAGATAAAAGGGGTATTGTTTGTCCTAATCCAAACTTTATGGAACAATTGAAAATATTTAATAAAAATTATGGAACTTTATAATGTCATTATTTAATATTATGGTTAAGAAAGGTAAAGGTAAAACACAAGTAGAAACATTCATTAAACTTGCACCTGAACCAAAAGACTTGCGACAGACAGGATTACCTAGAGACGCATTAGATACACTCAAAACTATTAAATATAAACTTACTCCAAATAGGAATCTTATTAGAGAACCTAATAAAGATGATATTAAATCCATTAAAAGAAGTTTAAATGGAATGAGATTAAGTAAGCATATGTTGGAAAAAAATTTATTATTACCCAATGATAGATATTATGATAAAAATAAACAAGGATTTTTATTTTATGCGAATAAAAGTTTATATCAAGACGTAGCAACGACCACCACATATATGTCATTTATGAAACCACGAAGAGAAGATATAAAACAAAATTCTATGAAAAATAAGTTGTATATTATTACAACAAAATATGTTGATAATGTTACTATGAATTATGATGTGTTTAAAAATATAGTAAATCAATTTATATTAGAATCAAAAAAAAGTTCAATTGTAAATGTGCTGGAAAGTACAATAGGTGTATTGCCCAATCTTAAAAATATATTGTTGGAAAATATGAAAATAATAGGAAGGATCACAAAACCAGAAAAACCAATTAAAATCAATAACAAATCATCTAAGATGACTGTCAAAAGTTGGTTGAAAGAACGTGGAATGGTTATATATAAAATTAATATTGATAGGCTTATTTATGATATTGAAGACAGGAATATTGGACAAATTCAAATAAAAGATTTTTATATTGATATTCAAGATTCAGTTCATGATATTGCACCTTCTGGTTTTGATAATCATATTGATACATATATTTCACCTTTTAATGATGATTCACAACAATTTTATCCGATCCATTCAAGGGCAAAAAATGGTAAAACATACACTGAATTGCACTACGATAATGACAAATTTTTAGAGACAGACGAAGGTAAAAAATATAATCCTACATCTGAAGAAATGAGAATACTAGGAATAGATAAGAAATTTTTAATAGACAAAAAAAGAACAGATAACTTGAAAAAATCGGCTATTAAATTATCTAGATCTATTAATCGTATGGATAAACAAGTTAAAAAACTATGAATGTCTTGGACATTCAGGATCTATGCAACAACCACCACATCGTAATAGAGAACATGTTGAACTACGAGTATTATTACAACATTCACCACTACATCTACCATCATTCATTTTATTGAATAATAAATTAATATAATATTCATCAACAGAATGTTCATTACAATGGATCGTCAATGTGTCTATATTCATGTGTTTGATTTCAGGATTATTTCTAATATATCCAGCAACCCTTTTATCGACAAGTGCTGAAATTTCACGATGTTCATCCTCTGGTTTATGTTTCAAATGTTTGACAAGTTCGATATTTTTTTTCATCATTTCATCATGTTGTTTTCGTTCATCAATTCTAACCAATTCATCACTAGCACGTTCAATGATATTTGGTGGTGCATTAGAAAAATTATAATTTTGTTTGACCAATCTATTAATCACTATTCTTTTTGATGTTTCGGATGAATCTAAATAATCATAATCATCAACATAATCATCCCACGACGATGATGACATTACATGTCGATAATTAGTTTTTGAAAAAAACCAATCCATTTCGTGCATTATTTCCACTATTTCTTGTAATGTTCCATCTCCATCTTCAATATAATACTTGCATAATCTAGAGTCATCTCTTAATTTTAATCCTCGACTTTTGAGTGCTTTTATTAAATTTTGTTTTCTGTCACGTCTGTTACTTAAAACGTTTATAGTATTATCAACTGAACCATCATCGTGGTAAATATAACTATTACATAATCCTGATATATCTGTATTTGGATCTAATCGTTTGGATTTCAACGCTTTAGCCAAATTTTTTTCTCGTTCTTGTCTTTTGTTAATCATATCAATAAATTCATCTAATTCGGTATCACAATTGACATATTCTCTAATAATTTTTTTTTCCTTAAAATGTTTTTTAATTTCAATTTCGTCATCAATCATCGCTAGTAAATCTTTTTTGGTAGTATGTCCATCAATATAATTATTTTTTTCTTCTAAGAAAAGCATTGCACTACCACTGTTTCTAGCAATTTCTTTGAACTTATTTTCTTTATCTATTTTAGTTTGTTTTTTCTTATTTTCCTTGGCTACTTTACTATTTTCACGAAGATTTACTTCAAACATAAATCCTTCATAACCACCATATTTTTGAAGACAAACATTTATCACTTCATCTTGATCATACAAATGAACATAGTATGTATAAAGACTATGACACCTTTTTATTTTATATTCCAAATGTTCAATATCTTCTTCTTTTAATAAAAATTTATTAAATGCATCTGATTGTATTATTGTTGGTTTGTCAGTTATTCTCAATTTTACTATGTCTTCAACTGTATTATAAACAATACTTTTTTTACATTTATTACACATTTTCGGTGATACCGTTATGAAACATCTTTTGCATAATTTACTGATATTTTTAATAATAATTGATTTCCAAGTTTTATATTTTTTTGCTTTGGGAGAAGGTTCTTTTAAACCTGATTGCAAACCCCATGTTTTCCACATAAAACTATTATTGCTTAAAGTATTAAAAAGTTTATTAACAGGACTGATTATGTTAGTTATTTCAATTGGATTGAGAAATGAAAATATATGTAATAATACATCATCATTTATTTCTGTTATATTTAATGGTTCATCATCGTTAGGCATCATATATTTATATTTTCATAATTTGAATTTATATATAAATAATTAATTTTTTACGCTATTATATATGATTTTTGTTGCTTCTAAATTGATTCTAATATATTCCATTATTCCGTTTATTTTCGTAATGAATACATTGATAACATCAGACATTTTAACATCCGATGAGTATGTTATCATAAGATGATTCAAACCATAAATGCTATTTTGAAGATCATTTCTAAAACAAGCAATTTCGTCACGTTCATATAAATATAATAAATGATTTTTTTTAGAAATGTTATGTTCTTCTGGATTCATAAAATCTTTTCTAAATTTAAATTTAATAATTTTTTCACAATTATTATAAAATATATTTAAATATTTTATTGTTTTTCTTCTGCTATCATCATTTATATATCGATTGATAAATTGTGTAAAATGTGGTTTTTCTATACTAATTCCACCATCTCCAATATGAAGTTTATCGTCATCTTCGATTTTGCCTAAAATTTTAAGGGTCAATGAATAGGTATCAAAATTTGCATCATCAATGACATCGGATTTAGTAACCGTAAAAGAATTATATATAATATCACTCATAATATATAAGTATGAAAAAAAAAACTAAAATACTGACTAAACAAATTATAAATAATGCTATTGAGAAAGGGACAAAATTAGATGATTGTGATGAATATAATTTAAATACTGAAAATCCTATCGGAAAAGTTCCATATATAATACCTGATGATATTATTCCAATTAATCCTTTTACATCTCTTCCATATCAAAAAAAGAATTATGATAGATTAATGAGAGCAATTTTATGTCCCCCAGATCAAGATGGACTACCCAGCGGAATTAAAAAGAATGATTTATTTAAACATTTAGATAAATATCAAGCAATAATTTTAGAAGGAGCGACAGGTTCAGGTAAAACCGTTTTGATGCCCCTTTTTGCCTTAGAATATTTTATTAATAAAAAAGTTGAAAAACCTAGAGTTGTGGTGACAGTTCCTAAGCGGTTAGCCGCCACCAATGAATATCCAAGTGTTTTGATGGGTGTTGATATAGGTGAAGAATTTGGGTGGAGTACAGGTGGAAATAAAAAATTATCTAAAAAAACTATGCTTAGTGTTGTTACCGAAGGAACACTTCTTCAAGAAGTAATAAGAGATCCATTATTGGAAAAATATAATTGTGTAATTATTGATGAAGTTCATGAAAGAAATATTGATACTGATATGTTGTTGTATTTTGTTTCAAAAGCAGTATTTATCAGAAATGACTTAAAAATAATAGTTATGAGTGCTAGTGCAGAGTTTGATAGGTTTCGCCATTATTTTAAAAATAAGTTTGGTTTAACAATCAGTAATAATAATTTAAAAATATCGGGAGTGACCAAACCATCAATACCAGATGCACATAGGAGACCTGAAGATACCGATCCAGAAACAGGAAAGCATTTCACTGATTGGGATGATTTTTTTTTAGTTCCTGATTCTAAAGCAGGTAAAATGTTGAAAATTGACGATCTATTAGACATAATAGGTAATCATATTGTCAAAATAATAAAAAAAGAACCTTTACCACATAACAAATTTTTTGAAAAACACAAAGATAGTATGCCTTATCAAGATATTTTGGTATTTCTGTCTTCGGGAACAGAATTAGATAAAGGATGTCGAAAAATTAAACAATTATTGGGCAATGATGTTGTTATTGAACCAAAAAATGATAATCATAAAGCGAAATATGGTTGTTTTGTCTTGAAATCCGATATGAAGGAAGATCATAAAAAAATAGTTACTGATAAAACAAATCATCAACAATTAGGAATAGAACGTAAAATTATATTTTCTACTAATGTGGCGGAAGCCAGTGTTACCATAGAATCTTTAGCGATAGTAATAGATACTGCACAAGCACAAGTTGGTAATTATGATAATATACAAAATATTAAAACATTGAAAAAACAATATATTGCTAAAGCACAAATAAAACAACGAATCGGACGTGTAGGAAGGAAACAAGTAGGGGCAACATATTTTGCATATTCTAAAAAAGATTATATTGAAAAAACATTAAATTTCAGAAATCCACAAATACGTGCGGAAGATTTAAGTTATCGTATATTGCAAATAATAAGTATGGAAACTGTGGATAGTTTTGATAATTTGATAAAAATAACAGATGATTTGCTTGACAGCCCACATCACAAAACTGTATATAATACTCTTACTAAATTGGTTTATTTAGGATGTATAGATCATGATGGGTATATTACTAATATGGGAAAAATGATGTCCAATTTCAACAAAACACCATTAGAAATCAATAAATCGTTGATGTATAGTTGTGCGTTAGGAGTTCGTTTAACCATGATTCCAGTGATTTTGTTAATGGGAGAAAGCAATATTAGAAATGTAAGTGATTTGTTAATAAATTATGAAAGTAACAAATTACCGAATCATTTGCGAAAAGAATATGTGGGTGAAAATGATTTCGTTACTATGCATAATATATTTTATAAATATTACAATTATCGACAACGGATATATAATGAAATTAATGAAAAAGATGAAAAAAATAAGGAAATGATTGAAGAATTGAAACACGAAAAACAAGGTGCAATAGATAAAAAACCATATGATGATAAAATTGAAAAATTAGAGGAAACGCTAGAAAATAAAAAAGGAAAAATAGAAATAATGATGATGAAATTTTGCGATAAAAATTATTTAGTTAGAACTAAATTAGAAGATGCATACAAAAAATTAATAGATATAGGAAATCCCCTGAAGTATGGATTTATGAAAATATTAGGGAATGATCAAAATTATAGAAATATAATTAGGAGAATCAGAAAAGATGATACCATAAAATACAAATTACCAAAACATAAAATTTCTTGGCGAAGTTTGCCTGTAAATACAATGACGGAACATGACGTGTTGAGCGTTAGCGAAAAATATAAAGAAAATTTACTAACTTGTTTGCTAGTTGGTGGATTTATGAATATAGGGGTTTTGGACGAAAAAACCAATAAATATCATCATATAGAAACGAATAATGTTTTACAAGTTTCCAATCCAAATCTTCAAGACTATCAAAAGGGAATTAACTATGAGTTACCAAAAATTAAACCAAAATTTATATTATATGCAAATACAACATTAATCGGAATGAACCAAACAATTAATTATATTATAGGTTTTGATGACCCAATGAAATTTTATATTCCCGGTTTGATATATTATCTTAATAACGAAAATAAATATACAAAGCAACTAAAATTAAAAGAAAAAATAACATCATTCAGTCATTTGATTAAATTAAAAAGTAATAAATATAAATTTAATTATTATTCGACAAATTAATATGATATTAGTAAATATATAAAACATGTCACACATATGTCTCTGTATTCTAAAGATAAATATGATAGCATTTTGAACGTTAAATGTGGTGATTTAATTATCATGGTAGCACGTTCTCCAAATAAACAAATTAGGAGTGTGGTGTCAATTGCTAACCATGCAGGTTTAGAGGATGCTTATGGATTTATAGTAACACCTATGAACACCAAAATGTGCAAACTTAAGAAACTTAATGGTTCAACATTTTTAGAGAAAAAGAAAACACCTGGGTTTAGAAGAGAATCATACAATTATTTTTATACTATTGATAATGATACTCAGAAACATAATACTAAACTTGAAAAAATTAAGTCTTACTAAATTTTTAGTAAATTTTTACTAAATTTTTACTACATTTTTTTTATTTATATTTAGATAAATAAAAATTGATAAACCGATATAAATATAAATCTTATTATTTATATAGATAATTTGTCTCTTCGAAACATGATTAAAAGTGATGCAGTGCAGAATGAACATTTGAATATAGAATCTTCGAAATTTAGAGATTATGTAAAAGCAGAAATGATTTTTACCGCCGATAAATTTGATATGGATAATTTCAATAAAATACGATATAGAAACAAAAAAGATAGTTATGCTAGACATAAATATGTGGATATGTCTGGTAATCAAATAACATCTGGAGGAATATTATTTTATCGTATAAATGATAATGGTATAAAAGAATTTTTGCTGTTAGATAATGAGGAACGCAATAAATACGAGGACTTTGGAGGATGTGTTGATGAACATGATAATTGTATATATGACACAATTAGGCGTGAGTTATTAGAGGAATCCAATAATGTATTTAGTGAATATTTAACATCCAATGAGATAGATGATTTAGTTTATAAATCTGATAAATTATATAATAAAAATAATAAATATTTTTTGTTAGTTAATGAAATCCCAAAAAAAATGGAAAATTTATCATTGGATATGTTTGGAACAAAAGAAAATCATGATGGTATAAATCGTTCATTAGAATGGATACCTTTATCGAAATTGATGGATAGGGGATTTCGTAATAAATTGAATTATCGTTTATTATTTAAGGATTTTTTGAGTTATTTATATATCCAACCGATAGTATTTGATACTGAAGTTCAAATATGCAAAGAATCTTGGATTAATAAAATATATCAACATATGGAAAATATATCTTTATGGAAAAAATTAACTAGTAAAATTATTAAAATTTTATCGAAAATCACTGAAAATCATAATAATATGAATTTATTAAAAAAATTCGTTAAAAATTATGGTAAGTTAATGACGGAATTAGATAAATTACTAAATTTATACGAAACTTATCATAATGGGAATGAAAACGGAAAACATATCTGTGAATTACATTTAGCGTATTTGAATATGTATGCTAACAAATTTAATGAAGATATAAAAATATTTATGGATAATCAACAATATAAATATATTTGCAAATTACACAATAAAAAAGACACAAAAACATATTTGAATGGGTTGATACGAACTGCTATGCGTGTTAATTAATAAAAATTGATGTATAATTATTCAAAGAATAATTATTATATATTATTATGACACACATTTTTGATACGAAAAATTTTAAGATTGAACAACATAACCAACATAAAGAAAAATATGCAGATTTTATTGAAAAAAAGAAATATGTTGATTTGTGCGGTAATGAAGTAACCGCTGGTGGAATATTATTTTATAATGAAAATAAAGATTTTTTAATGATATACAACGAAAAACGGTTTAGATGTGAAGATTTCGGTGGAAGTATTAATAACAACGATAAATGTATTTATGATACTATTAGACGTGAATTATTTGAAGAATCCAATGGTGTATTTGATGAATATTTAACATCAAACGAAATAAACGATATGATTCAAAATGCAGATCAATTATATAACAAAGATAATAAATATTTTTTATTGATTAGTAAATTACCTAGTAAAATGGAGGATATATCGCTAGATATGTTTGGAACAAAAGAAAATCAAAATGAAAGTGTTAAACGAACATTGAAGTGGATATTATTTAAGGATATGTTGAATAACAAAATGTTAAATAAAAAAATATTATTTCATCGATTAATATTTGATGGTTTTCTAAGTTATCTCCAGAGTCTCGAAAAACATGATATTTAACCATCGAAAAGTAACTAAATTAGACACGTCATTAACCACGAAAATGACGCATAAAAAAATTGATTATTAAAACTTAAATTATTATAATTATATTAATTTAAAATGGTTTCGAGTAAATATAGTAGTGATTTGTCTAGTTACTTGAAAAAGTTTTCGATAAAAGACAAAAACTATAATGTGTTATCCATGGGTTCTCCCAAAGGAAAATACAGATTTGTCAATATTGAAAATTTATTCAATGTGATACATGATGCTATTAATAAGGATAATTTTAATCCACATTTGACACAAAAACCTGATGAAATAAGTTGTATAACTATTGATATTGATTTAAGACAACCGATCGATAACATGAATCGATTATATACGGATGAATTGTTTGTTAAATTAGCCAATATGTGTTTTAAACATATAAAGGATAATTTAAATGTAAAAGATGCACAAAAATTAATGTATGTATTTGAGAAAAAGAATTTGAGTAATAATAAGGGAAAAATGAAGGATGGTATTCACATTATGTTTCCGTTTATTCATATTGATAGTATGTATAAAAAAAGTTTATATTTGAATTTAAAAACTAGTATGGACATATTTTTCAAGGATCTTGGTTATGATAATTACGACGATGTGTTTGATTTTTCAACAATTTCAACTAATTGTTGGTTGATTTATGGATGTTGTAAGCCTGGTTGCGAACCATACAAATTAACACAAGTGTATGATCAACATGGAATGGCGAAAGATGTTCCAGTGGATATTAGACAAATTATGAAAGATTGTAGTGTGTTTAAAAACGATACATATGTATGTAAATATAAATCGGGACGATTTGATATATTATCATCTGAATGTAAAACTTTAGATAGTAAAAAAGTAAAATCGGTAGTTGATGAATCAATTAATAAAGTGATGGTCAATAAAAAAATAATTAAATATATTCTTAAAAAACCACAAAACGAATGTTCATTGAAAAAGATTCAATATGCCAAAAATTTAGCATTAAACTGTTTATCGGAGGAATACAGTGATGCTTATGATAAATGGTTTAATGTAGGAATAACTTTACATAATATTTCACATACTTTGAAAGATGCGTGGCACGAATTTAGTAAAAAATCATTGAAATATGATAAAAATATTTGTGACGGATTATGGGAGAAATTCGATTATTTGGATGCACCTAACAAATTAACGATGGGTAGTTTGATTTATTGGGCTAGGAAATGTAATAAAAAAGAGTATGCAGAAGCGACGACAGTTTATTCATCCTATTCAATAGATAAAATGCAAACACAAACAAATAATGCGGTTGCCGAAGCGTTTTGTGACATATATGGAAATTTGTTTGTTTGCGGTGATATTAAAAACGATAGGTGGTTTCGATATGATACTCATAGATGGGTGGAGGATATTAAAGGTGTTACTGTTAGAAAAATGATTTCAAAAGAGTTTGCACAGGAAATTATGAATATTGCTATTGATTATAATAAAAAAGCCGCCGATGGCGAATGTAGTGAAGACGATAGAGTTAAATACTTAAATAAAAGTAAAATTTATAACGAAATTGTTATTAAACTTAAACAAACTTCGTATAAAAGTAATGTTATGAAGGAGATTTCAGAATTTTTATATCAACCCAGTTTCATTGAGGAATTGGATAAAAATAAGAATTTGATGGGATTTAAAAATGGAGTATTTGATTTTGATGAATATGAATTTAGAGATGGTATTCCCAGTGATAATATTAGCATGTCGACGAATGTTGATTATATTCCATATAGTGAAATAAATAATAATCAATATTTTAGTGATGTGGTAGATGAGGTTTATGAGGTAATCGAAAGCATTCATCCAGATACTATTATGAGAAACTATTTGTTAAATTTGTTAGCCAGTGTTAATCATGGATTAATAAAGGAACAGAAATTTCATATATGGACAGGGACAGGTTCAAATGGAAAAAGTATTTTGATCGATTTGATTAAAAATTCGTTAGGAGATTATGCTGTTGTTTTACCTACATCAATGATCACTAGTAAAAGGGGAAGTTCGACGAGTGCTAATCCAGAATTAGTTAAAACTAAAGGTGTTAGATTTTGTGTTTTGCAAGAACCAGAGGAAAATGCCCAAATTAATACAGGGGTAATGAAAGAATTATGTGCGGGTGATGAACAAACAGCACGTGGTTTATTTAGTAATCCAATTCGGTTTCATCCACAATTTACCATCGTAATGACATGTAATCATTTACCAAATATACCTTCAAATGATGGAGGAACATGGAGGAGAATTAATGTGATAGAATTTAAATCGAAATTTAAAAGTAATCCTGATGATGAAAATATAAATGAAAAAAAAGCAGATACAGGTTTATTGGTAAAAATTGATTCTCAGGTTTTTAAGGAGGCTTATTTATCTATCATAGTTGAACAATATAAACAATATAGTAAATGTGGAATTAAAGAACCCGAAGAAGTTATTAAATATACCATGGATTATCAACAACGATCAGATTTTTACGAACAGTTTATCAACGATCATATTGTCAAAACTGATGATAAAAAAGATATTATTAAAATAACTGAAATTTATCAATGTTTTAGTAAATGGTTTAAATTCGAATTTAATGGACAGAAAATTCCCAAGAAAATGGATCTCAAAATGCAACTACGAGATAAATTAAGTAACATGTTTTCAACAGGTTGGAAATATTATAAACTCAAAGAAGATGAAGAGGACGACGAAGAGTCCGATGAAGAAGAAAAAAAAAATTAAGATATTTAATGAATATTAAATATTAGTGTAAAAATTTATTAAAAAAAAAATAAAAGGTATGTGTAAAGTGACGTCGAAACGTGATGATTATTCACACACCAATATAAAAATTGTAAATATTTAATTTATTACACGATATGAGTAGCCAATTCAAAGTCTAAATTATCTGGACGTGTGTTTCTGAACTGATCCACTATATTTTGGCGTGTATTATGATTAACACACATCATAAGAAGATCAACAGTTAAACGCAATTCTGCTACAAAAATTCCCATTTCTTCAACTCTGTTTCGGAAATTTTCACCGAAAGTGGTAACACAGGTTATGTAAATTTCTGGTTGTGTGTTACCCACAATGGTTGCTTGTACGACTGTTTCAATAAGTCCAGATTGAGGATGCAAGACTTCCATATGTGTGTTTGTTTGGACATATCGACCTTGTATTTCATGAACATTTTCTGGCAGTTGGGACGAATTATCGTTAGACGAGTGTTGGCGACGAGTCATTTTATTGGCTATCTAGGTAATTTACAAAAACGATCATCATCAATAGTTTCTGAATTTTTTACATTCAATTTTTTTTATTTTAAAAAAAAAATTAAGATATTTGATAATTATACTAAATATTTTATATTATTTATTCAAATTTCACACTTACCATAGGATGTATATAATCTGTTCTGTAAGTTTGTTGAGGATACCTAGTCATAAACTCATTAATAACATCGTTAGCATCACTGATGCTAATAAAACCGTCGTTATTAATATGTTCTTTCATAGATTCTTCAACGTAATTTAACATAGAACGCAAAATCATATTATCTCCATAAAGATATATTTCATATTCTAAATTAACGTGATTATTGTTGTCATCAACACATGTAAATGTGCATCCACCAGATGTAGGGGTTCTTCTACTTATGGTAGGAGATCCAACATTATTATTATCATTATTATTATTATTATTATTTCCAAAAACTTTGAAAACTTCAAAAACTAAATTATTAACGTATTCATTTGGGTTAGACATGTCTGATTAGTATTATTTTACCCAAGTATTTTATCTTCAATTTTTTTTACAAAAAAAAATAAAGGGTGTGTTAAAATGGATGAAAAGAATTTCATATATGGTCATTGACCGACAGACAATCTATCAATGGAAGCACGATGTTCTTGATAAAATATACGTATCGTATCAACCACGTTGGACTTCGTGTGTGGCATTAACATGTTGTTGATATAATTATACAATTGAGATAAATTCATATTTTGTTGAGAAAATCCAACCATTATTTGGATATTACCATCTTCACATAATATACTAAATAAATAACGAGGTAAAACTAACATTTTATAGTAATAATTTAATCCTAAGACATTTTTTCTTCAATTTTTTTTTCAAAAAAAAAAATAAGGGGTGTGTGTAAAAGTAGCGTCGAAACGCAATGATCATTCACACACCGAAATAAAACATAACAATCACTGTATGACTTCAATGTTAGTCACCATAATAAAGTTCAAATTATTAGGATATATATTCCTGAATTGGGACACATAGTAGAGCCTGTAGGCGGTATCGGCAGTTTCCATCATCATACCGATGAGAATTTCAACTTCATCTATGAGGTCGGTCATTTCGGATAACCAACCGTCCCTCAGAATATCCTCTCCGGGATTTATAAGACATGAGATACATATTTCATGTCTCGTGTCACCTATATAAGTACCACTCGAAATGATTTCTGAGAGTCCGCTTCGAGGGTCCAACATTTTGAAGTTGGATTTTATGTCGACGAGCAACGGATGATCTGTTTCGGGAACATTATCCGCAGTGTTCGAAACGTTTTCTATGATCCATATAGGACCATTATTCCGTTTTTTTTGTAATGGACAATTACAGAGTTCACCGTCACGATAACGGGGAGTCATTCTGCAACAACACACACCTCCAAAAACTGAATCTTTAGCCACTAACCCTAAGCCCAAAGACCGAGCCCCTAAACTGAACACACCCACACACAAATATTATCTATAGTTTTAGGATGTTTTTTGTTCAATTTTTTTATATAAAAAAATTAAGATAATTATATTAACATAAAAAAAAAATAAAGAGTGTCAGTTTTACCTGACACAAAAAACCTTACTCGTTGTTGATGAACGCACCTTCAAATTTTATTGAAGAGGTCGTCCATACGTTGTTCAATAATACTGACAACAATAGCATGAGTTTCGGACAAGTCTAAAAATTCTTGGTTGTCAATATGATGCACAAAACCCAGTTCAACCTCATACAAATACCCTCGCAGGTTTGTGATATTGTTCGCAATATTCTCTGTTTCCATTGAATCCAACGTGTTTAAAAACAGTTTTATCTATTTTATCTCAGAACATTTTTCTATCAATTTTTTCACGTTCCAAGCGATCTATTTCGCCTAGATGTTGGACGGTTTTCTCTAGTAAGAGTTGTAATTTTTCTACTTATTATCGCAATATTTTGGTTAATTTTATTTATTTGTTCTTGTAATTCATTTTCGTTATTAATATAACATATAACATTTTTCGTTATTTTTTTTTCAATATTTGAACCAATACTATTAAACATACATTTCAGATTATGTTTTTTAATTTCTTTAAGAGACCCCACAAAATTACACCCATAACTTTTACCATCACATCCATGATAAAGACATGTGTTAAGATGTGTTTGTTTATCTTGTCTTTTAATATTTAATCTACATCCATTTTTGAAATTTTTACATTTTACCAATAAATGGGGACATGTTTTGTCATGGAGATCTTGTAAATATTCTAATACTTTTTCATCACAGCCGTCATTATCACAAACAACAGAAAAAGCATCATTTACCAAATTAGTAATCATAAGATTAGGTTTGGCTGAATTGATATATTCATCAGTTACTAAATTATTAAATGGTGTCAAACAAACACTACATTTTTTATTATTATCCATATTTGTTTTAATTAACGATTTTAAACATTGACGACACGAATGATGCCCACAAGACGGAATAAATATAGGTTCAATAAATGGTTCTTTGCAAATAGAACATATTAAATCATTTTCATCTATACCAATTTTACTGTTCATGATATTATACATATATTAATATATCTTAACATTCAAGTTCCGCAAATATATATTTTTTTACTATATCAATATTATTAATATTAAGCGAAACTATCTCCCCTATATTTTGATTTCCATTATTTAAAATATTCAATATGAAATGGTATTTACCAATGGATGAATCTATCAATAATAAATCATTGGTTATGTGAATAATTTTACCCGTTATTTTATTATAATTTCTATTGTTTTTTAGAAAATCAAATAATTGATATTGATGTATGCGTTGTTCAACTTTATAACATATTTTTTCGCTTATATTACAAGTTTCTAAAATTTTATATATATTATTATCGTAGTTTTCTTTAAAATTATCAATTTTAATTTTTGTTCCTTTGAGTTTTAGGATCAATTTCAAAACATATGAATCAAAAAAATTATTATATGGATTAAAAAAAATATCAGTTGTTTGGTCATCAAATAAATCTTTAATATCAGTCATATGAATATTTTTTGGTTTGTAAATATAATAATTATTTATGTTTTTGGTTTCAAATATTTTTTTGTAAATATCCAAATATGGAGAAAATTCACCATTTATGGGTTTATCCATATGATTGATGAAAGTATTTGCATTAAACGAAACTATATTGCTATACGATAAATTCATATTTAGGTTGGTTTTTATTTCATTGACCGATGGTAAATTATTAGTAGTGATTGTCCTATTGGAATAATCATTTTCTGGTATATCTAACACATCAAATATGTTATTGATAGGTTGTGTTTCACATCCTTTTGATTTACGATCATATTCATATTTATTTGATTTTCTAACAGGAAAGTCTTTAACCTGTTCTTTAATTTGATCGAATATAAGTAATTTTAAATTATGATAAAATAAATTTATAAAACATGTGTTGTTATCATGTCGTTGATAGTAATAATTAAAATAATTAACATTATTTATATTATTTAATATATTCATTTTAAATGAATCATCCAAATTATCTATCATTTTTATTTTGGTAACATGAAAACTAAAATCAGCAATAATATTAAGATTGGTATCAATCTCAATTATCCACAATTTATGAAATTTTCTCGAATCAACATACAGACGAAAATCGTTTTCATTTTTATTATTTTTATATTCATTAAAATATTTTTTGTGATTATTATTTAAAAAACTATCATCATTATTAAACAAATTATTTGTATATAAATTTCTATAAAATAATTGTTTATTTGAATTGTATATATGTCGGTTTCCAATGAAATAATCAACCATGAAACCTATTTTCAATATATTATTTTCCTTGTGGTATATAAATAAATTATTATCATAATATAATCCATTGAAAGTTGTATCGTCATTGACTAAATTATAATTTATTTTGGTATTTATTAATTGTTCCTTATCATAATTTTTGTTAAATTGGTTATTATTGATTTCACAAGCATTTTCGAAATTAGTTAAATGAACTAAATTATTAGTTAAATTATCACAATTAATAAAGTTTTCTTCTACTAAAATAGTATCGAAAATTTCGTTAGTATTATTTAAATTACCAATGGTACGTAATATTTCAGCATAAATATTGTTATTATTTTGATAAGTAACTATTTTAAATATTACTTTATCGTACAATTTCAATTGTTTTAAATTTTGTGTTTTGATAATATATTTTTTTCCTAATATATTTGAATAAATATAATAATTATGATAATCAAATTTATGAATTATTCCAAATAAACAACTATATTTTCTTCTAATAACATTCGTTAAATTACCATAATATATGAAATTAGATGTAATTTTGGATATAGTTAATTCAAGTATATCCCCCATGACGAAACAATTTATTTCATTATTTTCCAAGTATATTTCAGCAATGTCTTTGTTATTAATAATATCAGTAATATAACCTAAATTTCTATTTCTATTAAATTTTCCAATAAAAGATTTACCTATATATTTATTATTTAATGAATACAACAGTTCTTTCTGTTTTTTAGTTGATACGGTTTTCCAATCATTCATTTACTAGTTTAAATAATAAAAACAATTTTATATTATGTTATTTCATTAACGACATTACATTATATTTTAATTTATTTAATTTATCCAAAATTTCAATAGGTTTTTTCCTATTGGTTGATTCAACGGTAGTCGAATGAATAAGCGATATACAAAAACAATTTAACTCGCAAGTTTCATTTTTATAAATTTTATTAACACAGTCCAAATTTATAATATACACAGAATGATATTCATGAAATTTTGATTTAGTTAAACGTTTATGGATGCTATTCAAGTAAATAAAATCAATATTTTGATTTTGAAATATATATTTTTTTTTAACTAAACATAGATTTTCAAGAATACGACGCATAACTTCCTTATCTTGTTCGAAATAATAGTTTTCTTCCATGATAAAAATATTTTTAAAATTATCATGTAAAGCCGTTTCATATATTTTATGATGAATTGCATGTTCAAAATGATAATTATTGAAAAATGATTTATCATATACACAAAATTCACAATGATTTATTCCATAATTATGGAGATACATATTATATTTTTCTTTTTTCAATTCAATATCTTCGGAATCGATTAAAATTACATATGTCATATCAATTAATCCGTTCCATAAAAGTTTTAAATTTTCTTTGATAAACATATTTGTCTCTAACATTTCAATATTCATTGGTGAATATATACTATGCATAGACGAATAGAAAAATATTTTCAAACTACTTTTATAGTTTGAAAAAATTGAGTGATTATAATAAAATTATATTAAAATTATTACATTTTGTCATTCATATGTTATATTATCAAATAATATCTTCAAAAAAATCCAAGCAAATACTTCCTTTCATATCGGAACTGTATAATTTGCCTAGTTTATCGAAGTTAAAATTTCTAGTATCTAAATCTATGATAATATTATTTTCGTTATTTATTTTTAAGATACTATTAGTATCAAGTAGTTTATCTAAACATGTTTTGGGTGAAATATCAAAATTTTTAAAATATATATCAGATTCGATAGATAACTGATGATTATCAGTAAATGATATAATACTGGATTTCTTGATAATACCACTTTTTTCGATTTCGTTGGGATTGATTTTGTTTAGCGATTGATCTAAGTTGATAGGAGAAACAGAAGATATTTGATAATAATCATGTTTGAAATGTAGTGGAACTCCATTAATGTCAGAAATTTTAATATTTAATACAAAATCTCGTAATAGCGATGGATTATTAAATATCAAAACATCATTATATAAATTTTCCAATAGTACATATTTTCCGTTTGTGTTGATTTTACTAAATAATGTTTTGTGTTCATCTAATAAACGGATTTCGATTTTTACCATTTCATTTTCTATTTTGTTGAATAGCAACTTGGAAAATTGTATAAACATAAGATTAATATGAATTTTCGATGTTTCATTTTTAGTAGAAAATTTCAAATTAAAATTATTCAATTTATCATAATCAAAAGCATCAAAAGTATCATATATTTTTTTATATTTTTCTTGTTTCGTATCGGTTTTTTTGTCTTGAAATTTGGTTAATAGTTTATCAAAATAATTTGTTATTAAATTTGTCATTACTGAATGTGACGATTTACTATTATTTAATTGTTCCAAAAGATAGTTTTCTAATTTATGTTGAAATATTTCTGTATCTTCAATTTTTGATGTTAATGTTGTATTTATGAAACTTAATTTTTGAACAATTTCACTGTTTAAACTAATTAGTGCATCTATATCGATGTTCTGACTACTACCACGAAAAGCAGTAACTAAATTATCGATTTTATTGATAAGTTCGTTTGGTGGTGCGTCGTAACTATCGCTGGATGAGTTAATTATGTTTCGTTCAACAATGTGTTTTTGTTTAAGTTCTTCATGCATAGATTCATATTCTAAAACAGGTTTGATGGGTTTTATAGTTGGATTATTAATTTTAGTTGAAACAAGTTCATTAACCGACATATAGGCTTCTTCGTCGTCGTTATCATTATCCTCGTATAATTCTTCCATCATTAAATCATCACTTACTTGTTGTTCAGAGTTATCTATGGTTGCGTATTCAGTTGTAGATTCTATGATATTGGGGGGCATTTCGGGCATTGAATCAACATGTTGTGTTGTTTTGACAGATTCCATTTTTTTTTCGTTAAGTTGGTCATTAATTTCCATTTCTATTGTTTTATTTTGTGGATTTTTAATAGGAACTATTATGTCGTTTCTTTGTTCCATTATTTCTTTTAATTTATCTTCTACATCAACATTTTCGTTTTCGTAAAATTTATCGGAAGAGGGGATTTTTTCGTGGTTGAATTGAGAATCTAGATGTCGTTTATCTTCGAAATCTGGAATGCTGTGTTGTTTGTTAGGAATGATGTCGGTATTTCTGTTAATGAGCAGTTGTTCGAAACTTTCGTTTATATTGGCTGTTTCTTTAGGTGCAGTCGAAGTTGAAGGTCTAGGAACGATTTGATGCTTATTATCAAAGTTTTGTTTTTTATCAATATAGTATTCGTTTAATTCTTTTAGAGCATCGCCTAAAATATGTTTGTTTAAAATTTTTAAATTTTCTTCTATTTCAATTTTTTTGTTAATATTACTTTTTAATTCGCTATATGTATCTTTCATTTTGTTCAAAATAAATTCTTTATCTTTTTTGTTTATTTTTGTCCCATAGTTATCTTTAATTGAATCATTAATTAGTTTCGTAATCATAGAAAAATTTTGTTTATCGTAAAATTTGACACTTAGATTTTTTAAATAACTCCTTTTATCAGTCATATTTAATAAACCAATATTTATTAAATATTGGTTTATAACGTAAATAAAAAATATAATTTATTTTATATATTAATGTCAAGTTATTCGAAATCAGATGTGTCCTATAATGAAGGCATTTTAAACAAAGGAGATAATTTTTTTACTCCTGAAAGTACTATCAAAAATTCCGAAGATACACGGTCACAAACAATACATATTGATAGTCGTGATAGACATTATGACACTCATCCAAATCCTAATAGTTATGTAGTTGAATTACCTTATGCATATAAGGATGTTGTTAGTTTAGAGTTAATTTGTGTTGATATTCATAAATCTCAATATAATGTTAATTCAAATAACAACATATTGTATGTTAATAAAGACAGTGGTGCTAGTAATAATGATTTGATAGTTAAAAGTAACTATACATCATTAACAATTCCCGAAGGAGAATATAATATAACTGATTTGATGGCTAGTTTAACATCAAGTATCGCCGCTTTTACTACTGTAGGTTCAACAGTATCACAAAATGCTAAAACTAAAAAATTAGATTTGGCTACTTTGGGAACATATTTCAGAGTATATTTGAATGATTCCGTACCTACATTCGATGGAAGAACTAAATCAGAACCAACGACAAATTCTATTGCAAATATGATGGGATTTTCTAGTTCATCACGATATGTATCCGCCGCCAGTGGAACTTTAAGCACCACTGGTATGGCTAATTTAAATGGAGAAAATTACATAACTATGAAAATCGAAGATGTAGAAAGAACAGAAGGTTCTGGTAATGTATTTAGAGGTGCATTTGCTAGGTTAAGTGTGGGCGATAAAGCACATGGAGAAGTTAAACAATTAAAAGTATCTGATTTTGGTTCTAGATGTATTGAAGTATTTAATCCTTACAGGGGACGTTTAAATAAATTAAGAATTAGTTTTTACAATCATGATGGAACACTCTATGATTTTAATGGAGTTGAACATTGTTTATCATTTGAAATAAAAACATTGTATAAAAACAATAGTTATTGAATTTTTAGTTCATTAAATATGTTTTTGTATATATTCATGATGTCAGTTTGAATATCTTGAGGGATATATTGAAAATCGATCATAGTTTTGTTTAACTCGTATTTTTTTCTTGTTTCAGGGTCTTCATCCAATTTTTTTTGTAATAATTCTGGTGCATCATAGTATTTTTGTAAAGTTTTTTCACCAAATTTTTTAAATACTCCTGTGATAGAATCGCTAGGATCGCCACATATAATTTTGTTTAATAAATCCTTTTCTGGACTTCCTTTGCTTTTATCGGTAATCAACTTGTTTTTTAAGTTAATTAAAACTGTATATTCATCTGCTAATTGTAAATAATCATAATCGTTAGTAACAATAACTATATTTTGTTCAGGATTATTTTTTCGTATGTTTTTTTTAATTACGGCAATAATATCGTCCGCTTCTGCTTTAAATATTTTGATAGTTTTAATATCATGTAAAGTTTTTAATGTAGGATAAATAACTGAATAAGTATGTTTAAATACATCACCAATATTTCCTTTTTTATGTTTATCGTTTTCTCTATTTGCCTTATAACCATCCATATATTCATTTCTCCAAATTTCTGGTCTAGGACAATCAAATGCAAACACCATATTTTCGGTTTTTACGCCATAAGTTTTCCTTATTTTATCAAAACATCTGAAGTACATTTTATTATATTTATCCATAAATATATCATTAGAAAACCAATCATATTCATCTTGATTTGTAATAGTTTCATATTCGACGGCATAGGCTTTACTAAACCACACTTGTGTAGCATAAAATCTATAAAAACTAGCATAACTAGAATCGATTAACATTATCGTGTTATTGGGTTCTACTTTTTTCTTTCTTACTTTTTTTTCAATTATTTTAAAATTATCGTCTATCATTATAATTTGTTTTATAATGATATACATATATTTTGCTTTCAATTTTATTTATTAGTATAAATTTGAAATAAATAAAAAACGTGTTTCCTGTAAATTTAGTTGCACAATATCCAAATTTGTTTTAATAATATTAACATTAGTTGTACCATTATATATTAAATTATAATTTAAATCCAATAATTCTCTAAAATCTATTTTATGAATATGAAAATCTTGATTTATTCCACCATATGACGTGATAATATCAGTAATATCGTTGTTGGAGTAATCTACACTTACTATATTTAAAGTCATTTTTTTGTTATGATAATTATTTAAAAATACAAGATTATCATCATCAATGGTTTTCTTATTATTTATGTCAAAATTATTTTTAAAATTAATTAGATTTTCTTCAAAATTATTAATATCAATAGGATAATTAAATCTGAATACAGTATCGTTATTAGGGACTTTATATTCAATTAACAAATATGATATATGTGTAGGATTGTTTATTTTAATCATTTCAAATAGTTTGATGAAATCTTGTTCTAGAGTTTCAATATTAATAAAAAAACGATGTTTAATATTATATTTGTCATCTATATTGATATATACAATTTTTTCTAGTTTTATTAAATCAATTATCAAATGTTGTTTCCTGAAATAATCAACTAAATAATTATTTTGTTTTATCCCCCAATCTCTAATATCATTGGAATATTTATATCCCATGATAGCACCACCGCCTAGGATCAAATAATACATATATAAATATATATCATTAGTAAAACTAATATATCATTAGTTAGGAAATGTTATTTTCTTGTTTATCATAATGAGATATAAAACAACGGAAAATACTAATCCTATAATTAGCGATTCTAACCATGTTTTTTTAAGTATATTCATATAATTCATAAATAATCTATATTGAGTGGAATCAAGTTTGCTTGTAAATGACGATTCATCAGGATATGTGTAGAAAAAATATGATATTGAAACTAATAAAAATAAACCTAAACTAGCAATAATGGAATACATTTTATATAATATGATATAAGAATTTATTTATTTTTTATCATTACTTGGTTAATAGAATTAAACTGACCTTCGATTTTAGAATCATATAAACGTGCATTTAATAATCTTTCATTTTCTTTGGTTTGTTCAAGTTGTTTATTATTGTAGTATGTTTCTTCTTCTTCAGGTGTCATTTTCATTCTCATATTGGTTCTTTCGTTTTGTAGTTCATCCACATTTTTATATTTTTTATATTCAACATCATCAATATTAATCAAATGACTGTCTTCCCCGTGTGCTTTTTTATAATCAGTATAATTTCCACTATTAGTGTAATCATCAACTTTTGATTTATCCCATGAACTTAATCCACTGGATGTGTTTGATAACATTGATTGTGGTTCTCTATAAATAGATAATTCTCGGTTTTTAGATTTATTAAACTCGTTATTAAATGATTTAGAATTTGAAAGTTTTGTGTTTTGTGCGATAGGAATAACTTCTGGTTCGGACATTCTATTATCGAAACTCATCATGTCTCCATATCCATCATCATCATTTTCCTTCATTTTATGTTCATCGAAAACATTATTGAATTTATCCAAAGTAAAACTATCTTTGTCTATATATTTTCCTTGATATGTTTTTTGTTTTTCAGTAAATTTTTCGTGATTTTCACGTTTTTCATTATAAGATTGCTCACGATAAGTAGAAAAATCATTATGTAAATTCATCAAATACGAATATGCTTTGGTAATCATTTTAAATTTACGTTCATCTCCACCGTTTTTGTCTGGATGGTATTTTTTACTCAATATACGATATTTTTGTTTTATTTCATCTACCGAAGGTGTTTCAGATAAACAAAGTATTTTATATGGATTATTTTTTTTACCAAACGAATTTACCCTATCATCTTGTTGATTAACGGATGGATTTTGTTGAGGGATAAATCTATCTTTTCCGATATTTCCATCATTTCTATTAATATTTATATCTTCTAAGAAACGATCATGTTTATTAACACTAAAAGTTATATCGTCATCAGGAGTTTGTTCTTGTTCGACAGTCTTTTTTTCGTTTATACTCATGAGATCACGAATTTTTTTCTTTTGAAGATTAATTTGTTTTTGTTGGTTTATCATGATTTTTTTTTGTTCATTCGGTATTCGTTTTTGTTCATTATGATTTTTTAATGTTGATTCTTCAGCACCCATGATAATATAATATAAAATATCATAATATTTTATATTAAACATAATTTACGAAATTATTAATAAATCACTTACTTTCCAATATTCTTTTATATCCCCTGGAAGAGGACGAACAATAATTAATGGAATTTTACCATTTTCTAATTCTTTCAATGCAATATCTTTTTCATTTAAACAATCAGATACATCTACCATTGGTAGAGAACCATCAATTAACTGTTTTTCTCGTAATCCTAAAATTCTACATCTCTCATAAGGAGACATAATATTTCTTGATTTTTTCACACCATTATTTATCAAATCTTTTATTTTCATATGATCATCGATTTCGTTATCGAAATTAGATATTAAATTAATTTCTTCACATAATCCATCAATATCATCATCAATTTCTGATTTATTACTTTCGTTATCAGAATTAGATTCTGTCTCATTGTCTTCGTCACTACCACCATCGTCGTCAGTCTGATTTTCATCATCGAAGTCTTCATTTTCATCATCTAAAACGTCATCTCCGTCATCTCCGTCATATTCTTCAATAGTATTATCCTCATCCATTATATTATTGTATTATATAATGTGTTATTTATATTTCAATTTTTTTTTATTTAGTGATGCCAAAAGTTATTGCATACAGTGCATATGTATATGAGTGTCATATCGTAGAAATATGGTTTGTAATACACGATTTCAGTATTTTTTTTGCAGTGAGGACATTCAATTCTTTTTGTTCTTTGTAAAGTGTTATTATGAATCATATTTGCGTTTGGTTTAATATTATAATCATTTTTTGATAAAATGTATTTTTGAGTATTGATGATAGTTTTGTCACAATCTTTTTGGTTACTGCATTTACGACAATTATAAACTAGTTTTTTATCAACCGTGATATAGTTATAAATCGTTCCACAAATATCACAAAATTCTAGAGTATTGCTTTCGTTCATTATATTAATGTATATATATTTATATTAATATTTTAAATCAATTTTTTTATTTAACGACATGATTTTTCATCATTTGGTTCTGATAATATTAATTCAAGATCATCATCTCTTTCTGGATGATATGGAGTATCTGTTATTTCCATACCACAATATTTTACTTTGTTTTTTCTAAAATCTTGATACTGATATATGTCATTTTTTACCGCAACCCTAAGCAAGAAACGAAAATTATTCCAAAATTCTTTGATATGTCCTATGCGTTTTGTCATTATATGTGCCATTTCATGAATAGCCACAAATAATAAAGTGTTGTGATCAATTAATTTATCATCATCTTTTGATCTAATACAAAAAAATATTTTTTCACCTTTATTTACTGAGTAACTGGTATATTTAGCGTTGCTAGGTGATTCACTCATCACATGTGGATCATATTTGCTTTTCAAACGCTCACATGCTGATCTACAATGTGTATCTTGTTTCCTTTTCATAGCACTTACTGTATCTATTAATTTTAACATATTTTTCCGTAAAGTAGCCAACGTATTACTTGCTTGTTCACTCCCATTATGAACATCATCTATGTTGCGAACTTGATAAGTATTACCATCAATTTTTGATTTAACGTTTATCATTTCAGATTGAAATTCTTCGTAATAAACAAACGAACATCCGATTATGAAAAACAATATGAAAAATTGTATAAAGGTTAAATATTTATGTGATAACATAATAATAATTAATGATAAAAAAAAATTGATTATCACTATATAAAGATATATTATTCAAGTTAATATTAAGGTATGAGTAAGCAATCTTTGAACCTTTCGGATGCATGGAAATCCATGAAAAAATGTGAAACATATAAAGATTTAAAGGGAATTAACAGTAATAATGAACATTCCGTGGAAGATACTTATCAAGATTTAATGAATAAAATAAAATGTCCACGATGTGGAAAATATTCTTTGTCGAACATGGGACATATGGTTTCTTGTTCAGAATGTGATATGACTGTTGATGAGGTAATGATAGATGAAGGGAATGAATGTAGATTTTATCACCATGATGACAATCGAGGTTCAGATCCTAGCAGGTGTGGAATGCCCAGAAACGAGTTAATGCCGACTACTAACATGAGTACTTCGATCGATAGTGGAAAAAACTATATATATAAGTTGCATAGTCACATGTCATATTCTCATAAGGAACGTGATCGTATTAAGGTTTTTTCGGATATAGATAACATATGTATTAGATTGAAGGTTAATGGATGTATTGGTATCAAAGCCAAACATAATTATTGTATGATAAAGGATCTAATGGAAGATGAAAATGATATAAAAAGAAAGAAAAATAGGAAAGGTATTATAGGAACGTGTATTTATAATGCATGTGATGAATATGGATGTCCAGTTCGTGAATCTGATATAGCGAGAGAGTTAGGATTAGCACCAAATTATATTTCTCGTGGAATTAAGATTTATGGTGAGATATGCAACAAGAAAAATATTGTAGTTTTGAATAAGGTAATCAAAAGTAATGATGCACTGTATTATATGGAGAGTTTTTGCAGTTTTTTACAATTTAACGATAGGATGATAGCCTTAGTTAAAAAAATCATAGATAAAGTGATAAAATTTAAAATTGCTACCGAGGATCATACACCAGAAGCACAAACAGCAGGGGCAATTTGGTTTGTCATTAAAAAATGTAATTTTGATAAATCACGACCAAAATCATATATTCATGAAAAAGTCAATGTATCTGAGGTTACAATTGCGAGGGCATATGATAAAATTAAGGCTTTTAATGATGGTAAATGTCCACATAGATCTGATAAAAATATCAAAAAATGTAAATATTGTATGAAATATACACCAAATGAAGGATGTTTAGTTAGATATATCAAAGCATATATGGACGAATGCAGACATAAAGATAAGGTTGATTACTTAATTAGTGGTGCAGAAGTTGCAACAGAGAAAGTGAAGAAAAAGAGAGGACGGAAACCGAAAATTAAAGTAGAAGATTCAAATTAAAGAATGTCTAATTTAACAGACTTCTAATTAGAGGGACATAACTGGAACGAAATTTATAATCAAATATTTTAGTAGTAATGATACTAGTAAAACGTATATTTATTATATTGGTTATTGTGTTGCTATTTGCAATAGCGTATCGTAATAATAAAGACAATGATATTATAGAAGGTTTTAATGTTTATGATTTTGTAGATTCTCGTGTATTTTATTTGGATGAAAATCAAAAAGGAAGGGATTTAAGGGATTTACTAGAAAATTTAAATAAAACAAATTGCATTGGATGGAAAATTTCAGGTTTTCCATATTTACTAACACATAATAAACTAGTTCCTTATTTTAATAGTGATAAAATATTAGCACAATATGTTGATAAAATGGATGATAAATATAAACATCAAATATATCCGTTTATAACATGTGTTGAAAATTCCAAAAAGGGTTTTGCACATATTAAATCGATGATTGACATGTATCCTAATATGTGGAAAGGGATAGGACCCATATATCTAAAAAATAATTCTCTTTATTTAGATGCCGAATTACAGAAATACGTTCCAGGTTTTAAAATACAAAATAAATATAAGACACCCTTGGTGTCTAAGCGATTAGATAAATTTAGTGAAGAGATAAGAGATAGCAGTCATATAATGGATGTTGATGAAATTTATTTTACTATGATAACGGAATATATAAACGATAATAATTTAATAATAAATTTAGATTATTATTTTGATAATATTCAAGATGATACACCAGATTTATTAAAGGGATTATTAAATGAAAGTGATGAAATTGAAAGCAATTATAAATTATATGAAGGGGATTATAAATTATTAAGATATTTCGAAAAATATAAAAAATCTAAAATTATTTTGCATACTAATGTATTTCAAGAACGGACATTTAAAATCAATCATTCATTAAAAAAAATGGGTATGATTGAATATTATGATTTAATAATAAGAAATTATCCCAATGTTGTGATTGAATTGAGTGGAAACACATTATTAAACTGTTTTGATACTGAGAGTAAAACGACTGAGATAATTGATACTAGTCTTAGTCCAGAAGAACGCAAAAATAAATTAATGACTGGAATGAGCCAAATTAGGGATTATAATGATTTATTAAATGTTTTGTTTAAACCTGTTGATGACTTTTTAAGTGGAAAACCGCTTACCAAAACAGAAAAAAAACAACCCATGAGAAAAAATATATTAACATCAACAATAAAACCCAATAGTTTTCGTGACAAATTGCTTTCGGGAAAATTAACATTTGATGAAGAGAAACCCACGGATGACAAATTAGAAGATGCTAAAGCCAAAATAAAAATAAGTGAATTGGATAAATCACTAACAAACGAAAAATTACAACAATTCGATGATGATGGGATGGCACGTGCATTAAAGGGAACATATGAACCACAATTTGATCCAAATGTTTCGTATGATACGGATGGATTACAAGAAAAAGAAACATGTCCGTTTTTAGTTCCACCACATTTAATAGATGATGTTAATTTTTTGAAAAGTTTATATTGCACACCAAATGTCGATCCAAAACTTTTCGCTGCTTATGCAGTGGGTGATTCATTAGGTTCGATTTTCAAGGAAAGTGATAAAAAAGCACCCAGTGTTAATTCCATGAAAAAATATGTTAAAAAATTAAAGAATAAAAAAAACAAAGAACCTCAATTAACGAAACTCATAAAATTTGAAACATTTGAAAATTACAATATAAATGAAATGTTTTCTAATCCCATTGACGGAATATTTTCCTTTGCTAAAAAAACTAAAAATGTTGGTGGTGATATTCTAAATAAATCAGTTGAACTTCCTAATAATATCGTTCCACCAAATACGAGTCCCGTGTCTGACAATGAAGCACGTAATACGTCCATGAAAAACATTCAATCTAGTATGAAAAGTGATAAATCTAAAGCGTTGGTATCGGATGTTAAACATTATGGTAAGGATGGGGTTCAAGTTGTTAAGGATATTAAACAAATATCTAAAATAGTGAAAGATAATATAGTTAATGAACGTGATGGTAAATCTATATTAGAAAGACCAAAAGATTTATATGATGCAGGATTAACACAATATATGGATGATAAAACAAAGAAACGTTATTATTATTTATATGGACCCCCAGAATATGAGTATATTGACACAGATTACATAGTTAGAACTAAAAAAAGACGCTTATTAAATAGAGATAGTGATATAACCACTAAACAACTAGATGAAAAAGGAATAGATTATCATGGTATTAATGAAATGATTAAAAATGGAGAATATCATGATAGAAAAGTATTGAACTATTTAAAAAATAAGAAAAAAAATGCAATATCCGAATATAATTCGGATGCATTATATCGTAAATCTCAAAAAACCAATGAACCAAAAGAAAAAGAAAAAATTAATAAACAACGATATGATATGATTAAAAATAATTTGAAAGATATACCATCAAAAACGATTGTGAAAACGGTTACACATAAATACACACATCATGATGCATTACTCAAAAAAGAATGGATAACATTAATGAAAAAATATCCTAATAATTTTATTTTAGGGACAGGTGTTAAAATAGATTTTGATTATTATCCAAGTAATTGTGTTTTGGTAAATAGAATATTATCAGAATTAGATGAAAACGACGCTATTAAAATAGGTAGAAATAACTTATTGCAATTGTTGTGAAGCAATATGGTTTTGTAACACAGACACAAGGTTATCGAAATATTTGTCGATTTGGAGATAATCAGGCAATGACGATAATAATTCGCTTGACAGAAAGTTAAGTTCAAAATTATCATGTTTATTTAAAATATTATTGAAACATTCTTCTGGTGATATGTTTGTTCGTTTGCATGTTATGGGAGAAATATATAATAAGTGTTCATATGAATAATTGATATACATTTTTTCAAATATATTATCATCAAAAATTATAGGATTATTGATATATTTATTTGGTTTATTAATTAGCGGAATTGCACCTGATAGATATACTTCAATAATTTTGTTAATCAATGGAACATTACTTTTATAGTTGTCCGACAGTAATATATATTTGAATTGCTTGAAAATACTTTGCCTTTTATTATAATTTTTATATGTCCAAAAATCAAAATTATCTAAATTATCATTAAACAAAGCATTATCAGAGAAATCATTAATATTTTTTAAAATTAGTGATTTCAATTCTTCCATGGATTCTTCTTTTTTTGAAATAATGGAAGATAAATTATTAATATTTAAGTTTGATTTTTCGTTATCGATATCGTCATAGAGTTTTTTAATTTCGTTATTTAATAATATAATTTTATGGTTTATGGATTCATTATGATCACTGATTTTAATGAAATGTTTGTTATCCGTCAATTGTTCGATTTCAACATAATGTTCCTTTGATTTTAACGATTTAAGTTTATTTACATTATCAATATCGAAATACATCATAAATTTTCGTATATATTGATAAATATTAGTTGATTTTTTAGAGTTGTAAAGTTCAATATATTTTCGATAAATAGTATTGTAATTACTATATCGGATGTTTTTAATAGTATTATTATATTTTTCCAATTTATTATTTTCATATGGATTAATTAATATTTTATTGAATAGTAAATTACTAAATATATTATTTGATATATGGTTTAAATGAATACCTACATCATCATTTAACTTAATAGTAACTGATTTTTCGGGAGATTTTACAATACTATAGTTGATATATCTATTTGGATAATATGTCAATAATGGTTTTTTTAAATTTTCAAAAGTTGATAATTTGTTATTTAGATTTATTAAAATATAATCGTGATTGGATATATATTTGAAATCTTTGATATTATCCATATCATTGAAATAAATTAATAAATTGAATTTACTATTTTCAACATTAATTAGATTATCAGTAAATTTAATATTGATATTATCAACATCAGAACCGTTATTTTTCAATAAATATATCAATAAATTTTTTACATATAACGAAAAATCGGTTTTGTATAATAATTGAAAATCATAACTAGATTCTACTATTGGAATTCGAATTAAAATATCATACATTTTATATAAATTTATAAATATAAATTTATATTTATAAATATAAATTTGTGAATTTATTTATTTGTATATAAATCCACGTATATATTTCAATATAAATGGAACAAGTAGCAGATTACCTAAACGAACACCAAAACACATATTATGCAATCAAGACGTTATCTAGAAAATTTAAGATGAAAAAACGACATTTGATAAATGAAATGAGAGACAATAAATTATTTGTAATGACACATGATGGAACAGTTGTAGGATATGGTGGTGCAAGTAAATTATTCATAAGGGGGACTAGCCCCCTTTAGAACCCCCTTATTTTTTCGACTTCGTCGAAAAAACGTGCCATTTCACTTCGTGAAATGTAGTGTCTTTTTTAATATTTTTTGTGGCAAAGCCACAAAAAATTAGTCTATTTTATCTGTCGGTATGGTGTTTCTCAATATATTGTTGCGATTATATTCAAAAAAACTAATGTGTATATATTTAATAAACTTTTCTAAGTTGTTGCTGTACACATTGCAAACAACTGTTGCGAAGCCATTTTTTGACTTTGTCAAAAAATGAACCTTTTTTTCGACAACGTCGAAAAAATAAAGGGGTTCTAAAGGGGACTAGTCCCCTTCTAGAATCTAGAATTAAAAATATTATATCTATTGGCTATTTCGTATCCACCATTGATATTAATATCGTTAGGGGCTGGTGAATCAATATTATTAATGAAATACGAAGTATGATTTATATTTTTGTAATTATTATCATCAGATATTTTACTATGTATTTTGATATAATTATCAAATATTTTACTAAGTTTTTCAACTGCATTTTGGATTTTAATATCATACGCACCAATATTTTCACAATTGTAATATAAATTTTTTAATAAATTTAAACAATTTTTCGACAATATATCTGTGTGTTGAATAACATTACTACTGGGTTGTGCATTTAGTTGTAAATGATAAATAAGTTTAAGAAACATATTAGCATTATATAAACTTTCATCGAAATCGCTTTCACTGTAACGACGTAAATCTATTATATTAGTGTAAATTTTAACTATTTCAATATCAGTATATAAATAATTATTTTTTTTATTTGTAATTTTGTTCAACGCTTCTATCTGATAATTAATTTTTTCGAAATTATCGTTATTATTATTTTTATCATTGACAATTATGAAATACGTTACAAAAAAAGCCACAATAATAGCAACGACCGACGCTAAATTTATTTTGAAATAATTAATAGAAATATATAATGACAATAAAATTATAACATATAATATTTTTTTATTATTATTAAGTTTATTTATATAATCAATTAAATTTTTATAACGAAATGAAATTTTATTTAAAATTTCTTTTTTAATATTGTCATCTGGATTTTTAGTTTCAAGTGAATCTAATAATATATTCAATTGACTCTTTTCCATATAATAATTAATAATTATATTTTAATTCATTATTTCGACAACATCAGTATGGGTAATTAACATCCGACGGCAACAATATTTGGTGATCCCTAGATCATCCAATGCTTTTTTTTCTGGACTATCTGTTTTTAAATTTTCTTCTGTCACTCGATATATTCTGTCTTCATCTAATAGCGATGAAGAACTATATTTTAATACTAATTTCTTGAAATCATCATGTTTGTTGGATATTGGTAAATTGCATGTAAAACATCTCATAGGTATAATCATTATATTATGTAATTTATATTATACTAGATTATATAATCAATTTTATTTTATGTATATACATAAAAATTTCGTTTATATTTCATATATAGTTTTAAATGATGAACATGGAGATATTTAAATATTTAACGTCAAATGCTATACTGAAAATAAATAACTTACTAAAATCACCTTGTGAGAGGGGGCAAATATTAGAACCAATTTGTTGTTTGTATAGATTATCGTTGTTGCAATTTTACGACGATGGTGTAAAAATAAGTATTAGTGAAAATAAGATAGTTATTAACGATTCAGGATATATTCAAGGTGTAGCAAGATGGTCTAAAGGTGATGCAAGAAAAGATTTACATAATTTATTTAACCCAATTGATAGATTGTATAAATATGATTATTTTACATTGTATGATGATGATGAAGATTTTATTTATTTATTGAACAATGCTATTAAAGGTTTAAACAAATTAATAAACACATATGATGAAACAAGTATTATTGTTCATTCTTTGAATTTATATAAAAAAATTTTAGAAGATATTAAAAATAAAAAAGAAAAAATCGAAACTACCGTTAATGAAGATAATTTAGTAATTGAAAATCATTTATATGAAAGTTTTTTGAAATTATGGAAACCCGTTAATATCATAGTTTTAAATAAATTATTACATGAAATGGATACCATTCATGGAAAATTAACTAATGAAAAACAAAAATTTAATCAAGATTTAAAAAAAAATATGTTTAATAGTTATTTAGATGCATTTAACAATGTGTTAAATGTAATTGATTTTAATGTTTGTGAAATAGTTAAAAAAATTAGTGCTGGTGTTTGAAAAATTATGTAGTTTTTACTTTTTCATAATTATTCATTGAAATTTATGTTTCAATTTTTTTTTCATATAATTGAGTTAATAGTCCTATGATACAATCTTCATCATAATATGTTTTGTAAATTTCCTTTAATTGTCTTCTTTTATCCATATTGAAATCGATAATTTCTAATCCTAGTATTGATAGATCTTTATTATAATTTTTTTGGTCGTTATTTATGCATTGATGATATATGGGTATTAATTCTGAGAAACGATACGAAAATGTAGTAAGTTTTTGTAACTGTTGTTGAATATCTCTAACTTGATTTTTGTCATTTCCTTTTATATTTAATTTTCGTAAAATATATTGTAATTCGTTTATTTTTTTCATATTTTTTGCTTGTTCTCTTATTTGTGGTAAATCGGATATTTCAATAATATCAGTTTTTTCAATTAAATAATTTAATTCTAGAATTTTCTCGTAGATGGAATTAACCACATTAATTTTATCTTGGATGTCTTTCTCATCGTTTAAAAATTTCGAAAATTTTTTTTGAATACAATCTTTAACAAAATGTCCAGATCTACCACAACAATAACATTTGTCAGTGGAACTTTTAATCATTGAATCCAACATTTTTATTTGTTCTTTTGATAATTCTATTTGACAAAAACTTCCACCTCTTACGTTATTTATTCCGTTTTTCTCCATGTATTTAAGGGTATATTTATCTTCATCATATGGATCACAATTTGGTATTATTTCAAGAATTTTTATAGGTTTGTATAATTTAGTCCATTTGCTACCTATTTGATTAAAATGATTATCTATTCTAATATCAGGATTATTGGTTTTTCCGATGTAAAATTTATTTACTTCAAGTAATAATACATAAATATAAATCATGTTATTTATTTAATAAATAATATCTCGGATTTTTTTAATCAATTTTTTTCTTCAACAAATTTATTTATCTTGCTAAAAGCAGGATTATTATTAGGAAATTGTGGTAATCCAGATGAAGGGTATAAATCTCGCCATCCAGATTTAGTTATTTCATTAAGAACAGAATTATTATTTGGTAGATCGGGAAATTGTGGTATCTCAGGCGTTGGATCGAAAAAAGTTTTAGGTTTATTAAATGGATTAGTATTGTTAGACATTATATAATATGTATATTTTGACATAGATATATATTGTTCAATTTTTTTATTTTGAATAATCATCAACGAAACTTTGGAAATCACTTGACAATTCTCCAAGATGCATTTCAGTATCATTATACATGATTTTCATTCCAGGAATAAACGGAACATCGAAATTGTCAAAAGAACCATCGTCATTTACCAATTTATAATGATATGTTCCATCATTGGGTTGAACCGCCCAAGTTTTTCCATCTATCACCACAGTATTAGGAACATGTTTTTTGTTATACATTTGTTGTGTGTTTTTGTCAAACATTAAAAATGTAAGTTTCTCATCTACAATAACCGCAATTTCTAAATCGTTACTAATATAAGTTTTCATAAATATATATTAAATATATAACTATTTGTTTAAGTATGTATTCAAAATTAGATAATATTATAATAACAAATTTTTTAATGGATAATTTAATAAATGTTGAACGTTCGATTCAATTGAAAATTTTAGATTTGATTCGCAATGACATGGAATCATATGAATGGAAAGCATCGTTGATGATTATGCTCACTTACAACGATCCGATTCATATACTTGATAATTTTGTTGATAAAATTGTCGGAAATGATTTAGAAGCAATTCGGGCTTATAATTTCATATGTTCAATAGTATAAAAAAATTGATAATAAAAAGACTAAGGTGTAATATGATTTAATAATCATGAATTTAGATCGTTCAAGAATGTGTATTAAACAAATTCCTAAAGAATTTATGTCAATAGATGCAACAATAGTAGATATAAGTGTTAATCAAATATGTTGTTTGAGATATTTACCTAAACAATTAATTGAATTAAATGCATCGGATAATTTAATTACACAAATAATAAATTTACCAAAAGGACTATTAAGATTATATTTGCATAGAAATAATATTGAAATGATTGAAAATTTACCACGTGGTTTATTTACGTTATCGTTATCATATAATAAAATACAACAAATTCAAAATATTCCATTTAATTTGAAAGTATTAATTCTCAATTATAATGATATATCGATAATTAAAAATTTACCTAGAACTTTAAAAAAATTATATTTGTCATATAATAATATTCAAAAAATTGAAAATATACCCATTGGATTACAAGAATTGTATTTGTCGGGAAATAGAATAACAAAAATTGGAGGATTAAATGATAATCTAGAAAAATTATATATATCATTAAATATGATAACTAAAATAGAAAATTTACCACATAAATTGGAATATCTTAATTTACGAAATAATAATATCGAAATATTGAAAAATTTACCACTAGGTTTGTCGTATTTGAATGTATCACATAACAATATCGAAATTTTAGAGAACGTACCACCGCATTTGTCATACTTGGACGTGTCACGTAATAATATTGATGTAATTCCATGTGATTTACATGAAATAGACACGCTAATTTACTAAAAAAAAATTGAAATAAAATATTCCAACAAAGATATACTACATATTAGAATGAACGACAAGATAATAGAATCGTATGGTAAAACGATAGAACAATACAGTGTTTGGAACGTCACACTAGACGAAACATTTGATAAAAATACATTTACTAATGGAAAATCGATAGGTCACGAACAAAAAGGAATACGTCCAGTTTTAGTAATTAGTCCAGAATCATATAACATATTGTCGCAAACGGCAATTGTGTTATGTTGTTCAACGAGCAATAAAAAATCCAATAACCCTTATTCTATTCCAATTAAATGGAATAATGAACATAGAAATACATGGGTAAATTACTCACAAATTCGAACTTTGGATATATCACGATTTCGTTTTTTAGAAGGAACAATATATAACCACAAAATTTCTGAAACTATTGAAAAAAGAATATGTGAATTTTTATTTAATAGTTATTCAATGAACAATAAATCAATTCCTGATAAAGATGGTTTTATTTTAGTGAAATAAATAAATAAATATCACTAATAAATATTATCAATGGAACGATTGGATTTAATATTATTAATAGCAATAATACTTGCTTTATTTTCTTTTTTATTTTTTAAATATATTCGTGATAAACAATCAAAAAATCTCGTTCCTTATGTCATGAATGAGGTATTTCATATATATAACAATACACATACTTATGAGATGGCAAGAGAAAAATGTAAATTATATGGTGGTAGATTAGCAACTGAATCAGAAGTAAAAGATGCATATAATAAAGGAAAAAATTGGTGTAATTACGGTTGGAGTGAAGGACAAAAAATATTATACCCCGCACAAAAAAAATCTGTGCATCTTGAAAAAACATCAGGAACAAGTGATACCAGATGTTTAAAAGAAGGTGTGGTGGGTGGATATTATCCTAATACAGGTATGAGGTTTGGTGTTAATTGTTATGGTGTTCGTCCATCTGAAGACGAAAATGATTTAGAATTAAAGAAGGTTTTAGATGAAAGACGAAGGAAAATGGAAGATAAAATAAAAAGAAAAAATCAAGGAATGCAAAATGAGCGTTTGAAAACGAGAAACCAAGAAAGATTGAAAAATGAAGTGAGAAAATCTATGAGACAGGATGGTATAATTTAATATTTTTTTATGTAATTAAAATATATAGAATGGATTTATTTGAAAATTTTATCAATATGACAATAGATGGATTAAACACTTTAATGAAACAAAATAAAATGCTTGATGTTAAATTAGGTGATTCTGATGATTCAAAGAAAACTTTTATTTTATTTATAATAGTTTTTATAATTTATATGATTTATACTATTAGAAATAACGTTATTCCAGGTATTATGATAGCATCCGCCATAGCAGGTGTATTTTATTTTAATAAATTAAAAGTGACTAAGTTTTTAAAAAAATATAACCTAGATAAAATAAGCACGGTAGATAAATGGATAAATTTGTGACTTTACATGGAAAAGATTATTTATATATGATGTGCATGAATCATAATCCGATCCATGTCTATTTGCAAAAATATTTAGTTATTGATTATATGGATAGTTTAACTATTAAAAAAGTGGGTAAAGACTATGATTTTATTCATAATAAAAAAACTGGAAAAGAAACCGTTTTGGAAGGTAAAACATTGAAATATGTATATGAATATATAACTAAAATGTTGGAAAGTTATCAAAACGAAATTAACAATAAAATGAATATGTTGGATTGATAAAAACAAATGACTTATATTATTATTAAATGGCTAATAATAATTTGAACAAAAAAATAATTAAATTAAATAAACAAACTGACGAAACTATGGCTAAATTAGCGTCACAAACTGACAAATTAGAAGGAAATAACATCGATTTAACACATATGAATATTAATTTAAGTTATGCACAGGCTTTGTTAAAATCAATAAAACATAAAATTAACCCTTTTCAATATATAAATGTCCCTGATATAGATTTTAAAAAAATGTTTAAACCAATCACTAAAAAAAAAACTTGTAATTTGGAAGTAGTTGAAGAACCAAATACAACAGTGGAACATCAAATAAATAGTGGATTAATGATATTGAAAGAAAAACAATTAATAATACAAGAAGAATTAAAAGCACAAATGGGACAAATTAATGAGATAACCAATAAAGTCGAATATAACGATAATAAGATACGTGCTAACAATGATTTAATTGATGACATAATATAAAGTTATTGGATTAATAAATTAATTAATTAATTAATTAAAAAATAAGATGAAAGTATTGATTATGTGTGCAACTGATAAATCAGTTGAAAAGAATAAATGGAAAACTTTAATAGAACATGATGAAATGAAAATTTATATTGCTAATGATGAAGATTATTTACCTACTTACGTAGGTATGGAATTATTAGATGATCCAACTAATAATAAATATTGTTATGAAATAAATGTAAATAATGATGGTGATCCATTGGATAATAATTTATATGATTTAATTATTGATGAATATTGTATGTTAGTTAAAGATGAAACTGATATTTATAATAATTTTATAAATAAACATTTGAAAAAACATGCATATTTAGTGTCTCCAAGTTGGTATTACAAAAATGAAATAGATGAATTTCCATATATTTGTGATAACACTAAGGAATTGCTAAAATCACGTGATTTGGTATGGCACGATAAAAATAAATATGAGAGAGTTGTAACACAAATGAAATTAGGATCTAAACGAAGTGGATTAGGTTTATTTCATAAACTGATATAAAAATAATTTTATATAAAATATTAAATGAAAATCGTAATAGGTAGCAATAGTCCATTTACCAATTCGGGTTATGGAACTCAATCGTATTTTTTTTGTAAAGCCTTGTTGGAAGCGGGACATGAGATTACATTTTTAGCATGGAATATATCGGGATCGGAAGCGTTACGCTATAAAAAAATGGATTATGAAACAATGAAAAAAATTAGTTTAGATAGTCAATGTTTTGATAAAGATGCTTTAGAAGAAAAAGAAGATGTTTGTAAGAGGATGAGTTATTATACTTGTATTTATGAAAATTTTCCGTGTTTAATAAATGTGGATGATGTTAATAAGTTATTAAAAATGGAGGAAGCGGATATGTATATTTATTTGTTGGATGTGTGGATCATAGAACCAAATAAAAAATTTTGTTGTCCTTCTATGACATGGTTACCATTACATTTTTCTCCATTAGAAGAAACTACCAAGGCGATATTACCAACATTTGATAAAATTATTTATATGTGTGAATTTGGGAAACAAGTAGTTAATGAATCCTTACCTGAATTGAATGTTATGAAAGAACCTATTATCCCACATTTCATAGATTATGATTATTTGTATAATAATATAAATAAATATGATCGAGAATATTTCAGGGATGAAATAGGAATAAGTAAAATTGAAACAGAAACAAATGAAAAGGTTTTTTTGGTTTCGGTTGTTGCTAGGAATGCGGAGGAATCTAACAGAAAATATTTGGATTTAAGTATTCAAAGTTTTAAAATATTATTGGATAAATATCCAGAATTGAATCCATATTTGTATATACACACAACATTGATGGGAAAAGTAGATTTGGTTAAATGTATTCAATATTTTGGTGTTCCTATTGATAAAATTATTATTCCAGATCAATTAAAACTTTCTAGAAGTGGGTATAAAACTGAATATATGTGTGGAATATATTTAGGAAGTGATGTTTTATTAGCGACTACGGGAAGTGAAGGTTTTGGATTGCCTATATTAGAAGCACAATTATTGGGGTGTCCAGTAGTGACAACCAAATGCACTGCTATGTTGGATTACTTGTACAATGGTGAATATATTGATGTTTTGGATGATAAATTTGTGTATGCTAATACTAGTTTTTGGTATCTCCCTGATATATTTGATATACCAATAAAAATAATGAAAGTTGCTAATAGAACTGCAGAAGAAAATAAAAAAATGCGTGAATATGGAATAAAAATGATAAAAGACAATTTTAGTATTGAAACAGTAGGAGGTAAATGGTTAAAAGAAATAAGTAAATTTGATAAAAAAATATGTAATTAAGTATTAGTTATGGTTGAATACACAGCATCTCTGAAAAATAATAAAATATATTATTTTAAATTGGAGAAAAATAAAAAAAAAAGAGTGTCCGAAAAAGAATATAATGAATTTAACACTAAAAAATATAATAAACAAAAAGGAGGATTTTCCGATTTTCGAGTAGAAAATTTAATAGGAAAACCATATAAAAATGATATGATGGGATTGACTAATTTATCAGGAAATTTTAATAAAATTTTAGGGAAGGGTAAGGTTGTTGGTATATTCGATAAATTTTACGCCCCAGAAGTAAGGTATGCTGTTTATGGGTATCATCGCAAAAATTCAATGGATGATTGGAAAATGGTTAATTTAGGCATAAATCCTGTTATGTCGCTATCCATAAATGAAGCGAAAGACTATATAAGTAAAATATGTGAATACCAAGTGGAAAAAGATGGAAAAATGGGTTTATATATGAATAAAGAGTTGGGGGATGATTTTACTGGTTTTGCTGATATTGAAGATTGCAAAAAATATAAAAACGGAAAATATTATGTAGGACACGAAAAACGGAAATCTATTGTAGTGGCTTTATCAAAAACTGATAAAGGTTGGGTAAATCAATCTGTGGTGTATGAAACTGCGTAAAAGTGTGACTTATTTCTATATAATTTTATAATTATAATTATAATTATAATTATAAAATGAATAACGATTTATTTGAAAAATTTAATATTCCAGAATTATTAGATAGTAATATTTCGATTGACAACAGACTTAATATGTTAATAAAATATGCTACCATTGGAAAACAAGTTTGTGATAGTTTATCTTTTTCAGTTGCTAATAAAGATGAACGATATACATCGTTGGATACTAAATTGGACGAGATCAGAAATGATATTGATGGTTATCAAAGTAAAGTAAATATATTGGATACTAATTTGAATATTTTGGTAGGTAATGTTAGGAATGCTTCGTTTAAAGGGGTAATAGGTGAGAATTTTTTAGAACATATGTTGAAAAATTATTTTCCCAATGATATTGTTGATATTAAGACACATGTGGGACATGAAACTGATATTCATTTTACATATAATAATTACATAAATGATACAATATTAATCGAATCAAAATTATACTCTAGACCAGTTACTACCCAACAATTGGATAAATTTTATTATGATGTAGAACGATCTGGATGTAAATATGCGTTATTTGTGAGTTTAAGTAGTCCAATAGTTGGAATATCGAAATTGAAATACAAACATGATAAAGGAGTTCATATAATTTTCATTCCTAATTGTGATTTTAATTATGAAATAGTAGCCTACGCATTGTATTTTTTTAAAATAATTATGGAATCCACATTTAGTAAATTACCAGAACGAGAGGATATTCAGATTGAAAGTAACGAATATGTGAAAATAAATGAACAACTATATTTATCGGAAAAATATCATGGTGATTTTCTGGAACATGTTAATAAAATAATTAATGATAGTTATGAATTTTGGAATATGGTTACTCGCCTAAGGAGTGATATTTATGATACTAAAAATAGTATTATTAAATTAATGGATATATTGTATAAAAACACGTATGATATAGAACTCAAAATACGAACCATGATGGATGACACTAGTAAAAAACTTAATAATGAATATAGCGTTTTGAAAAACAAATATTTAAATATTCATAAAATATGCGACGAAGTTAATTTCGATGATAATACAATGGAATTTTTGACAAAACATAATTATGTAAAATATGATGATGATAAAATAAATTTTATATTAAATAACATGAAACTAACACATGATAAAAATTATGATTCGTTTTTTATTGTTTCAACCATGTGTGTTTGCAATGCTATTTATGATTTATATGGTGTTGATAAACTAGATTTAAAAAATTTGTCTGATATGTATGTAATTAATAAATCTAGGTATGTGGGCATCGTGAAATTTAGTAAAACAAAACTAGAATTAGTTAAAAATGATATAAAAATAACCTTGAAAAATTTGGACGAAACTAAAATGAAAAATTATTTTGCATTGGTAGAACAAGATTAAATAAATAAATAAATATGTTAAAACTTATAAATGGACATAATAGCAGATATAGAACATAATAATTTTAAAGAATTTAATAATACGTTTATGTCTTTATTAAATAATTTGAAAAGTTTAGATCCACAAGATTTAAATAATGTTATAATAGTCGATAATTTAGTATTATTAAATCAATCATTATTTGAATTATCCAATAAATTTAATGAGTTAAATTATGACATTTTGAAAAATAATGTAAAAAATTTGTCTGATGAACAAGTTGCAGAACTTAAAGAATATGAAGAATTTTATGAAATCAAAAAAAAATATATAGGATTATTAGCCGTAAATCATCTGTTAAAGGCTTAAATATGTCATATATGATATATAGAATATATGTTAAACGAATTAGAAAATTTTTATATTTATGAAGTTAATTATATGAATGGAATATTTAATAAGATAAACAATATATCTTTTACTAATGATAAATCACGTTCTAATGAGATTTATACCAAAAAAATATGCGATTACAAGATTGAGTTACAACCTAATAATAGTGCAGTTTGTATCAATGAATTTGATAGAAAACTTGATGTTAAAGAAATAAAAAACGAGATAGTTGAAAAAATAAATAAATACATTAAATATGATTATGTGTATTTTATTGAAGTAATGGATAAAACCGAATATAATATTTATCAAATAATAATTAAAATTCCATCATATTGGAATAGTTACATGAAGTTATATGATGATATAGAAGTAATTTTAGTTAGATCATTGAGAACAGGAACTAGTGTGTATCATTATAATACTAACGAACAAATTATTGATGAAGACCAAATTATCGGTAAAGAACAAAGCACAGTCAACAAACAAAAATCAACTAAACAATTAAATTTACAGGATAAATTAATTGAGGAACTTAAAGAGAAATTTAATGATAGTTATGTTATCGATCAACTTTCTTGATCATCATCGTCATCATCATCGTCATCATCATCATTTTCTTCATCATTAAGTCCTCCAGCGGTGACATAATATGATTTGTATATGGGTATGTATGATTCATCATGTAGATTTATATCATATTCATCAAGTATTTCGAACATAAAATAAATGAAATTTTCGAAATAGATAATAGGTTTATTCGCAACTGATAACATGTGAGTTATTGATGAGATGTGTTCATTCACTAACATTAATATCTGGATTTTTTGATTCTCTGTGATATGGGTAAGAATACTAATATCCCTTTCAATTTTCCGATATATACTATCCATAATAAACATAGGTTTATTGAAACTAATACTAAGATTGTATATTAAATTTCTCATTTCAACAATATTATTTAAATTTTTGGAATATATGTAATTAACCAATATTTTGTTAATTATCGATGTATCGTCAAATTGTAAATACATATCCATAACTGCGTCATCTAGTGGCATGGGTTTGTCATTTTGTTTTGTCATGTCTAACGACGAAGAATAATAATCTATTAAATTGATTGATTTTTTCAGGTTATTTTTAGTTCCAATTACAAGTCGTTTTAATAATTTTGTGTCTATAGTCATATTTTCTTCAGATAATATATTTTCTAAAATTTTTATGGTATTGTCAATGGAAGTGGATACTTTAATGAGAACACATCTACTTATAAGCGGTTCTGATATTTTGTTTAATGACGAACATAAAAATATAAGTCGAAAATCATTGTTATTATTTTCGATAATGCTACGCAATGCATTTTGTGCATTTTTACTTAGACTTTCTGCATTTTTAATAATAACAATTTTATTAGTTTCAGAACCCGTATATTTTTTAATATCGGTATTTGTTGTTAAATCTTTTAGAAAATTTACTAAAATAACTTTATCATATAAACCATACAAACATGGATTTATGATATAATGAACACAACTATGATATACATTTAATTTAATTAGTTTATTATTGTTCATAGTTAAATTCGAAATATATTTTGATGATATTTTTGTTTTTTTAGTTCCATATATGTTTCGGAGGATTAATTGGGTAAGTGTTAATTTTCCAGAACCAGGTTTTCCATAAACTATTGTATGTGAAATATTTTTTATGTTATTAAGGTAAGCATATTTTGTCCCAAAATTTTCGATATCGGTTGGAAAATATTTATCTTGGAGCAACATTTATTATTAAACCTTAAAAATAAGTATTTAAGTATTATCAATAATAGTCATGGATTTCTATTCAATATTAGAAATAAATAATGACGCTTCTGAAAACGATATTAAAAAGGCATATAGAAAATTAGCATTGATTTGGCATCCAGATAAAAACAAAGATAAAGAAGCAGAAAAAAAGTTTATGAATATAAGTGAAGCATATCAAGTGTTAATTGACGACAATAAACGACGTATATATGACGCTACAGGAACATATGATGATATACATAATGCTTACGATATATTTAATAATTTTTTTGGAAAAATAAGTAATTTTATAGATAATAGTCCAGAGATAGAAATATTGATGACTACCTTAGGATATGATAATTTAACCATATTTGATAAATTTGTAGAAAAAAGCAAAAATATTAATGTGTCATTGGGCATGAAAATGAATGATATAAACGATAGGATTAAACAAAAAAATACTGAAATCCAAACTAAATTATATAATTATAAAACCCCAGATTTGGTGTTTAATTTGAATGTTAAATTAACGGAAGTTTATAATAATATAACTAAAAAAATAAAAATAAAACGTAAAAAACATGATAATCGTTTAAATTCATACTATGATGATGATAAATATTTTTTAGTTCCATTATTTGAAAGGAAGAAAATATACGAGTTAGAAGGAGATATGAAACGTGGATATAAAATTTCAGGTGATATAATTTTTAATATAAATATAAAAAGTGATAAAAGTCCGTTTGAGATAATTAATAATGGATATGATATTAGTGTGGAGAAAAAAATAAGTTTATATGAGGTTGTTTTTGGAACAGTTTTTTACATGAAAAATATAGATGGTAAAATACTAAAGATAAAAATAAATGATGGGATAGGCAAAAGTATGATGAAAAAAATATATAATTATGGATTACCTAGAAAATCAACGAATGACGATAGAGGAGATTTAATAATAAAATTCATAATAGTGGATGATATTGAGGATAATAATGAAAATAGGGAGATAATAAGATTATTATCAAAACCATATGAAGAATTTTTTACGGGAGATAATATATTTTCAACTACGAATGATATAAAAGAAGATATAATAATATAAATAAAAAAAAAATTGATATAAATATATTCAAATATATATATTTAGTATAAAGAGTATAATGGTATTATTGAAGTATTCACAAATCGACGAATCAGTAATTAATAAATTGGTTTTTAAACGTGATGACCGCGGAAATATTAAAATATTTTACACAGGAGAAGGAAGTAGAGGACAAAAAGACAAATTACAAATTCAACTGACATCAATGGAATCACCATTTGGTATTTCTAGGAATGCAGAAACCAATAGAATTCTTCCATTTTCGTTTGCGTTTAGGGCGAAACAAACTAAAGATGATAATAAAAATAAATTATATGAAAAGAATATGAATTTGACAAGAAAAGCGATTAATATGCTTGAACAAAAATGTAGAGAAGAATTGAGTAAAAATTCGGTTGAATGGATGGAAGAAGAAGATTTGGATGAAGATGATTTCGATATGATGTATAAATCTCCAATATCAGAGTATGTTGATCCTGTAACTAATGAACCAAATGGTAAATATCCAGATAAATTGAAGGTGGAGTTCAGAGATTTTTCTTACGAAGATAAAATTACAGGAGAAGAGAAAAAAATTCAAACAGGATTTTTCGATTATAAAACACATGAAATTTTGGATTCTGATGAATGTATGGCAACGGGCAGTTTGAAGAAACGTTACATGAAACCAATCGTTGTATTGGATGAATTGTCTATTAAACGCAAAGAAGGTAATGTAGGAGAAGCAATTCGTCCAAAATATTATGTGAATGACGTTAAGTTGTTTCCCTCGTCGTTGAATGATGGTGGGGATGCTGTTAATCGATTTAATCATGTAAGTGATAGTGACAGCGATTAAATTTTAATCATAGCAATTGGATTATATATATTATTATAATATATATGATGAATTCAAATATCATACGTTTCGATGATAATTTAAATAGTGATTCTAATAAAGTTTCTATCAAACCAATGGGAATTGCAATTGGACAACCAGTCATAAGTCAAAATATGATAGAACGGAAAATAACGAATGAATTCAAAAGTGATAAGGGTGACCCTAAGAAAATGACTGTTTCTTTAAATGATATAATAAACGAAACGAAAAGAAATGATAAATATCAAGGTATAAAAAAATATCCACAAGGGGCTTACCATCCCAAGGATTTTAACTATCACGATTTACAATCATGTGGACCCCACAGTAACAATGCTAATAAAGCCAATGGAATATATGAAGGACTTAGGAAAAACAATATTTATTGCGAAGAGAGTGATTATAATCAATATATCGATCGTGAAATAGATATGTCTGGTTTAAATAAAATATCCAGTAGCAGAAAAAAAGCATGTAACTGTGAATATCAGCGTGGATTAACAATTAAACATCATAAAAATAATGAACATGATGTTGGACATGAACTAGTATATAATATTTCTAAGGATGTGTGTAATAAATGTTTTGATTTAGAAACAAGATTAAATAAAGATAATCGTTTGATAATTAAAAAAGATGTTAGACAAGATGTTAAAAAAGATGTTAAACAAGATGTTAAACACGATGTTAGACAAGATGTTAAACACGATGTTAGACAAGATGTTAAACACGATGTTAGACAAGATGTTAAACACGATGTTAGACAAGATGTTAAACACGATGTTAGACAAGATGTTAAAAAAGATGTTAAAAAAGATGTTAAACACGATGTTAGACAAGATGTTAAAAAAGATGTTAAAAAAGATGTTAAAAAAGATGTTAAAAAAGATTCAGTTCCAAATAAATTGGAGTTTTATACGGATTATGAAAAAATGGTTGGTTATGTATTGAAAATTCAAAACCAACCATCTGTGTATTCGAAATATAAAGGTGATGACAAACTTGAAAAAATAATAAATTATTGTTTCAAACAGTTAAAAGAATTGTCTATTGAACTTGAACTTAATTATGATTTTCAGGATACAGTTACTTATGAAGTTTTTAGAAAATATATGTTAGTATATTATTATATATTTTACAAAAATAAATTACAATCAGATATACTAACTGAACAGAACAAAAAAAGAAAAATTTTAAAAGAAAAAGTTTTTAAATCCAATAAAGTTAAAGATTATAATGTAATTAGTTCTTTATATAAATCATACATAAAGGGATTGAAATTAGAAAAATTAAAATATAAAAAAAATACTATAAAAAAAAATAAAAATAAAATAATCAGATTAAAAATAAAACAAAAAATAATGTCGCTATAAAACTTCACACATTTCGTTATTTATATTACTTTTACTAGTCCAACAACAACACCATTTATTATGTTTATTTGTGGGTGAAATTAAGTAATTATTTAGATCGTTATCGTCATTTTCATCATCAAATTTTGTGATTACATCGACACATTGAATAACAGAAAAGCACGCTCCCATGTATATTTATTACAGAGCATTTATAATTTCGTCATTGATAGATTTATATTTATCATATGGACGACAACAATGGTAATCTGAATAATAACCATTTTTTATTTTGGTTTTATCAAATTCGAAATTGATTCTATCTAGTCTCATATATCCAGTTTTGGTATCATACAAATGAACAAAATTATTAGTATTTTTGTTCCATTCTAATACTCTTTTATAAAGATGCAATTGATCGGTATTCCATCCTTTATTACCATGTCCATCAATATAATTAACATCATTGATAACGTCTATTAACCGTTTTACTATATCATCAATATTATTAATTTTAAAAATGTCTTTCCATGTTTTATTTAGAGCAATGTTGTAACACATGGCGATTTCGTTATATTGTTCCATTAAAACATCACGATAATATATAAATTTATTGTTATCTATGGATTCAATATTTTTAGTATAATAAGATGAATTCATAGGTATAATATCCATATCGGTTATCAGTATCCCATTTTTATAATTTAATATACAAGGATACAACAACCTTATATATTGAGAAGTAAATGCGGTTGATAAATGTTCTATAGGTTCGAAGCATGTGATATTTTCTTTATATTTTATAAGATTATCAGGAATTTTTTTTGCTATTAATACGATAATCACAGTAACATCAGGATATAGTTTTTTCCATGCTTTTATGAACATAGGGATAAAATCACAATATAATGGATTTAAGTTACAGGATGTTAATACACAATCTAGTTTCATTTTACATATTAAACATAATAAATATTTAATATTAGTTTGTTAATTATTTCGAAATAGTTAAATCGTTAAATAATGTAACATATTCATTTATTATTTCAGAATGATTAAATAATAAATGTTTATTATTACGAATATTATCGACAAAGATTTGTTTTTCTTCTTTATTAGTGGCGTATTTAATGGCTTTTTCTACGAACGTTTTGTAATTTTTACAACTACCATTAGTAACATGCATAGTGTTAAATAAAGTATGTGTTAAACGTCCTTTTAAATTGGTATCATTCATATACACCATTGCGTTATCCATACAAATTGTTTCAAAACTAGTGATACCACCACCATATGGATACGAATCCAAAACAACGTTACTAAATTTCAATAAACTACAATAATCGACGTGCGTTAATTTAGGAAGCAATAATATTCGTTCTTTGTATTTACTAACAAATATGTTATTTAACATTATATTGAAATCGTCGGTAAATCCTTTGTGTGCGTTGGATAACGTATTAATAAATATAATCAATGATTTAGGATCGTTTTCTAATATAGGAAGTATTCCTTTTTTTAGATATTCTTGATTATATTTAAATAAACTTTGACCACATAAATAGATATTGAAATTTTGGTAATCACTTTTATATTTTTTTAGAAAAGCAACATCATAATTATCATATTTAATAGGTTCTAAAATTGAACTTAAATTATTCATATAAATTATCTCCTCTGAATATTTATCACTACAATTACTGTTTTTCATATTAATAAAATAATCTATATTTTGTATTCCCGTGGTAATCGGATTTCCCCAACCATGAACCATTTGAACATTGGCGTATCTTCCATGTGCAATGTAATAAATTAAATCGTCATTCCCAATATCACTATAAAATAATATATCTGGTTTAGACATTTCTATTTTTTCTCTAAATTTGCCTATTAGAGTCAAACTATTAATATTATATTCAACAGGATAAATAGTATCAATACTATCAAAATATTCTTGACTCGTTTCATCAAATTTGTGAAATACTCCAACAAGACTCGTGTTAAATTTGTCTTTGGGTAAATGTTTCAATAATCCTAATAATAGTTTTCCTGATGAATGTTTGTAACAGTTATTGCACACAAAAGTAATGTTAATTTTATTGTTTTCCTTAGTATGAATATTTTTGGATTTGTAATTGAGATCTGGATACATAGAGATATAAAATTTGCTTAAACATGTATTTATCTCATAATGTTCGTTAGTATTATAATGGACAAACGGATTTAGAGATAAATCACTTATATCGAAATTTTCGTTAATTACATCCGATAAGAATGTTTGATAATTATTTTGGTTTTGTTTTTGTTTTTTATAAATATGGTGTGTATTTTCATTTATGTTATTTCCTAAATTTATAATATTTTTAATAATCAAATCTGGATTCGGATTTTCTTTGAAAATTTCGAAATGTAATATTTTAATTAATGAAATTTTAATAGATTTTGAATAACCTGAAAATTTCACTTTATTACATACCAATTTTAACATATTGATTAAATTATTATTGGTATAATATTTCGCTACGAAATTGAATATTAAATAATTCTGTGTATTATCTTTAAATATTTTAAGAATATTATTTTTGATATTTTTAATATTAAAATCATTATCATAATTTTTTTCCATCATAGAATATTCATATAATAGTTTGTTCATTTTGAACTCTAAATCATCTTTGTTTTTATCAAAAAATTTGTTAAACAAGTCTCTGTTATTCTCATAATCATAAGATTTCGTGACATCGTAAATTATACGATCTTCCATTGATTCAAAATTATGCAATAATTTACTATGTACATTTTTTGGATCGCAGTATTTACCACGTGGAACAATGGTTTTATCAATAATACTAATAAGTTTTGTTGCACCATAAGTTTCTAATATAAACGCCAAATTATTAATAAATGTATCATAATTTATACACGATTTATTAATTTTTGTCAGTATATCATATAATATAATTAAAAGATTTTCATTGACACACGCACATTCTCTCATATTATTTATAATAATGTTTTCATAATTAGTTAGTTTCCCAAGAGTGAGATTATTAGAATTAAAATAACTTTCATAAATTAACGGAATAGTCGCATGTTTTTCATTTAGATAATTATTAAATAATTTACTATTACGTGCATAACAATGATAATAACTAACGAACATAATTTGACACTTTATGAAATTTAGCCACATGTTAAAATTTTTAACATAACTCTCACTTATTAATTTAATGGTTGAAATCATCTCATCAACATTAGTAACACCAAATCCATATCCACATGCAGTTTCTTTTAACGCACCAATATCATAAAAAATACATATATTTCCACATACCAAATTTTCGATTAGTGATATACAACTGCTTTCTTCAGAATTTGCAGGATATACAAATATATTTGCTTGGTATAATTTGTAATTTAATAATTTTTGAGATAGGGGATTAATGATTTCAATCATATCTTCAAGTTCATCCATTTTAACAAATTCTCGTAATTTATCATATAAATCATTAGTGATTTGATGGTCTTTTTTACCGTACAATTTTGAACTACTGATCAGTATCAATTTATATTTAATAGTTGGATTTTGTTTCCATAATTTAATAAAGATTTCAATCACCACATCTAACCCTCTTAATGGATCTACATTATATATGATGTTAATAGTGTTATTTTCTATTTTTTTTTTATCTAATAAATCAAAATTAACGTTTATTTTATTGACAAATTCAAATTTATTCAAATCAATAACTTCTTTTTCATTTATTATATTCGACACAAAATTATTTGTTTCATAAAATTGCATTTGTTTCAACAATATTGCGTCATCGGTAAATAATAGATTTGATGAATTACAATCGATATTAGGGTTATATGAGTTTTTAATCAAATAATATGTATTTTTAGGTATATCAGGAAATGTTTCAATGAATTTATTAATTTGATAATTGGAAACTCCAATTATTTTATTATATGATTTCAAATTAACACCATGATACATTTTTTGTGATGGACATAGGGTAGCATACAATAGTTTATTAGATGTATTTATATGGGAATTTAAATGATTTTGATTATCATATTTTGTATCAGATAATAGTTTGTCAATAAGTTGGGGGTAATTAATTGAAATTATATGATCATAATTATATGTATCAAATAAATCTTTGATTTGTGTTTTAATTTCGTTAATGGATTTAGCAAGTTTAATAAATAAAATATTATTTTTAACTTGGGTTTTCGACGATTTATAAGTATTATTATTTAGAACATGAAATTGATTTTCATGACTATGTTTCAATAAATATAATATATTTGATTGAGTGCCTCCTAAGGGGTTGTTTTCTAGAAAATTGAAATCATATTTAAATACCAAGGTATCAATAAGTAATATTTTTTTAGAATTCATTGATATAATTAGTATATAATGATTACTTAAAATAACTTTTTATTTATACACGCCAATTATTTTGACAATTTATACAAGTGATAAAAGTGGTAATTGATTCATCACCCGAACGAGTTTGTTCTTGGTAGTAAGTGCATTTATTATGTTTACATCTACGACAAGTGTATTCATCAGTGGTGACTTCTTCTTTAATTGAATATTTTATTTTATCTATTTCTTTCTTTTTATCAAATATATCTACCCAAGCCTTAGGAAATAATTCGTTGGGTGTCATAGTGCAAATATTATAAATATTTATTTTTTTCAATAAAAGTGCTTTTAGTAAATAATCGTTTTTGACACACATATCAGGCAATAAATTGGAATATATTTGAAAAAATTTATTTGTATAAATCTCACGAAGATTTTCATCATTTTCTGGTTCGTGAATCATTTTCTTAGTTAAAAATTCTAGTGACCATGTATATATTATCTCATCAAGGGAATTACATAATTCTTTAATTGCTGTTGTTTCAAGTTTATTATTTTTTAATATGTTGGTTACAGATTCATTATTAGTTAATTTATCGGACACTTTATTAACATATAAGTTACGTTGTTCAACGGTAAGCATTTGTTATCTATGTATATTTACTGTCTATTATCTTTATATCAATTTTATTTATAAAAAAAATTGATATAAATAAGCCATAATATATTATATAACAATATAACCATGAACGAAATAGAAAAATTTCATAATGCACGTAAAACTACGCTAGAAATGATACAAGACAGAAAGTATCTAGTAAATGATGATGATATTAATGTTGATTTAGAAACATTTAAAATGTATAAACAGAGTGGTAATTTAGATTTGTATTGCAAACATAGTTTAGAAGGTGAAAATTCGATATATGTAAAATTTTATATTTCTAAGAAAAAGATGAGTGAAAATGAATTAAAAAAGGAAGTTAATAGCATTAGTTCAAAAACAGGTAATGGAGATGAATATAATAATAATTTAAATATTATTTTTGTTACATTGGAAAAATCTAACCAAAATGTTTATAACTTAATAAAAAGTGAAAAATTTAGAAATGTAGAATTGTTTATCATATCTGAGTTATTGTTTAACACTAGCAAACATGTTTTAGTTCCCGTGTACGAAAAAATATCAAAAAAACAAGAAAAAGAATTGTTAGAACTATTTAAATTAGCATCGAAATCTATGTTACCAAAAATTTCTAGTTCAGACAAACAAATTAGATACCACGGAATGAAAGGCGGAGATATATGCAAAATACGAAGAAGTAGTGAAACCACTGGATTTTACACTGAATTTAAATTAGTCAGATAAGGGGGACTAGCCCCCTTTAGAACCCCCTTATTTTTGTGTCTTCGACACAAAAAGGGTTCATTTTTGACAAAGTCAAAAATGGCTTCGCAACGAGGGTTTGAAATCAGAAGGATTTTCAATTTTTTATTATATTATGATAATATAATAATGGGCGAACAAATTTTTGATCAATATACACTTCTTCATTTTGCAGTAGGTATAATAGCATATTTTTGGAACATTTCGTTTGTAAATTGGTTAATCTTACATACTACCTTTGAATATTTTGAGAATACCCACATAGGTATGAATATTATCAATAAATATATAACATTTTGGTCGGGTGGGAAATCCAAACACGATAATATTATAAATATCATTGGTGATAGTTTTGGAACTACAATTGGGTGGTTATTGGCTTATTATATAGATAAATTAGGTAACAAACATAATTAGTATCCTTCTCATATTCAATAAATTTTTATAAAAATTTCAATACTCGTTTTAGTATATCTTTTATTTTAGTTAAATTTTTATCTCTTTTCGTTGCGAAGCCATTTTTGGTGTAACCAAAAATGAACTTTTTTGTGTCGAAGACACAAAAATAAAGGGGTTTTGAAGGGGACTAGTCCCCTCGTTTTAAAGGGTTTGAAAATTCTTCTAATTTTCAGTCCCCTTGTGGTGTTCTAATAGCGTAGCACTAGGGTCTCTTTCATTTGTCCATCTAGGTCTCCATATTTCGCCTATTAGTAGTTCAACATTTTTATCACCATAGTATTCATGGAACAACTTACGGTAATAATACGATTCTGTTGTTTCTGGTTTATTGTATTTATAATTATTATTTTGCTTAAATTCTTCCATATACATTTCATCCGTAAATTCCTTGATTTTTGATACCCAATTATATCCAACTGCATCACTAAAAGCATCTTTTTGTCTCCACAAAACATCATGTGGTAAATATGTATATTCATTATCAAATGCATTTCTCAATAAATGTTTTCCTACTTTTGAATTAGGTAAATCAGAACCATCTTTTCTTGTCATTTTGAAATAAGGATCTATTTGCATCACATAATTCATAAACGTTTTATCCAAAAATGGAACTCTGACTTCCAAACTTTGTGATGCCGTCGTTTTATCACATCGTAAAACATCATACATGTGTAATTTTTCAACCCTATTATATGTTTCTTTCTGAAATTCCCTAAAATTAGGTGCTAAATCAAAGTACAAATATCCACCGAAAATTTCATCTGCACCTTCACCACTGAAAATTACCGTAACATCTGTATTTTCCTTAATATATTTCGACAATAAATAATTTGGAACACTGGCTCTAATCGTCGTAATATCATACGTTTCGGTTACTCTAACAACTTCTGGTATAGCGTTTATCATGTCTTCTACCGTAACTATCACTTCGTGATGATCAGTTCCCAACATGTCCGCAACTTTTTTAGCATATACCAAGTCTGGACTATCCTTTAATCCCACAGAAAATGTCATCAATTGTTTTGTATCAAAATTATCTTTTTTTTTCAACAATTTGACAATAATAGACGCAACTAAACTACTGTCCAATCCACCACTTAACAAACACCCTATCCTTCTATCACTCATTAATCTTTTTTCAACCGCTTTTTCTAATAACATATTGATATTTTTTAGCATCAATTCATATGATGAACCATGATTCATTAATGAAACACTTGGATATACTCCATAAGTATGTTCCGTTATATTAATTTTATTACGATATTCATAATTTCCCACATTGATAATCCAAAACGTTCCTGGTTGAAATCTCCCATAATTTTTATCTCCATCAATCAAACCCTTATATTCACTACAAAAACATAGTTCGTTTTCCTCTCGTTTCCAAAATAAAGAACGCACACCAACTGGATCACTTCCTGCGATTATCATGTTTTTGTTAGTATCATGAATAACGGTAGCAAACACACCATCCAAAACAGAGAATAATTCATTGATAGCATCATTCAAATGTAATCCAATGTCATGAACTAAATATTTATACAAATGCAATATAACTTCACAATCACTGTGTGACGACATTACACCTTCATATTTTGTCGTTAAAATCTTGTTTTTTGATGGTTTGTATTTTCGTGCTAAATTTAAAACATAATCACTGGATAAATCAGTGATACTATCATATATTTTTTTATAATTATAAATTTCTCCATTAGTCATTAAATAAATTCCGTCCAATTCCATAGGTTGCGTTCCATGATCTGTTAAATCATTGATACATAATCGATGGAAATCCATCATACTGTAATATTTATTATTGCTACTGTATTCAACACATTCTCTGTGATCGGGTCCTCGATGACTAATTTTAGAACTACGTTCTAATAAAATTTTTTTATAATTATCAGATATACTATTTTTACCAAATAAAAAATACGCAAATATTCCACACATACTCTATTATTAAACAAAGTAATGTTATGTTTATATTCTTATGAATAAATATATTATGGAATTTTCTATAAAAGATATGGATATTAATCCTACAAAAGTTAAAACATTGATGTATATTAATTTTTATCAATTTTTATTTGGTTTATTATTTGGAACTATGTTTAATTATATAGCGATCATTATACACAGATATACGCCCAATGAAACTATCATTAGGAGTGTCATTATTTCGTTTATTATGATTATTTTGTTAGTTACTATTCTCGATTTAATTCATGAGGTAATTAAACAACTCCCAGGTGTGTATGAACATAAAGATAAAGAATGGTTCGTTTATCCATCTCCTATTGCACTTACATTTGGTTTTTGGGCGATGTTAAACCAAGCCAAACTTAGAAATACACAATTTAAAAAATTATTTATTTATTTGACGCCCGATAGTCTAAATAAATATTTACTAAAACACTAATTTGCATAATTAATGGTATATTGTCTCGCCGTTGTTCTAAATGCGTTTATATCGTTTTTGTATTGTGTCGCAATATTTGGATCAAGAGGATCGTCGGGATTAGGGTCTTCTAACATTGAACAAACACTTAACAAAACTTTTGATATTGTTAATATGGGTGACCACTGATTTCTTAAAATATCCAAACATATATTACCATCCCCATCGATATTTGGATGATAAATTTTCGTTCTAAACGTGATTTTAGGTGGTTTTAAAGGATATTCACTAGGAAACCTAATATCTACAAAAAAAATTCCGTTTTCATAAGGTGTATTAATAGGACCCAAAATAGTTCCTGTCCATATAAATACGTTTTCATTTGCAATATTTGCACTGCAATTTCCAGGTGGATTATCCATAATTTCTTTTAATTCTTTATTAATTCTATTAACCGCTCTTAAGTTAGACATAATGTATGATATGAATATTATACATTTGGTGTTTTTATGTTCAATTTTTATTATGTATGCGTATAATATATAATGCCTAAACTTAGTAAAAAATCGAATAAGAAAGTTGTTAAAAAAGTTGTTAAAAAATCCAATAAAAAAGTTGTTAAAAAATCCAATAAAAAAATATTTGGTGGTAGTGATAATGGAGGAATTAATATCAATAGTCTAAAAGAAGATAGCGAAACATGCAAAAAATGTTATCAATTAAAACAAGATGGAAACAAACCAAATCATCAACCTGAAATACGTTATTCAATAGATCCAAGTACCACAAAACCTTATGGACATAGTAATAATAATAATAGTAATAATAGTAATAAAAAAATTCTACCTACTTCTACTCCAAAATTTGTTAAAACACTTAACAAAACTCCCGACTTTGTAAGCGAAGCACCATACCAAGGTTACTAAAATAATATAAACGTATTATATTTGCTTATTATACAACCAACAAATTGTAATTAAACCTTTATCCATTTTGATGTTTCAAAAGTGTAAAACTCATAAATCTTTTATCTTATCCTGTAATAAATTACTATGAATGATAGAATGTTTCAGTATAATACCAATATATACCAACCTACAACAAATAATGTTCCTATGGATTTAGGAAGACCCGATGCAAGTCGTGATATGAATAACTCGAAAAAGAATAATAATAATAATGAAAAATTTAATCAATATACTTTTACGCCTTTTATGTCACAACAAAATCCTATTCCACATCCATTGGATAAACAAACAAATGAACCTGTAAATAGAAAATCTAATTGTTTAGATTTTTCTAAAAGAATGACTCCAAATACTAATATACCACATCCCATAAATTCACAAAATCCTCAATACAATCCTGTATTTGATAGATTACCTATGATGGACACATTTAACCAATCAAATAACTAAAAATTGACTTAATTTTTCTGCACTTTTTAAATTAACTTCCGTTAGGGGTGTTAAAACCCAAAATATAGTAGTGATTTTATCATCCTTTTTTGGATATTTTAACAGATTTTCTAAATCTTCTAAAATTATATTATGCACTTTAATAAGGTTGTTACACGTGCTATCATCATCATATTGTAAAATATTATCGTCACTACTAATTTTAACGAGATTTTTATCTATTTCGTTTCTTCTGGCAAATATGCGAACATCATTAGGAACATAATTTTCATGATATTCTTTTGCATTATCTATCCCTTCCAAAATACGATAATCCCATAAATCAATTAATCCATTATAAAACTGTTTCAATTGATATGGACACAGTTCGAGATAATATTCACTATTTAAATTAGGTATTCCTGATAGTATATGATAATCATGGAATAAATCAAATGCTCTATTTTTTATTTTTTCAATTTCTTTATTAATTCTTTTATCAATAAATGTTTTATCTTGTAATGGTTTCCTATTTTTAATTAAATTATCAACAAAATCTTCGTCGAATTGTTTGAAATTTAGGGGATTAATATAATTACCACTCATAAACATATCGTATAAACTTTCTATTTCGTACCAATAATGTCTATTTCCATCATAATATGTTACTACATCACTGATATTTACATCGCTTAACTCATTGAGTGTAATAGGATCTTTATCATTGTGACATTTAGATAAATTAAAAATATACATTCCTTGTTTTTTAATTTTCATTTTAATTAACCATTTCCTAATATTTGTTTGAATCAAGGTTATTTTCTCGTTTGCTCCAACTACACCATCATAATTATATGTAATTTTCATGATATATTGATTTAATAAATTGAATAAATCTTGTTTTCTCAAATTACTTTTAAACGATACGTTATAATGTCTTAAGGAATGTTTAATCTCCAATATAGATAATTTATTAAATTTTTTGTTTTTTAATATAAGATTATCTATAATTGTGTAGTTTTTCGTTTTTGGTTCTGGCATTCCGTCTTATATCATATCTATCACAACAAATTGTAATATTTATATCAATTTTTATTATCAATAAAATATAATGTCATTATGAAATATAATGGAATACATTTTATATTTTTTTCCTTTTATCACCTCCTACACTGCTTCTAAAAATGATGAAAATGTCCAATACACAAGTGCTATGCTTATACAAAGTGTGTATAGAATGCACTCAGACAGAGTTAGATATACCAATATATCTAATAAAATATCAAAAATACAGAAATGGTATAGGACGCACAAAAAAACCAAACCACAAAAAAAACAAAAAAAAATAAAAAATAAATTTAAAAATAAATTTAAAAAAAAAAGTTTTGCTCACGCACCTAAACACTCATTTCAATTATAGTTCTTTTTATAGTATCTATTTTTTCATGTGATTTTTTTATAAATCTTATGTAAATATTTAATACATCACTGTAATATGTATCTTCTTCTTCATTTAAGCCATTAAATTCATCGTTTAATTGTTCCAACCAATGTTTAGTATCTTCATCTTCTACACTGGCTTCTAAACTATTAATTATTTCAATTAAATAAACACATAATTCTTTTAAGTAAATTATATTTTCAAGTTTATTATCTAGTAGTTTATCCAATAAATCTTTATTAATCATATTATTGTATTCATTATGAAGATCTTCACGAGATGGTATCAAACTATTTATATTATCTTTGATTTCACAAAACAGGACAACCAGTTTTTTATAATTGGGTTGAATTTTGTTCAAATATACCATGTTTCTTACAAATTATTTTTACTTTATCTTTAGCAGTTTTATATTCAGTTAAAGAATAATCATATTTATCTTCGTGTTTTTCTTTTGCTTTTTTAATAAATTCGTCTGCTGTATATTGATGTCTTCCTACACATTTTGGACAATTACTTCCATTTAAATGATGTTTTGTATTTTGTTTAAATTCACCATGTTTCTTACAAATAATTATAATATTAGAAGAACAATTAATATAATTAACTTTTGAATAATCATATTTATCTCCATGTTTTTTTCTTGCTCTTTCAATATATTCATCTGTTGTAAAATTATATGATTTTCCACACTTAGAACATCCAATACCATATAAATGACTTGCTGGAATTTGCTCAAACTCACCATGTTCTTTACAAATAATCTTTACCTTTGTAGAACTATTTACATATTCAACTAAACTATAATCATATGTATCTCCATGTTTTTCTTTTGCTTTTTCTATAAATTCTTCTGTTGTTAATTTTTTTGGCATTGTAGGATTATTTATTATTAAATAAATTATTATATTTAAATTCAATTTTTTATTTTTATAATAAAAATAAATCGCGTTTTAATTTAAAGAAATAATTATATAGAAATATATAAGATGAAACGGAAAAAGAAAGTTAAACCAAAATTGGTTTTTCAACCAAAACAAAAAGGTAGTTTTATTACCATTAAAACTTCATTAAAAAGTATTTTGAAAGATTATGAAAATAATTTTCAAAAAATTAATGATATTGTATTAGAATGTAATGAAATTATCATTCAAACCTATCAATTTATCCGGTTATATCTTTTAGATTGTTATTATAAAAATAAAGATTTTCCAGAATTGGATAAAGATACAATTTTATATTTTATTAGAGCAGGTGGTATTAGAGATAATAGAGGAAAACAAGCACAAAATAAAGATTTTCAAAAAGAATTAGAAGATTTTTATGATAAAGAATTTAAATTACTTATTCAAAAAGAAAAATATAGTTTGAAAAATAAAACTTTTTTAACTCCTTATTTAGCAACTCAAATTAATACTTCATTTACGAATAACATAAAAGAGCATTTTATCACACGAATAAGAAGATTTATGAATATTTTTTCACCTTTTCCATTAGAAACAAAAGAACAAAAAAAAGAATTTCAAAAGATAAAAAATTTAATTCTTTTTGATAAATTAGATGAAATACCAAATAATTATAAAGAATGGAGTAGAAAAATAAGAAATGATTTTTTACCATCTACATATGAAAAAGCATTTGGTTATGATTGTAAAGTAAATCCAAATAAATATTTGTTTTATACAATTAAAATGAATGAAGAAATTGAAAAGAAAAATGATGAAATAAAAATGTTAAGTATAACTGATGAAGAAAAAAGAAAACAAATTAAAAAACTTTTTCAACCTATTCCATTAAGAAATTCAATTGTTCCAAATTATATAACTTTTGATGCTAATTCTATTTTATCTTTATTTGGAGAAAAAGGTGAAAGTCAAAAAGGAAAGAAAGTAAAAGATAATAAAGAATTTATATGGTCTAAAATTTTTAGAACTGGTAGTAAAGTAATGAATATGAAAGGATATGAATATAAAACAATACAAACTGATGGTATTGGAGTTTCTATTTGTTTTCAAAAAATAGGTAATAAAAAAAATGAAAATCCATCTTTTTGTGAAATGGATGAACTTTATTTAACTGATTTAACAGAAGAGGATTTAGAAAAATGTAAAAATAGAAAAATTATTGGAATAGACCCAGGAAAGCAAAGTTTAGTTTATATGGTAGATAAAAATAAAAAGAAATTAAGATACAGTGCAAGTCAAAGAAGAGTAGAAAGTTATAGAAAGAAAAATTCTATGATTTTACAATGGGAAAAATTAAATAATAATATAATAGAAGAAGAAACAAAATTATCATTACAAAATAGTAAAACAGTTAATTATGAAAAATTTAAAAATTACATAAAAGAGAAAAATGAATTAAATGAGAAATTAAAGAAATTTTATAATCAAGAACTACATAGAAAATTAAAATGGAGAAGTTGGATTTATCAGCGAAAAAGTGAAGATAAATTCTTAAACAGAATAGAAGAAACTTATGGTAAAAAAGAAGATATTTTATTATGTTATGGAAATTGGAGCAGAACTTCACAAATGAAATATATAATGCCTACAAAAGGAGTAGGTTTAAGAAGAGTAATAAATAAAAAATATGATGTAGTATTACTTGATGAATTTAAGACTTCTGCTTTATGTTCCAAATGTAATAAAGAATTAGAGAATTATAAAAACATTCATAGATTATTAGTTTGTAAAAACTGTGGTTTAGAAAACAAAAATTCAGTTTTTATAAATAGAGATATGAATGCTTGTATAAATATGGTGAATTTATCAAAAGAATGGATAAATTCCAAAAAAAGAAATGAAAATTTCTGTAGAAATACTGACACTAACCTCAATAAAGAGGGTGAATAGTGTTGATAAATTGTTTTTTACCAGTCTTCTTTATGACTGGTCTTTTAACATTATAAAAACTCGGCGTTTTAAATGTTAAAAGGTGTAAAATTGATATATAACTTATTCACCAACGACATTCTATTCCAGTATATATAATAGTTTGGATGTTTAAAACATCCAAACGTCGCAACTCTCACTACATTCTGTTTGGATGTGTATATATTTAATATATAAACATATCTTTATGTTTTGATTTAATATTTTTTTAATATTTGTTGATTTAATATTCTCAAACACTTACAAGATAACCGTTGCGAAGCCATTTTTTGACTATGTCAAAAAATGAACCCTTTTTGTGTCGAAGACACAAAAATAAAGGGGTTTTGAAGGGGACTAGTCCCCTCGTTTTGAAGGGGACGACTGAAATCCTTCGGATTTCAAACCCCTCGCCAATAACCATATTTTTTCATTTCTTTCATTTTTTTATGTCCTTTTAACCAATTAAAATGAATTAAATATGGATCGTAATCGTCATTATCACGTAACTGTTTCCAATGGTATCCATTTGAATAATCGCCAACTTTAAAACATTTATAATTTACAGTTGATTTTACTGCATTAAAATATAATTGATCGCATATGATAAAATTTTTTCTAAAAGGATAAACTCCATTTTCACTGAAATTAAACTGTTTATTAAATGGATATAATAAATCTATATTTGATGCAGTTGCTCTCAAATACATAAATCCTGAACAAATGAGTTCTTGACTAGAATCTCCTTTTTGACAATCATTTTGAAAAAATACATCTGTATCAGGGTATTTTTTAATTTTATCTTTTAAATCTTCAATAGGATTTTTTAGAAATACAATATCTCCATCAACAAATATAACATCTATGTTTTTTTCGAGTAATCTTTTTATCAAATTCAATTTATTATAAACGATGTCTTCCCAATCATCTTCTTGATATGCTACAAACTCTTTTACTTTTTTTCCATATAGATTCTTGATTAAATATACTTTATTATTAGGGCGTTTTTCTTCGAAATATTTAAATGCATCTTCATCGATGCAATAAATATTCATTATGTCACCTATTCCTAATCGTTCTAAAGATTCTATCATATTATCTGTATATTCTCTGTATCCATAATTGGTTAGTGTAACAAATGCTAACTTATTCATTTAATTATTTATGAAAACATTTATTTATATTTAGACTAAGCAAAAATTATCTTGGTTAAATCTCCATTCGTGTTAATTTTCATATCTTGTTCTTCCACCTCAATTTGATCCAAACCATTACGATGAAGATAATCATGCACCTTTGGGTTTTTACGAATATTATCATAAACGAAACGTTTATCTCCGCAATTCGCAAACTTAACTATATTTTCTTTAATATTGACTAAATCGCTTTTAAATTCGTCCCACATTTCATTTATTTTTTCACTGTAATATCCATAATTATTTTTGTTAAAGCAATCGTCATAATATTTATCGGTTCGTAAAATATTTTCGAATTTTTGATATATATTTTCTTCTGTTTCGTTATTAGAAAAACCGTTTGTTTTTACCAAATCGTTTTTATTTATTATTAGTATGTTTTTGTCGATAATTATTGGGTAATTTGTGTATAAATAATCTGGAATATTTGATGGGATACTTGAATAATCGTGAATTACATAATAATCACATTTATTGTTTAATAATATCGAAGTATTAATATATTTCCCAAGTTGATTAGATTTATCTTTTCTATAAAATATTATCACTACTTTTAAGTTTCCTTCTTTATATTCATTCACTTTTGATAAATATTGTTGGTAATGTGAATTGGATTCGCTATCTGGGACTGTTATAATCAAACACAAACGTTTATGAATTTTATAATCCATATACACTAAATATATTAAATAAATAATCATGACAATAATGACAATAAACTCTTTCATTAATAATTTATAATCATATTTTTAAATTCAACTTAAAAATAGTTTTATAAATAAATAATATTATGAACACATTAATTATCAGTGATACACCATTTATGAACTACAAACATTCGAACTTTTCATATGATTTGTCACTCGTTTTAGCAAGTCAAGAAAAAAAACATAATGTATATTATTATGTTAATAATTTAAATGTTAAAAATGATGACAAAAACAAACATTACACAATCGATTTAAATTGTATGGTTTCGACTTTTCATGGAAATATGATGAATAACATTATTCCAAATGGTGTTTTATTAAAATATGTTCATCAACAAGAAATAAATGCTTTTGATGATGTTAAATTTATTTTAAGAAATAATAAATATGAACTGGATCAAAATATGTTAGATGAAATTATGAATACATACAAAATTGACAATTTGTATCTTAATATGTGTTTTGGAATGAATATTGACGAATCTATCAATTTTGATTATCCTAATACAAGAAAAATATTATATTACGACGTTCCATGTGTTCCCTTATGTAATAATTACGAAACATTAACAAACAAATTTGATGAACTAATTACCTTTAATGAAAAATATTATCATCAATTGAAACATCATTATCCTAAAAAAATTGTCCATAAATTAAAATATCAGTTTAATATTTGCGAAAAAATGGATGTTAAAATTATACCTGAAACAGAATCTGAACTTATTAATTTGAAATATTTAAATAAAATTAAATATAATATTCCATTAAACAAAAAAATATTTTTTACTGAAATAGATTCACATAATTTTAAAATGCAAGAAACAAAGTTATTAGATTTATATTTTCGCTTAATTGAAAGAATAAATGAAGAATATCCCGATAAATATTTTTTTATATTAAATACTCCAAGTGACTTTATTTTTCAACATATACAACAAATATTTAAAAATAGAGTAAATCCCAGAGATGTCCTATTCTTAAATGATTATTATGATATGAATAGTTTGTTTTGGAAGTATAAATACGTTGATTTAGTTATGATAAGTGATGCAATCGTATGTTTATCTGGATTTGAAATGGATCATAACGCATCATATATAGCAAATTTATTTAACATTCCTGTTTTCTTTAATAACACTGAAAATTATCTAACTAATGAAATTGAAAACGGAACGCCTCACGATGATAATATTTCACTATTTATAGCCAATTCTCTTCAAAGTTTTATTAAATATCCACCATTCAAACATGTATATGAAAATTTTATTAAATTTGTATCTACCAAAGTAGTTAATAATAAATATCGGTATAATAGTAAATATAAATCTAATTATCTTGATTATTACACTGATATTAATAATATCATTAATTACTAATTTATTCAACTAATTTTAACATTATAATAATGGTAAAATTTGTGTTTATTGTTTATACAGATGTCGTTTCTTTGACGGATGGTTTAGGGAAATGTTGTTTCAACAATTTTTGAATATTGAAATAAGTAATCTCGTTATTTTCCTTATCCAAATTCAATAAATTCTTTAGTGGTGCATCAGGGATAATTTGTCTCCTATTCACAGGATTCTCCAAATTGTGATTTTTTACATAAAGTGATATTTTCTTAGTAGCATCTGTTCTAGCAATCTTGGTATCAGGATCGAGTTCCAAAAATTTGGCTAATTCACCTGAAATTAAAGTTGGTTGTTTAATACCACTAGGAACTTTGGGATCGGTTGTGCGTTTAACTTTAGTTGTGAATTTCTTGTTTTGTGAAACTTCCAACAATTTACACTTACGCTTATATTCCTGTTCTAACGTCCTAAATCCACTCTTAAGATCCTTAACCTCCTTCTCCACTTTCGCCATGGTTTCTCTCATGACAGTAATCAACGACAAGAAAACATCCTCATTAGTCTTGGTTTCAAGTTCTTGATTGTCAGTTTCCGTATTAGCCCCTTCGCTGGTGGTAACTACTTCATCAACAACTACCTCATCACCGACTGCTTCAGTTGCAACTGCTTCAGTTGCAACCGCATCGCTGGCGAGTGTTACTGTTTCATTGACAACTGTCTCAGTTGTAACTGCTTTTTGAACCTCAGGTTTAGTTTTTTTACCTTTTGATTTCTTCTCTGTTAAATTTTTCTTACCAACCATTTTTGTATATAATTATTTATATTTGTATCTCTTTATATTCATTGGAAATATAATCTAACTATATTTTAAATGGAAACAAATAAATTAATTATAAATAAATATTCAAAAAAATCTATTTCCCAATATTTAGAAAAAGAAAAATACCCAAAAAATTTAGTTGAAGGATATTCAAATCACGATTTACAATCTAATATTTTTAAAAATATTTATTCAAATTCCCAAATAAAAACATTATGGAAGATCGCCAACAGTAATAGTGAAATTTTTAATAGACTAATGACATTATTAACTAAAAGAATATCTTCTTACGACAACATAATACATATATTGAATAAACATAATAGTGATTCTAATATTTATAAAAAATTAAAAAATCTGCTTTACAAAAAACATTCATCACATGGAAAACAAAGGTTTAATTTCAAGATTACATCATATATGAACATATTGTTGAGTTACGTTAAGACAAATAAAATAACAATTGAATCATATCTAGATATTGGGTGTGGAAACCAAAAAACAACGTATAATATTGGTAAGAATTTGGGTTTAGACCAAAAAAATATACATGGTGTTGATTTCGAAAATTTTGCTGAAACAAAATATAACCCAAATAAAAACAAAATAAATTTCAAATTATTAACTAAAAATTATACTAAGTTACCATATAAAACAAATAGTATGTCACTAATATCGATGTTTAATGTATTGCATCATGTAGATGATCATCATAAAATGATGAAAGAAATAACTAGGATTTTAAAACCTAATGGATTGCTTATGATAATTGAACCTGATGTAATGGATTTCGTTGATTTTATGATAGTAGATGTCGAACATTTACTATATTTATTCGTTTATTCCAACGAAAATTATAATAACATTAAAAATATAGATGGTATAGTTAATAATTATTATAGTAAAATAACACTGGATATGTTTTGTGATAATTATAAGTTAAATAATAAATATTCTAGTTATTTATCTGATACACCTAAGTTTAATTTGAAATATAACCGTGAATTTTGCACATTATATCAATTTACTTAAATACCATAAGGATATTTTATTCTTTCTTCATCGTTTCTCATAATGTTTACCATGAAGAAAAATATTAATGTTCCTCCAATTGCATATTCGACTTGTCCTGTTGCTGTAAATGCCAAACATAATATTCCAAAAAAACGCATTAAAGAATACTTCTCAAATAACTCAAATAAATACTTTGGGTATGGATAATGCAAACCTGCGAAAATACCACCAAACACATATATCAAAGTAAATAATAACGGAAGACGTAATACCTCTTCGACACCTTGCATATAATCTGGTAATCTTAACGAATTTCTTAAATCTATAATCATTATATTAAATAATGATATATAATAAATACTATATTATTGATGGATAACATATTATCATGGGAAAATCTAGTTGATCCTAGGGACATACCAAATGAAATAAAAAATTTTAATTTACTAATAAAAAATTGTGATTATATTTTAGAAAAACTTAATATAGTTGAATATCAAGAAACTAAGGATATTTGGAAAATATCTGATGTTCCGATCAACGAAACCGATTTAATGTTAAAAAACTTAACATCTATATTAAATAAACTTACTTTGGATAATTATCCATTATTAATATCAGAAATAAAAAACTTTCAGGTAATAGAAGAACCAATTATTATGGAAAAAGCCGTATCTAGATTGATTTCTAACATTAAAACTAACCAAGTTTATATAGAAGTGTATTCTAAATTAGTGAATGATATAAATGGATTTAATTTGTGGTTTTATAAAAAAAAAAATTTCATAAATTATTTATTGTCAGTCCTTGAATCAGAATTTTTTAATATTGTTAGCGATCAAGTTATAACGAAAGAAAATGATGTTTTAAATGGTATTGAAGATGAAGATGAACGATATGAAGAAGAAAGTTATTATAAAAAACAAAAAAAGGGAATTATTTTGTTAATATGCAGTTTATATTCCAAAAATATGATAACAAATAAAATAATAGAGGAAATTATAAGACATTTGGTTAATCCCATAAATGGAGAAAAAATCCCAAATGATACAAATTTAGAACTACTATCCATAATATTAAAAGAAATTAATCCAAAACTAATTAGTGTAAATTTTTGGAAAAATAATTATTGTAATGACATCAAAAAATCACTTAAATATATGTTATTGGACAAACGAATTAAACAAAGATTCAAATTTTTATTGGAATCTCAGGTTAAATGTTTATAAGGGGACTAGTCCCCTTTAAAACCCCTTTATTTTTGGCTACGCCAAAAAAGTTCATTTTTTGATAAAATCAAAAAATGGCTTCGCAACAGAATATTATTCTACATATGTAAGCCATTCTTCAATAGTTTCGTTATCGTATTCACGTTCTTCCATAAGGGGACTAGTCCCCTTTAAAACCCCTTTATTTTTGGCTACGCCAAAAAAGTTCATTTTTTGACAAAGTCAAAAAATGGCTTCGCAACAAGATTATTCTCTTATATATGTAAGCCATTCTTCGATAGTCTCATTATTATATTCTCGTTCTTCCATCGCTTTCCTAACTTGAATAATTAATTCTTCATCTTCATATTTTTGTTGTAACATGACAATAATATTTGAGATCTGTTCGTTAGATCCGATTTGAATAGTTATATCATCGTAAAATCCATTAAGAACATTTACTAAACGAGTTATTCTACCTGTGAAACACTTGCAAATAGTATCTTTGATTTCTTCGTTTAAAATTTTGAACATTTCAGTTGATTCTGAATGTCCAATGATTCTAGATACAACATATTGAAATACTTCTTCGAATTTGACTAAATAAACGCTATGTTCTGTTTCATCATCGCAATAATTAAGTAATTCACGTTTAACTTGTTCATCTAGTTCGTTACACTCAAGAACATGTTTTTTACATTCTTCAAGTGATGAAGTGTTTTCGTCTTTTAGTAAGTTACCAAGCGAATTTCTAAATGATTTTTGAATGGTAGAGTTATGAATATTTTGTCTATCTGAATAGACTTTATTGTTGTTATTTACTCTTCTATTTAATCTTCTATCTAACCATCGTTGAACAAGTGGATGAATATTTTCAATTGGATTATCATGATAATAAAATTTATTAAGTTGTTTTAATTCCAATAAAGATAGTGATAATTCGGTTATTTGATTATTATCTAAATATAAAATATGTAAATTTTCAGGTAAATTTTCAATTTTTGTTATTTGATTATTGTGTAAATCTAACTTTTGTAAATTTTCAGGTAAATTTTCAATTTTTGTTATCCGATTATCGTGTAAATCTAATTTTTGTAAATTTTCAGGTAAATTTTCAATTTTTGTTATTTGATTATTGTGTAAATCTAAATTTTGTAAATTTTTAGGTAAATTTTCAATTTTTGTTATTTGAGTATCATTTAAACGTAACGTTTGTAATGAACTAGATAAATTTTCAATTTTTGTTATTTGATTATTGTATAAATTTAACTTTTGTAGATTTTCAGGTAAATTTTCAATTTTTATTATTTGATTATTATCTAACTGTAATTCTTGTAATGAATTAGGTAAATTTTCAATTTTTGTTATTTGATTATTATCTAACCATAATTCTTGTACAAAACTTGACAAGTTCGTAATTTTTGTTATTTGATTATTATTTAACCATAATATTTGTAATGAATCGGGTAAATTTTCAATTTTTGTTATTTCATTACCCGATAAATATAAAATTTGTAAATTTTCAGGCAAGTTTTCAATTTTTATTATTTCATTATCGTATAAATGTAAAATTTGTAGATTTTCGGGTAAATTTTCAATTTTTGTTATTTCATTACCCGATAAATATAAAATTTGTAAATTTTCAGGTAAATTTTCAATTTCCGTTATTTGGTTAAAGGATAGGTCTAGTTTAGTTATGTCGTTGGGTATAACGGGTATTTTCGTTAAATTATTGAATCGTAAATCTAATGAAACCATTATTAATAATATACATATATTATTAATATTAATATCATATCAATTTTTTTATTTGAAATTATGGTAGAGATAACAACTGTTTAACATAAAAACTGTTGGACACTAACATAATTTTATAAAAATATATATATATATATATATATCTTCATAAATATGAAAAAAATATGAATGTATCATTAAAAACATATTTCAACACAAATTGTAAATAAAATTGCATCTCAGATGTAATTTTACATAATATATTGTACATTTTCTCATAATATATTGTAATAATTTTATGAACAACCATAATTATCTAATACGAGTTTCCTAAAATGTTTAAGATCCATTTCATCCGAAAATGTTTTAACTCGAACATGTGGATATGCATTAATGTTTGGTGATACTACATGATCAACACTAATAATACTATGTCTGTTCAATTTGGTAATTTTTATGTTATTCATATGAAAATAGTATCCAAAAAAAATATCGTCCGTAGTTGGAAAATTTTCGTCAAATTCTGTTGAAAATTTATTATTGACTATATATTTATTATCATTAAAAAATTTACATATATTTTTAACAACGGATATATCCATAATAAATCCCGCACCACTGGGAAAATTATATATCGTATCTTTAAATTTATAGTCATATCCAATATTCGATAAACAACTAACATTCGTGTAGGTTAATATATTTGATAAAATGGGTAAATTTACAAATGTACTAACATTAAAAACCATAATTTTATCATAATTTTTATCTTTACAAATATTAAATGCACCGATAACTTTTATTAACAAGGAATGCCAATTATTCTCTTTCATTTTGAATCTTATGATGTTACCATCAACCAAAGTATCTTCACTTATCGTTTCGTCACAATATAAAAAATAATGATCTATATTCATTTTTTTACAATATTTACTTGTTAGTTCGTATATTTCGGTAAATTTTGCTAATTTGAATAACACAACATACATAATTCTACATACAATATAATAAAATAATGTAATATATTATTTTATTATATTTTTCTAAAATTAAATGTTTGGCAATTTTTAATGCTTCTATTTTTTGTTTAGTAATGGGTTGAAATTCTTCGAATTTTTATCCACTTATTTTTTCGACAAAGTCGAAAAAAGGATTTATTTTTGACAAAGTCAAAAATGGCTTCGCACCAAAATATATTTATTATTTAAGTAAAATTTATATCACAACATTAATATGTCACGATTTAATATATTAAATGTTTATTAATATTTTGAATAAACTGAATTCGGTTATTCATAATAGTACTGATAAGTTATTTATGGGTGGTAGTAATGACAATGATAATGTTTCAGAACAAACTGGAAATGTTAATGAACCAGAACAAACAGATAATGATAATGTTCCAGAGCAAACAGAAAATGTTAATGAACCAGAACAAACAGAAAATGTTAATGAACCAGAACAAACAGATAATGTTAATGGACAAACTCATGAGGAAATAGTTAAGGAAATATTGGAAAATGATGAATACATGAGTAACAACATGATGCCCAGTGAAGATACTTTATCGACCAACGAAGGACAACAAACAGAAGAAACATTACCTTTACTTGCACATCAGGATTATGTTAAGAAATATTTCATGAAATCAAATTCAAGAGGTGTTTTGTTATATCATAAAATGGGTTCGGGGAAAACTATTTTAGTCATTGCACTAGCAGAATTATACGATGAATATGTAAAAATTGTAGTTGTTCCTGCAAGTTTGCGAAAAAATTTTAAATATAATATATACAAATATTATAATATTTCACAATCACTATCTGACAAAGATTTACCTAAAGATTTCAAAGAAAAATTGGATAAATATGTGATTGTAAGTTATGAAGAATTTAAAAATAAATTAGATAAAATACGAAACAAGGGGAGTAAATTTATAGTGATATTAGATGAAGCACATCGTTTAAGAAATACAAATAAAACTACTGAACAAGTAGAAAGTTTTATTAACCCAGAAAATGTTATGGTAACAGATGGAAATGCAAACGCTAAAAAATGTAGTGTGAAAATGAATAAAGCAGAATCTAAATGTTATCCATATAAAGTATTAAATAAACGTGCAATTATTGAAGATGGAATTAACAAGGAAAATTTATTAGAAATACTAGATAAAAAAAATATTTTACATTATTTAGGTTATGATAAAGAAGAATTGGGTGAAATAATTAAACACGAAAATGATGATAATTCTGATAAAGACTGTATCAGTGAATTAATGGATTTAAAAAAAACATGTGGATATATCAGAAAAGATGCACACAAAGTATTTTTATTAACGGGAACTCCCATGATGGGACACCCTAGTGATATTTCACGATTAATAAATACTATCAATGGAAATAAAATTTTACCAACAAATTCATCAAATTTCGAAAAAATGTTTATTAAATCTAAGAAAATAGATTATTTAAATGGTAATCATATAGTGAAATTAAAAAATACTAAATTATTTATTCAAAAAATTAAAGAATTCATAAGTTATCATAAACCAGATGATAGAAACAATTATCCATCTAGAGAAGATATATTCGAAAAAATTATTATGTCGGAAGAACAATTAGATTTATACACCAAAACAATCACAAATAATTTTTCAATGGGACAACTTCATTTATTTCAAAATAATGAAGATATGGATAAACAAACAGGAGGGGGTGAAACGGTAGAAGAACAAATAATACAAGGAAATAATAAATTTACATCCAATCTTAATAAAAATAAAATAGAAGAATTAGCAAATAACTCACAAGAAACAGTTAATAATGAAGAATATAATGTTAATAATACAGAAGAGGGGGCTGAAGAACAATCTACTGAAGAACAAAATAACGCTAATAATGAAGAACCAACAGAAGAATTTACTGAAGGACAGAATAATGTTAATAATGAAGAACCAACAGAAGAATTTACTGAAGGACAGAATAATGTTACTAATGAAGAACCGACTGAAGAAGAGACTGAAGGACAGAATAATGTTACTAATGAAGAACCGACTGAAGAAGAGACTGAAGGACAGAATAATGTTACTAATGAAGAACCGACTGAAGAAGAGACTGAAGGACAGAATAATGTTAATAATGAAGAACCGACTGAAGAACCGACTGAAGAAGAGACTGAAGGACAGAATAATGTTAATAATGAAGAACTGACTGAAGAATTTACTGGAAAACAAAATGATGTTAATAATGAAGAACCGACTGAAGAAGAGACTGAAGGACAGAATAATGTTAATAATGAAGAACCAACTGAAGAAGAATCTAATGAAGAACCGACTGAAGAAGAGACTGAAGGACAGAATAATGTTAATAATGAAGAACCAACTGAAGAAGAATCTAATGGAGAACCGACTGAAGGAGAATCTACCGAAGGACAGAATAACACTAATAATGAAGAAGAGTCAGAAGGACTAACTGAAGAAGAATCTACTGGAGAACAAAATAATACAGAAGAAGAAGAATCTACTGGAGAACCTGAAGAAAAGCCAGTTAATCATGAAACAATAATAAAAAAACTTACTAAAAACAAGAAAACACCTTTGGCGGTTATGAATTCATTACGTCAAATTTCCAATACATATGAATCTAACCTTAACACACCAAAAATTCAAAAGATACTGAAAAATATAATGGATAATGCTAAACCAGTATTAGTTTATTCAAATTTCTTAGAAAATGGATTATTAGCGATAGTTCAAGGATTGAAGGAAAATGATTTGAAAACGGGATTATATACAGGTAGTATTTCTGAAAATAAAAAGAATGAGTTAATTGATAAATATAATAATGGTGAAATAGATGTTTTATGTATTAGTTCCAGTGGTGGTGAAGGAATTGATCTGAAAAATACAAGACAAGTTCATATAATAGAACCTGATTGGAATATTAATAAAACAGAACAGGCAATATCAAGAGCATTTAGATACAAATCTCACATCGATTTACCAGAAAGTGATAGGAATATTAAAGTGTTTAGATATATATCAGTATTTCCAGATAACGACAAATATTTGGAATACAGTGCTTCAAGTATCCATAGAAAAGAACGTGCAAATAAAGCGATTAGCATGGAAGAAAAAATACAAGGAATTGCAGACGTTAAAATGGAATTGGTGAAAGAATTTGATAAATTAATAATAAATAATTCTATCGAAACTGATAATGAAGATTTTAAGTTATCATTACAAAATGATATTGATGATATTAATGGTGTTCTTGAAGAATTAGTTTATCTTAAGAAACAATATGATATAAAAATCATAAAAGAAAGTGACCCAGATAAGAAAAAAAATTTAAAACAAGATGCAGAAAAAGTTAATAATGAATATATTAATTACTCAACTAAATTAAGTAAATTAACCGTTTTATTGAGCAATATTAACATACGAGAACAAGTGCTAAATAATTAAAGAAAAAATTGATTTAATAATCTAAATATATATAAGTATATATTTAGAATAACAATATAATGGAGTCCTCATCAGATTTAGGAGATAAATATTCAACGCAAGTTTCATCAGAAGATATGATAGATATGTCGTCATTAGAAGAAGTTTCACATATGGAACAAGTTACGAATCCTAGTAAAGTAGAATTCGATGATGTAGAAGGTAATAAGTTAAATTTTATGGATCAAACGTGGGATATTATTCAAAGTTTTGTCAGGGATCAAAAAAATCCATTTACAGAACATCAAATATCATCATTTAACGATTTTTTGGCTAACCCTGGAAATAATATGATTACTAAAATAATTTGTGAAGAGAAACAACATAATCCACAGGTTATGTATGTTGATATAAATCCAGAAACCAAAGAACCTAATTTAGAATATCAAATTAAATTTACTAAAGTATATGTTGGGAAACCAGTGATTAACGAAATTAATGGAAAAGAAAAACCGTTTATTCCACAAGAAGGAAGATTAAGAAATTTTACTTATTGTTCTAGTATTTTTGTGGATGTTGAACATCAAATTCGAAAGAAAGATTCGGAAAATAAATGGGGAGAACCCAGTAAAGCATCTGTTAATAAAATAATGATTGGACGTGTTCCAGTGATGGTTGGTTCAGATATATGTGTTACGGCAGAACGGGGAGCAGAAAGCAGATCCGATCTAGGCGAATGCAAAGTTGATCAACTTGGATATTTTATTATTAATGGAAACGAAAGAACATTGGTAGGACATGAACGTATGGCTGATAATAAACCCTTGGTATTTTTTAATAAAAATGGAAAATTTAGCAGTCAGTGCGATGTAAAATCAGTTAATGATTGCAGATATAATATTCCCAAAACTACATCAATTAAATTGTATGTCAAAGATACCACAGGAATTGGTTTAGGAAGAACTATTAAAGTAACTATCCAAGGGTTGAAAAACGATGTTCCATTGTATATTTTGATGAAAGCATTGGGAGTAAATACTGATAAGGAATTTATTAAAATGTGTGTTTATGATTTGAATGATCATGACATGATTGAAATGTTGAAACCTAGTATAGAAGAAGGAATTAATTCATTATCTCAGAATGATGCAATCAAGGAAATAATTAAAAACATAAATATCAACACTTTCAATTACATGAGTTTAACAGAAGAAGAGAAGAAAAATAACAAAATTAAAAATTTGTATGACAATTTCACTTATTATTTGTTACCCCATTTAAATCAAGAAACCAGTGAAACAACACAAACAAATTTCATTAGAAAGGCATATTATATTGGATATATGGTTAATCGCATGTTATCATGCGAACTTAAACGTAGAAATTATGATGATAGGGATCACTTGGCGAATAAAAAGATAGAAAGTGCGGGTAATTTGACTGCATATCTGTTTTGTTTAAATTGGAGACAAAAGACATTAAAATCGTTTGTCAAAGATATTAAAAAAGATCTTCCGTCGTTACAAGGTGAAGTTGAAAATATAAAAATCGAAAAATATTTGAAACCAACCATTGTTGATACAGGGATGAAACGAAGTTTTGCTATGGGTGATTGGGGTTTGAAACAATCACAAAACAATAAGAAAGGTGTTAGTCAGTTATTAACAAGAATTAATACCATATCTTCATTATCACATACAAGACGTGTGATTACACCAATTGATAAGGCAAGTAAAAAAGTGATCGGACCCCATATGTTACACGGATCGCATTGGGGATATTTGTGTCCTTCGGAGACACCAGATGGACCCGAGATTGGTATTAACAAAAATTTATCATATACATCGACAATCACTAATTATACCAATCCAATCATGGTTTTGAATACTCTATATTCGTTGGGAGTTGTTCCAATAGAAGATTTTAGTATGGCGACTGATTTGGTGAATAATACAAAATTGTTTGTTAATGGCGTTTGGATAGGTATTCATCATGACCCAAAGTTGGTTTATGACACATTAATTAAATATCGTAGAAATGGTATTTTACATCTTCACACAGGAATCATGTGGAATCATGATTTTAGCGAAATTTGGGTATATACCGATAGTGGAAGATTAATTCGTCCATTGTATGTTGTAGATAATAATAAATTAAGATTAACTGATAAAGTTTGTAAGAAAGTGAAATCGGGAAAAATGAGATGGCAAGACCTATTGGGTATTAAAACCGAAGTTGATTTAGAAAAAACTGATGGTAGCGATACTGAATTGAAAGATAATTCAATTATAGAATATATAGATGTTAATGAAATTGAAAATTCGATGGTAGCCACAAATCCAATGGATTTGGAATATAATAAGGATACTAATCGATTTTACCATAAATATACACATTGCGAACTTCATCAATCTATGATTTTAGGAGTGGTTGTTAATGAACAACCATTTTCGAATCATAATAATGGTCCACGTATTATTTATTGTGGTAATCATTTCCGTCAATCGGCAGGAATAATGGCGACTAGTATGCTTAAACGGTTTGATACGGTTAATCATATGCTTCATTATCCAGAACGTCCATTAATATGCACTAAAGCAAGTAGAATAACACCAACGAGGGTTTTACCTAGTGGTATTAATATTGTATTAGCAATATGTTGTTATACAGGATATAATCAGGAGGATTCGATTATTTTGAATCAGGGGTCTATGGATCGTGGTTTATTTGTTAGCACATATTACCGTAAATATTTGGATGAGGAACGTAAAAATCATCACGAATTACAAGAAGAAAAGTTCGAGAAACCAGGAAAGAATGTTATTCAACCAAAGGATAATTATGAAGCCTTGGATTCCAATGGTTTTGCTAAAATCGGAACTAAGGTGATGGGAGGACAAGTTATCATTGGTAAATTAATTCCAATCAAAGGAGGAAGAGATAGTATTCAAAAATATAAGGATGCTAGTACAACTATGAAATTTGGTGATTTTGGATATGTAGATGATATTAAATGGGATATTAATGGAGATGGATATAAATTTTGTAAAGTCAAGATTAGAAATATCAGAGAACCAACCATTGGTGATAAATTAGCATGTTATGATCCTGAAACAGAAATATTTACTGAAAATAGAGGATGGATTAAGTTTCCAGATTTGGATAGTTCAGATGATGTTATGTCATTGGTTGATGGAGAAGTTGTATATCAAAATCCTATCAAATTAATGAAATATTATTATGAAGGTGATATGTATCATATTAAAAATCAACATATTGATATATTAGTGACACCTAATCATAGAGTATATGTAAATAGTGAATTAATAACGGTCGAAACGCTATATTCAATGAATGTATCTGTACAAATGTATAGTCAAAATGAAACTTTCATCGTTGATGCAGGAGATATTATTGTTGAACCATATGATGATAATGTATATTGTTGCACAGTTCAAGGATTAGGAATTATATATGTTAGACGCAATGGAAAGGAAGTGTGGTGTGGTAATTCCAGACATGCACAAAAAGGAACAATTGGGATGATTTTACCACACGAAGATATGCCTTTTAATAAAGATGGAATAACTCCAGATCTAATCATGAATCCACATGGTATTCCCAGCCGTATGACAATCGGTCATTTGATAGAAACTGCTATGGGAAAAGCATGTGCTATTAAAGGATGTTATGGTGATGCTACTAGTTTCAATGGTTTTGATGTAAATGAACTCTGTAAAATATTGGGAACACCAGTAGAAGAAGGAGGTTGTGGTTTCACTGAAACGACGAATGGTGAAGACGGGTATCCAATGGGATATAGTAATGAAGTATTGTATAATGGAATGACAGGGGAACAATTGAAAGTGAGAATATTTCAAGGAATTACCTATTACCAACGATTAAAACAAATGGTTGCTGATAAAATGTATTCTCGTTCAACGGGTCCAATTACTATGCATACTAGACAACCCAGTGAGGGAAGAGCCAGAGAGGGTGGATTGAGATTAGGTGAAATGGAAAGAGATAGTATTATTTCTCATGGTGCTTCATTCTTTTTGAAAGAAAAGTTAATGGATTCATCAGATTTTTATAAAATATATATAAACCGTAAAAATGGAATGATTGCTATTGGAACACCAGAACAAAGAACATTAAAAGAAGACATTAATGATGCAAAACCAGTATATGTTCCATATGCATTTAAATTATTAATGCAAGAATTAATGGCGATTGGTATTGTTCCTAGATTAGTAACTAATTAAATAAAACTAATATAAAAATATTATAATATATTATAAATATATTATGCAAATATTCGTAAAAACACTAACAGGAAAAACTATTACTTTAGAAGTAGAATCAAGTGATTCTATTGAAAATATTAAATCAAAAATTCAAGAGAAAGAAGGTATTCCCCCTGATCAACAACGTCTTATATTTGGAGGAAAACAATTGGAAGATGGAAGAACTTTGGCAGATTATAATATCCAAAAGGACTCGACTTTGCACCTAGTATTAAGACTAAGAGGAGGAAACTAATTTATTGATATACTTAATATTATATATCATAATGGACGTTACCAACATAAACGTTCCGACACCGAAATATCGTGTAAAAGTTATATGTTGTTCATTGTGACACAAACACCTTAGTAAATCGAGTGACGATGATTTATCATAAATTTTTTCTTGACAACCTAAATGTGTTGCACTAAGAAAATAAAATACTAAAGTTCCAACAATGAATAATATTTTAGTGTTTGGATTTAATTTTGAGAAATAAATAACTAAATATAATATGACATATTTCGTAATATCGGATATATGATCATATATGTCTCCAAAATCTGATGTCATATTATATGCACGTGCAAAGTTACCATCCATAACATCAAAAAAATAAGCAATAAAAAAAAGTATTGCACCAATTTCATAAATTTCATGATAAATATAATAATTACCCAATAACGCAATAATTAACGATATTGTAGTAAAAACATTCGGTGTAAAAAACGGATATTTATGTAATTTTTTTCCTAAAGAAATACTCATTTCAATGAGTATATTATCCACTGGATTTTCATGTTCATTAATTATTTTTCTACCAGTCATCTTATATATTTAATATATAAGATACCTTAATCTTGTTTAATACTTCAATCTTGTTTAATTTTTGGGTTGATCCATTCATTTATTACTATATTTATTGAATCATAAAATGATAAATAATCAATAAGTTGCATAATTCTAAAAATACACATTGAATTTTGACTAAATTTACTGATATGTGCCGATATATCAACCATGCCGAATATTTCTTTTATGTGTTGGTTCAACTCAAAAATATCGTGCAGTGAAACATATTTTTCAAGTGTTAAATCATGGTTAATTGCTTTGATTAATATTTGATTTGGTGACGTTCGAAAGTGTAAATAATCATAACACATCGGATTTAAAAAACGCCATCCAAATTCAATTTTACCACTAGATCTTTTTACACCAAATGTCAATGCTGTATTATCGATTTTCTGTAAATTCGCCAAAAACATTTTTAACGAAATATCACGTAATTTACAACGTAAATTATATCTATCTCCATTAGATAAACAAAACACTTGTTCGGGATTTACTGACACTTTAATATCAATAATATCACATTCTTTTTTCCAAACTTCCTTGATGAAAATACGTCCATCTTCAGTTGAACACTTAGAACATATTGTAAAACCTTCATGAGAACCGATTAATATATTGAATCTTTCATTATCCTTTGATTCACATAACATACAACTATCCAGTTCAGAACTTAAAATTATTGGTTCAAGTTTAGATAATTTAGAATAATTTTTTATAATATATTTATTTGTGATCATTGTATAATTATTATAATTAATATTTGGATGTTACCTAATCAATTTTTTTATTCAACTATGGACATCCTAAGTGAATTTTCAGAAATTTTATTTTTTTTAATAAACGAAGTGGTTATTTCGATTGCCTTAATAAAGTTTTTATTTTTAATATTGTCAATATTTAATAAAGTAAAATATTCGATATTTTCGTTACTTTCAACAAATTTTACATTTAAAATAGGTGGATCTAATAAAATAAATTTTGATTGTTTTGAATATTTATTGGTGTGTTCTTCATCAGTTAAATGTTTTAAATAATCACTTTTAAATGATTCTAACATATCAAAAAAATTATTTAAAGAATATAATATTGCGACCCTAACAATAAAATACGAAAATACATTAGTGGTTTGTGTAATAGTTTTTGAACATGAACTTTTATCACTAATTGGTGGTGTATTTTCTGTCATAAATTGAACAACATAATCACGCATAAAATCATCAAAATATTCAAATTCAAAATAATTAGTTATTTTTGATATTTGTGTCATTCCAAATAACACCTCTTTTTTCAAATATTTAAGAGTATTATTATAAACCGAATTAATAGTATTTTTATTGAATTTTAAATAATCATTAAAAACAATATCATTGGTAAATTTGTTCCCTTTGACAAACGAACGTTCTTTGGTATATTTTGACATTGCCACAAACATACAATTGTATAATTCCGCAATAACTTCCGTATATGCTTCATTTGGAAATATATTGTATTTACAGTTTGAAGTGTTAGAACCACATCCTATTGTATTCATACAAAAATTTCTATAATATTTATTAAGTTCTTCAAGTGGATAATATTTAATATCAAATTTAAGACAATGGATAAGTTCATGAATGCCTACTTTAACCAATTCTTCTGTTCTCCATACATTGATAGGTTTAAAACCTGATGCCCATGTACTACCCGAATTTATTTCATCTGGCGTTATTATTTTACGTTTTTTGGAAGTATCTAAAGTTTTTGGTGATTCATATAACATAACAAAATAAATAATTGAATTTAATTTTGTATGTGTAAAATTAATGTCCATGGCGTATATCATTAGATTTATAATTTGTTTAATATATTTCTCGAGTTGTGTTGATTTTTTTGATGATACATATGTTGTTATTTCCAGAGATTTATATATCAGCGTTATTTTCTTATGATAATTATACTCATCAATATTTAATTTTCTTGGCAAGAATACGTTTTTTTTGTTATCATTTATGTTTTGTTCCAATAATAATTTATCATCACCATTTAAATTACTAATCTTTAATTTTCCATAATTTAATATATTAACATAAGTTACGAATATATATGAAATTAAATTTTTTAAATTCTTCTTATTTTCATTATTTAGAACTATTTTGAAATTTATTTGTTTTGAAAGTTCCTTTACCATGCTAGAGGCATTTACCGAAAATTTTGATTTTTCAATATTTGGAAGTTTATAATAATAACTGCATAAAGAACCGTTGAAGTTCATTTGATATAATAAATAATGATATTATTTTAACCAAAGGTTTCTTCTCCATTATACTCAATATATAAAAAATTATCTTTATTTTTATTATTTTTATATACTTCACCAATGAGACTCGTTATTTGTGGTAATGTGTTATTAATAAACAAGTAAATAGCCTGTGTGGAATCAATATTTTTAATACGTTTCCTAACCACATACATGAATTGTCCAACCGTTAAATCAACTGGAACTAAAAATTTGTTTTTATCTATATCACTCAATGTACTACGTCTCGATTTTGTTACTATAATAGGTATTCTGTCAGGATATTTTTCAAGCATCTTATTTGCTTCCGCTTTTCTTTTATCTAAATCTAAATTTTTATCATTCATATTTATTGTATATACGTTAATAACAATATTTTTATATATCTAATATAATTTTATTATATAATGGGATTGAAATTAAAACATAAAAAAATTGCTATTTCAAAACCTAAAGAAACAAAAAAACCCAAAGAAACCGAATTTTCAGAAGAAAACGAAAATTCAGAAGAAACTGAAAATTTAGAAAAAATTGAAGAAAATAAATTAACTAGAACACACAAATTATTTCAAGATACAGTAAATGAGACATTCAAGGAATATAAAGTATCAGTTCCAGATCCAAAGTGCCAACCATGTTTAACCGATAAAAAGAAAATTAAATGGAGGGGTCCGTGGGATAATGATAATAAGAATGTAGATAACACTAAAGTAGGTGCAATAACGTTAGCCAATCACCAAATTTTTCTAAAGAAATTTTTTAAAATGATGATGAACACTAATTATCGAGGTATGTTGTTATACCATGGATTAGGATCGGGTAAATCGTGTAGTGGAATTGCTATGAGTGTTGATATGTTAGATGAAAGGTTGGTAGTTTTTTTATCACCTGCTTCATTAAAAGAGAATTTTATAAGCGAACTTAAAAAATGCGGACCCGAAAATTACATATTACCTAAATCATTAAATGCCGAACAGATTATTGCATATAATAAAAAAATAGATAGGGAAATAGAGAAAAAATTCTTTTTCATAAGTTACAATGCTAGTAATGCTGATCAGAAAATAAAAGAAATTCCCGATAATCTTAATAACAAAATATTGATAGTTGATGAAATTCATAATCTTATATCTATGATCTATAATCAAGGTAAAAAAGGTATATATTTTTATGATGCAATCATGAATGCTAAAAATTTGAAAATTATATTTTTATCAGGAACACCTATAATTAACGATCCATTTGAGATTGCTATATTATTTAATCTTTTGGTTGGTTATATTTATCCTGATCAATCTAAATTGGAAAACATAGGGGAAAGCATAGTTAATCCAGAACATTATTTTGGTTCGAGAAAAAGACAAAAAAAAACGTTATTTAGTGATACTTTCAATTTTTATACTTATTTTATTGATACATCTGATCCACTTCGAATCGAATTAAAAAACAAAATGATGTTTAAAAGGCGTATTCAAGGGTTAGTATCATATTTTCGTGGAGAACAACCAGAAGAGAATATATTACCATCTAAAACAGAACATGTTGAATATGTTGAAATGAGTCATCACCAATTTGAGTTATATGAATCTGCACGTAAAATAGAACGAGAAATGGAAAATAATGGTAAAAATAGTTATACTAAGGGTAATAATTCTAAGTTTGGAAATAGATCAATCGATTTAATAAAAGGATTTAGTTCATCCAATGATAAATCATCACCTAGTTTATTTAAAACATTTAGTCGTCAATTATGTAATTTTGCTTTTCCAAGTGATATACCACGTCCGTTACCCAGAAGAGGAAATTTGACGGTTAATGCTACCAAAGTTAAAGAAGAAGATATGAAAGTAGAAGATATTAATGATCAATCTGAAGTGATTGAGGATTTTGGTAATATGACAATAAAAGATAAAAAGAGATTAAGCGATGCTATTAATTTAATTTCCGAGAAAAAATTAACTTATTTACATAAAGATAAACAACTTAAAGTTCATAGTAATAAATTTTATAAAATATTATTGAACATTGAAAATAACATAGGAACAAGTTTTGTTTATTCACAATTCTATCAATCCGAAGGAATTGGTATATTTGCTTTAACATTACAAGCACATGGATATATTGAATATGGATACAACGATGAAGAATATGATCAGACTCATGTTATGAAACCTTTCGATTATACAGTTAGTAGCGTAACAGGAAAACGTTGGTCAGAATGTAATGACAAAGAAAAAAAGGATTTTACTCCATTATCTTATATTAAATGGACTGATGTTCGTAATACCCATGGTAGGCATGTAATTAATGTATTTAACAGTGATGAAAATAAGCATGGAAAACATATTAAGGTATTTTTAGCAACCAAATCAGGAGCGGAAGGAATTAGTTTAATGAATGTTAGACAAGTTCATTTAATTGAACCTTATTGGCACGACGTTTTAACAGAACAAGCAATAGGACGTGCGGTAAGACGTTGTAGTCATATATCTTTACCAGAAGAGGAACGTAATGTTACTGTTTTTAGATATATATCAACACATCATAAATATCGCAATAAAGACAGAGATGAAAATAATAATCCAATATCAACTGATGAAATGATTTACCGAATTGCGGATCGTAAAGCGAAAATTAACGATGCTATTAAAAATGCAATGAAAGAGGCATCCATTGATTGTAAATTAAATTATGCACATAATAACTATGAATTGGATGACAAGTTAGAATGTTTTAATGTTAATATGGAAGGTTTAGGATATGACAAAATATATCGTGTTAATATTGATGAAGAAATTTCAGACAAGTCTTATGAATCTAGTTTTAGAGTTGATAAAAAAAAATTATTTAAACTTAAAAACGATTATCGAATTGAAGAATCTGATATATATTTAATAAATTTTTTGGCAACTAAAGATTTTGATAAATTAGAAGGAAAAAAAATTGATTTTTATCATCCAAATATAGATAGATTAGTGTTTTCTTATTCCATTAAAGATGGAAAAATAATAAAGAAAAATCATGATTTGTTAAATAATTGATAAACAAGTTCTATTTTATTTTCTAGATATTTATTTGTTTTAGGTGCTTTGGAAGGTAATTTCGCCAATCCTGTTCCTAAACCATTTTCGGGAAAAACTAAATGGGTATAATTTTTTTTCAAAAATTTTTTTAACATTTTATAAATTGCTTTGTCTATTTTTGCACAATTTTGTTGATATTCATTATCAGTATAAAAAGCATTTATGTCATATGACGGTAATTTTTTGGTGGGTATTCCAATTGAATTATCTAGATCACGAATAATTGCCTGTCCTCCTTTTCCTTTACCAATATCATTATCACCAAATACATATAAATGTGATGGTTGTTCCACGACAGAATTAATAGTCCAATATCCTTGATGTATGAGTATTTCTTTCATAATAAAATTGATGATGTTTATATATGTATAACATAATAACATCAATTTTATATAATGATAATTGATAGAATATTTATAATAAATTTGAAAGAAAGAATAGACAGAAAAAATCACATGGTAAAAGAATTAAATAAACAAAATATGGATAATTATGAATTTTTTGAAGCCATTAAACCCACTGAAAAAGAGGTGTTAGAGTGGAACAAAGTTTATTGTAATCATGTTAGTAAAATTAATTATAAAATTGGATGTTTAGGTTGTTTAAAAAGTCATATAGCAATTATTAAATTAGCATTAGAGCGAGGATATGAAAATATTTTAATATTAGAAGATGATACTGTGTTTAGCCAACCATTTGATACCATATATGAAGTAGCCAATGAACTTGAATTTATAGGTGAAACCTATGATATGTTATATTTGGCGGGTTCTCATTTGGGAAGCAAACGAATGGTTACTGATAACGTAATGAAAATTGTGGGAACATATACCACAGGTTCATATTTGATAAATAAAAAAACAATGAATTATGTAATTAATAATATAAATCATTATTCAAGAGAAATAGATGTATTTTATGCTGAAGAAATTCAAACACGTTTTGATTGTTATTGTGCGAATCCTAGGATTACCAAACAAATGTCTGGTTATTCGGATATTCAACAAAAAAATGTTAAATATGCGTTGTAACTATATAAAATATGCATGAATATTATATATAATATCCATGGAACTATTATGTCCTTATCGTTTTGATTTAATTGCTAAATATTTATATATCAAATATAAAGAGAAAAACATAGAATTTTATAAAAAAGTATATTACGAACATATCCAAACTTTTAATAATTGTTGGGAATACCCTGGAACAAAAAAGGGAATTGTCGATTTTCACAATTCTTTTGACAATTTAATAAATAATATGAAACATAATGGATATAATTCGGAACATCCAATATTGATCGATGAAAACGGAGTTTTAGTTAATGGTTCTCATAGGTTAATGTCATGTTTTTACTTTAATATTACACCTATGTTTAAAACAGTGGAAGAAAAAGGAAATATAGATTATAATTATAATTTTTTCTTAAACCGTCAAGAACATCCATTAAATCGATTTTACGCTGATTTTATGGCTTTGGAATATGCCAAAATTAATTCAAATGTTAGATCTATGGTAATATATCCGACAGGAAATAAATACATCGATTTCGATGAAATTCGGAAAATCACAAATAAATATGGATATATTTATTATACAAAAAATGTTGAATTAAATAAAAATGGAATTAATAATTTAATCAAAGAAATTTATCGTGGGGAAGAATGGATTGGTGGAACATTTCCAAATGGATGGTCACCAGGTGGTAAAGCAGAAAGATGTTATTTGGAAAATAATCATACAACGATCATATTAATTGTTATGCAAGATTTATCTAAGATGGTTGAATTAAAAGAGGAATGTAGAAATCTATGTGATTTAGGAAAACATTCATTGCATATTAGCGATGAACCAAGGGATACAATAAGAATAGGAGGAGCATTATTGAACGATAATTCAGTTAAATTTTTAAATAATGGGACAAATGATATTTCAAGTAAAACTAAAATGTTGTTAAAACAGTATTTCGAAAAATCAGATAAAGAAAATTATTGTTTAACATCAAGTTTGATATTAGAAATGTATGGACTTAGGAATGCAAGAGATGTTGATTATATTAACATAAATAATGTTGATTTAAACATTGAAAATGTAGAATTACATAATAATAAATGGTTATCGTATTATCATACTAATGTAAATAATTTAATATTTGATCCAAATAATTATTTTTATTTTAATGGATATAAATTTTTAGATATTGACGTTATTTCAAAAATGAAATTTAAAAGAAAAGAAACAAAAGATATGAAGGATATTGAACTAATAAATTTGAAAACTAATATGTACCAACAAATTGGATAGGTGATTCGTCACTTAATAATTTTGCACAATATGAATATGAACTTGTAACATCGCCATATATTTCGTTACAATGGGATAGTAAAAACATATCGACTATACCATTCAGGTTTTTATGAATATTAGAGAATGATTTCGAAGAATCACTTATATAAAATTTATCATCATCACAATCACCAAACCTATCATCGAAAGTAATAATTCGATTACCGAACATGTCATTAAATAGTTTTATGGTTGGTTTGTCAGTAGTGCTAACAAAAAATATCGTGTTTGGATTTTCTTTAATTTTATTTTCCATGAATTTAATTCTTTTTTCTTTGTTTCCATTCAATATTTGTTGGTTGTTATTAACGTTCAACCACCTGTCTGACCAATGTCTTACATGTATTCCGATAATGTTTTTTCTATTTTTTGGAAAATATTCGGAAATTACTTTGTTTATTTTGTCGTTTATACGAGATATGGGTTTCAATAGTTTAAAATATTGTTGAATATCAGATAAATAAGGATTTTTGTTGAGAATCCAATCAGTAGAACCATAATTGGTAATTGATATGTTATCATTTGCGGTGTACACAGCATGAACATAATTATCGAAAAAAATGACATTATGTTGGGAAATATATTCTAACGAATATTTATGCATATCAGTTTGTAAATATTTAATTGTTAATATTTTCCCTGAATTAATTAACACAGAAAGTTCTGTATCATTTATGTATGTTACATCGCTTATTTTTTCAAACATATCTAAATATGTTGTTCTGATACCTTTATAATCATAATTTGTGTCACTACATGTGTCATCCCATCTTAAATAAAATTTAGCATTTAGTTTTTTAGATAAACGATAACTGGTAATAAAAGGAATAATTCTATTACACATCCCACCCGCACATACTTTACAAATTACTATTGTATTTTCATTTGGTTTTGCGGTTTGTGGTTGGTTACGACTTATTTTACAATTTGTTTTAAAATATGTTTTTAATGATACATCTATATTTTTTTCATATTTATGAAGATGAACGTTATTAACAGCCACGATTAAACCATCACCAGAAAATGATTCCTCTTGAGAATGTTGAACTAAAATGGAAAAATTATTTCGTATTAAAAAATTCAAACATTTATTATGTCTATCGCCATGTGTGGATAAAACAAAAAATCCAATGTTATTCAGAACATTTTTCGCACCTTTGAGCATGGCTACTTCCGCACCTTGTATATTGCTGTACAATACATCCATAAAAATATTATTATTAAGTTTAATGATGGTTTCAATATCATATCTGCACATGGGTGTTATTGTCCCGTCCCAATCAACAAACATATCATCAGGACAACTATATCCACCAATAAACCCATCCATAATGACAAATTCTGTTGTTTCTGTTGTAACCGTATTATTAAATTTTTTGGTATATGTAATTTCCTCATCGTCGAAATCATTTAATTTGATATTGGCAATTCCTGTTTTCATTTTTTCAGAATTAGGTTCAACACAAATATTAATTCCGTTTGGAACATATTTTTTGAAAAATAAAGAATAATAAGCCCATGCACATCCTAATTCCATCATATTAGCATCTTTATCTAAAAGTTTGACTAAATGATAAAAACACAGTTCTTCTTGTGGTTTATGATGTCCTTTTAGGTTGTTAATTATCATATTCATCCATGGGGAATGGTAACTATCGAAAAGAATTTTTACTCCATTAAACATATATTGAATTTTAACATTATTTTCCAAAGCCACAAGTCCTGCTCTATTAACTTTAGGAATATCATCGCAATCGTGACAATTGGATGTTGTGATAATTTTTTTTTCGACTTCTTTATTCATATAAATATATATGAATTATTATATTTATGTATTTATTATGGATAAAAAAATACATTGTCTAATTATGTGTTTAATAAGTTTCAAGTAGATAAATAAAATGACATTTTTAATTATAATGAAAAAAATAGCGTTGCTTTTAGCAGGTATATCTTATTGTGAAGAATATCGTCATGCATCATGTCCAGATAATATAATAAAAATTATGATTGATTATAGAAAAAGTATGGAGAATTATAAAGAATATATATTTAAATATTTTAAGGATTATGAAGTAGATATATTCATTTGTTCTAATCCATCCATATTATCCAAACAATTGATTGATGACTACAAACCAAAAAAATTTTGTTTTATTGGGGATAATGATATTCAACATTCCAATATGAGACGCAAGGGATGGGTAAATAATCCAAGAAATAAATTAGATCATGGTATTATTGACAATATTACTGATTTACCTGCGAATCCAATAGGAAATATCAGCACATTTGAATATTTCCATGAAATAGATAATAACAACCCATTATTCCAAACAAAATTAATATGGGGTCCTGCTTCTAGACTTCAAAGAAACACTAAAATTCAAAAAGTAATTGAATTATGTATGGAACACGGTAATACTTATGATAATGTTATTGTTACTAGATTTGATTTATTATTTAAAAAAGATTTCGATACATGTCCCATTGATTTATCCAAAATAAATATAGTTACACAAATGGAAGATAGTCACAGTCTTTGCGATAATTTTTACATATTACCATTTAATCAAATTGAACAATTTTATAATGTTATTTCTAAAAATATATTAGGAAGTCATCATACAATAAGAGATGATATTGAAAAAATTAACAAAATTAATTTTATATGTAATGAAAATACAGGTTCAAGCAATTCTTCATTTTATTCAATAAACAGATTACCATTGACATAAATATTATCATATTTGATATTGTGTAATGATTGATATTTGTTAATTAAAATAATCATGTCATTTTGTTGTTCTTCTATATTTTTATCAGATATAATTCTCATTTTAACTTCATCCCATTTATCATTATTTTCATAATATAAATTATTATATGAATAAAAATAGTCTCCTTCATTATCGTGTGTTATATTTTTATTAACATCCAAATAACAATAACAATTTAGTTTTGGAATATTACAATTAACGTTATATGTTGGTTTTTTGTATCGTTCATAGAAATTATTCATGATTTTACTAAACAAATGTCCATGTTGTCGCCATACACCCAACAACATTTCTCCATTATGAAAAACAAAACGTGATTGTGTTTCGTCACCCATATTGTTTATGTTTGTATTAAGAATAATATCCAAATCTAACATTTTTATGCCTTCTCTGTGAGTTAATAACGATATAACTGATTGATCATGCATATGAACGGGATGTTCAGACTTTCCTATATCAGGATCTAACATCATATCTTTCGCTTTTTTGATTATGTTGTAGTGAGGTTTGGATTCACTTCTAAACCCTGTGATTGCACCCCATGAATATGGATATGAACGTTCATTATCATTCTCGAAAACTTTATCTAGAAATTTAGTTCCTAATCTAGCGGAATTATTATCAAAATTTTTTCCACAAGGTAGTTTTAAATGATTTTCACGATAATGTGTTCCTGTTGATTTTGAATTCCATGGTGCAGTAATAAAGAAATTATGTTTTTCAATATATTTAAATGTTCGGTAAAGACTGCTAAATACAATACTTCCTGCATCTAGAAATAATATATTATCACCGTATTCAGATGCTAGATCGGTTATCAAATATTTCCATGCATAATGTTTAGGATACATTATATGTGGATAATTAGTTTTGTAATGGACAGGTATCTCTTTTACATAAACCTTAGGATAAGAATGTAGCCATCTAATAGTCGAAATATCAAGTCCAAGATTATATATAATTATTTTATCTACACATTCATATGAATAATTTAAAATGCTTTCAACTTGTGCTATACCACTAGAAGAATAATTTCCAGTTCCTATTGGTGATTTTTCATTAAAACATAATACTACTACATTTGTCATTCAATATATTCACTGAAAATATAAAATAATATTATGATAAACGACGGGTTATATTGTAATCTGTCCTATGATTTTTAATTAAACATAAATCTAGTTTAGATTGTCTTATGTGAGTAATGGACATTATGTGACTACTGACTGGTTTGGTTGAGTTGATCAAATTATTTATATCAATATAATTGTCGAAATTATCATATAACATCGAAAATATATCCATATTTTTTGAACCGCAGATGAACCATAGGTCATCTATTCCTACTACATCAATATTTTGTTGTGTATTTACTAGCCAGCCACCAGCATAAAATTTATTTTTATCGAGATTTTCAAAATTAAATTTACTAAAATAACTACAATCGAAACGTGTCATAAACACAAAATCATATACAAAATTATTTTCTTTTTCGTATGATGTTTTTAATTCAATAACTTTTTTTTGAGAATGCCACCTTCCTTTAGCAATATTGTATTTCTTGATATTTGAAGGAGGATTTTCATTATATATAATTTTATCTTCAAATTTATATTTTTTAGGTCTCATTAAGGTTATGATTTCTTGTTGAGCATCCGTATTATTCGACACAGAATGTATAAATATATCGTAATCGTAATCATTCATAATTGTTCGCATTGTTGCAAATGATTTTGTAAATTCTACATCAAAATTTTCTGTATTTTTACCACTAGAAAGTCCATAATAACATATTGCAATTTTCATTTTATATATTACTTAGATGATGATTTGCCGTTATAATCGAATTTATAAAATAGTAATATTATATAGGTTATGAAATATAATGTGATAATTCCCATGGCGGGTGAAGGATCTCGTTTTGGTTATAAATTTAAACCATTTATTAAATTAGATAATAGGTGTTTTATTGAACACGTAATGGATTCTTTTTTATCATATGATGAAACCATAAATAGTTATAATTTTATAGTTACCAAAGAACAAGAAAAAATATATAAAGTGGAACATTATTTAAAAAATATTATTTTCAAGAAAATTAAAAATAAAATAAATATCATAACTTTACCAACTAAAACAAAAGGTGTTTATCAAAGTATAATAGATACATTAGGTCATTTTTTTCATATGAATAATTATTTTACTAATCCTAAATATGAAAATTTACTGATTTGTGATTGTGATCATCAAATTGATATTTATCCTATTATTGACATGGTCAATAATGAACATCCAGATATAATTATTCCAACATGGGATATATCTTATGATGAACAACATAATTGGGGTAAAATTTCAATGATTAACAACAAGATAGACCAAATATGTGAAAAAGAAATAATAGAACCAACGGATAATAATAAAATATATGGAATGATTGGATGTTATTATTTTAAATCTCCAGAAATATTTGTAAATAATTCTGATTATATTAATATTTCTGATTATCTTAAACAAAATTATACTAAATATAATGTTAAATTAGCCAAAATAACTAATGCATTATTTTTTGGAACACCTGCTATGGTTGTTAATGCTATTAAAGAAAAAAGAAAACGAGAAACGATTATTTGTGATATAGATGGTGTATTAATTAAACATAATAATCATTCAGACAATGATTGTGATAATAATAACTTAATAGGAGGGTGTGTGGATAAATTATTTTATTGGAAAAATAATAATAAAAAAATTATTTTAATGTCTGCTAGATCAGAAAATCAAAGAGAAGGATTGGTTGAATTGCTACACAAAAAAAATATTAAATATGATGATTTAATTTTGGGTGTTAATCCAGGAACACGATATATAATTAATGATATTAAACCATCCAATATATTTACTAAACAAGCCATAGAAATCAATTTAGAACGTGATAAAGGAATAGATAGTGTTATTTGTGAAGAATATAAAAATAACGATATTAAAATTATCAAAAAATTGAAAGGTGGTTCTTTCAGTGATACTTATTTACTAGAAAAAGATAAATTCCTATTCGTTAGAAAATACATTATCAAAAATGATATATCGTTTGAACATTATCCCAAACTTAAAAGACAATGCGAAGATATGAGAAGATTTTTTCATTATGATAATACCATCGTTCCTAAAGTAATTAGAGAAGAAGATAACAAATTTGATTATTATTATGATATGGAATATTTAAATGGTTATAAACAATTAGATGAATATGATGAACATACCATAGAACAAAGATTAACAGATATAATATCAAAATTAAAAAGTAATGTTTATTGTTACAAAAAAATTAATACAAATCGTTATTATGTCGAAGATTTTTTTAACGATAAAATATACCCAAAACTTAGCGAATTTGAAAAAAATTGTAAAGTAATGGATTATTTAATAAACACAGATGAAATAAGTATTAATGGAACGAAATACTGTGGATTAAGAAATACATTGAAAAAGTTAGATATTAGCAATTTCAATACAGAGTTTATCAATCCGATACATGGTGATTTAACCCTAGAAAATATATTGATAAATGAATTCACGAGTGACATAAAGGTGATAGACATGGAAGGAAGCCGTTACACTGATTCTTGTTATTTTGATTTAGGAAAATTGTTTCAATCCTTGATCAGTAAATATCATATATGGTCAAATATTGATAAAGTCATTTTAAATAACGATATTAATAATTTAAGATGTGTTCCAGATTTTTTTAGTTATTATACAGATAAATCACATGATATAATTGCACTATATTCATCAATAATGGGTGTTAAAAGCAATGTTATCACTTTTAGAAAAGGAATATTTTATATGGCAACATATTTTATACGTTTCGTTCAGTTTAGACGAAAAGTTAGTAAAGAACATGGAATATTTTCTTTAATTATGGCTGTTGTATGGTTAAATAATTTACTTAAGTAGTCGTTGGCTTTTTAACCAATCTTCTTGGGATTGAATATTAGTTAAAATTGGACCCGGTGGTGGTGTTGTTATGGGAAAACTTTGTAACAAAAACTGAATAGGAATTTTATTATCATCATTTCTCATAAGCATAAATTCATGTAAATGAGTCTGTAGCCATTGGGGTTTAGAAAGTAAAACATTCCAGTTATCGTCATATGGACAATCTCGAATTTTATTTTTATCATTCGATTTGGTGAAAACATATCGATTTACGTTATAAAATAAACCGTCAATATTAAGATTGGAATGTATCCATTTCATATATTTATTTAAAACATCTTTGGGCATTTCCCCTAGCGAACGCATGTTTATTACCATATCAAATTTAAAATTATATTTTTCGAATTCACCGAATGGTAATAATAATATATCGAAATTATCATTATCAACATCAATATTGATGTTATCTATTAAATTTATTATTTTTAAATTTGGATTAACTTTTTTTAAATAATAATGTTGTAACAACAAAACTTCAGGAAGATCTATGATAATATACTTGGTTTTTTTATATAAACTTTTAATTTTGTGTGCTAAGTCACCATATCCCCCACCTATTTCTACCACTATATCCATTTTATTATTTAGTTGATTTGCGAATCGATTAATTTGCCAAGTAGCATAAATTTGATATAAATCATCAAAATTAAGCATATATTCTTTTTCATTATGTTGGTGTAAATAATTACGAGGACATCCTGTATTATCATTAAAAGGAATTTTATCTAAGTCATCACCCAACATAATCACTAGTTCTTCAAATCGATTTACTATGTCGTGAATTTCATGTTTATCATAATACGTTGAATAAGTTGATCCATTTTCTAATAGTGTATTTCTGTCCTGTGACGGAAGTCCCGTCTCTAACATATTACTCATTCCATTAGTTCTGAAATTTTCCAAGTTATCCATGTATGCAATTAGATTATAATATGTATCATCGAAAATATCCCAATGATCTTGTTTATCATATTTTGTTTTTTTCAAAATTTCATATAAATGATTATATAATTCAATATTCATATTAAATTATATCAAATATTTAGGTTTATATTCAGATGAAATTAATATTACCATTTAATCCGTCTTGTCTGAATTGTTTCACTGTATTTAAACTAGCGGTTTCTAATTCATCACCAATTCTATTCATTCTAGATAATACACTTTCAGGAACAGTTACTATATGAGAGCCTTGATTCTTGGCTTCAAACATATTATATATTGTTCTACACGCTGCCCATAATATTTTTACATTAGGATAATCTTTAAAGGTATCAACAGCGTATTTAACAATATCACTGCAATCTACACCAGAATCGTTTATTCTACCTCCGAATATCGAGATTATAACATCATTTTCTTTTCCAAAACAATACGTCAAAGTATTAATTTGATTTTTTGTAAATATGGCGGTCACATTTACTTTGATTCCATCATCATGTAATTCTTTGATAATATTCGTATTATAATCGCCTGTTGATTTAATTACAGGAACTTTTACAAATATGGAAGATGGATTGTATGATGATATTTTAGATGCTGTGTTGTATATATCATCATCATTATCATCATATAATTGAAAAGATATGGGTCTTCCTTTGGTATATTTTAAACTATCCAATATAAATTTTTCATAATCATTAATCCCTGATGCTTTTAAAAATGATATATTGGTAGTAAATCCTTTTATATCATTACCACAATTATTTGCAATATTTGTTCCATCATAATATACGTCTATCCCTTCCATTTTTTATATATTATTATCTTGATTTACGTTTATGTTAATATATTAAAAAAATGACAAATATATATATTTCAAGTGATAATTTGGATTGTGATGATGTGGCACGTTTTATGTATGAAATGAAAATACAATCACGTGTTACATCCAACAAATCAATCGTGTATAAAAATGAGTTTTCGTTAGAAAATGGATGCAAAATTAAATTAGATGAAAATAAATCAAAAAAAGAAATTATAACATTATGGTTATCAATCAAAAAAAATTTTGATTTAAATTGTGCATGTATCAAAACCCAAGATTATAAAGGTTGTTCAAATAAATATATTAAATCTTAATTTTCACACAAACAGTATCGTAATTATTAAGACGAAGTTTATGATAAACTGTATTTCTATTTATTTTGGGTGGAATGAAATCAGGAACATGATAAAAAACAGGATCATCGGATTTTCGATAATATACATTTAACATTTCATAATTAGTATCATTAAGTTTATTTAATTCGTCCATAAGTTGTTCTTCAAAAACATTTGGAATACGTTGAATACCCTCACTTATCACACCACTATCACAATATATCATAATATTAACTTCATAATTATATAAAATAATAAGTCTTTTAAGTTTATCCGTGCCAAAAAATTTGGCATTAATTTCGTTTTGTGTTACATCTACTCCATAATCACGATAAATATGGCGAAACATATATTTTTCGTGCATTTTAACTTTATAATAATTATTCATGGGTGTATATTCATCGCAAAAATCTTTAATCATGATTATATATTTATTTACGATTTATCTTAATATTCAAATTTTTTTATTTTTAGTACAATTTTGTTCGAGAATATTCATTGCATCAAGCACCAAATATGAAAACTCCTGTCTATGTGTTTTATATAGATTTTCGTCGTCTAATTTATCCATGTGGGAATTTTTAGGTGAAAATGGTGGATTAAACACAAAAGATGTTAAAGTTTGTGCAAATTCAAATTGGTTATCTAAATATTTATTATCGGATTGTATGGATTCAATACATTTATTGAGTTCGGACAATTCTAAAGTTGATTTTGATTTTTGTTCTAATTCTTTGTTTTCCCAAGATAATACGTCACATCCAAATTTAATTGACATAAAAATTAGTTTATCATGAGATTTATATTTTTTCATACGTTTTATTAGTTCTATCATATTGTCAATTAAGACAAATTTTGCCTTTGTTATTGAACTAGTATCATCACCTTCCAGTTCTGTATTATAATTATCAATTACATTATTGTTTAACATCGTATTTTTTGAAACTACTCCGTCAATCATTGTTTCATATTTGAGATAATCGGACATTTTATATATAATAAATATATAAACTTTATATAAAAAATTTTATAAAATTCGATGTTTTTAGTAATCTAAATCATCAAATTTCATAAACCTATTATCAATTATAATAAGATTACAAATATCATTAAGTCTCATTAAGTCCCCCCCAGTATGTTACGAACATTATTTTTATTAATAAAAGTTTGTTGGCTTAGCCAACAAACTTTATCCTTCATCCATGAGTTTTTTTGCGAAGCCAAAAAACTCAGTTGGTGTCGAATAGACACCAACGTGATCGTTAGGACGAAGTCCTAACATTTGGATTTGCTATGCAAATCCAAATTAGACGAAGTCCTAACATTTGGATTTTGCGATGCAAAATCCAAATTTAATCACTAAATGCTCTTTTATCATTTTTCCAATCAATCTCTGGTCTATCAATTGTTTCATTACGTTCAATCATAGCGGACAATATTAGGGGTTCTGTATCAACAACAGATTCATAAAAATTTTTTAGTGCATTAGTATCTTTTGGAAAACATGTTCCACCATAACCATATTTACCATCGGGTCCAGGAATAGAAGTATGGCTCGTTCCTATTCTATTGTCGCATGTTACACCCTTCAGTAGATTTGAATAACTAATATCAGTTTTACTACATAATTTGTGAATTTCGTTGAAAAAACTTACTTTTAAGGCTAGATAACTATTTCGAACATATTTTGCGAGTTCTGCTTCTCTATTTAACATAGGAGTTACATTGTTATATTTGATTTTTTTGTAATCATAGGCATTATTAATAAATTGTTTATATTTATTATAAAACGATACATCGATTGCATTTGCACCACAACCAATAATCCAGTTAGAACAATTAATAAAATCATTAATGTAATTTTGTTCTGTCAAAAATTCAGGCATAAAATAACAACCAAATGTATCAGATGTTCCTGGCAATACAGTTGAACGAATTATAATTCCATTTTTTATTCCCACATCATTTAGACTTTCAACCACATTTTTAACTATGGATAAATTGCATGTTCCATCACTTTTCATGGGTGTTGGAACACAAACAAAAATAAAATCACATATTTTGAGATCTTCCAATGTTAAACCCTGTGGGACACATTTCTCAGGAATAATATCATATACTAAAAGTTTATTACTAAGACATTCGAGAAGCATGGTTGCACCTCCCACAAATCCATTTCCTATTACTCCAAAAGTTATATTACTCATAATATAAATATAATTAAGTATATGTTTATATACTTATTTGAATTTGACAAATTTAAATATATGATAACTTTGCACAATCAAACTTAGTTACATATATATTTTCAAAAAAAAAATTGAATATATATACTTAAAAACATTTAAACATAGATATATAGAAATATGGACACTACAGATATTCAAAAGAAAATCCCAGCATTTATGCCCAAGGATATTGATGTTAATAAAATCGTATATGGTAAATCAGAAGAAATAACCACTCAAGATAAAGTTAAGGTTGGACGAGTTATTCCTGTTTATTATAAGGATGATGGAACATTATATTATCTTGATATTGAACTTCATAAAACTAGATTTCCATTTGGTGTTGATAGAAAAACTCTTAAAAAATCACCAGATGGAACAAAATATGTTACTGCAAATTTTGAGGGTAAGCCCAAAATTAATGCTGAAATTGTCAAAGGCAATAAACGACATGATAGATTCAGAAATGTATATGAATCCATTGAAAACCATGTTAGACAAGAAGCCGAGAAAAATAATGAATTATTCTTTGGTAAATCTAAAAAACAAGTTAATGGTAAAATGATTGCTAAGAGTTGGAGATCACAGATTAAGATCAGTAAAAATCCAGATTATAATGACAATATTTGTTCGACACTTAAGGAATTTGGAAAGGATAAAGTTTTAGGAACTACTTTGTGTGATGGCGATAATTCCAACGCTATTATCAAGAACACTGAATCATTTGTATGTCAATCAGGAATGAAAAACATGAGTGGGACAAGCATCGTAAGAATTAAAGATATTTTTATTAGTTCAGACAAAAAACTGAATTGTAGAAATACTTATGAAACGATTCAGTTGTTTAAATCATCCGATGGTGGATTTGATTATGAACAAAGGAGAACGATGTATAAATTTGTTGATGAAACTGATGACGAAGATGATTATGACAATGAAGAAGAAACTAAAGACGATTTCGTGGAAGTTAAAGACGGAAGGGACTCATCATCAGATGAAGATGATAGCGATAACAGCGATTCTGACTAGTTAATTTACTAATATAAATTTACTAATATAAATTTAATAAATTTAATAAATTTACTAAATTCATAAAAATATCAATATGTTGGTAAAAGGATTCCAGATTTAGTAATATAAATTTCTGTAGATGGATAATATTTATCATCGACATTCATATCCTCTATTGTTTTAATTATATTCATTCCAGATATAATTTCGCCAAAAACTACGTGTTTTCCATCTAAATGTTGGGCAGGTGCAGTAGTTATGAAAAATTGAGATCCATTGGTATTAGATCCGTTGTTCGCACTAACCAATAACCCTTCTTTATCGAGTGATATTGATAAATTTTCATCATCGAAATGCTTACCATAAATAGATACACCTCCTGTTCCATCGTTATTTTCAAAATCTCCACTTTGAATCATGAATTTTTTGACGATTCTAAAAAAATTACAACCTGTATAGGCAGGTTGATTATCATCTGTAATGGGTGATTTAACTGATAATTTTCTGAAATTATTACATGTTATGGGACATATATCATCATATAATTTAATAATTAATGTTCCATAATGCTGTTTTTTTGTTCCTATATCAAAATATATATTGGTGTTTTTAGGAATAGTATCGAAATCTACATTTTCGTTACTTAGTATATATTCATAATTTAAATGTTCATTGATGGGGGATAATGTGTTCGAGTCATCTTCGTGGTGTTCTTGTTCATAATCCATTGACTTTCTAGATGATGATTTAACTGATAAAGTGTCATCACATATGGTGGGAAGTTCTACATTTTTTTTTTTAAATATAAGATCAGTGAAATCTTGATATATTTGATTGTTTTTGTATAAAAAATATAATAAAAAAAATGCGAATATCGCATGATTTATACTGACGTCCATAATATTATGATAATATAATGGAAAATTAATGATAGTAGTAATACGCACTAAGGAGTATTATTTCCGTGATATACTAAGGAAATAATGTTCCTTTGGGTCCAACATACAATTGTTTGTTCCCTAACTCATGAACACGGATTAAATCCGCAACTAGTTTAAGTGGTTTAGGTGACCCATCTACTGTGTCAGAAATATCACCACTATGTGCTTGTAATTTGACACTATTAGGTATATCTTCACTCCCAGTTACTTTGTATAAATATCCTTCTTTCAAATCAGCACCACTACCTTCGTATTTTAACACAAAAGCATCTCCAAATTTGATATTATCTACTTTGGAATTATCAGCAGGGTTGAGAATGGTGAATCTGTTAAATCCGGGTCCTGATTGATGAGAATGAACACGCTTTCCAACTTTAATAAATAATGATTTATTAACACTATTAATATATGCATTATGTCTTAAAAAAACGGTGTCTCCATATGATATTGGAACTTGTCTGTTGGGTGATACAACACCACCATCAACATCTTCTTTGACAAGTCTTAATTTTGATAAATTAGTTTTTACTTTATCTATTTCAGATTGAACTAATATATCACTTGATGTAGGCGATCTTTGAACAATATTTTTATTATCCGAAGTTTCTGTTCCAGATTCATATAAATCGATAATATCTCCACTATACAATACCCCACCAGCACGTTTATTGTCTTCATAAGGAGTTCCAGAAAATCCTTCTTTTGTTTTCATATCTGTTAGACGACGAACTTGATCCGTGAGTATTTGCCCTACACTTCGTGCTTGTTTTACTAATTTTTCACTTCCTTCATCAACAAATCCTTCCACATTTTCATCACCCATCATGTCGAAACCTGAACCTTTAACTCTTTTATTTTTCAAATCTATTTCTTTTTTTATTTCACTTGATGTTGCACCTGAAAATTCATGCAAATCATCTGCATCACTGTCATATCCTAATACTTCTGATTCTTGTTTTTCCTCTTCTGAACTTGATGAACTACCTCCCTCTTCTTGTTCATTAAAATTTTCTCCAAATCCGACATGTTTTGCTCCTAAACCGAATCCAGCACCCAAACGAGAACTTTCACCAACTTGTGGTGCAAACATATCTAAAACAAAAAATGTCACTGCTCCTGTTAAGGATATTAATAAAATTTCCTTGGGTAAAACATCTTTACTAACTAAATAAATTGCTAATGCAATAGCCAATCCCTCCAAAAAATATTTAAGAAACGACTTCATTATTATATATATATTATATATATAAATTATTAACATAAATTATCTAAATTTTGAATCCTTCAACTTCAAAAGTATCTTCATCCTCATCATCATGATTTTGGAAGTTCTCTTCCTCTTGGCTATGGAAGCCTTCAAACTCATTCCTATTCTCATTCTCATTCTCACTCTCGAAACCTTCTTCCTCAGAGTTCTCCATACCTTCTAAAAATCCTACGTGTTGTGCACCGATTCCGAAACCAGCACCAGTTCTTGCACCACTTGATACAGCAGGTGCGAACATATCTAAAACAGCAAAGGTGATAGCACCAACCAATGCAATTTTTGCAACATCTTTAACATTAGTTTTCTTTTGGGGGATAACGTAGGCAGCGACAGCGATGGCTAAACCTTCAAGTAAATATTTTACGTATTTCATAATTAAATCCTGCATGTTATTTTATATATAAGTGTTTTAGAAAAAAATATTTTAGTAATTTATTTATATCTCCATAATGGACCCGAACAATTAATATCACATTTTTTAATAGTAAATATTCCTCTTCCTTCTAAACTATTGTTCGTTGTCACTATCGTCCCACCCTCCTTTGACGCTAAATAATTATTTGCTTTGGCGTTTGAACCCACATATTTAATACGCATAATATCCCCATAACTTATTCCTTTACCACGCATGTTTATTGGATCATCTTCGTTTTCTATAATAAATAATTGACGTTGTTTATGTGGTGTATCATAATTTCCTGTAAGAACACCAAAATCAGTATTTGCTATATATTTATCGTTTGAATTATCATTATGTTTAAATTCTATAATGTCTCCATAACGTAACATATTCAGTTTTTTAAAATTTTTATTTTTCTCACCTAACCCCTCAATTCGTAATTTATTCAAACGCTTGGTTTTTTTATCAGATAAAGGGGAAAATACCACAACATTGCGTTTAGTATCGTTTTGCAAAAATAAATCTTGTTCATTATCTTCAATAACAGATATGTTAATAACATCTCCAGAATATATTAATTCATGTATTTTAGTTCCATGTGTTCCACCAACGACTTGCCCAAAAACGAGTCCTCGTTCCGCAGCCGTTACATTTCCTTGAAATGCTTCATTAATGGGTGTCTCAGAAAGTTGTTTATCTGATTCATATTCTTCTAAAAACATATTTTCAATATTATCATTATCGTCGTCATCATCGGAAGCCATCATTTCTTTTTCCAAAATGGATAAATCAGTATCTTCATTAAAACCTTCAACATTAAATCCCACGTGTTTAGCACCTATACCAAAACCCAATCCACCATTAAAAGAATCAAACAGAGATGATTCAGGACATATGGTATCCAAAACAATGAAAATTGATGTGGTCGTAACCGCAAATATAATTGATTTTTCAAACGTAAATTTATTTTTTGGTAGTAATGAAACAACCAGTGCAACCGCAATTCCTGAAACTATATATGTGGGTAATTTATATACTAGTCTATCCATATTCAAATAAATTTATACTATTATATTAGATTATTAGTATATAAATTTAAAAAAATTATAGTTACCAATCTTTAAACCATATTCGTTATTAGGAACGCTAACATAAGTAAATCCTATGTCTCCTAATACATCACTATGGACACTCAACTGTTCATGATAGTCCTGTGTTGATATTTTGACTGTTATCACGATACTTTTTTCATTTCTTTGATTTATGATATTAATATCTTTATCAGGAATATTTTCCATAATTTGCTTAAATTGAAATGAAGATGTTATGAATTGTTTCAATATATCATCAGGAATGGATTCGTAATTTAATGAATAATAATTTATAAATTGCGTTAAATTATATTCGTTAAATTTACAAAATATGTTAAGTTTAATATTTTTATTACGAAACATATTTTTACTATCATTATTATCAAGTATGCTTATTTCATACATATTTGTAAAGGTTCTTAGTCGTGTGTGAAACAAATTAATAACTTCTATTGAAGAAATATTTGATAAATATAAAGTAAATATGATATTAAATTTACCACTAAAATCTCCTTTGTCAAACAACTCATAATTACCCCATTTGTTATATTTTACGTTTTGTAAATTAAAATAATTTCCTAATAAATTTTTATTTTTATAATAATTTGATATAAAATCATATAAATTGAAATGTTCTTTATCAAAATAGACGAATATATGCGTTTCTAGTAATTTTTCTACAATATTCATTAATAATAATATTTATAAATTAATCTTTAAGTATGCGTTAAATAATATAAAGATAAATTAAAATTTAATATTATAACAATGAATATTGATCTACATAGTTCAAAGCCACTAGGTCGTGATAAATTAATAATGATTAAATTGATAGAATTTTATAACGATAAACAACATCTAAAAACACTGATCGACATCGTATCAGGAAATGCGGAAATATCTTTACGTGACGTGGATTGGTTTGTGACTAATTATTCGAAAAAAAATAACATTATTTATAATGTCACTGATAATGATATTACCAAGCAATTTATGGTATTTACTAATTACAAATCTCAATTAAAAGGCTTCGGTAAAGTTTTTTTCGATCCATTTTGTCGTAATAAACGTATTAATTTTACGTTTGAAACAAGCAAATCCTTAGTAACAACTGTAGGACAACTTAATTTTTTCAAATGGGCTATCTCGAATGACATTATCGATTATATAAATAATCATTTATCAGAAATAAAAAAAGATATGAATGCATCGACAAAACATTTGAAAAATTCAAATAAAATTGAACCTAATATTCGTAGAAAACGAACTACTTTGTCAGTTAGTGCAAACAGAACGGTGAATAGACATGTTGTTCCTGTAGTTATGGATTTTAGTGGAAACGACAAAGGTAATTTATCTAATAAAGTATCTAAAACGATTGAAAAATTATCACACAAAGTTGAAGATGAAAGCGTAAATCCATATTTCAATCGGTATATTGCGGTGTGTCATCAATAAAAAAAAATTGATTGTTTTATGTCGTGGTGTCTATATTGATAATATTCTTATAATGGACAATAATTTACTTTTACAATATGGATTATTAAATGGAGACAACAATATTATATATAACTCACTAATAATGAGTGCAAATGATGTTTTAATTAAACAATTTTCGTCGTTATGTTCGTTTCTTGGAAAAAAAACATTGGATATGATTTCGAATTATAAAATTAATAAATATAAATATTATGTCAAATTAAATGGAAAAGTAACTTCTGATGGATATAATGGTTATAGATATACTTTTTCGAATAATTTTAGAGGAATATTATATCATATCAGGACTAACGTTACCCAATTCAAAGGTTTAAATCATGTCGTAGAAAACATATTTTCCACGAGTAATAAATACAATGGAAATAGTAGAGATACACGTCATGATGGAGAGTATATGTGTGATAATGGTTCATTTGAAATAGATAAAGATATTGTCTTGGAAATTAATATGAATGAAACAAGTGATGGAAATGACACTACATCCAAACATTCAACTAAAAATATTATTATCTATCTAAAAAGCAATCATAAAAATATTAGTCAAATAATGGAATTCATTAATCAAATGAGATATACATATGAAAACGAAAATAATATTACTAGGATAACCAATATTCTATATTTTTCGTTACACAAATATGATGAACAATTTGCATCGGAAAAATTTGTGGAATATGTATTTACCTCAAATACTACGTTTGACAATATATTTTTCGATCAAAAAGAATCATTTATGAAACAATATAAGTTTTTCGTAGAAAACGAACAATTTTATAAAGATAAAGGAATACCATATCGTTTAGGAATATTGTTACACGGACAACCTGGTTGTGGTAAAACAAGTTTAGTTAAGGCAATTGCTAATGCTACCAAACGACATATTATGTCAATTAATATGTCCAAACTTGAAAAACTATCATCATTAGAAAACGTTTTTTTCAATAAAAAAATAGGTGGATTGGAAAGGTACATACCCATAAATAAACGAATCTATTTGATAAGTGAGTTTGATGTGAGTGATAATGATATTTTGAAGACACGAAAAATAGATTATGAAGGAACAAAAGAATATGAAAAAATCGAAGTGTGTGATAAAGGCAAATTTCCAAAAAAATTTAAATACAAAGATAATGAAGAAATTACTTTAGGTAATTTCTTGGAAATGTTAGATGGATGTATGGAATGTCATGGTAGAGTAATTATATTTACTACTAATAATATTGATGATATTGATCCTGCATTGTTGAGACCTGGAAGAATTGATATAAATATAAAATTTGATAAATGTTCGATTCAAAATATTAAAGATTTGACAAAACATTTTTTCAATATTGATGTCTCGGATGAAACCATAGAACGTAAATTTGGTGATAAACAACATTCACATGCCGATATAGTTAATACATTCAAAAAACATTTCTTAAATCCACAAGATATTTATAAGTAATATATACTATGTATGATGATGTTTTAGAAATGATAAATGATTTATCAAAATTGAATAATGTTAATGACATTGCCGATATATTTTTAAAAACATATCGGAGACAATATGCAACTGGAATAGCATTATTATTTTTAGGTATAGTAATGTTAGTAATCGGAAAAAATTGATGAATAAATTTATAATATATCATAAATGAACGATAATAATTCTACAAAAATATATTTACATCAATTATTTACTAAGGAGTCATATATTAAATATATAGACCAATTTAATAATAATGAAAAAGATGTAAAAGACTATCAAGATATAAATAAACATGAAAAACGACTTGGTAAATCTGACAATGGTGAAGATGGATTATTGAAATATATCGTTGAAAAAATTGGTATCAATAATAAATATTATGTAGAATATGGGGCGTGGGATGGAACAACATCATCCAATACATACCATTTTCGTGAAAAAGAAAACTGGAATGGATTAAATTTAGAAGGAAATATTAATAAAGTTAATAGTATATCTATCGAAGAACGAACACGGATTAATTTACATCAAGAATATGTAACTGAAGAAAATATTAATTTTTTATTTAAAAAATATGATGTCCCAAAAGTATTTGATATACTATCCATAGATATTGATAGTTATGATTATTATACATGGAAAGGGTTAACTGAATATACTCCAAACATAGTTATAATTGAATATAATCCAGGGTTACCTAATGATATACCTCTTGTTGTTGATAAAAAATCTGAAACTAACCATGCGGAAAGGGGTTATTTTGGTGGTAATTTATTAGCATATTTTTTACTTGCAGAAGAAAAAGGTTATAAATTTGTTACTACTGTAAGATGGAATGCTATATTTGTTAAAAAAGATTTGTTTCACAAATTAGAAATTAATGAAATATCAAAAGATGAATGTATTAAAAACTATTTTAAACCCAATAAATGGTGGGTTAATGAAGTTTTTCATAAAAGAGGATTTGGAAATTATGACTCATGGATAACATTTGCATCATTAACATAGAATTTTGGAAAAAATTGATGTATAAATTCATTTCATGAATTTATATTAGTATAACAATGGATACTAATATGATGTTTTTACAAACTGGATTACAAAATAATATCATTAGTAAATTTAGAACGAACGATATTATATTTGATTCGATAATGACAATTGTAATTATTAGTTTAATTGGATGGTTATCAACGCAATTTACGACATATGGAAGAAAATTATTAGATAAAATATTAAAATTAAGATTTACTGGATATACTTATGAAGTTAAAATAAAAGGTAAAGTAATTACTAATAAATTTGGAGAAGAAAAATATATATTTTCAAATAATTTTAAGTCTATTTTGTATCATATCAAATCGAATATTATGAATTTTAAAGATTTGTATAATGTAATAGAAAACGTGTTTGGTGCAACTAGAAAATATGAAGATGGAGTTGATTTTCCTAATCATCATTACACAGGAGAATATATAAGTAACAATAATAATGAATTTGAAATTACCGAAAATATTTTTGCGGAAATAAGTATGGACAATAATAATAATAACAACAATGAGAAAAATAATGTTAATATCAGTAGCCAAGATATTGTTATTTGTTTGAAAAGTAATCATAAAGATGTTGGAGAAATATCTGGATTTATTGAGCAATTAAGCATTATATATAATGATAAAACAAATATTGAAAATATCAAAGATATTTTGTATTTTTCGTTGCACAAATATGATGAAGAATTTAACTCAGAAAAATTTGTAGAATATGTTTTTAATTCCAATACAACATTTGATAATATATTTTTTGATCAAAAAGAGGAATTCCTTAAACATTACAATTTTTTCATAAAAAACGAATCGTTTTATAAAAAAAAAGGATTACCATATCGTTTAGGAATTCTTTTACATGGATACCCTGGTTGTGGTAAAACAAGTTTAGTTAAAGCAATTGCAAACGCTACTAAACGACACATAATATCTATAAATATCTCTAAACTTAAAAAACTATCTTCATTAGAAAACGTCTTTTTTAGTAAAAAAATAGGCGGGACAGAACGCAATATTCCTATCGATAGACGTATATATTTGGTAAGTGAGTTTGATGTAAGTGATAACGAAATTTTGAAAACCAGAAAAATTAAATATGATAAAGGCGAAAGCAAGGACGATGAAAGCGAAAGTGAAGACGAAGATAAAAAAAGTGATAACGAATTAGTTGAAACACTTAAAAAAGGATTTCAATCTAGTATTATCAAACATGATGATGATGAGAAAATTACCTTAGGTAATTTTCTAGAAATGTTGGATGGATGTATGGAATGTCATGGTAGAATTATTATATTTACTACTAATGATATTAAAAAAATAGATCCTGCACTATTAAGACCTGGAAGGATTGATATAAATATCGAATTCGAAAAATGTTCAATTCAAAATGCAAAAGATATGACAAAACATTTTTTTGATATTGACGTTTCAAATGAAACGATCGAACGCAAATTTGGTGATAGAAAACATTCACATGCAGAGGTAGTTAATATATTTAAACAAAATTTTTTAAATTCAAATGATATTTTTAATTAATAACCAAAAACATAAGATAAATAACTTTTATTATTAATTTTATTTGTTTTATTTTGTCTAATTTTTCTTTGCATCATTTTAGTGGCAATTATAAGTTCGCAATATTTATTATTATATATTTTAGATTTTGCGTAATTATTGATAACCATACCACTATCGCATCTTTCATCATTCTCATAAATATAAAATTTAAAAGATATTATATTTCTATTTATATAATTAAGAATAAATGGGAAAAAATCTATAAATCTACGATAATAAGTATTTAGTATGTCCATAAGATTATTTAACATTAGATTTTATTTTCAAAACGAACTACATGAAAGATTTGAATCATCTGAATAATCTGAATCATACTGTTCGTATAGAATACGATTACGTTCTACTACATGATTTAACACATCTATATTTTTCCTCGATAAATCATCCATTTCTTCGGTTCTCGATTTTCTAGGAACAAATTTGATTGCCCATCCATCTTTTGCTATTGCTGCTAAACGAATTTTATCGTCACATATATGTTTTGGAACAAATTTTAGCGTATCACCACGTTTGGTAACCGCTGTCATACACATATCATAATCTCTCTCGTTTTTTGGAACATAACATATTGAATATGCATCGGTCAATATTGCCGTCATACGAATTTTTCTATTTATAAATTTTTCGGGAACATCTTCTAAGTAATATCCATCACGTACAACCATCGCCATACATATATTTTCCGTGACTAAATCTTCGGGAATTTCATTTATAACATGTGGTTCATTTGTAATGGCTTTAATTAATATTTCCTCATCGAGATATTTAGGTGGTATATCTTGAAAAATCCAATACTCACTTTTTGTATGTGCCAAACAAATTTTTTTATTTACTAAACAAATAGGAATCCAATCAAAAAAATTTGAATCTTGTTCGGCAAGTTTCATGCATATTTCTTCGTTATTTGGATCAGTTAAAACATCTTTTTCTGTTTTTTCTCTAATAACTTTTATTTTATTACAAATATATTCGTCTTCTAGTTTTGTTATGCGATTTTTCTCTACATTTACCTCTAGATATTGATTATTTGTGTGTAACTTGTTGCGTCTAAAACATTCAATAAATGATTCACATATGTAAAACGAACCTGTATATTCATTATTTATTTGAAATATATTATCATTTTTATTATTAATCGTGTAATAACGCATTTTAATAAAATTATACAAATATAATTTTATGTCGTTTGCGAAAAAACATGTGGTAACCATGGTTTTATTTGTTGCTTTGGATATTTTTAAGTTATCTCACTAATGATAAAAAACTAATGTATATTTTGTTCTAAATATACATAAATATATCTCGGTAAAAATATATAAATGATTAGTTTAGATGAAAAACAAACATTAATATTGCATTCTAATAAAAATGAACCCTTTAACAAATGTATATTTGCGTGTCCAGGTGCGGGTAAAACACGTTTATTAATAGCGGAATTAGTGTATTTATTGAATGATGGAGTAGATCCAAGAGAAATAGTTAGTATTAGTTTTACCAAAAAATCTGCACATCAAATGAAAGAACGTTTAAAAGAATATAATGATAATACAATTCCATATGGTATTAAAATAGGAACATTTCATAATGTTGCTTTATCATACATACGAGAATATGAATATAAAAATTTGTCGAAATATACCATAATAGATGATCATGATTATCAAACAATCATAACTAAGTTAATCAATAAACAATTAGAAGTATTTGATTCTAAATTTCCAAAATTAGAAAAAAATGATTATAAATATTTTAAACGAACAATAAAGAATAATATATTGAACATTGTATATTCAAAAGGAAACGATTATAATTTGAAAATATCAGACAAAATAAAATCGATTACAGATAACAATAAAATATATTATAAAAAAAACGGAATAGATTTAGTAACATATAAATATTTTTTAAGTGAATTATATAAATCTATTAATAATTACAAAATACTTAATAAAAATTTGTCTTTTGATGATATAATTCATCATTTTATTGAATTATTGGATACTGAGAAAGGTAAAGAGTTGTGCGATAGTATATCTTATTTATTTGTGGATGAATATCAGGATGTTAATAATAGTCAGGGAATTCTATTAGGAAAAATGTATGAAAATAATCCTAAAATTATATTTACTGTAGTAGGAGATGATGCACAATCCATATATAAATTTCGTGGAAGCGAACCTAAATATATTAGGGAATTTGAAGAAAAATTCATTCCATGCAAAAAATTTATTCTAGAAAATAATTATCGTAGTACAGGTGAAATTATAAATTTATGTAATTCGGTTATTAATAACAATAATGATAATATTAGAAAAAATATGCAAACCATCAGACATCAAGGTATCAAACCTGTTTTATCACAATTCGATAGTGATACGCTTGAAGCGATTTACGTTGTTGATACCATAAATAATTTAATTGATGGTGGTTACCAATATAACGATATTGCTATTTTATCGAGAACTAATCGATATACGAGTGCAATGGAACTGTTATTTGTGAAAAAACAAATTCCATATCATAATTTATCAGGTTTATCTTTATTCGAAACAAAACATGTGAAAGACTTCATGGCGTTTATTAATATTATGATAAATCCAGATAGCGAAATAGATTTCATAAGAATATTAATGATGATCGATAAAATAGGAACGAAAACGTGTAATAGCATTATTGACTGTGCAAAAGACAAATTTCAAAATTATTTAGATTATTTGGTAAATATGGATGGAGATGATAAACATTTTAGTAAATTAGAATTCATAAATAATATATTTGGTAAATTAGTTTCGGATGATTTAAAAATTAAAAAAAACTCTCGTGACATATATAATAAAATAAATCCTTACATTAAAACATATATTCAATCAAATTATGATAAAATAAATGAAAGAACGGATGATATTGAAAAATTAGAATATTTTTTTGCTACTTATGAGGACATATCAACCATGGTTATAGATCTCCATTTGTCTATAGGTGAGTCTTCGGTGAATGAGGATATTCAAGTAAAAGACAATAAAATATTAATATCCACCATTCATCAGTCAAAAGGATTGGAATTTAAAAATATATTTGTCATAGGTGTTCAAAAATGCCCATTATTGACTAACATACATAACGATGATGATATATTTGAGGAAAGAAGAACATTTTTTGTAGCAATATCGAGGGCTATAGATAATTTATTTATATCGTTATCCAAAGAAGAAGGGTTTATGCATAGTGATGAACAATTTAATACAACTTATGGAAGTATATTTGTTAATGAAATTTTGAAATATAACAATGACTTGGTTGAAAATATTAATTATGTTATTCCTAAAAGTTTGGATGTAGGAAATTTAAGCGATATTATTAAAAATAAAATGTTGATAAACGGACCCTCTTATGTCCATAAACAGATGAATAATTTGGAATATGAAATAGGATATTTGAAAAACACTTATAAAATAGATAATAAATATTATCCAAAACTTGTTGGAATGATGTTTGATTTGATAATTACACGTATTTTTATTGAAAAATTTAAAAATTATAAATTCAATCAACATATATTATATGAATTAAAAGAAATAGATTCTTGTCAGCCATTAGTGGAAATATTCACTGATTATAAAATACCTATGGAACAAGATAAGGTGTTTGATACTATTTTAAAATTAAGTGTGTTTTGTAATTATAATGTTGATTATTTAAAGAATAACGAACATTTTTTGAATAACATAGTTCAAAAATTTAAAGGTTATTTTAATAATTATTACTTTAAAGAATATTTGATAAATTTTAAAGATGAGTTATTGGAATTAATTGATGAAATTGATGAATCAGATAGGATAGATACATGTATGTTACACAAATATGTTAATCATGATAAGGTAAAAGGACAAATTGATTTGATAATTAACAAAGTATTAATTGAAATTAAATATTCACAATATCCGATGTTTAATGCTATGTATATATCTCAAATATTGAGTTACAACAATATGACATATGAAAATGATATGGAGATTGAAACAAATTTGTTGTTAAATCCTTGTACAGGAGAATATATTATTTTGCATAATAATGATAATAATTTATCAATATCGAAAAACATATTTACAAAATTTATTAAAGGCTAGCAAAATTTGAATCTAAATTGTCAAATCCGTGGATATTATCCATAAATGAACCACCATTCATAATACCTTCATTTTTAAATTTGGCTTTTGCATCATTTTTATTTGTAGGAACATTTAAATCGAATGTTGTTTCGAAATCATCCGTATTCACTCCTTTAACATGGTGTTCTAGGTTTAAAGTATCATTTCCAAAATCAAAGTTAGAATATGTAGAATCATTACCATTAATTCCTGTTATTATGTTATTTTCTATTTTTGTTTCTTCTTCCTCTTCTTCATCATCACTTTCAATGTTATCTATATTTGCTTTTAAGTTATCGAACTCTGATTCTTCATCTGTTTCGTAGTTTTCTACTAATTTATATTCATCATTAAAATCAGAAGGAGTATTTTGGCTATTTTGATATTCGTGAAAATTGTTAAAGTTTTCTTTGTCTAACATGATTTTCTTTAATACAAAATGAATCATTAAAACCATAAATAAATATTGGAAAAAATTTTTAAACATGTAATATATATAATACATTATATATTATTAGACAAAATTACTTATCAGTTGGAAAATAATCGTTTTTAAGTTTTATTCTTATATTATGTTTTGGAAACAAGTTATATGTCGTGATATTATGCATGTAATATTTGCTACTATCTAATTTGTTATCAATATTATTGTAATAATTATATATATTTGTCATTTTTTCGTTGATTTGACTATATGTTGGTAGATGGACTTGTGAATTTACTGTTTCATCTAGTGAGTTAGCAATATCACTATTAATTTCTATTTTTAAATATATTTTATAAAATGTTTTTTCTAAATTATGTTTTTCGAATAACTGAATTTCATCGAAATGTAATGTAAAATTATCGGTGAATTTCATAAATATTTTATTTATGGTTTGATACCGTTCTACATTATCAATACACGGAATAAAGTAATTAACAAATAATTTATTGTTTTCTAACTCTAACAATGAACGTTTTCCAACATTATTGTCTTTTTCATCAACATTATACAGTTGAACAGGAACATTATTGTAAATCAACATTTTGAACTGATTAAATTTGTGTTGTTGGCTTACATAATTATCAATATTATCATTACAAATTTCATCATTTGCATTATCACAGATATTACATGTATAATGATATTTTGTTTTATGGTTGGTTTTAAAATTATTAGGATATATTTTTATGATATTATTTTCATGGATATACGAATAATAATTAATCCTATCTATTTCACTCCAATTATTTTGTTTGATAAATCGGTCGAGTGTATGGTTAAACATATTTTTATCCATATTAACGTCGAAATACGTTCCATAATTAGTTCCAAATACTATGTCATAATTAACTTGTTCATAAGAATAATTTTTATAGATATTTAATAATTCGTTATCAAAGTTCATATTATTATATTAATAATATTAATTAATATACATCTTCAATTTTTATTTTTTCGTATAGTTCAGTTGCACGTTGGATAATGCTAGTCATATTTACTTTGTAATTCATTAGAGGAACAGCACCTACACCACTGAACGATATTGATTTATCTTCAAATTTATTTTTAAACATATTCATTTTATCAAGTATCTTAGGGAAATTTTCAATATATAATTTTTTCATAATAGGTAGCAATGGTAGGAATTCTTCGCCTGGGTTTTGTAACAAAGATAACATAGCATGATTATAGTTTCCATATTCAATAAGGGTGTTGAAATCAGTATTACGTTTATCATCGTTTTTTACATTTTCATAGCAGGGTTCGAATCTAATAGGAGTTGTTCCTAGTCTTTCTTGAAGTAAAATTATGATTTCTGATAAACGACGACTGGGTGTCCAATCATCTCCACCAAATGTATTAATTAACGATAAACATACCTTAGCCCCTAGATTTTCATCATCGTCGCCAATTGGTTTATGATAAAAATTTGGATGACATCTCCACGTATCAAATGAGGATTTGAAACCGATTTTTGGAGGATCGATTGGGTAATTATCACTAAATTTAATTTTGAACAAATAATATCCACCAAAATAAGGTGTAGGCATTTCTTTTTCTGCGAAACAATCATATTTTTGTTCGGGTCCATAAATCATGAGATAACAATATTTAATATTATCTTCATCGAAATGTATATATACTTTCATTTTTTCAAATTCTTCTGCATATGTTTTTTTACACAAAAGAATGTCTCTATTAATTCGTTTCGTACATAATGACATCGTAAATAATCATGTATATGATTATTTAGAAAATTATATATCAATTTTATTTTTCCGAAACAAGATAAACGTATGGTGGTAATATAGTAAAATGGAGAAAAAATTGATACCAAATAACAATGAATCAAATGAAGAAATAATAATGAATACCGAAATTGATATAACAGAACTTGTTTCGTTGTATATTGATGACGCAAATATAGTGACAAAAAAATTAGAAAATATTGATTTTATTTATGTAGATCCGCCTTATGATACAAATAGGAATTTTACATTGGATAGCAAAAGTAAAAAAATTGGTTTTAATGATAAATGGAATGACAATGAATATGAAGTTTGGTTATCTTGTCTTATATCAAACCTGAAATCAACATTATCTAACCGTGGAACATTAGTTGTTCATATATCATCCGAAAATAGTTTTGTCGTGGAAAAAGTGTTGCACGAGAAATTTAAAAACATTGAAAAAATTTATTGGAAAAGATGTCATGGAAAAAATACAGTCAAAAATAAATTTGGTGCAGTTATAGATATACTATTTGTAGCATATGGTAACAAAAGAATATTTAACAATATTTGTATCCCAATGGAAAATAATTCAGTATGGGCGTTCAAGAATACTGACGAACGAGGACAATACAGTTTAGGTGCATTAAAACATGATAGAACTAGGAAAGGATACGAATATACTATCACCAAAGATGATGTTGAATATAAAAATGAATATGGTTGGAAATTATCCAAGGAAAATGTTGAAAAATTGATTACTGAAAATAGGATACATTTTGTTCCAAAAAAGAATAATATGTATATCAAGATTTATAAGCATGAACATAAAGGAAAGCCATTATCGAATTTATGGAACGACATTCATTCCATAACTCGGACACAAAAAGATCCACGACTATATCCAACACAAAAACCACAAAAACTCATCGAAAGATTAATTAAAATATTTACTGATGAGGATAGCACCGTTTTAGATCCCGTATGTGGTTCAGGAACAACTGGATTTGTTGCTGATAAATTAAATCGAAAATGTATTATGATTGATATGAATGATGAAGTTTTGCCCATAATTACCAAACGATTTGAAAATAAAATTTATAACATTTAATTAAATTTTAGGATTTCACTACAATATTTTCTAAATTTTTTGACACATGATTTTGTATTAAACCTTCTATTATTTTGTTTATTACAATCTATATATACATTTTCTAATTCTTCGTCAGACATACAACTAAGTTTTTTTTGTTCATCCAACATGGCATGTTGAATTCGACATCTAAAAGTGTTAATAGATATTTTTTCACGTTGTGCTTCATAAATAATATAACGCCATCTTTTGCAAAGTAACAATGGATTTATATGCATTATATTGTCAAAAGGTATCGACGATGATTTTGAAAGGTTTTCTTTTGCAGAAATAAGTTGGTGGTTAATTTTATGATTCGTTCCACCAAAAGCCAACGGCATTATATGATCATCGTGTTGTCCATGTTTTTTCTTATTATACTTAAAATTACCATCGGGACGATATTTAACCATTCTAATACCCATTGATTCACCATATTTTTTGTTACATTCCATACAAATATTGTGGATTCCACATTCCATGCTTGGTGATTTTTTAAAATGTTTTTCTACATCTTTATCTTTCTTACACATACTACAACATTTTGTGGTTTTTTGATATATTTTTTTGTATGCATCATATCCTTCTTTATTTTTTTCACGAGAAACATTCAAACGAACCCGTCGTCTTCTTTTGGAACATGTTCTACAAAAATTTTGTAATCCATCACCACGCTTAATCAATATATCTCCATTATCCGTTAATTTAACTCCATATAATTCGAAATTTCTTACAAGAACATCGTTAGAACCTTCATGTTTAACGCCTGTTTTTGAACCACGGACAAGTCCAAAATAACATTTTTTTGTTGAACCTATCTTTTTCTCGATTTCATTATATATTTCTTCATGTTTGTGTATTATATTTTTTCCTAAATTTTTGGAAACTATTCTTTGTGTCGCCATAATATTGTATATTATGATACCTAATAATTTTTCATTTCAATTTTTTTATTAGGCGTAAAATCATATAAATTTTTGTAATATATAGATTATATAAAATGGGTATCTATGAATTGTGTGATGATGATGATTTTGTAAATATATTGAACAAAAGTAATACTGTATATGCTATGGTAGATTTTTATGCTCCGTGGTGTCGCCCATGTAAAAAGTTGTTACCAGATTTAGAGATAATATCGGAAAAATATTCAGATATTACATTCATAAAAATTAATGTTGATGAACATGAAGAGATAGCCGATAAATACCAAATAACAAGTATTCCTTCAATATTGGTGTTTTCTACTAAAAATATAGAAATAGAAGAAAAAATAACAAATTGTTCTGTTAAAGAAATCACTAAATTATGTAAAAAATACGAATAATTAATTATTACGTAAATAGTAACTAAATACATCCCTTCCCAATAATATTGAGAATGGAATTTTCAATGAAGGAGATATATCTTTTTCTTCAATTTTTAACTTTTTAATTAATTCAAGTGATATATCGTGGTTAAATATATCTTTAGTTTCATCTTTAGGATCTGTATTTTTGTTTCGTTTTTTGGGTATTTTGAATTTATTATTATAATCATTATATAAAAAAATCATCACTCCTAATGGAACTAATGAATCTGGAGTTAAATTTTCTTTATTATTGTATTTCATGTAAGTAAAAAAAATAGGATTATCTATGAAACGATAGTTTTCATGTTCATCATCAGATATATATGATTTTTTTTTATTTGTGTGCCAAACATTAAAATTCATACCTATTGGTGTAATGATTTTACTAATAGGAACATTCATTAAATTTAAGTTGGACAAATATTTGTATATTTTTTTCGTGTCATTTGACATATTATGTTAATGTATGATATTATTAAATATGTAAATTATACTTATTTATTGAAAAAATCGGTTATTTTCCTTAATCCCTTAACATCATTATCATAAAAAGATTTCATTTGTCCAAACATCATTTGAGATGTTGCTTCAGTTCGTTGTTCATCTCTTTTTTTTTGAATTTTCCTAATATCTTTTCGAATTTTTTCCCGTTTGATAGTATCAATTCCTGGAATGTCTTTAATTCTATCGAAATTTGCTAGTTTATCAACGTCTGGTTGGACAAAATTATATTTTCCTTTTTTATATTCATTTAAATGTTCTAAAACCAATCCAAATAATTGACTAACTGGTTTTTCTACTTGACATTCTAAGTAAATTTTGTAATCCAATTTTAAATTATTTTCTATAATATATTGTGGATTTTCTATTCTATCTCCTTGAAGGGTTTTTATTCCTTTGCGTTCTTTAGTTTGAACATAAGCATAAGGAACTCTATCATTGCTTTGTGGTTTATTTCCTGGGTCTCTATCCCCAATTCTGTTGGCTAACACCTTGTGTGCGATAGATTCTTCATTTTTATATTCAGACCTTAAACTTTTAGTTACTATAAATTTATCCATCGGAAATGCACCATCAAGCAATTTTTGTGCTTCTTTTTTGACCCACATTTCTGCTTTTTTAACCACATAATCCCGAACATTGATTTCAGGATTTTTTTTTAATATATCTTTAAATTCGTTACTAATATGGTGTTTTAGTATGATATTGACAGCACCACCATATATATGTTTTACTATCTGTGCATTATCCCTTCGTTTTAATACAATTCCCATAGAGTTAGTATAATATTTATCAGTATAATCAGTATAATAGTTACCTACATATCTCTTTTTTGATAGTAATACAAATGGATATACTGCTTTTTCAAATTCTAGATTATGTGGGCTCGGTAATAATTTACTAATCCGTGCTGATGCTTCCGTGCATAGTCTAATACTTTCATGAACAGCGTCTAAACCGTGCATAATCCGTCCATCAGGATACTTACATTCAAATTTTAAAAAAACGCTATCTGTATCTCCATAAACCGCTTTGCAACCTTCATAATTTTCTTCACAAAATTCTTTGGCGAAAATCAAATTATATCTCCCTACAGCCGTTGTTGAGGCGGCGATGTCTTTGAAATAAATAGGAGATGTTCCAGCCCCAATTTGTCCGTATAAACTGTTAGCCGTCAATTTAAAAGCAAGTTGCATACCTTCTAAAATTCCAATCTTAAAATCGTTACATTTTTTAGCAACACTTTCAATTAGATTTTTATCCAACACACATTTATTTTTGCATAATTCATCGACTACAAAATATTCTAGTTCAACTTTATCGCCTTTTTCAGAATATATTCCCTCAAATGTTTCACCAGTTTTCATGGTGACAATACTATATTTCATTTGTCCCCTAGTCGCTTTTCTTGCGAATAAGAGTTTCATTAAAATTTTAGGAATAATGCCCCGTGTTTTATCAATAACAACTCCTTTTTCATCAGTTAATGGTTGGACAAATCTACAGTATTTTTTAGGTTCTCTTTTGTTAATAACTTTTTCGAATTGTTTTCCTTTTTGAACATATTCGTAATTATCATATTCAACGGTTTTATACTCATAATTAGGTAAGTTATCATATTTAGGATCAGTTACAATAGTATCATGTGATAAATTATGACCAATCATGGAACTCGGATATAAACTATTATAATCACAAACCACAACAGGATCGAAATATATATCAGGATAAGGAGTTAAAACAATAGCACCTTCATATCCTTCTTTTTTTGTTGGATCAGGATTGACTTTTGGTAATATAGGTAACAAAAAACCTTCCTTTCTACATTCCTTAGCCACCAAACTTAAAATTTTAATTCCTTGTCCTCTTAAAAACAAATATCCCATGGGAACACTGCAAACGTTTGACATACCTACTGCATTAGTAACAATATCTAATTTCGTCATTAGACGATTAACTAATTCACAATCTTGAATACAATAACGTGCAATAGTCGTCCTACCTTCTGTTGATTCTTTTTGCAATCTAAAAATGTCTTTTGCTGATACATCATCCTTATTCTCACACCATTCATATTTTGTATTCGCCATATCATCTAACTCTACAATTGCGTCTAGTGTAACTGAAATTGCATTATCATCAGTATCGATGATGTGAAATTTTTTACCACTTTTATATTTATCAGATTTTATTCCATCATTAATAGATATGGTAATATAATTAAACTTTTTTAATCCTTGGATTTTGTCACAAAATATAGTTGTTTTGTTGTCATTTATGACACATGATTTAATTTTTCCTCTCATGAAATAACTAGAAACATTATCTAAAGTGTAACTTTCCAGTTTTTTACATGGATCGCCTTGAATTGATTTTTGTAAGTCGATAAAAACACGTCCTCTCATAGGAACACCCGTTTTGTTAATTTGCTTTTTAGGGTTTTCATCTTCATTTTCATCATCATCTGTTTTATAATTACGATGTCCAATGAAATATAAAAAATTATCTCCTAATGCACTACTACTTAATTTATTTTCAACTAAATCACAAACAACATTTTTTTCACGTCCTAGTTGCATAAATTTATCTAATATGTCTAATTCTTTTGCACGATAATATAAAAATTTGAAATCAAAACCAAATATATTATACCCAGTGATAATATCGGGATCTAGATTAATAACAAATCTTGTCCATGCTAATAATACTTCTTCTTCAGTCGAATAAGATTCTACATAAGCGTTTTCAATAGGATCGACGCTATCCAAACAAATAATATGTTTAAAAGAACATTCACTATCACCATAATTTTGGATAGTCGAACCAATTTGAATGGTTTTGTCTCCTTCAACAGGTGGAAAATGTTTATCAAAGATTTTAACTATCTTATTTGAATATTTTTCGATTTGTTTATTGAATTGTTTATCTTCATCATCAATTTCATCATCATCTAAATCTTTATTGAAATAATCTTCAGGTTTGATAATCCTCGCTTTTTTAAGTTTTTTAATATCGAAAATTTCTTTAAAATATTTTTTTTCTCTTAATTTATTTGCTACATATGTTATATTTTTAACAGTTGGTTTTTGTCGTTTTTTTGTTTTTTTATTTATTTTGGTAAAAACAAAATGTATATCTTCATCGTTTTTTTCATCTTTGAACGCTAAATTAATTAGTTTTTCAAATAATTTAGGATCTTTGAGAAACTCCGATAACTCAGTATTTCGTTGAATTAGTTTTTTTTTTTCATTACCATCGCTTTCAGCATTTATTGCAATTCGCAAATTTTTTATTCGCCTTTCAACAGAGACATGATAATTTAATATATCTACATATAATTTTCGATAATCTTTTTTTGGTAAAGGAAAATCACCATGACTAGAATCTGCTTCAATATCAAAACTTAATTGTTTCAAAGGTGCTATTTCGTCACATTCTAATAAACCAATATCGTTACAAGTAGTTTCACATTCAATTTGACAATGTGTTACTTTAGGAGTAACTAAAGAACATTGTGTTTGCTTAACAGTAACCCATCCACTTGATTTTAAATTATATTTATGGATAAATTGCAACATTGGATCAACTTTATGCCAAAGTTCAACTATAATATCTCCTAATATAGGTAATTTATAAGGTTCATCTTTGATTTTAGTTATTTTTCTTGAATAAGTATTCATAGCATCTTTGCTACGAAAACTCATCTTACAAAATTTGAATTTAGTATTATCGGTAAATCCTTGAAATTTTTTTTCTTTGACAACCGAATATTTTTCTACTGAATTTTTAAAAATATAATAAACTTTGGATTTTAAATGTTCCACAAAAATATTAAGTTTTTTCTTTTTCCATTTTTGTGGATATATAAAATATAGATGTGGCTTGTATTCAGAAACTTTGCATGATACGGATAAGCCTTTCGATGTTACACCGAATAATTGAACGATGAAATTTGAATTGTCTTCGCTTTTAGTATGTGAATCATCAGAATTATATTCTTCTTCTTCTTCTCCTTCTTCTTCTTTGTCAAAAGAATGCCAGTCATTAACTTGAAATTTTAAATCTTCAGATATAGTTTTGATTTTAGGTTGTTTATTACGAAAAACATCTTCATCAACATAATCTCCTTTGTGGATATTGAGTTTCATGTTATATTACGTTATAGTCTAATCTTTATATTTTGAAATCAATTTTTTCTTGCGTATAACGGAAGTAAAAAAAACCTTAAAATATATAAATTATGACAGACGAGAACGACAATAGATTAGAATACGTAATTAGTTTTAAAATAAATAAAGAATATTTATTTGTAGAAAAAAAAATATTAAAACATGTATTCACTAAACATGAATTGTTGAAATACAAAACATTTTCAAACATGAACACTCGAATCACACAAAGAAGTGAGAAAGATGCTATCAAAAATAACGCATTATATGAAGTAAGTATGGACATAGATGATAAATTACATACGTTTGTATTTACAGATATACGAATGGCACAATTGTTTAGTGAAACAGTATCAAAATATATATTAGACGGTATTGTTTTTGATGTTGAAGGATGCGACCCAAAAAAAAAGAAAAAAGATAGTAAGAAAAAAAAGAATAACGATGAAGATGAAGATGATGATGAAGAAGATGAGGAGGAAGAAGAGGAAGAAGATGATGATGATGAGGAAGACGAAGGCGAAAAAAAAGAAGAAAACAAAGAGGAATAAAAATTGATATAAAATATTACATTAATGATATAATATATATTATTAATATGAGTGAATTAAAACTTCAATATCCAACTAAACAAGGTAACGTTACTAACGACGATATATTAAATTGGTTGAAAAACATAAACAAACATCCAGTTACAGGAAAAGATATTACTAATGATAAAAAAATGTATCGTTTTTTTGCTAGTGAGGCATTAAAACGAAAACTTTGTTATCATCCAATTCTCCAAGAGTTAGCACCTGAGGGTGATAAAAAACCTTTGGAAGATGATGTTAGTAAATTTAAAAATAATGCTTTAATAATCAATGTTTTCAAGAAATATATTTTGTATTTGAATCATTTACTAAAAGAATTACCTAGGGCAACAACACCAGAAATAAAGAAAGAAAAATTTGGTATTAGCAGAGGACGTAGTATCATAATGGATGCTATTAAGATAATTGAATCTTTAGAGGTTGATATGGGCAAAGGAGAAGATATTAAATCACATAAAGGCATTGGAAAAGGAACTATTGCCAGAATAAACGAAATTATCCAAACGGGAAAATTGGAAGAAATGGTGGATTATGAAGATACTATGAATGATGATAAAATAAGGGATATAGCAATTATTGAACTTAAAAAAGTATATGGTATAGGTGAGACTACTGCATCCAAATATTATGATGAATATAATATTAAAAACATTAAAGATTTACAAATTGCGGTTGATTCCCATAAAATAGAATTGACTGATGCACAGATAATGGGATTAAAATATTATGATGATATTAATACTAGGATTTCTAGGGATGAAATTAAAGAATTTGATGTATATTTAAATAAATTAATACATTCAATAGATGTTAAATTAACAGTAAATATAGTAGGTAGTTATCGTAGGGAACGTCCAGATAGTGGCGATATTGATGTCCTATTAACTCACAAGGATTATGAAACAAATACATTTATCAGTGATGTTATTAGTAAATTTAGAGATAATGGTATATTGTTAGCGGTTTTAAGTTCAGGAAACACTAAATTTAATGGAATTATTGAAGTGAATGGTAAGGCTAGAAGAATAGATATTAGATTTGTTCCATATGAAAATTATTATCCAGCATTATTGTATTTCACGGGGAGTGGTAATTTTAATATTGAAATGCGTATAAAAGCCAAACAATTAGGTTATAAATTGAATGAATATCATTTATATAAATTAAAAACACACAAATCTTTATTACCCGGAAAGGTTGCGTCTAAAAAAGATATAGAAGACGAAGTCCCCGTGATAGTAAAAAGTGAAAAAGAAATATTTGACATTTTGTCTATGGATTATTTAGAACCAAAAGACAGGGAACGGGGAAAAGGACATAATTAAATATCATTATTTATTATCAATGGATACTAATAAAAAAAAAATAAGTAAGAATAAATCCAATATAAAATCTACTAAAAAAATAAATATTAAAAAAAAATCTGCTAAAAAAACAAATATTAACAGAAAAACCACTAATAAAATATCGATTAACAAAAAATCTAATAAAAAACCAAAAAATAACAAAAAATCCAATCAAAAAGGAGGTAAAATTCCATCACCTATGGGTAATCCATTTGTCAATAGTTCATCTCCAAATGTTATGCGTTTAAATAATTATATATGTTTGCGGGAAAATACAGTTAAAGATTTGTCTAATGTGGTATATGAATTATTTTCTAGACGTATAAACGAGGGTGGTTTAGTAGAAGATGCGTCTCGTGCAGGTGATTTAAAATTACCGAATGTGTATAGGAACACACAGAGATACAAGGATGATAACGCTTTACAACATGCGTTATTTAACCAAGTTTCATCACTCGCATAAAAAAATCTTAGTATAAAATATAACATGAACAAATCAAATAAATCAAACAAGTCAAAAGCGAACAGAGTGCGTAAAACCAAAACTAATAGAAATAGAAACAGAAAACAGCAAAGAGGTGGTGATGGACAAGCAGGACATACCGTAATGGGTGAATCATATTTTGGAAGACCTGCATTAGGATTTAGTGAAATACAAAATTCTCCACAGTCTCAAGAGCAAGTTAATGCTATGAAAGGTGGAGGTGCGTTAGAATCGTCGGGACATTGGAAACAAGCACCAACAGGTTGGGAAAACGCCAAAACATTATGCAGCGGAACAGGCAGTGGTGATGTTAAATTTGGAGGTAGTAGAAAATCTATGAATAACAAAGTTTCTAAAAAAGGTTCTGGAAAGGCTTCTAGAAAGGCTTCTAGAAAGACTTCTAAAAAAGGTTCAGGAAAGGCTTCTAGGAAGGCTTCTAGAAAAGCATCTACAAAACATTAAGTAAAAAAACAAAATAAAATTCCTATTATTTAATATAGTTATATTAAATAATGTATGAAGGTACGATGAAAAGATTCAGGGAGAGTATAGTTAAAGGAGCATCTGAACATTTAAAAAAAAGCAATTTAACAATTCAAGGAGGATATAATGACAGTAAAATAAGTGTGAAAGATTTTCAAAGTAAATTAGAAGAATATACAAAACAACTTGAACAACCAAATAATGAACAACTTTTTGGTGGTTCGTTAAAACATAATAATGTTCAGGAGTTACCATCGGTTCTGGAAAAAGGAAAATTAAATTTATCGTTTTGTTTGGATGAAAAATATAGGGATAATATGGTATGTTCTGGTGTGGTAGAATATGATAAATTATTTCATTATATGAATTTGTATCGCCAACTAATAGGAATATCAGAATATTATAAATCTAAAAGAGTGGGAATTGAACCACTATCAAATTTATTAATAAAACGAACACCAATCATAACACCCATGACCAAACAAATTGAGTTTGATAATTTAAGACAATTTAAGGAACACGTCAAAAATATTGATTTTATCCATATATTGAACGATGAAAATATTAGTTTTTCAAATACTTTAATGGATGTTTTGATCCACGAATCTAAACTTAATCCATCCATAGAAATATTGGATATTTTAAAATTGGATGGTGTCATAAGTATGACATCTAATGAAGATAATATTAATCCACAAATAAGGATAATACCACACGAAAATACTACTATTACATTGAACGAATGTAAAAAAAAAGTATTAGAAACTTTTATTGGTAATGTTGATGAGCACAAACAAATCGAAGATACCGTTGGTGTATTAGCAAAATTATACGTTATTTACAATGCTTTATTAACAGTTCCTAACAAAAATTTATCTATAATATATGAATCAATGAAATCTAGGGGATCAGTAGTGGAGATAAATAATAAACTAAATATTTTAACAAGTCATTTAAAAAATTTATTAGGTGAATCTAACCTAACATCACATAATGAAATAATTTCTAAAAAAATTCAAAAAATTATTTCATTGGTTGCTAATATTGGAAATGTAACGATTGACAATTTGGATATGAAAACTAAAGAATTTTATAAAATTTTATTAAAAGTTAAGAAAAATAAATTTAGTTATTTTAGGAATTTCAAAGCACTGAAAACAATGTTGATGGCTGTTACTGAAACATGCGAAAATAAGGATTTAACTAATTCAAATTATAAAGATTATTTAAGGAACATGCTTAAAAAAAATAAAAATTTTATTCTCCCAATTAATTTATTAGCGATGAGAGATAACAAATATAATACATGTCAATTCATGTTATTGATGAAATATGATATTACCAAGAGGGTATATGACTGTACACTTTATGTTCTTAAGGGCGACATAGATTTGAATGTAAATCGTAAGGTATATGAAACAAATGTATTTTATGATTATAATAATGTGATGAAACTATTGGCTAATGAAATACGTTCATTATTACCTACTATGAACATATCCATAAACGTATCTATGAGTTGTAGGAAACGTATGACAGGTTTATTCTCAATTAATCAATATGCAGATTCTGTTCGTGATTTAACATTAACAAATTCGAATAAATATGAACTTAATTTAATAAAAAATGAGTATTTTTACCTAGAAAATTATTACCAAGCGTTATATGATATTCATAATATTTTAAATAAATCAATTTCATATGAATCTCATGTTGGACATTTGTATTATTATGGAATATTAAAAGATGGAAATATGAAAAATAAGTTGGAAAATCTTGGGACACATGCACAAAACATGGATAAAACTAAAAAATCAGAATTAATTAATTTATTCATTTCTAAAGTTTTTAGTAAAGGAAAACAAAATTATCATAAATATGTGGATTTTATGAAAATAATTAAATTATATATTAATCAATTTATGAACGAAAAATTTACACAAAATATAAATACTAATGATATTAAACATTTAAGTAATGCATTTATCAGTAAAATACTTTTTGTAAAACATAGTAAAAAAGAGGATTTTGATGAGTTAAAAAAAAATTGATAATGATAAACATGTGCGGTATTATGTGAGTTATCAAATGAATTACAATGCTATTTACGAACATAATAAAACTATTAAGAAAATGCAATTGCTACTTGATAAACATGTTATATTGGTTAAATTTAATAATATGATTCATGATGTGGCGTTCGAACATGGGATCGATCTTGAAAATTTGGATGATGTTTTTAGAAATATGTTAGTAAGGTATGATTTGCGTCTTGCGATGGACATAATTACGAATCATATCAATCACGAACATGTTGTTAATGAGGAACATAAACGCATGATGTTAGGTATTAACATCATACATGATAAAATAAAAATAAAACGTGAATTATTTGCTAAAAGTTTTAGTTCGAAATTGTGCGAAATAGAGGCATTTATTAGTGATAATAAACACATGATAGATCAATATTCATATTTACCAACCGAAATAAATAACTGTTTTCAAAGACAAATGTTCGCATTTGGTGATTATGCCACGGTTAAATATAAAGAACCAAAAAAGAAGAAAAACAATATAAAGAAATAGTTATATATTAAATATATACACATTGAAATTATTTGAATTTCAGTTTTCTTACAAAAAGCAAAAAAATAAAAGTAGTATAAAGGAACGGTTCGTTGGTAATGTAGGATGCTTATTGTAGATAACGATAGATTAACTTCGCAAGAGAATCACTTAACACTGATTGATATGAAACTTGATAAATTGAATAATCAATTTAAAATATTTAGGGATTTGGTATTTAATGAAGAAACGGATATTCCACATGAAACTAATATTATAATGAGGATAACTGCATTAGAAAATGCTGTTAAGGATATAGTTGATAAACATAAATATTTAAATGAAAAAATAGAATCTGTTTATTTGGAAATTATGAACCAAAAAAACAGTGAAAGTAAAAATACAGATATGTTTTTTAGCATAGCCAATTCTAAATCAACACTCTAAAAAACCCTGATAAAGTCACGACATGCTTTAACATACAACCCATCAATTATGTAGTTTTTGTTTATATTTAATTTAAAATTACTATCAATATCAATTTTGGTATAATACATTTTTTCATCTTTTAAAAATGCTACAAAATAATCTTCATATTTGTGATAATATATGTAATCCAAAATGTCGCTACTAAATCGTTTTAACTCATTAAGATGTTTTGTTATATTTCCATGAAAATGTAAGTTTTTATAATATAAACTTTCATGTAATTTATGATTTAATCTGGTAAAATAAATATTTCTGTTGTTAATAGTAAAATATTGTGATATTTCATCTTTATTTATCATATTGAATGTTTTAATATTATCAATATAATCTTTTTTTCGAAATGTGGATTTCGAAGATATACCATTATATTTACAATATTCTTTTAAAGTTTCTACTTTGTATTTATCAATTTCTTCATCTGTTTTGAGTTTATTTATATTTTTATATAATTCATTGTTAGTTTTTTTATCGATAGATTCTAGAACTTTGATTGGTTTATGTTTTAATAGAGGAGTTACTTCTCTAATAACTTTTGATTTGATATTTTCATAAAATTTTTTTTTATTGAAATCACAATTATTTTCATCAATTACATCTTTGATTATATTTAAAACTGTAGTAATATCTATGGAAGTCATGTTTATTACTGATGTGATAAACATCGTTATTTGTTATTCAATTTTTTTTTTACACTGATAATGCTAAAGAAGGAGATCTTAATTGTGATGGATATGTTTCCATCATGCTACCTACATTATATCTATTAGTAGTTGGAATGTTACTATCGGCGAAATAATGGTTTATTACTCGTTCTTGAACTGCTTTGATAAGTTCATCATCAACAATTGAGTTTATATCAGATATATTGCTAATTAATAAATTAGATTTTTTACTACCATTTACGTCTTTTGAGATTCCTTCGAAAAAATGACTTTGGATTAAAAATACATTTAAATATTTTCGAGATTCACGAAGACAATGATATATTTTATTGATAATTTCTTCTAATATACCAACTGAATAATTTACTTTATTGGCTTTTAAATGATGAATTCCTGATGATGAATATGTTACGCCAGGAAAGACTTTTTTAAGCAATAAACCTGCCTTTTTCAGTGATACCTTGGAATCATCCCTTCTACCAAAACTAACTCTTTCAAGAATTTTGTTTATATGCATATCAATGACATTTCGTGGTTGATCAAGACTACCACCAACAGCGTATTCAGAGACATTTGGTGGTCTCGGTAGTAGTGGATCATTGGCGTAAGAGATTGGTGGTGAATTATAAATGCTTGATGGGGGAGGTTGTGTATTGTATTGGGATATTCCAGATAGTGGTGGTTGTTGTACCATTGAAGGTTGTTGTATCATTGAAGGTTGTTGTCCATAATGACTAGAACGTTGGGTGATAGGAAGACTAGTTTTTAGAACATTGGATTCTCTAATGACAGATGATTTGTCTTGTAAATTATCGGCGATGATTTCAAGGTATTTATTTGCTTCATCGGTGAGATTAGGAATGAAATTGTGGAGTGCTGTAATATACACAAATGCTAATAATGAATAAAATGTGCTTTTTTTTTCTGGATCATTAAAATGATATTCAAAATCACTTTTTTTATCCATAACCTTATTGAAATGGTCAATTATTTCATTTTTAATTCTACTTTTACCTCTACCTGCATTATATGTTTTTTTGAAATTATTTTTAATAAGGTTGTTGGGATCATCCATTAGATACTCGTGAAGACTAAACGGTTTGTTTTTTTTTCCACCATTTTTAATGTATTTAGCGAAATATGCACTATCTTTAATTTCCTTTAATTTACTATCTTCAACGATTTTAGATGTATGAATAGTTTTTCCTGTTTCTAATTTTTTAAGATTATCATTTAATTTTTTAAATGTTTTTTTAGAATCTATAAAAGATTTTATTCCACTTCCTATTTTAGCAATTTGTTTAGGATTGATAAAATGATTTTTGGATGAGACATCGCTCATGTGTTTGTAAATATTGAATGATTCATTGGTTTTTCTTGATTTTTTATTTTTAGAAACCATAATATAATATTATATTAGTATATAATATTTTAATGAATATCGAAAACAAGTTCCTAGCATATTGTTATAATAAACAAGGAACACAAAATATTAACAAATATTATTTTCCTAAGGAAAATATAGTATTATCTCGTAAATGTGAAAAAAATTGTGATAAGAAAAAAACGTTTATAACTAGTTATGGACAGAAATTATATTTTAATAGTAGAAAACGTGACAATAATACTTGTTTGGATATTTATCCAATAGTTACAATTAATTATGATACTTCAAAAAAATTTGTTTTCAAAGATTTGACTATTAATAAATTTTACGAAAATAGTGGTTACCCTAATATGTTATCCAATACAGATGTTTCATATGTGAAAGATGATGCACCACATGCGTTTTTTGATAATAGTTATATGAATTTAACAGGGTTAAATTATTTAAATTTGTATGATTCCTATACAATAAACATTTTATTTACACCCACAAAGTTTTCAAAACATCAGTATTTAATACAAAAAGGTGATAACGAATATTCAATTGGAATAAATGATGGTATTTTATTTTATGAATATAACAATAAAAGATTTAATTTACCAATGGTATTAATACCATTCAAAAAATATCATTTATATGCAGATTTTAATCATTCCGAAAATAATTTAAATGGTAGATTTTTCATAAATGGAGTATTAGCAAGTAAAATGTCCCTAAATGTGGAACGTTTAACTGAACGAGACAGGAAAGCAAATATAATAATTGGAAAAAATTATGTAGGTAATTTATATTTTTTGGAAATATATTATTTTAAGTTTAATAGCGAAATAGTTAAAAAAAACATATCTTTGATGGATAAAACTACTTTGATAACCGACATTAACGAAGTTAATAATTCTTTGATAATACCAATGAACAAAAATAACAAATATATCTATCCTAATTTGATTTTAGATAAAAGTGATTGGTCAATATATTTTAAAAAATCTAAAGATTATCATTTTATTAGCATTAGTGATGATGACTCATCAATAAAGTTAAACATCTCTCTTGATGATAAACAAACTTTAATATATAATTTTGGTGGAAAAAATTACATGGTAAAAACTGATTTATTGTTAAATGATGAACATAATAACTTTTTGATAACTTACGATAACGATAATCATAATTTATCAACATATGTTAATAATATTTTGATTGATATTTTCAAAATTAAGTTAGTTATTATCAATCCAACGTTAATTTTTAACAAAAAACTAATAGATTTTAAATTTTATAAACGACTAAAAAAACCATACCAAACAAATGTAATTATATCAACCCTAACTAACACAACTTCAAAAGATAGGGATGTTCCGAATCAAGAAGTTCAAGAAAGTCAAGAAAGTCAAGAAAGCCAAGAAAGCCAAAATCAAGAAAGCCAAAATCAAGAAAGTCAAGAACAATCATATATGATTGAAATGGATGGGTGTTCGTTAGATTCTAAAAATTTAACTATGGAAATTTTAACAAAAACGGAAAATAACTTAAGGGTTGTTTCTAAGGAACTTAAGGATGAGATGATAGAAATAAAACGAAAATTACGAAAAACAAGAAATAAAAAATTTGAGAAAGAACTAGAAAAGAAATATAACGAAGAAGAATTATTAAATATAGAAAAATCATGTTTGAAAAAGTTTAAAAACGAATATTCTAGAAAATTAATGTCAGGACGTAGAGAAAAAACACTCAAATATTTGTCTGATAAACAACATCAAATGAAAAACGAACATTGTGATAAATTGAAACGTGAAATGAAAAAAATGAATGATATTGTTAAAAAAGATGATGATAAACGGATAGGTAACTATTATATAGATAAAAACGCTAAATTATGGACTCAATTTGATATGTTGAATAATAACTATGATAAAAAACCAATAGATCCATATAATAAAATTGTTCCGACAACAAAAAATTTTTCTAGTATTCAAAATGACACATTAATAACGAATGATATATCAAAGCACCTTAAACCTAATTCATTACCAAAAGGAAATAAATTTGATTTGGATATTATTAAAGAACCAAATTTTTGTCAATCTTGTTATGATACCAATAAAAAAGATATAATGTCTAAAGTGACAATCAACGATTTTGATATTAGAGAACACCGTGACTTTAAGAACTATGATCTTAAGCGTTTTAACTGTTAAATTTTAATTTTTTATATATTTAATATATCATAAATATATATTATGGATTTGAAAAACATAACCAAACACAAATTTTTTTATCCAATAACGATATTTATAGTGTTGTTCATTGTATCATATTGGTATAAAAAAACATATCAGAATGTAGAGAATTTTCAAAATAAATATGATAAGGCAATTGTTAGTTGGGTTAAAGTAGGAAATAAAATGAAACAAGTAGAATTTGGTTATGATCCAGACACAAAAAAAGATTTAGTAATAGGTATCAATGATAATGATGTTTTTATGTATTATGATAATACGCAAGTATGGAAAACTTTTTTAGATACTGATTTAAATCAGATTTGTGCTAGAAATAAAAATGCTGTGATAGGATTAAATAGAGAAGGAGTATTATTTGGTTCAGAAAATGTATTTAGTGGAGAACCCACATGGACTAGATTCGATAATCATACCAATGCACCAAGGGGCATTAATATTATGAATGTTGGTTTCGATGGATTATTGATAGTAGTTGTTAAAAATAAATTATTTAGTTTTCAATTGCCTACCAGTGGTGCATTAACAAAGGATAAATTCAATGAAATATATACTCATTCAAAAGATATTATTGATATTGATATAAAAGATAAGGATAATATTTATTTTATTGATACATCATATATATTACATAAATTTAGTTTGAAAGATGGTTATCAACAATTAGGAACAAAAGGATACAAAAATATATCAGTGGGTAACGACGGTTCGTTATGGGCAATTGATAACACAGTGGGTAATTTATGGATGTTTTCCGCTAGTAATGAATGGGAAAAAGTGGGTAAATCATCATATATCGATGTTGATGCGAAAAATAGTAATAATATAATTGCCATAACAGACAATCATGAAATTATGATAGGAAGTGTATCAGGATTTCCCAAGATTTCAACACCAATAGAAACACCTTTTCAAGTGATAGCATATTCAGGAGGGCACAATGGACACTCATCTGTCAGACAAAATACTACCAAACCATCCATTGAATTGCAAGTTGAATACAACGATATTATAAGTGGTGTTTCAGATGCAGGATTGCATGTGGTTTCAATTAACGAATATGGACAATTATTAAACCATAATGTATATAACAAAAATAATATGTCTAAATTAAGTGTTGATTTTAGTTCTATGTTAGGTGACAAAACAAGTGTCACTTTACCAAATTTAGTGTCAGGTTTTCATTTTGATAAAGTTATTAGGGGAAATCAAACCGAATATTATAAAATATTGAATAAGTTTAAAAATGAAATAGAATACACTTCCAAAAAAGAATATGCTGGTTATTTTAAGTCAAATATACGTGCTTATACTAAGTATAAAATATCTTTTAATTATGAAACTGATGGTGAATTTATGATAGATTATACAGGTGCGAATGAAGATGCTTTACCTAACGAAACTTTGCCTACTACGGTAGGAGGTAGTGTTTATGAGAAGATATTTACATCAACAGTAGGGGGCGAATTAAGATTATATCTAAAAAATACAACTGCAAGTTCAACCAAAATGAGAGACGTATCAATAACAGAATTATCGGATGTTAAATCAGATTCGGAACTCATATTTTTCATGGTTCAAACGTCTATTTATGAGGATGAAGAAAATAGATTATCCGATGATGTTTTAAGATTTTTCGAAGATTTTGGATATTTGAAGTTACGCAGTTTGAAGAAAGGAACATCATATGTTTCTGTTTTAGATGCACGTAGAAAGTTTGTTATATTTGAAGATGCACAGGATAATTCTGATGTTTTATTTAATTCAGAAGGAAAAACACCTATTATTGATGCGATATTTAACAAGGCAAAAATAGGTAGTGGTTTATCAAAAGTTGGTAAAACCGAAGGTGATAAATATTTAATTCATAAAAAAGAAAGTATTTTATGGAGTATATCCGATAAAAAAGTTTTGCAAGAAAATGCCATTCCTAACATACCTAATTTACCCACACCATTTAATCAAAAGATAGATGCAGTTTTAGATTTAGATAATGTCGCAAGGGAAGTGTTATTTTTTAGAGGAAATTTATATTTAAAATTCAATACCGTGACAGAGAAAATAGTATCAGAACCAGCCATTATTGGTAAGGGAATGGACTTTAAATTTACTAATAGTGCAGGTATGCCTAGTGTAAATTATCGAAAATTTTTAAATGGAATAGATGCATCAGTTACTTTTAATGGAAATGCAATATTATTTAGAGGAAATCAATATGCTAGATACAATTTATTAGAACAAAAAGTAACTCAATGGGGACTTATGACAGATAGTAAATCAATATATTCGAAATTACCAGATACATTTAAACAAAAAATAGATGCTTCGGTAAATAAGGGAACTGTTAGTGGATTGAATCAGTATTATTTATTTTCTAGGGATAAGTGGATTCTGATGGACGATAGCAATGGTTCTATTGTGACGGGTCCACATTCATTAGTAACACATCCTGATTTTAATAAATTACCTTTAAGATTCAGAGTTAATGTGGGTGATTTACCACCTGAACCATTTTTGAATCATAGTAGATTTAAGAAAAACGAAATGACAAATTATGATATAAGTGTGGTAGATGGTGGTATGAGAGGGTTATCAGGTTGGAACAAACGGAATGTTAGAAATACATTGATAAAACGTAATGGAGTTGATGAGATATTACCAGCGTATAACACTGAAGTTATTTATAATTTTGAGAAGTTACCGGTTGCACCAGAAATTTACAGAGAATTTTTAAGAAAAGAATTACAAGAGAATAGTTTTAAACAACAAGAATTGGATAACATTAATAACGTTTTAAGGTATTATCATCAAATCGGAGAATCATCCAAACATCAAGTAAAACGATTTGGTGGAAATAGTGTATCGTTTAGTTTGCTTCCAACAATTGGAGGAAATGATAACGGTAGATGGGCATCCAAGGGAATGAGGACAAAAATGAATCCAGGTTGTTTTTACAATATTAGTATTTATGTTAAAACCACTGATAAATTCAGTATTCGTCCTTATTTATCTTATACTAATGATAAATTGGTAACTAAAGAAAACCATGATATGTTTAGTTATTTAGAAATATCAAATAAAGATGGTTGGCAGCAACTCAATTGGAATATTCAGTTGGATACGAAAGTGACGTATAATGACGTTTCGTTTGAATATTATCAGAAAACAAAAGAAAAAGCGGTTCATTCGTTATATGGACCCTATGTAAAACCAGTTTTAGGATATTTGGATCAAGGTATGATAGATGATCTTACGGGTAATACCGTTAAGGCTAGGACAAATTCTGAAAATGCCATGGTTGTTTTAGAAAATACTAATGGTAAATATTTACAAGGAAGAAGGAACGGTAATGGAAGTTTTACTATGAACAGTTGCAACGGAAGCACATGTAGTCAAATTAAAGGTGTTAAATTAGGTTTAGAGAAATTCAAAATTTCCAAAAGAGCGAATTCTCGCAGTAAATATATCATAAGTCATGGATATTTAACCACTACTAGAAATAAAGGTTCTGAAAGAGGAGGAGCGGTTCATATGTCAGTCGATAAACAGGATAACGTGACATTATCGGAAAATGTTGATATATCCACTGAATTTTATATATTAGTTGATCTAAGTGGTAATATTATGTTTTTACACGTTGATAGTAATAAATTTATAAGTATTGGTGATAATGGTATGGTATATGCAATTTCATCAAAAGGCAATCCAGAGGAGTTATTGAATTGTAAGTTTAGACCACATAAAATATCAAATATAATGGAGGGATTCGCCAATCCTGATGATGAAATGGAGCATATGTCTTATATTGATGCACTAGTTCCTATGGATTATAAACATTCAAATTTGGTATATATGTTCAGAAACGATGATAATAATAAGTTGTTTTATTGTGTATATGATATTTCAAATAAAGGTTGGGTTACTAGTACTACCGTGGTAAGAAAAGGAACTAAGTTTGCAAGATTACCATCAAATGATATTGCGGAGATGAGACAAAGTAATTATTGGGAAGGTGAAACTAAGGAATCTGTCGAGAAAATAGCAAATAAAGTATCAGTGGGAAGTGTTGCTAGAATTAGTAATATGAGTTTTAAAAGCAACATAGATGCTGTATTACCAATATTACAGGATAGTAGAATTGTGTATATATTTAACGGAAGTTACTATGTTATTTGGAATTTAGATACTGATAATTACGCCGATTCATCTAACTTAGGACTACCTTTGAAAAATGATAAACCTTGGCTTTTAGGTGCTTCAAGTAGCAACCCTTGGTTTTCTAATTTACCTGCTAGTTTTAGTCATATTGATGCGGGATTTTGCATAGATAAATCAAGAGCAATATTGATAAGTGGTGATAATTGGTGTATATGGAATTTAGCATTACATGATTTAGAGGATATAAATAAGAATAAGAGAGGTGTTGCAAGTGATGTTTCTACTTTAGGAGAAAAATGGGCATCTAGTTTGCCAAAAAAATTCAGAAAACATATTGATTCAGGAATAGCGATTAAAGGGGCTAAAGGTAAGTTTATGTTATTCAGTGGAGATTCATTTAAAATTGTTACATTACAAAGAAATGAAGTGGGAGAGATACAATTTGATATTCCCGCTAATGTAGAACCATCAGGGGATGATAGCGGTTATTTTATTGGAAGTCATGATTTATTTAGGAATTTACCCAGTAAATTTAGACCTAGTAAAAGCGAGTTATGTAAAGCATATCTTAAAACGGTAAATATGAATTCAGATATTCCAGAAAAATTATGTCAAGCCAAAGATTCATCGTATCCATGGGTTAATATGTGTCCTTATCTTCCAGAAAATGAACAAGAATGTGTTAGTGGGGGAATGGTGTGGAATAAGGATTTAAAATTTTGTGCCAGTGAAACAGCCAAGGATGTTAAATATAAAAAAACCAATCCAAAAATATTAGATAGGTTTAAAGAAAAATATGAAAGAGAGTGTAAAGAAATTACCAAAATGGAAGAGATGAATATGACTCAAGAGGAAAGTGATAAAAACAATGAAATGAAAACTAATCTGGATTCCGAAAGAGCATCGGGAATAGAAAGACAAAATACACGTAATTCTTATAGAATGGATTATGACACAAAAATGGATAACTATGATGATCCTAATTATTTCAAACGTTCTCATAAGAAAAACACAATTATTAAAAATTTAGATGAAATTTCGTTTAGAAATCCTAGTAAAGCCAACGAAATAATTCCCGATAAATTTAATGAATTTAAAAATAGATTAGGTGAAGTGAGTTTAAAACAACAATATAGATACTTGAAAGGACGTAGTTGTCTTCCAATTAGAGAGTGTTTGCCTAATTCTCAAGAAAAACCTAAAAGTTTGCCTACTGATTGTAATAAAACGGCATTAGACGAAATGTTAGGAAAAGAAAAAAATGTTAAGTTTAATAATAAACAGATGAAAAAATTAAAGGGTTTGATGTTAAGCAATATGGATATTAGTAATTATCCAATAAGTGACCATCCTAATTATCACAATTATATAGAAAATAAACACATCGATGTATGTCCCAGTATGGTGGATAAAAAAATAACTGATTATAAGTTTAAAGATTTTGACGAAAGTAAAAATTATATTTTAAATAACGAGGTTATGCCTGTAGCATCAAATCCCATGCGTAAATCGTCACGTGAATCATCAATGGAACAATTGATTAATAAAATTAGGAGTGGTAAATTATCGTTGAGGGATATTGTAAATATTATTGATAATAAATCTAAAATAAAATATCTGAAGAATTATTTCAGGAAAAATCCAAACATGTTTAAAAAATTAGATAACATGGTGAAAAACGCCGAAAAGTTTTCATCAAAAACGATTTATGAATCATTTCAAGTGAATGATGAATCTAGTGAATCTGGAGATACTAATTTAACATATCAATTACAACTAATAGATGTATTACAACGACATTCGACAAATAATGAACTTTTAAATTTTGTAGTGAAATACATGGAAACTAAACATCCCGAATTAAACAATTTAATGACAGTGAAGGATTTTAGATTATACAATGATTATGTTAAACAGGCATTAAAGGAATATAAATTAGATGATGTTAAACTTAAAAAAATATCAGGAGAATTAGATCAACTAGCATCTAAACGTGAAGTTAAGCAAATACCAACGATAGAAGATAGTAAATTAGTGGATTTATTAGATAAAGTTCCCGTAGAATCACATAGTATAATAAAAGAATTATATGCTGTAATAAAACGTGTTAAACAAGAGAAAGCGAGAATAAAACGCAAATGTATTGCATCTGGAGAACAAACCGAGAAATCAAATAACGAAATGCGAAAATTAAATAAGTTAATAAATGATTATCAAAATCAAATTAACAAATTAACGAAAAAGAAAGATTGCAAACAATTAAATGATTACAAAATACAAAATCATCCAGATTATAAAAATATCCCTTGTTGGAATTGTAAAGTGTGAAAATGAAACATAAAAAAAATTGATTGTATATTTGGTAAATATACAATAACATACTAAAATGAACAATATTGTATTTTATAATGAAATGATTGAAAATATAGAAAAACTAGTAAATTTTCATGATAATACTATTATGTTTAGTGTTTCGTTACTTGATTACCTTAAAGAATCTGTTGATCATAATAATAATATTGGTAAAAGACAACGTGATTATAATGATGTGATTTGTGATGGACATAAACGACAACGGACAGATAATGAACCTACTAAAATATACACTAATGATGTTATAAAAATGTGTAAAGCACTCGAAATTATAATACAATCACTAACAATAAGTGTAAATGATACAAAACAATTGCTTAATGGAGCGAAAAATTTAGATTTTATTAATACTTAAAGATATATTAATAATTTAATATATATTATGTCAAATTTAAAAATAGAAGAGCAAAATCACATAAAAATTGATATTTTAAATATTAGTTTTACCTTATAAATTAAATATATTAATATGGTTAAACGGTGTATTTATGATGGGTGTAACAAATGCCGCTACATGAGACTATCATTTATTGCTGTTAAGCGTGATTTTTGTGCTGTTTTTTATGTTTAATAAACAAAACTATTATCATTGTAAGTTGATAGTATCAATCGAAAAATATAACATTGAAAATGTTACGGATGTCAACCGAAGTATCAAAATACGAATATGCTTCCATTATTAAACGGGTCTCTAATGATAAGTAGCCACCGTGTTTATTGTGCTTAGTAAATATTATTAAATTATTTGTGTGTAATGTACTTAACCTTCCAATCTAAACACATTTAATATATTATATTATTTACTGTACCTAATATTAATTAATTATCTTTATATTTGTTTTTTTTATTATTAATTACACATAAATCAATAACAGCAATATTTAATATATTTTCATACATATTAAATAACTGTTATCCACCCCAAATTTTAATTTACCAATGGAAACTAAAGCGATTTATTGTTTTGTCCACAAAGAAGAAAATATGGTTAATATTAAATCGAAACGATGCATTCACGATGGTTGTGATAAAAGATCAACGTTTAATTTATCAACTGAAACCAAGCCATTATATTGTGATGAACATAAAGAAGAAAATATGGTAAATATTGTATCGAAACGATGTATTCATGATGGATGTAATAAAAGACCTAATTTTAATTTATCAACGGAAACTAAGGCGATTTATTGTAATGCCCACAAAGAAAAAAATATGGTAAATATTAAATCAAAACGATGTATTCACGATGGATGTAATAAAACAGCAAATTTTAATTTACCAACAGAAATTAAAGCTATTTATTGTAATGACCACAAAGAAGATAATATGGTAAACATTATTAATAAACGATGTATTCATGATGGTTGTAACAAACAACCAACTTTCAATTTATTAACTGAAACTGTGCCGTTGTATTGTAATGAACACAAAGAAGAAAATATGATAAATATTGTTTCTAAACGATGCATTCATGATGGATGTGATAAACAACCAAATTTTAATTTACCAAAAGAAACTAAACCATTGTATTGTTCGAAACATAAAAAAGAAAATATGATAAACATCAATGATAAACGTTGTTGTATTCATGACGGATGTAATAAACAACCTAGTTTTAACTTAATAACTGAAACTAAAATGATTTATTGTAGTGAACACAAAAAAAATAATATGGTAGATATTAAGAATAAGCGATGTATTTGCGATGGATGTAACAAAAGACCAACGTTTAATTTATCGACGGAAATTAAGGCGATTTATTGTTCAGAACACAAAGAAGAAAATATGGTTGATATTAAACACAAAAGATGTAATTACGAAAATTGTAGCAAAAGACCAAATTTTAATTTATCAATAGAAACTGAAGCGATTTATTGTAATGAACACAAAGAAGAGAATATGATAAATATTAAATCCGAACAATGTATTCATGATGGATGTAACAAAAGACCAAATTTTAATTTACCATCCGAAACTAAAGCGATTTATTGTTTCGAACATAAAGAAGATAACATGATTAACGTGAAAAATAAAAAATGTCAAACTAAAAAATGTAAAAACGATTCTATTTATGGATTTACAAACAAAAGAAAACAATATTGTTATGAACATAAAGAACCTAATATGGTTAATCTAGTTCTTGAAAATAAATGTTCTGTTTTGAATTGTAACAACGAATATGAATTTACTATAGATGGAGAGAAAATGTGTTTAACACACGCACCTGAAGAGTATGAAACTAACATAAAAAAACTATGCAAATATTGTGATATTAAAGAACATTCTAAACATATCTGTAATCGTTGTAAAAAAGTTCAAAATAAGAAGGAATGGGCAGTGGTCAGACATTTGCGAAAAACGATTGATACTAAATTTGAATATAATTCAAGTAAAATGTTACAAGGTTGTTCCAAGAAACGTCCAGATGTCTATTTCGAACTAAATAAACACTGTGTTATAGTAGAAATCGATGAACACCAACATAAAAAATATGAAGATGTTTGCGAATGTGCAAGGATTTGCGAAATAGTGGGTGGTATCGGAGGTAAATCAGTGATATTCATTAGATTTAATCCAGATATAACGAAACATAAAAATAAAAGATTGAATCTAGAACTATCCGATAAAATCAATTTATTAGTAAATACAATTAAAAACGAACTAATTAGGGATTTCGATACTTTTGTTGTCAAACAAATCCAGTTATATTACGACGATAATGATAGTGATGCATATCAAGCAACTAAAGAAGAAAATATCACATCAATTGTTACTGTGTGAGATTGACATTATCCAACAGATAGTGATGTTCTTCGGGGATTGAATCTTATTGATAGATTTCATGAATTAGATACACATGCATATGAACGTTCAAGATAATTAAATAACACTATTTTTTACATATTTGAATGATTTATCTAAAATACCCAATTTTTGCAATATTATTTCTGAAACGTTGCGATGTAATAATTTTCTATTATTTATTTCTTGATTTATGTGTAATAACCATGGTTTCATGACATTCATGATGTTAGGAAATACACTGATAATTTTAGTAGGTGGTGTCAATGAATCGACAGCGTATGTACTAATATAATCAGTTATTATTTTTGTGACGATGAATGATCCACAATTACTCCAAATGGAATTACCATAACAATAATTTTCTGTATATACTACTTCTAATGTTTCCGAACATAATATATCAATATTAAATATGTTTAAATAACAATTAAAATTATACTCTATCATTATATATTTATCATCGAATCTCCATTTGTGTCCGAAAACAACATAATCATTTTTAATAATTTTTTTTTCAATATTAGTTTTAATGTTGAATATAATTACTTGATATGCGGGATAATTGGCTGATATTGCTACACAGTTAGAATCATTACTCCAACTAATTTTACGTATTTTAACGAAATATTGATGTTTCTTTGGAAGTTTAAATTGATGTATTTTTTCCAATGTATTATTATTTATTTTATATATTGTATTTTCTTCTATTTCATTATGTTTTTTCATTGTTAATAAATATTTACCATTTGGGCTCCGTATTACGTTCCTAATATCTAGGCATTCAATTTCATTTGGGATTACAAAATAATGTATTTTCCTAGTTTTTGGATTGAAACTAAATGATTTTTGATTTGAATAAACAATAAATGTTTTGGTAGTTTCATTCCACTTTACATTTATCGATGTGTTTATTTGATAATTTTGATGAAAATAACAATCTTCATGTGTTCCAATTTCTGTATCAAATATAATATTACCCGAAACAATGCTTTGAACATATAAAATACAAGAATTTTCACGAATCATTGTAGATGCAAAATAATCCATATCATCACTAACTGCTATGTTACCATTACAGTTATTGCGAATTAATATTTTTCTTTTCAATGGATCTAATAGATTAATTAATATAATTTTATTAATATGTACATCGTCTCTAGGTTTAGTACGTTCAAACATAATTATTAAATTTCCACTTAGCGAAATAGGTTCGTAAATAGTGCGGTATTGTTCTAGTTCGGTTGAATGAAATTCATGCGGATTGGGTAATCCAACATATTCAGTTATATCGTTTAAGGTGATAGTCATTATTGATAATAAATATATTTATTTTAAGGTTTTTTTATCTTCAATTTTAATTTATAACACCAAACCTAAGATTTTATGAATATATACATATAGATGGAAAACTATGATGATATTTTAATGACTGATGAAGAAATAGAAGAATGTAACAATATTTCGTTGCTTGATGTAAAAACCAAAATATATAGTGACATATTGAAAGAAATGAAAATTATAGTTGATATTCTTGATAATAGGTATAAGGATTATTCTAATG
>Ga0257115_1000029_pt1 | contig 165938 bp, 138 predicted proteins | sample SI112_100mmetaG_FD_194465 | JGI IMG/M metagenome (GOLD analysis project Ga0257115, IMG submission 194465) | Marine microbial communities from Saanich Inlet, British Columbia, Canada - SI112_100m | ecosystem: Environmental > Aquatic > Marine > Inlet | place: Canada: British Columbia | collected...
GGCTGAAACAGGGAATCAATGTACCGAGTTTGTCCCCTGGCAGCCAGAGACATCAAAGTCATGCAAATGACAATCACCAATCTGTTAAAATTCTCCATGGTGCAAATTTACGCCTACTCAACCACGGTCAATGCACCAGTATTGACATTATTGCTATGGTGTCCTGCGCGATCAACAACGTAGATGGTGTACGATAATTCCTCAGATGGGCCACTTCCCGTGAGAAAAACAGAGGGTATCAAAAATTCCAGTTCACCTTGGATCGCCACATTGACACCCCCAGGGACTAGATTCGATATCCGGTAGGCGTGCGCAACACCCATGCGATCATCCACCGCAAAGAGGTTGTCGTCATCGGTAAAGTTCTCACCCAAGTCCCCATTTGCATCATAAAATGACAGCCTGATATACAGTGAATCCTCGTATTCCACAAGCGTTGTGGGGCCAACCTCCAACAATGCAATCACAGGGTCATTCTTTCCCAAAGCCTCCCTGCAGGCATTGAAAAGGGTAAGCGTCAAGAGCAAGAATAGCCAAGGCTTGATGCGGTGAAATATTCTCATAGCGCCAGCAAGCTGAAATGGGCAATCCACCAACTTTTAGATTCTGTGTTAGGGAAATCTGTGCTATTCACATCATCCTGCACATGGTAGTAAAACCAATATTGCTGTGTTTGGGTAAGCGTGTTCGCTGGAATGCTGACAGTGTAATAGTTACCGCTGTAAAAGACAGGCGTAATCATGCTGGCATTGCTGTAATCGATGTTATTGCTATAAAAGAACTTATGGTCTGACAGGTTGGCGACATCAGTTAAATCATCAGCTAGCCGGAACAACAAAGTGATGTCCTGATTGTGGGGGACTTGCATGGCTGATGACCAACCATTGATGCGGTTGGTGTCAATGCGATTGACATAGGGTGTATTGCCCTCATAGGCCGTGTACCATTTCACCTCAGGGGAGCGATTGGGGCGAATGGGCACAAGGCCAAACGCATCCCTGGCACTGTCAATCACCCAATCTTGAAAATAGCCTAATTCCTCTTGGGTCAATGGAACAGCATACAATGGCATCTGCCCCAAAGTGTCGTCATCTGTCATCAATCGGTTCATCAACCAACTGTCATCTACAGAACCAGGCACCACACGGTAGGTGTAGCTGGCGCTGTCATCATTCTTTGTCACAGGCTGGTAAACCATGGTGTTGTAGGCACTCTCAACTGTCCTGAAATCAGGCTCAAATGCCCCATCATGGCAAGCAGGATTCGCACATTTTGGTTCAAGAAAATGCTGATGCAAACCAGCAAATGTGGTTATGGACAGACTGTCTGCTTGAGCACCATCACCTGGATTGAATGGATTGTCTTTTTTACATCCAGCAATAAAAAACATGATGGTGAATAAGGCTAATACATGTTTTACTTTGATCATTGGAATGCGTCTTGAAGAGCTAATCCAGGTAGCGAAATTGGAATATCCAAATCAAAACCCAAAAGGTTGGCAATGGTAGGAACCACATCTATTGAGCGGCCGCCTGGACTGCTAACCACTTTGTTTTGTGCAATCACTTGACTAGGGCCTAACACCAAACAAAACAAGTCACGTGACATAGTGTCTCCAGTGGTGTGATCCAGTGCTGCGCGGCCATTTGCATCCAAAATATTGTTGTCAACCAAGTTTCTACCAACTTCTGGCATCACAATCATGACGGTATCATTGGCCATGCCTGGGGTATTTTGAATGGTGTTCCATAGATGAGAAACCCCGTAATCAGCACGGTGTAGGGCGTTGCAATAACCAGAGAAATTGCTATGAGCTGTATCGACATCTGAGAGGTTGACGACTGTCAGTTCAGGCTTGAAATTTTTAATCAGTTCCTCAGCGAAAAAGAGGTTCTTCTGGTCACTGTTCATGCCAGAACTGATTCCCCATGGGTTGCCTGTCATCCCACCGGTGACTTGTTGCTGCACAGTCTTCATCCAATTCGTGATTTCATTCCGGTGAGCTGGCGAATTTCGGATCCCGTTATTCAAAGTTACTGTGCTGGTGAAATTGCTGTTGACATAGGCTTTCAAATTGGCTACATCTTCCGCCTTTGTCGATGTGAAGTCGATGTCGTGCTGAAGGCTGTTGGAAATGGCGGTTTTGAAAAAGGTGTTGGGGGTGATGTGATTTGCACCATAAGTAGCCCCATAATCAGGATGCGCACTGTAGTTCAATGATGGGTAAAGTACATTGCTCTTTGAGATCCACCAGGCATTTTTTGCCGCCATCTGAGGGCTGTTATGCTTGCGGTACAGTTCAAAAATGGTTGGCAAAGGAAATCGTCTGCGCAAATTGAGGGCATATGTTGTGTGCTGCCCTGTCAAGGCTGCAACATGTCCATTGAAGTGACCTGTTGGGCCCTGATCATACTTGAAAGAAGTGAACAAGGTCCCCTGTGTCTGCAAAGGGGCACTCAAGGGGCTGGGTGGCATGGCATCGATGCTGCCAGCAATGTCTGAACTGATAGAAGAACTGCCATTGAGCATGGTTGGCATCAAATTGCCATCATTCTGCCATATGCTCTCAAGGGTTCTAACCCCCCCAGCAAAAAGGCAAAACACCACATGATTCACCTTGCGAGATCCCGTGGCAGCAAAGAGTCGGCCACTTGGGAGAATCGTTGGAAGCAGCATGCCTGCAGAGGCAGCTGTCGCGCGTTGAATGAAGTCTCTCCGGTTCATATCAGTAGTATTTGTACTCTTCGCAGGTCATGAATACATAGTAAATGTCTTGAACCGTTAAATCAGTGATGGCCTGAATTTGCCCCGTCCAATAAACAGATTCAAAGACTGTTGGGTTTCTTAAAAAGAACTTGGCATAACTCGCCTGAACAAAAGCGTCCACATCAGCTCGCATGACCTGATCCGACATCAAGACCAAATCAGGACTCAAGAGCAATGCCTGAACAATCTCATCAATCACCAAGGCCTTGTCACCAAAGCTGATATATGCATCACGCATCAAGTCCAAGACTGCCGGTGGCACATCTACTCCATACAGGTCCCTGTAGGCCATAGTCATGAATTGCAGGTCACTTTTGAGATTCACCTTCTCACCTTCAGCCTTCACCTTGATGGTCCCAAGGTCATAGATGTCGCTGCGATTGCATGAACCTAGCATCAATGCTGCAAGCAATACAATCGTGCTAAGCTTTGACATAATCGTGACTAGATAGCAGTTGATTTTGCAGCTGTAGAAAAGTCATGCCATTGACCAATTGCTGCATATGACTATTGGCTTCCATGAGGCTTGGGTTCCTGAGTAGGTATCGTTGAAAGAGGCCTTGAATCAAACCTTGGCGGTATTCATTTTGCGCAAAAAATATTGTCAGCAAATCTGACTTGCTGTCGCCATTGAGTCCAAAGAGAAGCCCAGCTTTGCTATTCATCATAGCCTTTGCTTCATCCAATTCCACCATTGTTGGGTAGCGCATATAGTAGTTTTGAAACAAGCTCACGCAAAAGTTCTCCGTGCCCATGTTGATGGCATCATAGATGCTATTATCAACAATGAAAGTCTGTACATCATCGTAGCTGACCGTCCCCCAACCTAACCAATAGGGCACCATGTGCAAGTTGCCCATGCGGTCCGCCAAATTCTGGTAATAACTCTGACTAGATTGGTTGTTGGCATTGTTAGATTTGTACTGGTAGTAATCTCTGTCCTGTCTGATTTCAGCAGTATCCACGCCATCTAAGTAGCGATTGCAAAGGCTTTGAAAAAGCACAAAGGTGGCTTCTGATTCTGATTGAAGGTTGGCCACAATGGCTGACCGAATGGCCTTATCATAAGGGTCTATCTGTAACTGGGCCAAGACAGTTTCTGCCTCTGTTGCGCTGGGTTTTCTATTCAACAAGGTGATGTACAAGCGGGTGACGTAATTGCTTTGCTCCACCGCTGTGATCGTGCTGTCAAATGGCAAGTTGTCAACTGGCACAATGGTCCGCTCGCAAGAAATGCTCAGCAAAGCAACCACCGCAAGGCAAAATGTGATTGGCTTAATCATTCTTAACAAGATAACACTTTTTCAAATACCTGCGAACCAAGCTACAATCATCATATAAGCATCAACGACAAGGATGGTTGGCAAGCACCTATTTGAAGGTCGCCCGCCAAACACTAATCATGGCATGGGTCTATGCAGAACCTTGCGTTTTTCTAGCGAATCGTACAGTCAATGCACAAAGGCAAGGTCTTTCGACGTCCTTTAAGCAGCTGCTTGAGGTAATGCCTCCTCTCAGCTGAAATATAAACAGCACCTAAGGACTGATTCATGATATTGCCAATGACCCCCTTAGAATTGAGGTCATTGCAACATACAGTGACATCACCTGTAGGCAACACCACCAATTGATGCATGGCCATGGAGCAACCAATGATTCGTTCAGATTTACTTCGCTCACCAATAGTCACAGCCCCCCCCCAATCATGCAAGCGGCGCAACTCATAATGATCCATACCCTCTAACAATGACTTGAACTCAGGTTCCATGCCTTCAATGGTCAAAGGTTGAGATTTCTCCAAAATAGTGATGCTCTTGAGCTTAAGGCTTGGTTGCAATGCTTGCTTCAGCGCTATGAAACCCGTCACATTTGTGTAGAACTTGCCCCATTTAGCATTCACACGCAAAGCTTCAAACCGCTCCTTGCTTCCACCATCTAAACTGAATTGTACCACATCGAAAACCTTCATTGTTAACAATTCTTTGGCCAATTTTTCCCTAAGCAACATACCATTGGTAAGTAACAGAACCTTAGGAAAATGCCGTCCATCTCTCTTGGCTTGAAATTTAGCTTCAGCAATTGCCTCAAACAATATCACTCGTTTGGGGTGAAGAAGAGTTTCGCCACCATTGTAGAGGTTCAGGACTTCCACCTTAGCAAACAATGGATCATGAGTTAAAGCCATCAATATTTTTTGAACGATGACTAAGGTGATATACTTCTTGGGCTTGAGATGATCTAATGCACAAAAACTGCAGCGCAGATTGCAATCGCTACAAAATTCTATATTGAGTTCTCGAATGCTACCTGCACTTGGTCGCCACTTCAAGGTATAATGCCTGAGGTAAAAGTAGATATACGGCCACTTTTTTGCACGCTGCAGTAATTTCCAGAGCACCGGTTGGTTGGTAAATACCTTTTTGATGGTCTCTCGCCAAGCAATAATCATGCAACGAATCTATGCAGGTCCTTACCTTTATCTTATGACAATTGTCAATGGCTAATAGGAAGACCAAGTGGTCAGAGTCCCATCACCCGCAAGGAAGATGAGGTATGCGTCCCACAGGGGGTTCGCTGCCAACCAGGTCTTCGTCTTGACTGGTCCCATCGCCATAGCTGCAGTTGCCATGCCGTCAGCTTCAGCACATGTAGGACCAATCAATGTGGCACTCAGCATGTTAGATCTTGCTGGCCAACCCGTGAATGCATCGATTGTGTGCGCATACCTCTCACCTGTCACCACATCTTTCTTTACATTTCTGTAGTCACCTGAGGTGGCCAATGCGCGGTCACGCAAAGGAATGATTTCCTGCAAATCCTTGCTTTTCTGTTCCAAGGGCTTTTCAATGCCTACTTTGAAATCCTTGCCATTGGGCTTGCGGCCAAAGCAACGCACCTCACCCCCAATTTCAACGATGGCTGCAGTGGCACCCATCGCCATCAATCGCTCAGAAATCAAATCCACCGAATGACCTTGAGCCACAGACGTGAACGACAAGGACATCCCCTCTGGCCAGGCCCACAGACCAGGCTTTTCAGGACACCAGGATCTTGCATCATTCACTTGACGCATCAATTGCTGAACAGCCAAGCTGTCAGACATGTTCAAATAGCCCAATCCAGAGCCAAAGCCCCATGCCTCGATGAGGGGGTTCAAGGTGGGTGACATGTAGCCATTGGATAGGCTATGGATCATGCGAGAAATTTGTGCCAACTCAACAAAATCTTGAGCTACATACACGGAGTCACCGGCATTCAAGCGAGACAAGGTCGATTGACTGTCCCATGCAGAAGCTAGTTGGTTGTAGTTGCTTAGCCAGGCACCAATGCGGTAGGTAAGGCTGTCATCATCAAGGCCATAAATGGTGATGTTGAAGGCGCTGCCCTGCGCTATGCCATTCACATGGGTCGGCAATGCATTTCGCTGGCATGACGCCAAAAGTGTCAATATTGAAATTGCTATACAAGCAGAAAAAAGACGCAATAATGTGTCCTTTTGCCTTGTTTTAGCCCCCAAAATCATCCCAAGCGACGTTTTCCGATGGCACGCCAAAGTCATCCACCATCTTCAAGACAGCTGCATTCATCATGGGTGGTCCACAGAAGTAAAACTCAATGTCCTCTGGTGCATCATGATCATTGAGGTAGTTGTCAATCAAGGCTTGGTGTACAAAGCCCTTGAATCCATCACCGGTTTGACCTATGCCAGCCTTGACTTGCCAGTTGTCATCTTCCATGGGCTCAGAAAGCACCATGTTGAAAGTGAAATTAGGGAACTCCGCTTCAATCTTTTTGAAATCATCAATGTAGAAGAGCTCACGGCGTGAACGGCCACCGTACCAATAGCTCACCTTCCGGCCAGACTTCAGGGTATGGAAGAGGTGGAACAAGTGAGATCGCATGGGTGCCATGCCTGCACCACCACCAATGTAAATCATCTCTGCTTCAGACTCCTTGATGAAGAAATCGCCATAAGGACCAGAAATGGTCACTTTATCGCCAGCCTTTTGATTGAAAACAAAAGAAGAACAAATGCCCGGGTTCACATCCATCCATCCATTTTTCTCGCGATCCCATGGCGGCGTAGCAATACGGATGTTGAGTATCACAATGTTGCCTTCTGCTGGATGATTGGCCATGGAGTATGCACGGTAGATCGGCTCAGGGTTCTTCATCGTCAAATCCCAGAGGCCAAACTTGTCCCACTCTGCCTGAAACTCATCGGGTTTTTTGCCCAATTTTGGATGCGCTGTGATATCGATGTTCTTGAAATCAATCGTTGTTTCTGGCACGTCAACCTGAATGTAGCCGCCAGCTTCAAAATCCAAGGATTGACCCTCAGGTAATCGAACCACAAATTCCTTAATGAAGGATGCCACATTGTAGTTGGACACCACTTCACATTCCCACTTCTTGATTCCAAATACCTCAGCAGGCACAACGATTTTCATGTCATTTTTGATCTTCACCTGACATGCCAGACGCCAATTGTCAGCAATTTCTTTGCGGTTGAAGTAGCCTACCTCTGTAGGAAGGATAGCCCCTCCGCCATCGGTCACCTGGCATTTACACATGCCACAGGTTCCTCCGCCACCACAGGCTGATGGCAAGAAAACTTTCTGGCTGTTCAAGGTGTTGAGTACCGTGCTGCCCGATTCAATCTCAATGGCATCACCGTTGATGTCAAGGGTTACTGGTCCAGAAGGCATCAAACGAGCCTTGGCTTGGAGAAGAATGGTCACCAAGGCAAGAATCACCGACAAAAAGACAGCGATGCTGATGATGATAATGGTAGATAATGCGAAGAAAGTCATGCTTACTGAACTTAGCTGTTAAAGTTTGATTCCCATGAAACTCATGAAGGCCATGCCCATGAGTCCCGTGATGATGAAAGTGATGCCTAAACCACGCAAAGGGCCTGGCACATGAGAGTACTTGAGGCGCTCGCGAATGGCGGCAATGGCTACAACGGCTAGCAACCATCCAATGCCTGAACCAAAGCCAAATACGGTTGCTTGGGTGATGGATGTATAGGCGCGCTCCTGCATGAAGAGTGAACCGCCCAAAATGGAACAATTCACAGCGATCAAGGGCAGAAATATGCCTAAAGCTGAATACAAGGCAGGAGCAAATTTCTCAACCACCATCTCCACGAGCTGAACCATGGAAGCAATGACAGCGATGAACATGATGAAGCTCAAAAAGCTCAAATCCACCTCAACAAACTCAGGGTCTAGCCACGATAAAGCCCCTTCCTTGAGTACATAGTTCTCAAGCAGATAGTTCACCGGCAGGGTGATTGTAAGGACAAAGGTCACAGCCAATCCAAGGCCGACACCTGTTTTCACCGTTTTAGAAACGGCCAAATACGAGCACATGCCTAAGAAATAGGCAAAAATCATATTCTCTATGAAGATGCTTTTGACAAAGATGTTGATGAGTTCTTGCATGGTAGTATGTCTTAGTCCTTTTCAATCAATGAAGGCGTCTTTGCACGCTGTATCCAAATCACAATGGCCACAACGATGAGAGCCATTGGCGGCAATAACATCATGCCGTTGTTGGTGTAGCCCATGTCGTAGACCCCAAGCTGAGCCATGATAGGGTAATCAAAGAGGGTGCCATTGCCAAGCAGCTCGCGGAAAAAAGCCACCAACAACAAGATGCCTGCATAGGCAACACCATTCCCCACCCCATCAAGGAAGGCCTTCCAAGGCGAATTCCCGAGGGAAAAGGCCTCTATGCGACCCATGATGATGCAATTGGTGATGATCAAACCAACAAACACAGACAATTCCTTGCTTACATCGTAGACAAAGGCCTTGAGCACTTGGTCAACGAGGATAACCATCAAGGCTACCACAACAAGCTGTACAATGATTCGGATGCGATTGGGAATCAAATTTCTCAGCAATGAGGTCAACACATTGGCTGCCGCCATCACGACAATCACGGAGATGCCCATGACCAATGCTGGCTTCATTTTTACTGTGATCGCCAACGCTGAACAAATACCCAAAACCTGAACTGTGATGGGGTTGTTTTCATTCATGGGATCGATAAGGAGCCTGCGATTCTTCTTAGAGAACAGGGGCTCGCGTGCGGTTTTTTCCATTGCCTTACTCATGATTTGTGTTGCTGCTGTCAGCGAGGGTTTCAATGTGGGTTTCCACGGTAGATTCAGCCACCTGTTTCAACAAGTAAGCTTTGTAGGGGATCAAGCAGTCTTCCAACATGTATTGAACGCCAACTGAGGTGATGGTTCCGCCAGATATGCCATCCACTTGCTGGTTGGTCCTTGCGTCGCCCTTGCGGACTTCAATGCCATCATAGCTGTCAGAGAAAATGATTTTCCCGGGGAACTGATCCTGGAAAATGGCTGTTGAGATCTCCGCACCCAATCCAGGTGTTTCCTTTAAATGATTGAAGGAGGCACCGTAAATGGTGTTGGCATCCGATTGCAAGCTGATGAAGCCCCAGATGGGACCCCAAAGACCCTTGCCACGTAAGGGTAAAATGTAATAGGTGTTATCCTGGTAGGTAGCGACAAACAAAGGCACTGAGCGCTTGTTAGAAGGCACCTTGACAGCATTTGCCATGTCCAAGTCGAAGGCTGAAACCTCTGATTCAATGACTTCGCCACTTCTGATCACTAATTGCTCAACGATGACACTGTTGAAAAGGGAATCAGGGTTCTCAGAAACCAAGCCAATTGAGGCTAAGATGTTGGACTTTTTCTCCAAAACCATATTGGCATCTTGGAAAGGTTTGAGTACGGTGGCTGCGACTGAAAGCAGTACGGCCACAATCACCACCATGATGATGGAGAATAGGTAAGTATAACGGTTGCTGTTGACGTCCATGTTACGAGGCTTTAACGGTTGATCGTTTTTGACGACGGCTGATGTTTGCGGCAACCACGTAGTGGTCAATCAAAGGGGCCATGACATTCATGAACAGAATGGCCAGCATCACGCCTTCTGGGTAGGCGGGGTTGAAGACGCGAATGATGATGCTCAACATACCAACCAAGAATCCAAAAATCCATTTGCCACGCTCTGTGTGAGCAGATGAGACGGGATCTGTGGCCATGAACACGATACCAAAGGCAAAACCACCATACAGCAAGTGCTCATAAAATGGCATAGCCATATAGACCTGCTGTTCTGGTGAAATCATGTACGATGCCAGCCCATTAAAAATCCATCCCATCAAAAGGGCGCCCATGACAGCAGACAGCATGATTTTCCAGGAAGCAATGCGTGTGACAATAAGCAAAACGGCACCCAACAGGATCATTACTACTGATGTCTCACCAATGGATCCAGGAATGATGCCAATAAAGGCATCCCAAGCAGAGTATGAACTGCTTCCTGTGGCTGCCATCTCACCCAAGGCAGTGGCGCCAGAGTAACCATCAACGACAGACTGGCCAGCCTCGGTCGTGGTATTGACCCAGGCCTTGTCGCCAGACATGACACTAGGGTAAGCAAAAAAGGCAAAGGCTCGAGCAGTTAGCGCAATGTTCAAAATGTTCATACCTGTTCCACCAAAGACTTCCTTAGCAATCAACACAGCAAAAATAGTTGACACCGCAATCATCCATAATGGCATGTCCAATGGCATGATCAACGGGATCAGTATGCCAGACACCAAGAAGCCTTCTGCAACGGCATGCTTGTTCTTGAAAGCAAATACCATCTCAACACCTAGGCCAGCAGCGTAGGTTACCAAAATCATGGGAACAAGTCGCCATGCGCCAAACAAGGCATTGTCAAGGGTTAAGAATTGCGAAATCAAGTCACCGTCCACCAACAAGCCTAAAGCCTTGTAATGCTGGTAGCCTGCATTGAACAAGCCAAACAGCAGGGCTGGCATCAAAGCAAAAATCACTGTCACCATGGTGCGCTTGAGATCAATGGCATCGCGCACATGGGATCCATTGTCGGTGTTGTGATCCGGAACAAACATCATGGTTTCCAAAGCATTATGCATAGGCATCAGTGCTTTGAACTTGCCATCAGTGACTGCAGGTCGGGTAGCGTCAAAGATGTTTTGTAAAAATTTCATATCCAGAGTTCGTGATTAGTTCATTTCTGCATGAAGCATATCCAAGGCGCTACGCACCAAAGACTGCAAAGGTTGCTTGGAGGTACATATCACCTCGCACAAGGCAAAATCTTCTTCAACCACTTCATAAGCACCGAGGGCTTCCATGCTCTCTAGGTCATTGGCCCACATGGCCTTGAGTAATTGATTTGGAAGGATGTCAAAAGGGAATACGCGATCGTATTCACCCGTCATGACAAAATTCCTGTCTTCACCATTCATCTTGGTACTTAGGTCATACTTGCGATGAGGAAACATCCAAGAAATGAAGGTTCGGTTTTTAGAGAACTTCCTGATATTGGGCAATACCCAGCCAAAAAACTCTGTGCCCTCACCTTCAGGGATGGCTGTGAGTTGGTTAGCATTGTATGAAAGGAACCCATCCTTGCCGACTGCTTGGCCTGTCAATACAGAGCCGGAAATCACGCGGTAGGTGCGGTCGACTCTCAAAGCCTCATCCATGGCTGAAGTCAATTGCATGCAAGGCATAGCTTTCACGTAGGATGGGTCAACAAACCCTGTACCACCCATGGTGATCACGCGCTCTAGGTGAACTTCTCCTAAACGGAAAAACTGACCCAAGATGGCCACGTCTTGCGCATCAATGGCCCACACAACCTCACCTTTATTCAAGGGGGAAACATGAGCAATGTGCACCGATGTGTTGCCGGCAGGGTGCTGGCCTTGAAAGCGATGGATCTCAACATTTTCAGCACCAACAAGCGCGGTGGACGACTCGTCCTCTGCAATGGAAAGCACCGTTTTTGAAGCTAGCAAGCTCAACACCTTGATGCCTGACTGAAAATCCATTTCACGACCCTTGAGGGTGATGGATGCCTCAGGAGCAAATGGCGCAGTGGCCATGGCGTTAATGAATACCGCCTTGGGTTGATCATTCGGGTTGGCAATGATGCCATAGGGACGCATCTCGAGCATGGTCCAAAGGCCAGACGCTGTCAAACGCTCAATGACTTCATCGCGATTGGCAGGATGACCTTTAGGGAAGCTAGCGTAGGCTTGGACGGCATCCGCCTCGATAAGTACGTGCTCAAGGCGACGCTTTGCACCGCGAACAATGGATGTCACCACGCCGCTTACCGGGGAAGTAATGCGAATTCTATCATCCTTTTTATGAAAGAGAATGCTGTCTCCAGCGAGGACTTTATCCCCTTCTTTCACGGCAAGCTTTGGCACTAAACCAAGGTAACTATCTGGCGTAATTGCAAAGGTGGTTGTGCTTTCCAGTGTGCCCAATAGATCTGAAGGACTCCCCATGATGGGAAGGGTCATTCCTTTCTGCACTACGTGTGTCTTAAACATGTCCCAAGTTTTAGGGTGAAAAATTTTGCCGCAAAGTTACAATACATAAGAGCTAGGGACGAAGTTTTTATCAACTTTACATCCCATGAGCAACTTAAAGTTATTCACACTATCCTTGATGTTTTCGCCAGCCTTGGCTTATGCCCAATTTGCACCGGATTGGCTTGTGGCTGAAGGTATCCATTCCGTGCAATGGCATGTGCTTGGTGATCCACAAAGTTTGACGGTGGTTCCCTTGGGTGAAACTGGCAGCCTCCGTTTAGCTTTTGATGACTTCTACCAAAGCACGACCCCATTCAATTACACCTGGCAGCATTGCAACCGCGACTGGCAACCTAGCGGTCTGAACCATTCAGAGGCCATTGAGGGGTTCATGGAGTCGCAATTACCTGATGGCATACTGTCATTCAATACCTACCAACCCTACAGCCACATGAGCACCATCCTGCCCCACAGTGATTGCATGCCTAGGGTTTCAGGCAATTACTACTTAATTATTTTTGGTGAAAGTCAAATGGACACCTTGTTGAAACTTCCAGCGGTGTTTGTGAATCAGAAAACCCAGCTCTCCGGAGGCATTCATCGCACAAGCCTGATGGGACTGAGGCAAAGCCATCAAGAAATTGATATGATCGTTGACATGCGCGATATCTCCGTGCTCAACCCATTCAAGGATGTGGCCTTGTCCATCATACAGAACAGAAATTGGCGAAGCACCAAGCAGCTAGCGCCACGGTTTTTGCGCAATGGGGTGATGGACTTTGACCATGATGATGGCAGCAATTGCTTCCCTGGCGGCAACCATTTTCGCTATATCGACAACAAAAACCTCCCTGTACCTAGCCTGCGCGTTTCTCGCTATGAACTCAATGAACGCTGGGTGGCCTTTGTTGACGAGGAAATTGCTCGTGGCATCCTGTACCCAACCCATCAACAAGATGGCCAAGGTGTGTTTGTCCCTAGAAAGCAAGGATCTGATGATGAGGGCATTGAAGCAGATTACTTGTGGATGGATCTTTTCCTTAAAGACAATGAAGGCAAAGGGCATCGACAACTGCATGTGTTGGGGGATTTCAATGCCTACCAACCACACCTTGACAATCAATTACTCTACGATGAGATCGAGCAGGCTTACCGGGGACGCATCATGGTCAAGCAAGGTTATTTAGAGTACCTGATCGCTGATGAGAGCCGCTCATCAACTGATGAATCAAGTCAATGGTCAGCTGACAAAACACAATGGTCAGAAGGCAATCACTGGGAAACCAACAACCGCTACACCGTCATTGTCTACCTCAGATCCTGGGGCGCAAGGCATGATGAAGCAATGGGCATGATGACCCTGGACAGTCGCAATGCCATGGGACTCAAAGCTTTGGAGTTAAGGGTAGGCAATCCATGAGGCCAAGCGTATGTTTGCTGCATGGACATTGAGCAGGCAAAACACACCCTAGACAGCGGTGGATTGGTGGCCATTCCCACTGAAACAGTTTACGGACTGGCGGCAAACGCTACAGATGCAGATGCTGTTGCCCGAATTTTTTCAGTGAAAAATCGCCCGTTTTTTGACCCGCTCATTCTTCATATACCTAGCCTTGACATGATGGAAACCTATAGCCAGTCAGGCTTGCCCCCATTGGCAATGCAGCTGGCTGAGCGTTTCATGCCTGGCCCCTTAACCTTCGTGCTACCTAAGGCTGATTCTGTGCCAGACATTGTCACCTCGGGCATGAAATCGGTAGCCATGCGGATCCCTAACCATCCCATGACATTGGATTTACTCCGTTCCCTGGACTACCCACTGGCAGCGCCAAGCGCAAACCCTTTTGGTTATGTGTCACCCACCAGTGCAGCGCATGTCAGGCAACAATTGGGTGGCGCCATTGATGGCATCATCGACGGTGGACCTTGTGCCGTAGGTCTTGAATCAACGATTGTGTCTTTTCTTGAGATGCAGCCACTGGTCTTGCGCTTAGGCGGCACGCCTTTAGAAGCCATTGAAGACTGCCTGCACATGAAACTGAAACGTCAGACCTCATCAAGCCAACCAAAGGCCCCTGGGCAATTATCCAGCCACTACTCACCCGGCAGGGTGGTAATCCCACACCCTCATGGCTGTGATTGGCAGGCCATTGATTGGAACCTAACCACAGATGACGCCATCAGCTGGCTGCCTCAAAGCAATGCTTCACAGAGCTTCACACAAAGCGGTGACGACCGAGAAGGCGCTCAATCCTTGTTTCATTTGCTGCGATCTGTTGACAATGGCAAAACCGGGCCTGTTCACGTGGAGTTAGCGCCAGACAAGGGTCTTGGCAAGGCAATCAATGACCGAATTAAGCGGTCCGCCCATCAGGCCTGAGCTTGAAATTCTGACCTAAGTAGACCTTGCGAACCACAGGGTCAGCCGCCAGTTCCTCTGCGCTGCCGTGCTTGAGGATTTTTCCTTCAAACATCAAGTAGGTTCTATCTGTGATGGCTAGGGTTTCTTGCACATTGTGATCCGTGATCAAGACACCAATGTTGCGATCAACAAGGCGTGAAACGATGTGCTGTATGTCTTCTACGGCAATGGGATCAACCCCCGCAAAGGGCTCGTCCAATAAGATAAATCGTGGATCAGAAGCCAAGCATCGGGCAATTTCTGCCCGTCTTCGCTCTCCACCTGAGAGCAAATCTCCCCGGTGGTTGGCCAGCTTGCTCAGGCCAAACTCATCCAGAAGCACTGCTGTTTTAGCCTTGATGTCTGCCTTGCTGAATCCGCGCCATTCAAAGACTGCAGCAACATTGTCTTCAACAGTCATTTTACGAAAAATGGACGGCTCTTGAGCCAGGTAGCCGATGCCGTGTTTTGCCCTTTGGTGCATTGGCATTCGTGTGATATCCATGCCATCAAGGATGATGGTTCCCTTGTCGGCTTTCACCATGCCAACCACGGCATAAAAAGAGGTGGTTTTTCCGGCGCCATTGGGCCCCAATAGACCCACAATCTCCCCTTGTGACACGTTAAAACTCACCCCATCAACGACGGCGCGTCGCTTGTAGACTTTGGTGATGTTGTTGACAGAGAGGCTCATGACTTGGGTGCGGCGTATTTGCTGACCAAGATACTGACTTCATACAAGAGAAAGACAGGGATGGATATCAGAATCTGACTGAAAACATCCGGTGGAGTGATAACTGCTGACAGCATCAAGATCCCAATCCATGCGTGACGCCTGTAAGTCTTCATGCCCTTCGCTGTTGTCAAGCCCATTCGGCTTAAAAAGAAGACCAAAATGGGCAGCTCAAACATGATACCTGTGGCCAGAATAAGACTCATGACCGTGTTCAAGTAGGAAGCGGTTTCAATGATGTTTTGAATCTCCCCACTCAGCACATAGTTCCCCAAGAAACGCAAACTCAATGGCACAATCAGGTAATAACCAAACAATGCGCCTGCAAATAGCAGCATAGAGGACACAGTCACAAATAGCACAGAATAGCCCTGCTCTTTGTTGGATAGCCCCGGTGAGATAAAGCGCCACATCTGGTAAAGGATCCAAGGGAATGCCAGCACCACACCAGCTAACAAAGAAATCCAAATATGAAGGCTGAACTGACCAGCCATTTTTGTGTTCAGTAAGTCAATACTCAATCCCTCAATACAGAGGCTTGGCATGCCCCACAATTCAGCCAATTCACAGAACCATTGGTAGGTGATGAAGTCCGACGATTTAGGGGCTAAAAGCAGTTGGTCGATCAAGATTTCCTTGCCGACAAAGGCCAGCACAGCAGCCACAAGCACACCAAGTACCGCACGTACAAGGTATTTACGCAGCTCAGATAGATGCTGAAGGAATGGCATGTCACTTTTCATGGTTGACAAAAGTAAGTCTTGTTGTATCTTGATAACATATCTATTTCAACAGATGTCATCTCATAGCATACAACAAACCAAGAACTTGCTGAAGCAGTTTTTTGGTTTTACCGATTTCAAAGGACAGCAAGAACCTGCCATCGAGTCTATTCTCAGTGGCAAGGATGTCTTTGTCATGATGCCAACAGGTGGTGGCAAGTCACTTTGCTTCCAGTTACCTGCCCTGCAAATGGAAGGGGTCACCGTTGTCGTCTCACCTTTGATTGCTTTGATGAAGAATCAGGTGGATGTCATCCGCAACTTTGGCAAAGTGGACGGCATTGCCCATGTTTGGAACTCTTCACTGAATAAGAGGCAAATGGTTGAGGTGAGGCAAGACCTTTCTTCCGGTGTCACCAAACTGCTATACATGGCGCCAGAGTCATTGGCCAAGCAGGACAACATCGATTTCCTCAAACTCTTGAATGTGTCCTTTTTTGCCATTGATGAGGCCCATTGCATCTCCGAATGGGGCCATGACTTCAGGCCTGATTACCGAAACATCGTTAAATCCATTGAAGCCATTGGCCGCAAGCCCATCATTGCCTTGACAGCTACAGCCACACCCAAGGTGAAATTAGACATCCTGAAGACCCTGGATATTTCTGATGCGGAAACCTACACATCAAGCTTCAATCGAAGCAACCTTTATTACGGCATTCAACCAAAGGATCAGGTTGAGAAAAACATTGTTCGACTGCTTCTAGGCCACAAAGGAAAGTCTGCCATTGTTTACTGCATGAGTCGCAAGAAAGTGGAGGCAGTGGCTCAGGTACTGCAACTCAACGGCTTAAGTGCCCTTCCCTACCATGCTGGACTGGATAGAAAAACGCGCGTCAAGCACCAAGATGCTTTTCTCAACGAGGACTGCGACATCATAGTGGCAACCATCGCTTTTGGGATGGGCATCGATAAACCCGATGTTCGTCTGGTGGTCCATCACGACATTCCCAAGAGCTTGGAAAGCTATTACCAGGAGACTGGTCGTGCTGGAAGAGATGGTGGTGAAGGTATCTGCATCACCTTTTACGCAAAGGAGGACATCGAGAAAATGGACAAATTCCTATCCAGGAAACCTGTGGCTGAACAAGAGGTCGGCAGGCAGTTATTGCTTGAGTCCAGGGGCTATGCATCCACATCAGCCTGTCGAAGGAAATTTTTGCTTCACTATTTTGGGGAATCCTACCATGAGGACAACTGTGGGCAATGTGACAACTGCGAACGCAATGACCCCCTACAGGATGTAACCAAAGAGGCTAAGTTGATTTGTGAGATCATTCAAGAAGGCAGGGACAACTTCCGCACCATCCAAGTGGTCAATGTGCTGCTTGGCAATGAGACGTCCATCCTCAAAACCATGGACGCACAAGACCTCGACCAATGGGGCAAGGGCACCGAGCACAGTTTAGCTCAGTGGGAGAACTTGATTGGCCAACTCAGCCTTTCAGGAGCTATTGTTAAGGACATTGAACGCTACGGGGTGCTTTACCTGGCAGAGGAAGGCTTGAGTATCATGAAGGGCAAGGCCACTTTCAAATCTAAACCTCACCAAGAGATTGGCGGCAACAGCCGCAGCAGTTCAGATGCGTCCAAAGAGTCCGTCCTGGACCCTGTCCTCTACGACCTACTCAAAGCAGAGAACAAATCCATAGCAAAGCAAAAAGGCATCCCTCCTTATGCCTTGTTTTCTGATGCCACTTTGCAGGACATGGCTACCTCCTATCCGACCACTGAGGATGAGTTGAAAACCATGGCAGGCGTGGGGGAGTCAAAAGCACGGCGCTATGGCACAAGCCTGATCAATTGCATCAAAAACCATGTGGAAGCCAACGGGATTGAGCGCATGTCTGACTTTGCCATCATCAGTAGCGGTCAGCGGTCAGCCACCAAGGTGTATATCATTCAAGGCACGGATAGGCGACAAGACTTGGAAAGCATGTCAAAAAACAAGGGGATCAGCATTGAGCAATTGATGCATGACATGGAACTCATTGTACAAGGGGGCACCAAAATCAACATTCAATACATATTGAAGGAGATGTTGGATGAGGATTCCATTGAGGAACTCATGGAATACTTTTCAGATGACAGTGAGTCCGGCGACATCATCGAGGCGTACCACGAATTTGATGGCACTTACACTGAAGAGGAATTGCGAATGGTTCGCATCCATTTCCTTACCACGGTGCTTTAGGTCAAGTATTAATTCAACGTCATCAGCCGGTCAACCCCTTGGATTGCTAGCCTGTCAGCAACAATGGAGTCCATCACTGCAAAGGATTGAGAGTAGGCAAGTATGGCTGCCCGCCTTCGGGCAGAGAAAGCAACTGGCTTCCCCTTGAGAGTAGATTTTGTCATAGGCATGTTCTGTCAACCCATAACGCTGCAATGCAAGGCTTATTGTTCAGCAACATGCCACAAGTGACCAATCAAGGTTAATCGTTCAGCTGCAGCTCCTTCCTTAGGTTGATGACAGCATAGCGCATCCGCCCCAGGGCAGTATTGATACCTACCCCTGTTTCTTCAGCGATGGCTCTGAAGCTGAGATTGGACTGAACCCGTAACTTCACAACTTCCTGTTGATTCAATGGGAGTTTTGACACAGCTTTCCACATGCTTTCATTGAACTGCATGGACAGCATGACCTCTTCCGCAGTGAATTGCTCATCACCCATGCCTAAAACAGCTTGATGGCATTGTTCCACAGAAACCACTGGCGAACGCTTCATTTTTCTGAAATGGTCCATGGCTAGGTTGCCAGCTACCCGGTACATCCAAGGCATGAAGCGTCCAGACTCAATATATTTTCCAAGCTTAACTGCATGAACAAACTTGATCCATGCATCCTGAGCTATGTCTTGTGAGAGGTCCCAGTCTCGGACCTTTTTGAAAATAAAATGAAGCAGCTGATCTCCGTGGAGGTCCATTAGATGGGTCAGAGATTGCTCGTGACCATTAAGGTATTGCTGAACCAATTGTGCATCGGTCGCCTTTGCTGTGTGTTGCATGGTATGCAGAATAAAAAGTTAGCGTAGGCTTCAAGCAATAGGCAGATGGTGTTTTCTGTGAATATTTGGTAAATCTATCATTTTTTACCGCAACCTCTACATGCCGTATCAGATGACATCCAAAAAAACATTTGGTGATAGAACTTTTTTTTTGAATTCAGTGATCTTTTTCAGTCAAGAGAGATATTTTTGTCCATTCGACTTATGGCAACTAAAAACACCCTTCGCATCCAAGGTGCGCGCATGCACAACCTCAAGCACATTGACCTGTCCTTTGAGCATGGTCAGTTGGTGGTTATCACGGGTGTCAGTGGTAGCGGGAAATCCTCCCTTGCCTTTGACACCCTGTATGCAGAGGGTCAAAGGCGATACGTTGAATCACTGTCTGCTTATGCCCGTCAGTTTCTTGGTAAGATTGCCAAACCTGAAGTTGATGACATCAAAGGCCTTGCGCCTGCCATAGCCATCGCGCAAAAAATCATATCGCGCAACCCTAGATCCACCGTTGGCACCGTTTCAGAAATCAATGACTACCTCCGGGTATTGTTTGCTCGCATTGGTGTCACCCACTCCCCCATCAGTGGACAGGTGGTCAAGCGACATCGCATTGAGGATGTCCTCAAGCAATTGGCAGACCGTCCAACAGGCGAACACGCCATCGTCTCATCCCCCTTAGACTTCAGTCAACGAACAGCCAGTGAAGTCGTCCAGTTACTGACTCAGCAGGGCTATGCACGCATCCTTGACAAAGAAGGCAACACCCACCGCTTGGATCAAGTTGGCGACGGCATTGCAGACTTTGCCTTGGTCGTTGATCGCCTACCTACCGGTCCTTTGGATGACGCATGGGCAACGCGGGCCGCTGATTCTATACAGACAGCCTTTTACGAGGGCGATGGCAGCCTAGTCTTGTCCTACGAATCGGGTGAAAACATCAACTTCTCCAACAAATTCTCCTTGGATGGAATGGACTTTGAAGAACCTACACCAACCTTGTTTTCCTTCAATAACCCCCATGGAGCCTGCCCATCCTGTGAAGGTTTTGGATCTGTCTTAGGCATCGATCCAACCCTGGTGATCCCTAACCGGTTCCTCAGTGTGCGAGAAGAGGCCATTGCCGCATGGAAGGGTGAACGACTGCAAGCATGGAGAGTCCAATTGATGGACGGTGCAGAAGCTTCAGGATTGGACATGGACATACCCATTGGCGACATGACCCCAGACCAAGAGGCCTTGCTGTGGTCGGGCAACAGCCATTTCAAAGGGCTTGATGCGTTTTTCAAACATGTTGAGGCTAAATCCTACAAAATTCAATTCAGGGTGCTGCTTGCTCGGTACCGCGGCAAAACGGACTGCAAGGTCTGCATGGGTTCTCGGCTCAGGCAAGATGTATCTTATGTAACCATCCAAGGTGTCAGCATGATTGACATCAATGATTGGTCTATTTCACGTGCATCCGCATGGGTCAAATCCCTGACCTTGAACGAACAGGATGAGTCCATTGCCCGACGCTTGCTGATTGAGATTCAAAACCGACTAACCGTCTTGAAGCAGGTGGGTCTGCATTACCTCAACCTGAACCGGCCATCAGCCACACTCTCAGGCGGAGAAAGTCAGCGAATCAACCTAGCAACCAATCTAGGAGCCTCCCTGGTGGGATCGATGTACATCCTTGATGAACCCAGCATTGGTCTGCATCCACGCGACTCTCGAAAACTTTTGGACGTCCTGATTGCCTTGCGTGACAAAGGCAACACCGTGATTGTGGTTGAACACGATGAGCTATTCATGCGATCAGCAGATACGTTGATTGATCTAGGCCCCGGAGCTGGAAGCCTTGGTGGTGAGATCGTCTACAATGGACCGGGAATAGGCATTGAAGCAAGTCAATCACTGACGGCTGATTACCTGACCGGGCGAAAGGCCATTCATCGACAGACAAACCTTTCAGCGCCAACTGCCTGGGTCCAATTGTTGGGTGCCAAATTGCACAACCTCCAATCGGTTGACTTGCACATCCCATTGAATCGACTGTCTGTGATCTGCGGGGTAAGTGGGGGCGGAAAAACCACTTTAATCAAACACTGCCTGGTCCCCGCATTGACCAAGCATTTTCAATCACCGTTTGCTAATAGACAAAGCTCTGGACTTGCTGGCGACCTCTCGCAGATTGACGCCATGGAGCTGGTAGATCAAAACCCTATTGGCAAAAGCAGTCGATCCAACCCTGCCACTTACCTCAAAGTCTACGACGACATTCGATCGTTGTATGCCAGCCAACAAGGCGCAAAAATCATGGGGTTCAAAAGCAAGCACTTCTCCTTCAATACCGATGGAGGTCGATGTGAAGCCTGCAAAGGCGACGGCTATGTGGTGGTTGAAATGCAATTCATGGCTGACGTGCACCTGAGTTGCGAACACTGCCATGGTCAGCGATTCAAAGACGAAGTGTTAGATATTGCCATCAATGGCAAGCACATCAAGGATGTCCTTGATATGACCATTGACGATGCCAGCACATTCTTCCAATCTATTGGCAGCGATCGCATTGCCAACAAACTTAAGCCATTGATTGATGTTGGCTTAGGCTATGTCAACATGGGGCAATCCAGCAGCAGCTTATCCGGTGGCGAAGCTCAGCGGGTGAAGCTGGCCTCCTTCCTGTCTAAAGGTCAACTCAGCGAAAACATCCTTTTCCTCTTTGATGAACCAACCACAGGTCTCCATTTTGATGATGTGCAAAAACTCCTCAAAGCCTTTGATGCTTTGATCGCCATGGGCCATACCGTTTGTGTGATCGAGCATCACTTGGATGTGGTGAAACTCTCAGATTGGCTGATTGAATTGGGGCCAGAAGGCGGAGATGCAGGGGGCAAAATCATCCATGCAGGCTTAGCGTCTGACATCCTATCAGTGAAGGATTCACCAACAGGGTCATGCCTTAGGCAAACCACATAAAGGTTCTTGGTTTTGGTGTGAGGCCCAGGTATTTACTCAGGCCCTATTTTTTCATCAAGTCACGCTGACGCAAGGCCTCAAAAAGGACCACCGCTGTACTCACGCTCACATTCAATGAGTCGACAACTCCTTTCATAGGAATGCAGATTTTTATAGCCTCTGACTCAGACCAGCTCGACTGCAAACCCTCTGCTTCAGGGCCTACCACAATGGCCAGGGACCCAGACAAGTCAGACGATGTGTGGCTAGATTTCCCATCCAAATGCATCAATACCGGTGTGATTTGATTGGCTTTCAGCCACGCCATGCAGTCCTCCCTGCTGGCCATTGCCGTCTGGCAATGGAAGATGCCACCGAGGCTATTGCGTATAGCTTGTGGGGACAGGGGATCGCATTCCAACTGAGAAAACAACACTGCATCAGCACCTACCGCATTGGCAGATCGCATGATGGCACCCACATTGCCCGGCTTTTCTAAACCATCCAGAACCACAATCAGCGGGGACGCTGGCAGGCGCAATAGCGAGAGCTCCATGCTTGGCCGCACAAAAACTGCCAAGCTGTTAACCCCGTGGCTTCGCATGACCATTTTCTCAAAGGCCTTATTGCTGCAGGTGATGACTTTGCTTGGTGAAACAGCCAAGGTCTTTTCACAATCCACCCGTTGAAACAGCGTCCTTAAATGCCAACCTGACTTCAAGGCCCTAGCGATTTCTCGTTCACCCTCTACCACAACCACGTCGTCCTGTTTTCTGGCAGATGTTTTTGCAAGCCATATTTTGACTTGCTGAATTTTTGGGTTGCTAGGGCTATCAATGTGCATCATCCTCCAGTGCGTTTATGGGTTAGTCCCATGCGGTCTAACTGTTGTTCCACCTTCTCGCGGATGTCGCCTTGCAATAGCAAAACTTCTGATTTCAAGCTGCCACCGACGCTTAGGGATTTTTTTAATTGAGATGCCACCTCATTGAGATTGCCGCCTTGTGTTGACTCAAAATTCAAGGAGACCACCCACCGACCATTGCGTCGCTCACGCAAGATCCCTACTTGGCCATGCATGGGCTGGATTGATTGTTCATCACCAACCTGACCGGCCACCTCATGCTTTGTGTCATTGAGCTTCGGAACAACGACCCCTAAGGCCTGTGACAAAGCAGAAGCAAAGGGATTGTCACTCGCAACAACCTGTTTTGAATGGTCTTTTCGCTTAGTCATGGATCACGCGTCGATAGATGGCTAAGTATTCATCAGCAACATCCGTGACAGAAAAGCCTTCTGCAGACTTTCTTGCTGCATTGGCAAAGCCTTGTTGTGTGGGGCGATCTTTAAGGATTTCCAAGGCCCTAGCAGCCATGGCATCCACATCACCCACAGCCTCCAAATAGCCATTTACTCCATGGGTAACAACCTCTGGAAGCCCTCCTGAATTGGATGCAATCACAGGCACATGACACGCCATGGCCTCCAATGCAGCCAGACCAAAGCTCTCTGACTCCGAAGGCAAAAGAAACAAATCCGATTGACCCAGGACATGGTTCACCTCAGTGGTCTTGCCTGCAAACAACACCTTGCCAGCCAGACCCAAGGCCTTCACATGTTGCTCAGCACCTGTGCGTTCTGGGCCATCCCCAACCATGATGAGTTTGGCAGGGATTTTTGCCTGAATTCTTTCAAAAATATCAATGACATCAGCAATGCGCTTGACCTTTCGGAAATTGGATACATGGGAAATAATCCACTCGCCATGGGTTGACAATTGCATTTGACGGTCGCCTTTGCATCGAAAAAATCGCTTGCTGTCCACAAAATTGGGCACGACCTGAATGGGTCTTTTGATGCCAAAGAACTCAATGGTATCAGCCTTCAAAGAATCAGAAACTGCTGTGACAGCTGACGAATGTTCAATTGAAAAACAAACGGCGTGGCGGTAGGCCGGGTGTTTGCCAACCAAGGTGATATCTGTGCCGTGCAAGGTGGTCACAATGGGTAAATGCTTGCCCTTGTCTTCTAGGATTTTCCTTGCCATGTAAGCAGCGTAAGCATGAGGGATGGCGTAGTGCACATGCAACACATCCAAAGATTCCCGTTCAACCATGGCAACCATGGCACTGGACAAGGCCAACTCATAGGGCTGGTACTGAAAGAGTGGGTAGTTTTCGACCTGAACCTCATGGTAATGAAGGTTAGGGTTGTAGGCATTCAATCGCACAGGCTGTGCGTAGCTCAATACATGCACTTGATGCCCTTGCTCGGCCAAATGGTTAGCTAATTCAGTCGCCAAGACACCTGATCCACCAAAGGTGGGGTAGCAAACGATGCCAATACGCAGCAGTGGTTTAGTTGACAATGTGGTTGTTTTTGTAGGTGATACGACTGGTTTCTAAGCCATCGATTTGGTAATTGATAACCTCGCCATCGATGTTGCCTTTTTGGTAAGGGTAAATGGATGCCACCTTCCCGTTGTCATGGTACCAAGTGGCTTTGCCTTGCTTTTGGTTGTTGAACCAATTCACCCTGCTCTGAATGACCCCCGACACATAATAAGCAATGGCCTCACCATGCAACCGACCATAGCGCCAGGGCTTTCGGTCAAGCAAACGGCCTGCTTGATCATAGGAACGCTCCTGGCCATGCTTCTGCCCATCATACCATTCACTGTAGTTGATGATTTGTCCTGATGAATGGAATTCCCACAAGGGACCGTGCGACATGCCATCTTTGAACATGCGTATGGATTGCGGCTTGCCGTTGCCATGGTACATGACATAGGTGCTGTCAATATCCCATGCCAATGCCGCCTGCTGCACATGACCTTGTGCCTGCAAAGCAGTTCCTGGCAGAGCCAGGACGCTAATTAAGCACAGACTGCTGCACCACCTCTTGAATCCGGGTGCGGATGTCCATGTGAGATATTTTCCAATTGTCGGCATCAGGGTATACACGATTAGATAAAAAGACCAGCACGGTGCCAGTCTCTGGGTCAGCCCATGCAAAAGTACCGGTAAAACCGGTGTGTCCAAAGCTCAAAGGACTGACACACCCACACGTAGGTCCAGGGCCATCTTCTTGTGGTCGATCAAAGCCAAGTCCGCGTCGGTTGCCATCCTCGCAAGCCACGCAAGCGGTGAAAGCCTTCAAGGTGGCCTCATCTACGTAGGATTGCCCCATGTAGCTACCGCCATCGAGGTAGAGTTGCATCATGCGTGCCACATCGGATGCCTTGGCAAAAAGGCCAGCATGGCCCCCGACGCCACCCATGATTGCTGCGCCTGGGTCATGCACCGTGCCACGTATCACTTGCTTTCTGAACAGTTCATCATGCTCCGTGGGTGCAATGGTCATGAGGTCTACGCCATGATCCAGCGGCAAGTAGGTCATACCTATGCCCATGGGCTCAAACCATGCGCTGGCAATGATGGCATCCAGACCCATGCCATGCTTGCTTTCGAGGTAGCGCTGAAATAAATAATAGCCTAAATCAGAATACCGGTAAGTCTGTGACAGCATCGTCAAGGATGCAATCTGCTCCTGAATGCTATCCGGCCAATGCCTTCCAGCATAGACATGCTGTGCGACTTGAATGGGGTGGCTGTCAGACCTTTCGCTCTGAAGGTAGTTGGCCTTCCATTCACCATTGGAATCCAAACCATCTTGGAAGAAAGGTATCCATGCAGGCAGCCCCGACTGGTGAGCCAGTACATCCTTCACGCTAAGCTCACCAACTGCTGTCCCCAATAAATGGGGCAAGAGATCTTCCATGGTCAAGGTCAACAAGCCGCCATCTCCCCGTGTTTGGTGGTCTTGCATCAAAAGTGGCACTGTAGCCAGAATTTTTGTCAAGGAGGCCACGTCGTATAGGTCATCTACCTGTGTAGGCAGCTTACCATCCAGGCTGCCCCATGCTTGGTTGATGACCTGCTTACCATGGCGGGCTAGGAAAATTTGACAACCAGGGTAGGCCCCTGCATTCAAACCCTCCATCACGATGTCATTCACGCGGTCAAGGGTGTTTTCAGCCAGCCCCATCTGTGACAAGCTAGCCTTTGACCAGGTCGAATGGATCCCTAAATTCACAGGTACCCTACCAGGGAATGTCCGTTGGTCCGGTGACAATTCAAGCATGTCTAAAACCGCTTGCTGGGTGAATGTTGTGTTTTCATAAGCAAGCACCACGGCATCGAATCGATGCAGATCCAGGCTACGTAAACCATAGGGGTTTCCCATTTGCACCAATACCACAGGATGTCCTGCCGCTTGGAAAGCTTCAGAAGCCGTCAATAAATCTGCTGAAAGCTTCGCTTGCTGCCATGGGTTTTTGCTATCAGCCATGTGCAGCAATGCCACCGCTTGGCCATCAGCTGGCTCACCTGGATCGGCCAAGGAGGCAACTGCACGATTCCCCATGGTGATGACATGGTAAGTGGACTGTTCCATGATGCCACCATCATCATGCATCAGGGTCAACGCACCTTGCGCTATGGCTAAGGACAAATTGTCCATCAGTTTCCTATCCATTGGCGGCATCCCTGCATGGCTCGCATCATGCTTAGGTGGTTTGTGCGCCATGACGCGCTGGAATCGTTCCGTGACTTCTGAAAAGCTGATGCGCCCTTCATGCACAGCCTCAACCAAGGCGTCGATGGCAGCCTGTGGGTCAGCCACAAACAGCAGGATGTCATTACCTGCAATGAAGGCTTGTGCCTCCAGCTCACCTGGGGACAAATCCTGCGTCAAGCCTTTCATGTTCATCGCATCGGTGAAAATCAGCCCTTCAAATCCCAGGCTATCACGCAGCCAATAGCTGACAATGGGCTTAGATATGGAGGCAGCTGTCCCTGTTGAATCCATTGCTGGCACTGCTAAATGTGCCACCATCACGGCATCAACGCTAGCCTTCACAGCATGAGCAAAGGGGTTAAGCTCAAGGGCTTTCAAGCGATTGAGGTCATGCGCAATGCGCGGCAAGCCCTTGTGGCTATCGCTGTCACTGTCGCCGTGTCCAGGGAAATGTTTGGCGCAGGCCATCACTGCTTCCGAATGAAAGCCGGCAATCATCGCTGATGACATGGCATTGACCAGCTTGGTGTTGGAACCAATGGCTCGTTGCCCAATGATTGGATTGTTGGGGTTGGTATTGAGATCCACCACCGGCGAAAAGTTCACATGGATGCCTAGGCTTTTTGACTCAGCCCCTAGGGCCTGGCCATAGCGCCAAGCCAATGCGGAGTCATGGGTAGCACCAAGGGTCAATGGCCACGGCAGTCGACTGAGGCTATCTAGCCGCATGGCGGCACCCCATTCCGCATCCTGCGCCATCAACAAGGGCTGTTCTGCCAATTTTTGCAATCGATTGATGGCCTGACGTTGCCGTTCAGGGCCACCTTGCATCCAAATCATACCACCCACAAGTCCATTCCTTGTCCAGTCTGCCAATTGATCCATGTGAGCTGCATCACCATTGCTGTAGGCTGCCACCATGATGCATTGGCCAAACATGGCGCGAAGGTGGGCGTCAGCTGCAGAATCTACAAGGGAATGATCCTGTGTTGCGCTGAGCAAAGGCAGAGCAATAAGGGGTAGTAGTCGACGGAATAAAAAGGCTTGATGCATCATGGAAAAATAGGACATAAAGGGTCTTACCTTTGAACCTCTATAGGATTTTTTTCAATGAATCATCGTGCAAAACCTCGCGGCTTCCGACTGGAGACCCGGTACACCGACGAACGCAAGGAGCGCTTGCGTTTAATGGAGAAACGTGCCAAGCAAATCATCGCTGATCCAAGTATCACTAGGGACGAGCGCAAGGATGCCCTGAGTCGCGCCTGGCAGTCTCGAAGAAGCACAGAAAGCGTTGACCCGAAACGCAACTTAAGATTGGTCCTTGTTCTGTTGACATTGATTGGAATCACTGTCCTGGCATTAGAATACATTGCTGTATGAAACCCATTGCGTTATTACCTGAGACGGTATCCAATCAGATTGCCGCTGGCGAGGTCATTCAGCGACCTGCTTCTGCGATCAAAGAGCTGATGGAAAATGCCTTGGATGCTGGAGGCAGTCACATTGAAGTCAACATTCAGCAAGCAGGCAAAGTCTCCATGCAAGTCATTGACAACGGCCATGGCATCCCTGAGGGAGACATGGATCTGGCATTCCAGCGACATGCTACGTCAAAAATTCAGTCGGCAGATGACCTATTTGCTTTGCAAACCATGGGGTTTCGTGGTGAGGCACTGGCAAGCATTGCTGCGGTTTCGCATGTGTCAATTGTCACCCGAACAGACAGGGAAAACAGCGGCAGACAGCGGGACCTTGAAGGTGGTCGCTTGGTTAAATCCAATGGGTGCAGCACAGCCATTGGTACAAAAATCACCATCAGCAACCTCTTTTACAATGTGCCGGCAAGGCGTCAATTTCTGAAAAGTGATGCCGTTGAATACAAGCACATTGCCCGTGTATTTGCTGACATTGCCTTAGCGCATCCAGACAAGGCATTCACCCTTCGTCACCAAGGCAAGGTGGAATGGATGCTCGCAGCGGAACACCCGCGTCAACGCATCACCCACATCATTGGAAAAAAAGTCACTGACAGACTGGTACCGGTCGACGAGCAAACCGATTTTGTTGAAGTTAAGGGCTATGTGCTCCGACCCATCCATGCCAGAAAAACCAAGGGAGAACAGCACCTCTTTGTCAACCATCGACCCGTCAACCATGCCTTGATCCACCGAGCAGTCATGGATGCATTTGAGGGCTTGATCCAAAATGGACATCACCCCGCCTACATTTTAGACTTGACCATTGCCAGTGATCGCATCGATGTGAATGTGCACCCTGCAAAAACAGAGGTCCAATTCGATGACGAACGTGCCATCCAGGCCATCGTTCGCAGTGCCGTCAAGCGTGCATTAGGCATTCATCAAGTAGCACCCACATTGGACTTTGAAAACCCATTGGCAGCGCAGCCCGTGCACATCCCCACGGGTCCGGTTTTACCGCCCCAAATTGTGGTTGACAGCAGCTTCAACCCATTCCAAGGACAGGACAAGATTGACCCAGGCATCAAAACCAATGAATCATGGGCTTCATCAACGAAGGATCATTTCTTTGATAAACCCATCCATGTACCGGGCGAGGTCCTTGAACTCAGCAGTGAGTGGGCTGCTGAAACAGCAACCGTAGGCAACACAGGCATCGGGTATTCCGTGATGCATGTCCCACCCCACTTTGCAGTGACCACCATGCAACGCGGACTGATGACCGTTCACTTGCCTCGCGCCAAACGACGCATCCTTTTTTCACAGCTACTTGCTCAACTGCAAGGAGAGCATCTGGGAAGCCAATCCTGGCTATTCCCTCAGCCCTGGAACGCGCCATCTGGCATGCATTGGGGATCTTGGGAACCGCGGCTTGAGTCCCTCGGTTACCGGTGGGAACTGCATGCTGACACTATGAACTGGCTGGCTGGGCCCAGCTTCCTCAATCCAGATCAGGCCATGTCTTGGCTTGAAAACCTGTTGTTGATTGACCCCGATCAAGCGGGCTGGGAATCTGGACTCGTGAGCCAATGGCTGGACCATTGTGACCCCATGCCTGACCCTTGCCAAGGCGAGCCCTTATCCCTTGTCATTGACCGACTCTTTGCCTTGAGCAACCCCTGGAAGGATGACAAAGGGCGCTCCATTGCTCGTCTGCTTGACTCGGATGCCATCGCTGCACAATTCACTTCGTAAATTCACCACGTGCTCTTACAACCTCAACGCTTCAACGTTTTACCGCCAATAATCAAGAACCTATTGATTATCAATGGATTGGCTTTTATGGCCACCTTGGTTTTTGGTCAAATGGGGTTTGATATCATTCGCCAGTTTGGCATGTATATCCCCCAATCACAGCAATTTGCTCCCTACCAATTGGTGACACACCTGTTCCTTCATGCCAACATGAGTCACATATTTTTCAACATGTTTGCCTTGTGGATGTTTGGTAATGCCTTGGAAAACCAGTGGGGTTCACAGCGATTTTTGATTTTCTACCTGGTGACAGGCCTGGGGGCTGCAATGTGCCATTTAGGGGTGAACGTGTACGAGTACTACCATCACATGGCACTCTATGAAATGACAGGATCACAAGCATCGTTGCAAAGCCTTCGCATGCTTGAGTGGGTGCCAACCGTGGGAGCTTCAGGGGCAGTTTTTGGCGTGCTTTTAGGGTTTGGAATGACCTACCCAAATCAAAAAATCTACCTCTACTTCTTGATGCCCATCAAGGCAAAGTATTTCGTGCTGGGTTATGGTCTAATGGAGTTATGGTCTGGTCTTGCCCAAGCCAGCTCAAACATTGCGCATTTCGCGCATGTCGGCGGCATGCTATTTGGCTTCCTGTTGATCCGCTATTGGCAAAGCACACAGCGCCGCTTCTAAGCCATGAATGCCCTGAGGATCTGGTTCAAACAATCCAAGATTCACGGCCTAATTGGCCTGATTGCTGTGGTGTTTGCTCTGCAGTCCAGCCTTGAGGTTTTCGGTTGGCTTTGGGGGCTTTCCTTGGAAGAAACCATCCTCAATTGGTTCTCGCTTCGCAATGATTTTCCAGGTGGATTCCTTCAACCTTGGACCCTATTGACCCATGGATTCCTTCACCACGGACTCTTTCATGTTGTATTCAACGCGGCCATGTTGTGGTATGCTGGAGGGCTGTTAGCAACCTTCTGGAAGACTGATCGCGTGGTGTGGCTTTTCTTGACCGGCATTGTCGCAGGTGGCCTGGCTTTTTGGTCAGTCAGCCCTGTGATGGGCACAGTGGTTGTGGTCGGCGCTTCCGGCGGCATCTATGCCTTGCTTGTGGTGGCTGCTTTGACAGCGCCAGGCATGCGTATACGCTTATTTTTCAGCGTTTCTATCAACCTACAGACCCTTGTTATGGTGTTGCTCGCAGTATCCTTCATTGCAATCGTAGCCGGCAGCAATGTGGGTGGGAATGTGGCGCACCTTGGCGGTGCCCTGTGGGCCTATGTTGTTTTTCACCGGCCTGAATGGTTGCCTGATACCTTACCTAACCTCCCTCGCAAGAAGAAGCGTCGCTCAGGCATACACCAAGCCTCCCGACGCCATGTCAAACTTCAAGGCTCTGTGGATCAACGTTTGGATGCCATTCTAGAAAAAATACATGCGCACGGCATGGAGAGCCTCACCGAGGCAGAGAAAGCCTATTTGAGCTCCTATGGCAACAAGCAGTAAGTCCGCCAACCGATTGTGGTATGGCCTGCATGCCATCGCCTTGCCCCTGACCTTGGGTGCAAGCATCAGTTTCTACTTGGGCTCAGACTTCATGTCCTTCCTTGCGCCGCTAGCCATTGCTTTGCCCGTGCTGTTTATCTGGCATGCTGTCATTGGCGGATTGGCTTTGTCCCGACTTCACCACTCTGCCCTGCTGGCCATTGCCATACTGACTGCAATCAGTCCCCAATGGATGCCTTTCATGGCCTACCAGTCAGCTAAGACCCCTCATCCTTCAAGCATTCGAATCGCCACGTGGAATGTGCATCAATGGCGCAACATGCCATGGACGGACTTGGAATCCACCGCGAAAGAGATGCAGACCAAGGCACTGTCACTTCAAGCTGACATCCTTTGCTTGCAAGACATTGGCCAGGCTGGATTGAATGGCCTGGAAGCGCATTACCCTTACCATGTGCAAGTAGGTCAGCTGGCCGTGCTCAGTCAGTGGCCAATCAAACAATGGGATCAGCAAGCATTCACATCAACTTTTCATGGTCATGACCATTTCATGTGGACCAACATTGTGATCAAAGACGATCAAGGCCAGACAAGAACCCTGACTGTGGCCAATGCTCACTTGGTGACAACCACCTTTGTGGCAAAAGATTTTCGTGAGGATCAGGATCAAAATGGCATGCCTCAAGTCATGCTTTCAAGCTATGGCAAACTCATGCAAACCGCAGGTATTCGGAGCCGGCAAGTGGACCAGTTGGCTGCCTGGCGAGATCAGCAGGATCAGCCTGTGGTGATCGCAGGGGATTTCAATGACGTGCCATCGAGCTACAGCTACCAAATGCTTACAACGGGCATGAAGGATGCCTTCCTTGAAGGCGGAGTTGGATTAGGGAGGAGCTACACCGGCCTCAAAGGCTTGCCATTGCGCATCGATTGGCTCATCATGAGTCCAAGCATGCAAGTGACCGCTTCTGCGGTTGACAAGCAGTCACACAGTGATCACCACCCTCTGTGGACCGATGCCTGGCTGCAAAGCCAACCCATCAAGGACTGACCTGCCGCACACGCCTGAGGTCCAAAGCGTTCATTGGGTGTGGTGGCAAACCGATCCACGACTTATCCAGCAACCGCAAACTTTCATCATAGATCAAGGGAATGATCAAGGCTTGTGATTGAATCCGCGCATCCATGGCTTCGAAAACCGCGAGGCGCTCCTGGCCCTGCATCCTGGCAGCTTGATCCAAATAGGCATCCAAAAGCGGGTCATTCACATGGGCAGCGTTGGGCCCTTTGGGGGCCCATTGACGGCTATCAAATAGCATCATGTAGTTCTGTGGGTCTGCATAGTCTGCAATCCAACTGGCGCGGTACATAGCCAATCGACCTTCTGCCTTTGCTTCCCTGAATGTGGCTGAGGGCAGCACTTCAACCTTGACCGTTAGACCTAACTGGGTCCAAGCAGACTGAACATATTCACATAGGTCACGGTAAGATGCCGTCGTGGAAAGCAGGATGGGTGCCAAGGTGTCAAGCCTATTCCCCAGAGCAGCTTCAAGCAAAACCTTTGCGCTATCAATGTCATGGCTCCATGATTGAGCTGTGGTACGGTGTCCTGGCATGCCAATGGGGATGAAGCCTTTGTTGCCTGGTTGCCCCAATCCGTTTTTCAAGTAACGGATCATGCGATGGCGGTCCAAGGATAAATTCAATGCCTGCCGCAGCCGTTGATCACCAAGGTAGCTCGGTGAAAGCATGGCCATATTGATGGCCAGGTATTCCGTGTTCAAGAAGGCCGCTTTGCGCAGGGTAAAGCGATCAGACCATTGTTCTTGAAGCTGTCCATCTGCATCCAACAGTTGATCCTTGTAGCTAGGGTCCAATCCAGAGATGAAATCCAGGTTACCCTTCACGCATTCTAAAAAGGCAGCCTGCCTGTCGGGAATGAATCGAATGGCGACTGATTCGAGGTAGGGCAAGCTGTGGCCTTGCTCATCTATTTCATGGTATTGTGCATGTCGCCTAAGCACCATCTTATCCCCCCGACGCCATGCCTTGAGGTAGAATGGGCCTGAGCCCACAGGGTGTTCTGATAGGGTCAGGCCATAATAGTCCACTGCCTCTTTAGGTAAAATACCACAGTAGGGCATGCTCAGCCTTCCCATCATGGTTGGATCAGGGCGATTCAAATGGAGTATCAATGAATCCAAGTCAAGCACTTGGATATGTGCAACAGGTGCCATGACCCATGCGCCAGAAGAACCCGTCGCCGGTGCCATGAGTCGATTCAAACTGAAAGCCACATCATAAGCTGTCACGGCCCTTCCTTGTCCGCCAGCAAAGCATGTGTCGTTGTGAAAACGCGCATCCTGCCTGAGGCTGAATTGCAATTGAAGGCCATCGTCACTGATTGCCCAATCTTTAGCAAGATCCCCATGCAAAACCAGGGAACTGTCACTTCGAACAAGCGTGCTGTATAGCTGTGCATTGATCCAATTGCTAGCTTGGTTGCGGGAAAATGCAGGATCCAAGCTCTGAACACCTGAGGCTTCATTGTAACGAAAAACCATGCCTCTGTGTTGTGATTGCGGGCCTGAATGACAGGCCAACAAGCTGAGGAGGGGCAATAAGAGAAGAAGCTTTCGCACAGGTCAAATATAGGCCTGCCATCCGCCGTACTTTTGCCCCGTGAAACTCCAAGGACAAAGCGTTGCATTTCATACCCTGGGATGCAAACTCAATTTTGCAGAATCTAGCACGATCGCAAGAGATTTGAAGGATGCAGGCATGCATTTGGTTCAAATCCAAGATGGTGCAGATCTTGTGGTCATCAATACCTGCTCGGTCACTAATCAGGCTGACAAAGAGTGCCGGACCATCGTGCGCCGAGCCAACCGGGCCAACCCAGAAGCATTTGTCGTGGTCACAGGTTGCTATGCACAACTCAAACCCTCAGAGATTGCCGCCTTAGAGGGGGTTGATTTGGTGGTGGGAGCTGGCGACAAGTTGCATTTGAGACGTTTCTTGGACGACCTGGATCCCACTGAAGACAATGCCATTGTTCACAGCTGCGACATACAAGATGTCAACAGCTACCAATCTGCCTACAGCTTTGGCGATCGAACCAGGGCCTTTTTGAAGGTGCAGGATGGTTGTGACTATGTCTGCACTTACTGCACCATCCCCTTAGCCAGAGGCATCAGTCGGTCAGCCAGCATGGAGGACATCAGAAAACAAGCTTCAGACATTGTGGCAAAGGGTGCCTTGGAGGTGGTCTTGACGGGTGTCAATATTGGTGACTATGGCAAGGGAGAGTTTGGCAACAAGCAACATGACCATCGATTCATCGATTTATTGCAAACCTTGGATGGTGTAGATGGCCTGGACCGCATCAGGATTTCCTCGGTTGAACCCAATTTACTCAAGGATGAAATCATCCAATTTGTGGCCAATGCAGAACGCTTTGTTCCGCATTTTCACATCCCTTTGCAATCCGGCAGTGATGCCATTTTAGCCTTGATGAAGCGGCGTTACCGCCGTGACCTGTTTGCCAACCGCGTTGATTCCATTGTGTCTCGCATGCCAGATGCCTGCATTGGCGTGGATGTCATTGTTGGATTCCCCGGAGAGACCGAAGATCACTTCCTGGAAACCTACAAGTTCCTGGATGCCTTGCCCATTGGTTATTTGCATGTGTTCACGTATTCAGAGCGCTCCAACACGGAAGCAGTAGACATGCCTGGTGTCGTGCCTGTGCCTGAGCGCAAAGCTCGCAATCACCGCCTGCGGCTGTTGAGCGCAAAGAAGCAGCGGGCTTTCATGCAAGCACATGAAGGTCAATCCCATCGGGTGTTGTGGGAGATGGGCAACAAAACAGGTCGCATGCAGGGCTACACAGAGAACTACATCCGCGTATCGGCTCCATTCGATGAGGAACTCATCGGAAAGGTGGTCAATGCAACCCTGGAAAATCCCCGTGCTGACGGCAGCATGTCCGTGATCATTGACCCGGTTTTCCTTGCCAACAAAGCTTGTTGATATCCCTTGAGGTTTGCGTTGGCTAAGTCCCAATAAAAACCGAAATTTATCCGATGCCCCCATGCCTATTTAGGGACTATGAAAATTGCATGACATGACCATTGAACCAACTGCCATCGACGGACTATTGATCATTCGACCTCAGCGTTTTGGGGATGATCGCGGCTATTTTGCTGAAACATTCCGTGCCTCCAACCTTGGCAAACATCCACCCCATTTTGTGCAAGACAATGAAAGCAAAAGCCGCAAAGCAGTGCTGAGGGGCCTCCATTTTCAGGCACCTCCACATGCGCAAGGTAAATTGGTGAGTGTGGTTGCCGGCTCAGTGTACGATGTGGTCTTGGATATCCGCAAGAACTCCCCCACCTATGGTCAATGGCATGGAGAGGTGCTCAGCGCAGATAACATGACCCGATTGTGGATTCCTGAAGGCTTTGCTCATGGCTTCCTCACCCTGGAAGACAACAGCGTATTTCAATACAAATGCAGCGCCTACTACCACAAGGAGTCAGAAGGCTGCATTGACTATGATGACGCCATGCTAGCAGTGGACTGGAAGGCTGCTTGGGACCAACATGGATCGGGTGATTTCACCCCTTTGGTGAGTGAAAAGGACAAGGATGGATCAGCCTTTGCTTCTTTCCAAAGCCCATTCCATTCATGACATTTCAATCCCCGATTTCTACCTTGTTGATCGGCATGGCTTTCATCGGTCTTGTGGTCATCGCTGCGGTTGCCAGCCAACGCGAAAGCGCTGAACAGCAGTTGGCTGTCTCCCTTGACAATGCCACCAGACTGGTCCCTTTGCCAAGCCACCCCGATTTTGCGGGAGAAGCATTGCCCATGGATGACATGGAGGTTCGTGAACGGCTGAGCAAAGAGCTGCAAGTCAACACCTATTGGCAGTCCAACACTTTGCAGCTGCTGCAGCGAAGTGGTCGCTATTTCCCTGTGATTGAAAGCATTCTTCGCCGCAAAGGCATTCCCGAAGACTTCAAGTACCTAGCTGTTGCTGAAAGCGGACTGGACTGGGTCGTCTCCCCTGCTGGTGCAACAGGCATGTGGCAACTCATGAAGGCAACGGCGCAAGAGTCTGGCCTTGAAGTGAGCGCCGATGTGGACGAACGCTACCACCTGATCAAAAGCACTGAGGCAGCTTGCGATTACCTGTTGGCAGCCCATGAACGATTTGACTCATGGACCTTAGCTGCTGCATCCTACAACATGGGTAAAGCCGGCCTTGCAAGGCAGTTGAGTCGACAAGGCGAAGACAGCTACTACGACCTCACCCTGAATGCAGAGACCAAGCGCTATGTGTTTCGCATTGTGGCATTGAAAACCATCATGCAGCGCGCAAAAGATTACGGTTTCATCATGACTGCTGACGACTATTGGTTGCCCCTGGAACAACAGTATGTCACCTTGGATAGCGCGGTGGTGCAATGGAGTGACTTTGCCCATGATCATGGCATCAGTTACAAAACATTGAAACGATTCAATCCCTGGTTGCGGTCTGCTGACCTTTCCAACCCCTTAAAGCAGGCCTACGAGATTGCAATGCCCGTGACAGAGAACCAAGGTGAACAACTCCCTGCGGACCATGACTGACAACATGGTAGTTATTGGTGCCCGTGAGCACAACCTGAAGAACATAGATGTGACCATTCCACGCAATGCGTTGGTGGTAATCACTGGGCTCAGCGGCAGCGGCAAGTCTTCATTGGCCTTTGACACGCTTTATGCTGAAGGTCAACGCAGGTACATCGAGACCTTTTCTTCCTACGCCCGGCAATTCCTTGGCCGCATGGAACGGCCTGATGTCGATGTCATTGAAGGGCTCAGTCCCGTCATTGCCATTGAGCAAAAAACAACCAACAGAAACCCTCGATCAACAGTTGGCACGGTCACCGAGGTGTATGACTTCCTTCGCTTGTTGTACGCCCGAACATCCACAGCCTATTCCATGACAACGGGACAGGCCATGGTCAGTGACACTGAGGAAGGCATACAGGAAAAGATCCTACAGCGTTTTTCCGGCAAACGAATCGCCATCATGTCATCCATTGTCAAGGGTCGCAAGGGGCATTACCGCGAACGCTTTGAAACCCTTGCAAAGCAAGGCTACCTTAGGGCAAGGGTTGATGGTGTTTGGATTGAAATCACCCAACATTTGAAATTGGATCGCTACAAAACCCATGACATTGACGTGGTCATTGATCGACTGACTCCCTCCCTGGAAGTGAGTGATCGATTGAAGCAGTCGATTGCTACCGCTATGAAGATGGGCAAAGGAAGCATCCTCATTGTGGATTACGCCAACCAGGAAGCAACATCGCATTTCAGCAGGCATCTGATGTGCCCGGAAAGTGGCCTTGCATACCAAGAAGCTGAGCCCAATAGCTTCAGCTTCAATTCACCCAAAGGGGCATGCCCCCGATGTCATGGCCTGGGTCGACTGAAGTCCGTGGATGAGCAATTGATCATTCACAACCCGAGGCTTTCACTCAAGGAAGGTGCACTCAAACCCCTTGGAACCTTCAATAAATCATGGATCTGGCAACAGATGGACCTGATTTCTCAAAGGTTTGGCTTTGACCTCAATGATTCATGGCAAAGCCTGCCTCTTGAGGCAAAAAACGCCATCCTTCATGGCTGCAATGAGCAGTTCACATCAGATAACAAGGTGGTGGGCATCAAACGCCGCCTGACCATTGCATTTGAGGGGTTGGTGGCATTCATTGAAAGTCAGCACAAAGACAGCAATAGCAAGAAGCTCGAGCGATGGGCCGATGCCTTCATGGTTGAGGGGGCATGCCCTGATTGTAAGGGGCAACGACTCAAGGAAGAAAGCTTGCATTTCAAAATTGATGACAAAAACATTGCTGAGGTCGCCAGCATGAGCCTGGATGAGCTGCAACAATGGATTCGTGGCCTGGGAAATAAATTGAGCAGTAACCGACAAGCCATTGGGGAGGAAATATTGAAAGAGCTCAGCACCAGATTGAGTTTCTTGATAGATGTTGGCCTGCATTATTTGAATTTGAATCGATCTGCTAAGAGTTTGAGCGGCGGTGAGGCGCAGCGCATTCGATTGGCCACACAAATCGGTTCAGAGTTGATGCATGTGCTTTACATCCTAGATGAGCCCAGCATTGGGCTTCACCCAAGGGACAATGATCGCCTGATAAAAAGCTTGGAATCCCTCAGAGACATGGGGAATTCTGTCATCGTGGTCGAGCATGATGAGGACTTGATGCGTGCAGCCAATCACATCATCGACTTAGGTCCACGCGCTGGCCTTCACGGGGGGCATGTCGTTGCAGAGGGTAACTACGAAGCCATTTGCGCTTCCGATGGCCTGACGGGTCTCTACCTCAGCGGACGAAAAAGCGTGCATTTACCTGCAAACCGACGTCAAGTGACCGATCAATACCTCGAGGTACTTGGCGCGACGGGGAACAACCTTTGCTCCGTCGATGTCAAGATCCCCTTGGGCTGTTTGACCGTTGTCACGGGTGTCTCGGGGTCTGGCAAATCCACCCTCATCAACCAAACTTTGCTGCCAGCATTTGCAGGGCCATTGCAAGGCTTGCTGCGTGAGCCTGCCACACACAAGGGCATCAAGGGCCTGGACTTGATTGACAAGGTGATTGATGTGGACCAAAGCCCCATTGGGCGAAGCCCTCGAAGCAATCCTGCAACCTACACCGGTTTATTCAATGAGATTCGCAAGCTTTTTTCACAGCTCCCAGAAGCGAAAATTCGTGGGTACAAGCCAGGCAGGTTTTCGTTCAATGTAAAAGGTGGACGATGTGAAACCTGCGAAGGTGGTGGCAACAAAGTCATCGAGATGAATTTTCTTCCCGATGTGCATGTCCCCTGTGAAGTCTGCCATGGCAAGCGGTTCAATCGAGAAACCCTGGAGGTTAGGTACAAGGGGCACAGCATTGGTGATGTATTAGAAATGCCAGTGGAAGAAGCAAAACCCTTCTTCAAAGCCATCCCTAAAATCCATGACATCCTCAGCACATTGATGGATGTAGGCTTGAGCTACCTCACCCTAGGTCAGTCATCTACCACGCTATCTGGTGGAGAAGCTCAGCGAATCAAGTTGGCATCTGAACTCAGCAAAAGAGACACCGGGAACACCTTGTACATTTTGGATGAGCCTACAACAGGTCTGCACTTTGAAGACATTGAAGTTTTGATGGGTGTGATCCAGCAATTGGTGGATCGCGGCAACACTGTCATTATCATTGAACATCAGCTTGATGTGATTGCACAAGCAGACCATGTCATCGACCTAGGCCCTGAGGGCGGCAAGGGAGGCGGTAAGGTTATCGCTATTGGATCACCTGAAGTCATCGCCATGAATAAAGGTAGCATGACCGGTGAATTCTTGTCCAAGCACCTTAAAAAACGAGCACTGTCTTCGTTTTAAGGTGTTCTCTTTATATTTCATACCTTGTTAACAAATAGCAAGTTTATGGCAACAAGAGGCAACGAACCCATCAAAAAGGCGTTCAAGAAAAAGACGTGGAATGAAACAAGAACCAATGACGCATGGGCCGTGTTTAAAATCATGGGCGAATTTGTCAATGGCTTTGAGCAATTATCCAAAATCGGACCCTGTGTCAGCATCTTTGGTTCAGCGCGACTAAAGGAAGATAATCACTGGTACCAGATGGCCGTTGATGTCGCAGAAGGACTTGGCCACAAGGGCTATGGCGTCATATCTGGCGGTGGCCCAGGCATCATGGAAGCAGCCAATCGCGGTGCGCAAAAGGCAGGTGCACCTTCGGTTGGCTTGAACATTGATCTACCCTTTGAACAGGAGCCAAACTGCTACATTGACCCTGACAAGAGCATCGACTTTGATTATTTCTTTGTTCGCAAAGTCATTTTCGTGAAGTACTCACAAGGTTTTATTGTTATGCCCGGCGGGTTTGGCACCTTGGATGAATTGTTTGAATCCATCACCTTGATTCAAACCAGCAAGATTGGGCGTTTTCCCATTGTGTTGGTGGGCAAGGACTATTGGTCCGGCCTGCTTGATTGGATCAAGTCAACCATGTCGCCTAACGGGCTCATCAATGACAAAGATTTGGATTTGATTCAATTGGTCGATAGCGCAGAGGAAGCTGTTGAGGCCATTGATGACTTCTACAGTCAATACCTCTTCAAGCCCAACTTCTGAAGTCAGACCATAGCTTTTAAGGCCGGATCACAGACACTGAAGCTGACTCACCCTGCCTGCTTTCGTAACGAATCCAATAGGCACCCGGACTTAGCGGGAATGGCACAACCATGTCATCACCTGCCTGCCATTCAAACTGTCTCAATACCTGACCATTGGCATCGATCAACTGAATACGTAGATCCTGGTGGCCTTCCAGCCCATGCAAGGCCCACGATTCCTTCCCCGTCCAAACATCAAAGCTTGGCAAGGTTAAATCTTCAAGGCTCAAGCCAATTTGCCCAATCAATGTGTCATGGGGAAACATGCCTGAACTCAAGGTATAATGCACAGCCAGGTTTTGACCCGGAGCATAGTTCCACATCAATGTGTCATTGGTGGCGTTGAGGCCATAAAAAAGGACTTGATGACTCAAGCTGTCAACATACAGGCTATCGCCGCCAGATTTCCAATACAGCATCTCATGCCCTGGCAAAGCACCCCAAGCTGTAGAGCCCGTACTGAGGTCCAAGGTGCCAACGGTTAATTTTAGGCGACTGACATCAGGGTAATCTGCTTCGAGAACAAACAGCCCCTCTTCCCTATCGGTGACCAACAAGCGATTGCTTGGCAAATAAGGGTAAGCCCCCCAAGCCCCAAAGAAACCACCACCAGACACGGGTGAGCTATCATAGTAAGCTGCCAACACGGGTAGCTCAGGGTATTCCACATCCAAGATATGGACGCCAAAGGTGTAATAAGAGGTCACCAAATGCTGACCATCCACATGTGCATTGTGAGGAATGACACCGGTTCCAACTTGTGGTCTCACTCGGAAGTACTCATTCACATTGCTCAAGTTAGATACATCAAATCCAGCAATGAAGCCATCAGCGATTTCATCCGTCGTGTACAAGGTGTTGCCATCATCACTCAACCAGCAATTGTGAGCAAAACTCCCTGGTGTGGCAAAGGTGGCAATCGTCAATGGGCTGCTTTTGTAGGTGACATCCACAACAATCACCCCACCCCAAAGGGCTGCACCCCATAGGGTGTCATTGCGGGCGTAGCCGTCATGGAAGTAGTTACCTTCATAGACACCAACAATGCTTGGATTCCATGGGTCTGTGGCCACATCAATCATGACTGCTCCCCCAGAGGTGCCAATATTTGAACCAAAGGCGTACAAAATGCCATTTTCATCGACAAAAATATTGTGGGCCTTTTGAAAGGTATCCACGATGCCTGTGACGGGGTTAGTGTAGGTTGGCTTGACAAATCGGTACCTGCTTTGCGCAAGGCTGTCCATGTCAATGATCAATAATCCATCTGGGTTGTTTGGGGTTGCATCATGAACCACATAAGCATAATGGCTCCAGGTCTTCAAATCACGCCAGACGCTTGTTGCACCAGGCACCCACAGCGCGGGTATGGCCTGCTGAAATGGTGAGAGATGAGCTACCAAGGTGCCCTTTTCATTCCCGACCAAGGCGTATTCTGCGCCACTGCTATCAGCATAGCCCCAGATGTCATTGCACTTGCCATTGCCAACTGGCACATTCCAATCAGAGGTTGGGAAATGGATCAATTTCACCAAATTCAGGCTGTCATTGCTGGGCTGAGCTTGAAGCATCAATCCTGACAACAGAAGGGCACACAGGGTAAGTAGGGGTGATTTCATATCAAAAATTCAAAGTGATTTGACCTTCCTCATCCAAATTTTTCGATTCAGGTGATTCAGTAGGGGGATCCGCTGGTTCAGCAGGCATGTCCTTTGGATCACTTGGGCTAGAAATAATTGCAGGGTTTTCCTTGATCACCAAATCTTCCACCACATCATTGCTTGTTTTTACGATGGAGATTTTTTTGACTGCCCAACCTGTCAGTTGATTGCCTGCAGCCTTCCAGCCCTTGACCGAAATGAAGTCATCCAATTGAATGGTCTGGCTATCCTTGGTCTTGCCTTTGACCTTTTTGTAATCAATCTGAATACAAACATGGTCATGGTCATCCAACAACTCAATGCGGTTGCCTGGATGCTTAGGGATCAAATGATCCCAAGCATCGCCTTTGGGCTCTAAAACAAAGCGCTTAACTATGTGGCGAGACTTGTCTGCATCAAAGTACACCAAGGTGTAAGCAGACGTAGAGAATTTTTTCAATTGGTAAGGCAGCGCATCAAAATGCGTACTGAATTCAGGGGTAATCACCCTGAAACGGCCAGATTGCTCTACTTGAATCAATCGATCTTCACCCTGGAAATCACCCAAAGCACGACCCCTTTCCTGGTCATTGAGCTTCATCACCGATTCTTCAAAGTAAACCTTCCTGGCAGCAAGGGTGCTCAAGCCTTTCGATTTGACATCAATGCGTTTGACTGCAAATTTTGTCAAGGTTTTGCCCCGGGCACTACGTCCTCTGATGGGTATATCTGCGAAATCTGCATCAAATTTGAGCTTGCGTACTGCCGATCCTGACCGCAGTGCCACCGTAACCAACTCAGCTTCACCATTCAGGTTGACGCTGAGGTGATGAATTTTGGACGACTTATTGCCTTGGGTCAAGGAGTAGGCCTTGTCACGTGTGATGCTTTTGATAGGGAAGCGCTTGATGAATGACTTGCCTCTGGCTCCATCACGGTAGATCATGTTGTAGACGGTCCGTTCATCACCTTTATGGAAAACGGCCACATGAACGATGTCTTGACCAGTGAATTTCTTGTCATCCACCTTGGTGACCATCATGGTTCCGTCAGCTAAAATGACCACCAAATCATCGATGTCTGCACAGTCCCCTATGTATTCAGCTTTTCTAAGGCCCGTCCCAACAAATCCCTCCTCTCGATTGACATAGAGTTTCATGTTGGCCATGGCAACCTGGGTCGCGACCACTGAATCGAAGCTGCGCAATTCAGTTTTTCTTGCCCGCCCTTTGCCATACTTATCTTTCAATGCCGTGAAATAGGCAATGGCATGGTCAATCAAGTGAGCTAAACTGTGTTTAATCTCCGCGATTTTCCCTTCCAATGTGGCCAATTGATCATCTGCCTTGGATGAATCAAATTTGGAAATCCGCTTGATTTTAATTTCTGTCAATCGCACGATGTCATCCTCTATCACGTCTCGCAATAAATGCGAAACATGCGGTTTGAGTCCTTCCCAAATATTTTCAAGCACGGCTTCCCAGGTCTCTGCCTCTTCCATGGCACGGTATACTTTGTGCTCAATAAAAATGCGCTCCAAACTGGCAAAATGCCATTGCTCCTGCAACTCCTTCAATTGGATTTCCAATTCCGCCTTCAGCAAGGCCACTGAATGATCAGTGCTGGCTTTCAGGTAGTCCGAAACTTTGATAAAAACCGGCTTGTCCTCTTGAATCACACAAAACAAGGGTGATATTGACATTTCACAATTGGTGAATGCATAAAGCGCATCCACAGTTTGGTCTGGTGATACCGCAGGATGAAGCTGAATGACAATTTCAACCGATTCAGCTGTGTTGTCCTCCACTTTTTTCAGTTTTACCTTGCCCTTGTCATTGGCCTTGATGATAGAATCAATCAAACTGGTCGTTGTTGTTCCATAAGGGACCTCTGAAATCACCAAGGTGTTTTTATCCTGAACAGTGATTCTCGCCCTCACACGGACCTTGCCACCTCTGACACCATCCTGGTAATTAGACATATCCGCAATGCCGCCCGTTGGGAAGTCAGGCAAAATCGTAAAAGATCGGCCTTTAAGGTGCTTGACTGTGGCATCAATCAACTCATTGAAGTTGTGAGGCATGATCTTCGTTGACAAGCCAACTGCAATACCTTCAGCCCCTTGCGCAAGCAGCAAAGGAAATTTCATAGGCAAGTCGATGGGTTCCTTGTTACGGCCATCATAGCTGCCTTGCCATTGGGTAATCTTTGGATTAAAGGCTACATGCAAGGCAAACTTGCTGAGGCGGGTTTCAATGTACCTTGATGCTGCAGCGCTGTCCCCTGTGAGAACATTACCCCAGTTTCCCTGGGTGTCAACCAATAGGTCTTTCTGTCCTAATTGCACCAAGGCATCACCAATGCTGGCATCGCCATGTGGGTGGTATTTCATGGTTTGACCGATGACATTGGCCACCTTGTGGAAGCGGCCATCATCCATTTCTCTCAAAGCATGCATCAATCGCCGTTGAACAGGCTTCAGGCCATCATTCAAGCCTGGCACTGCCCGCTCAAGAATGACATAGCTGGCATAGTCCAAGAAGTAGGTCTTAAACATGCCCCTAACCCTAGATTCCACAGGAATCGCAGGAAGCAAATCGCCCTCAGCTCCATGGTCAAGCATGGCCTCATTCAAGGATTCATCATGCATCGTCTATGTCCTTTTCAACAACCAAATTGTCAATAATGAAACTTTGCCTCTCTGGCGTGTTTTTACCCATGTAATAACTAAGAAGCTCATCGATTTGTTCCTTACCCATCATGACTGGCTCCAATCGGATATTTTGCCCAATGAAGAGCTTGAATTCACCGGGAGAAATCTCTCCCAAGCCTTTGAATCGCGTGATTTCTGGGTTGTTTTTCAAGTCATTGATGGCTGCTTGCTTTTCTTCTGAACTGTAGCAGTAGTGCGTGGTCTTTTTATTTCTGACGCGAAACAAAGGGGTCTGCAAAATGTACAAGTGCCCTTCTCTAACGAGTTCAGGGAAGAATTGCAGGAAGAACGTGATGAGCAGCAAACGTATGTGCATGCCATCGACATCCGCATCCGTGGCAATCACCACGTTGTTGTATCGCAAGTCCTCTAGCCCATCCTCAATTTGCAAAGCTGCTTGCAAAAGGTTGAATTCCTCGTTTTCATAAACCACCTTTTTGGTCAAACCATGGCAGTTCAAGGGCTTGCCCTTCAAAGAGAACACAGCCTGCGTCTGCACATCACGACTCTGCGTAATCGACCCTGAAGCTGAATCACCCTCTGTGATAAACAAGGTGGTCTCCAAACGGCGGTCACCCTTTGCATCGCTGTAATGGATCTTACAGTCCCGCAATTTCTTGTTATGTAGGTTGGATTTCTTGGCTCTATCCCTGGCCAATTTTTGGATACCAGACAAGTCTTTTCGCTCCCTCTCTGCACGCAAAATTTTCTTCAGTAGGGCATCCGCCACATTGCTGTTCCGGTGCAGATAATTGTCTAGCTCACGGCGCATGAAGTCCAAAATGAACTTGCGAACAGATGGGCCCTCTGGCCCCATGTCATTGCTGCCCAGCTTCGTCTTTGTTTGTGATTCAAACACCGGCTCCATCACCTTGATGGAAATGGCTGCGATCACACTGGATCGGATGTCTGAAACATCAAATTGCTTGTTGTAGTGATTGCGGATGGTTGCTACCAAGGCTTCACGAAAAGCGCTCTGATGCGTGCCACCTTGTGTTGTGTGCTGACCATTAACAAAGGAGTAGTACTGCTCACTTTGTGATCGTTCAGCATGGGTCAAGGCCATTTCTATGTCATAACCCTTCAGGTGGATGATGTCATGCATGACCTCTCCACTGAGGTTATTGCTCAGCAAGTCCTTGAGTCCATTTTCTGAATAAAACTTCTCCCCATTCAGCATGATGGTCAATCCAGGGTTGAGGTAGACATAATTCCACACCATCCGCTCCACATACTCCATTTGGTATTGGTAGTTGTGAAAAATATCAGCATCGGGGATGAACTGCACCAGGGTGCCCTTTCGTGAGCTGTTGTCGATCACTGACTGGTCATCCACCAAGATGCCACGCTCAAAGGTGGCTTGCTTGCTCTTCCCATCACGGATTGCCTTGACAGTGAATGTTGAAGACAGGGCATTGACTGCCTTGGTACCCACCCCATTGAGACCTACTGACTTCTTGAAGGCCTTGGAGTCGTATTTCGCGCCCGTGTTCATTTTGGAGACCACATCCACCACCTTGCCTAAAGGAATGCCACGACCGTAATCTCTAATAGACACTGAGCCTTCCTTGACACTGATGTCAATGACTTTACCTGCACCCATGACAAACTCATCAATGGAGTTGTCAATGGTTTCTTTGATAAGGATGTAGATGCCATCATCAGCCGATGAGCCATCGCCCAGTTTGCCAATGTACATCCCGGGTCGCAAGCGAATATGCTCCTGCCATTCCAGGGAGCGAATATTGTCTTCAGTGTACTGTGTGGTTGACATAAGGTAGCGGTGCTAATCTAATGCAGAACACCAAGCTCACAACGGCCTTGTACGGCTTTTAATTCACGGATTTCATTGAGTTATTCACAGCTACAACTCAGCTACTTGCAAGGGCAACCCATGACCTTTTTTTACAGAATCCACTACATGTACATCCATTCGAAGCTCTTCAATCTAATTCTTTAGAAAAAGCATCTCGCAAATTCACTTTACTATGCTTGTGGTATTTTTTGGTTTCCTTCGCTTTTCGACGGATCTCTATTTGTTCTTCTTCCGGAGCATGGATCACTTCGATGCATTGAGGTGTGCAGCAAGCTTCATGCTTTATCTGGCATTCTTCGCATTGAATAAACAAAAGGTTGCAAGCTTTATTTATACAGTTTGTATGACGTGCAGAGGGCTGGCCACACTGGTGACAATCCGAGATCACTTCTTGTGAAATCTCTTCACCAAGTCGCGCATCAAAGACAAAATTCACTCCGTGAAACTTATTGGGCAGGTTCTCCTGATCAATTTGTCTCGCATAGTCTATGATGCCACCATGAAGCTGATTCACGTCATTGAATCCGTGGTGCTTTAAATAGGCTGACGTCTTTTCACAACGAATCCCACCTGTGCAATAGAGCAAAACCTTTCTGTCTTCTTGACCTTTGAGTTTCTCTAAAACCATAGGCAATTCATCGCGAAATGTTTCAGTATCGGGCAAAATAGCTCCCTCAAAATGGCCAATCTCACTTTCATAATGGTTGCGCATGTCTACGACAACAGAGTCTTCCTTTTCGACCGCTTCATTCCATGACTTTGCGTCCAGATGCTTGCCAACATCCGTTACGTCATAGTCACCTGGCTGCAGTCCGTCTGCAACAATTTGCTTGCGAACCTTTACTTTAAGCTTCAGAAACGATTTACCCTCCGTTTTATCGGTTACAGCAATTTTAAAGGGCACATCATGAAAGAACCTATTCAAACGAATGGCCTTTTCAAAATCATTCCAGTGTTGCTGAGGGATATTCATTTGAGCATTGATTCCTTCATCAGAAACATAAATACGGCCCAAGCAGCCCCATGAAGACCATTGCTCAAACAATTCATCGCGCAATTCTTGCGGATTCTCTATGATCACATACTTATAAAACGATAGAATAATTCTATCAAAATCTTCTGTTTCAAGTTTAGCCTGAAGCTCTTCCCTACTGAGTTTGTTGACTAAATTTCGTTTCCCTGCATTTGGATCCATATGACGGCATGTTTATTACAACAAAGATAGGCTGTATTTAACCCACCCCATTTTGACCTATACCCATTCAGAGCAAGAACTCAACCATCCTAACACTAGGTATGGAAAGGCAAATATTCTGTGGTGAAATGGATCGATGACCGCGCTCGCATGTTGAACTATTCAATCTTAGATGGCGTGATGGCCTGCTGAAATGGCTGACTCAATGGATTCAAAGGAGCCCAGGGAGGCCATGATTTCTAGTTTTTTATGCCATCAGACATTGAATCGGAAATGCATCACGTCACCGTCTTTCACTAGGTACTCCCGTCCCTCAACGCGCAGCTTTCCCGCGTCTTTGACAGCAGACTCCGAACCCAATTCCGCATAGTCATCGTAAGCAATGACTTCTGCACGGATGAAGCCCTTTTCAAAGTCACTGTGTATCACACCTGCAGCTTGAGGGGCAGTGAAACCTTCTTGAATGGTCCACGCACGCACCTCCTTGACACCTGCAGTGAAATAGGTCTGCAATTTGAGCAGATCGTAGGCCTCACGAATCAATCGGTTGACACCAGGCTCTGTTAAGCCCATGTCATCAAGGAACATTTGTCGCTCCTCAAAGCTGTCAAGTTGCATGATGTCAGCCTCAGTGGCTGCGGCTAAATGGATCACCCCAGCACCTTCTTCTTTCGCAATAGCAGCAATCACAGACACATATTCATTGCCTGATTTAGCTGATGCCTCATCAACATTGCAAACATAGAGTACCGGCTTGTCTGTCAACAACTCATAACCCTTAAGCCACGCTTCTTCCTCTTCATTGCGATCAAAGGAACGTGCACTTTTACCTGCATTGAGTAGGTTGAGAATAGCCTCTGCCATTCGGACCTCACGCAAAGCTTCCTTGTCACCTGTTTTGCCAATTTTTCTTGCCTTATCCAATCGCTTTTCAACGCTTTCAAGGTCCTTGAATTGCAATTCCATGTCAATGGTTTCTTTGTCGCGAAGGGGATCAATGGAGCCATCTACATGGGTGATGTTCTCATTGTCAAAGCAGCGAATCACATGCAGAATAGCATGACATTCACGGATGTTTGCTAGGAATTTATTGCCCAACCCTTCTCCCTTGCTGGCGCCTTTCACTAAACCGGCGATATCCACAATTTCCACCGTGGCAGGCAAGACCCGCTCAGGGTTGACCAAGGACTCTAGCTTTTCCAAACGGGGGTCTGGCACATTCACTGTGCCAAGGTTGGGTTCTATGGTGCAGAATGGGTAATTGGCGGCTTGTGCCTCCGCATTACTCAAGCAATTAAATAGGGTAGACTTGCCGACATTGGGCAGTCCAACGATGCCACATTTCATTGTTAGGAAATTCAAGGATGAGGCGCAAAGATAAGTTGGTTGTGTCCGTATTTTTGGTAGGAATTTGTAATCTCCTTCGCGCGCCATGAACGCATCCTTACCTGATATCGCATCCCAAGTCCGCAGAGACATCTTACGCATGGTTCACGCCGTGCAATCTGGCCACCCTGGAGGATCCATGGGCTGTGCAGAGTTCTTTGTGGCACTGTACTTCGACGTGTTGAACAAACAAGTAAAACCCTTTGCTATGGACGGCAAAGGAGAGGATCTTTTCTTTTTGAGTAACGGCCACATCAGCCCGGTTTTTTATTCAGTTCTGGCACGTTCTGGTTATTTCCCCTTGAGTGAGTTGGCAACCTTTCGAAAAATCAACAGCCGCTTGCAAGGGCACCCAACGACCCATGAAGGCTTACCCGGCATTCGTGTGGCATCTGGCAGCCTCGGCCAAGGGATGAGTGTTGCTGTGGGAGCTGCGCAAGCTAAACGCCTCAATGGTGATGATAACTTGGTTTATTGTTTGCATGGCGATGGGGAATTGCAGGAAGGTCAAATTTGGGAATCTGCCATGTATGCAGGCGCTAAATCCGTAGACAACCTCATTGCCACCATCGATGCCAACGGACAGCAAATTGATGGCAGCATCGATGATGTGCTAGCGATGGGAGATATTGCATCGAAATTCACAGCCTTTGGTTGGGATGTCATGCACATTCGTGAAGGCAATGACATGTCGGCTGTTGTTGATGGCCTCCATGCCGCTAAGGCCATGACTGGCAAAGGCAAACCCGTTTGTGTCATCATGCACACTGACATGGGACATGGCGTTGATTTCATGGCCGGCACACACAAGTGGCATGGCATCCCTCCCAGCGATGAGCAATTGGCTGATGCCTTGTCTCAATTACCTGAAACCCTTGCTGACTATCCAGCTTAAATGATGCGACGCCATCTCATAGCCATCCTTGCCATCCTGTCATCAGGACTGATGGCTCAATCTGCCTTGCCAGAACCTGAGCCAGCATTGAACCGCATCCTCTTCATCATGGATGCATCCAACTCTATGTATGGACGGTGGGAGGACTCTGGCACCAAGATGGAAGTGGCTCAACGCTTGATGGGGCGTTTGCTTGACAGTTTAGCTCAGGTAGAAGACCCACATTTTCAATTGGCCCTGAGGGTTTATGGTCACCAAAAGCCTGTACCACCACAGGATTGCGGAGACACGCGACTTGAGGTGTCTTTTGGCCACTCCAGCATCCCTCGAATCAAAAAAGTCTTGCGCCGTTTGCGGCCCATGGGCACAACCCCCATTGCCTTGTCCCTGTCTAAAGCTGCTGGAGACTTTGCTTCTGCACCCTGTCCATCTGGCAATTGCCGTGACATCGTCGTGCTCATCACTGATGGCAAAGAGGAATGCGGTGGTGACCCCTGCGAAGCGTCCAGGATTTTACAAAAGCAAGGCATCACGCTCAAACCCTTTGTGATTGGCGTTGGCCTTGACCAAAGCCTCATAGATGCCTTCGATTGTGTGGGTACATTTTTTGACGCTCGAGATGAAGGCACCTTTAAGCGTGCGTTGGGTGTTATTGTCAATCAAATCCTTGACGAAACCTCGGCGCAGGTCAACCTGATGGATGTGCATGGTCACCCGTCGGAGAGCAACATGCCCGTGGTTTTACGCAATGTGGTTACTGGCAAGGTGAGTGAAGCGTTTGTGCACACCTTGAATTACCAAAACAACCCTGACACCATCCAATTGGATCCATTGATCACTTACGAGGGGGTGGTTTACACCATTCCACCTGTAACCATTGATTCGGTCATGATCAATCCCGGGAAGCACAACCACATTGGCACGGAAGCCCATCAAGGGAATTTGACATTGAAAGTTCCCGGGCTCAAATCCATGCAAAACCCACCCCTGGCTGTCATTCGCAATCAAGGAGAAACAACCATACTAAACGTGCAGCCATTCAACAGCAGCGTGCGATACATCGCTGGCACCTACGACATTGACATCCTCACCCTGCCTCGTTACCAGGAAGAGGTGACAATTAAGGCTGGGCAAACCCAATCCCTCACCTTTCCCGCCCCTGGAAATGTCACCGTTCAAATGAAAAGCTCTGGCTATGGCTCCATTTTCCTCATCGAAGGGGGGCTATGGACATGGGTGACGCACCTACAAGACCATCTCACGCGGCAACAATTGAGCTTGCAACCGGGCAACTACAAGCTGGTATATCGCCCTAAAAGCGCCATGCAAACCAGCTACTCAATCACAAAAACCTTCACCGTGACATCCGGGTCTTCCACCCTTGTTCGCATTTAATCCCCTCCCATGCACAATCACCACAATACAGGCAATAAAGACACACGATCTGGCTTTGGCATTGGCCTTCACGAACTTGGCCAAGAGAATGACCAAGTCGTTGCCCTGTGCGCAGACCTGACGGGTTCCTTGAAAATGAATGCCTTTGCTGATGACTTTCCCGATCGTTTCTTTCAGGTTGGCATCGCAGAAGCTCACATGATGAGCATGGCTGCTGGACTAACCATTGGTGGGAAAATCCCTTTCACTGGCACCTTTGCCAATTTCTCAACTGGCCGCGTTTATGATCAGATTCGTCAGTCCATTGCCTATTCAGGCAAACCTGTGAAAATTTGCGCTTCACATGCAGGCTTGACCTTGGGTGAAGACGGCGCAACACACCAAATTTTGGAAGACATTGGATTGATGAAAATGCTCCCAAGCATGACAGTCATTGTGCCTTGTGATCACAATCAAACCAAGGCTGCGACCAAGGCCATTGCTCATTTTGATGGCCCAGTCTACCTGCGATTTGGTCGACCAAAAGTGCCCAATTTCACCCCCGCAGACACCACCTTCCAGATAGGGGTTGCCGATGTATTGACAACAGGAAGCGATGTCACCATTGCCGCCTGTGGTCACTTGGTCTGGGAAGCTCTTGAGGCTGCCAATGCCCTTGAGGCTGAAGGTATTTCTGCTGAGGTCATCAATTTCTCTACCATCAAACCTTTGGATAAAAAGGCCCTGCTGGGATCGGTCGGAAAAACGGGTCGATTGGTGACCGCTGAGGAGCACCAACGCAATGGCGGTCTAGGTGACAGCCTGGCACAGCTATTAGCCTTGGAGATGCCTAGCCCTGTTGAAATGGTTGCCGTCAATGACAGTTTTGGTGAAAGCGGCACACCCGCTCAACTCATGGATAAATATGGCCTGAACACAAAAAGCATCATTGCTTCCGTGCATCGCGTCATGTCGCGTTAATTAATGGCCTGCTAACCTTGGCGAGGTTCTTGCAGCCTGACAACGCATGAGTTCAGAATCAACCATTCGTACGGCCTTTGACCGCGGTAATTTTCGTCTAGCCTTTGAGGCAATGGCAGAAGCTTATGCCAGCGATTTTTTCCGAACAGCTCTGCGTATTGTGTTGGATCATGACGCTGCCAATGACGTGGTTCAAGAGGCCAGCATCAAAATGTGGCAAAAACTCCCGTTGTTTCGCGGCGATTCCATGTTCAAAACATGGGGTTATCGCATTGTGGTGAACGAAGCATTGACACATTTAAGGAAAAACCGACGCTTTGTATCAGGTGACTTCAGCGATCTCATTGCGCCAAGCAGCCCCCTTTACAACGGTGATGACATCCTTGAGGAACTCTACCGAGCTATGGCAACCTTGCCAGATAAGCAACGCATCACCTTTCAGTTGAGGTATTTTGATGACAATGCTTATGCAGATATCGCTGCCACCTTGAATCGGTCAGAGGGAGCCTGCAAAGCCAACTACCACCATGCCGTGAATAAAATTAAAAAACATTTCAAAGAATTAAACCTCACAGGACCTTTTGCGTCTATTCTATAACAACGATGAAAACTCAACCTACAGCCCCTAACAAGGATGGCATCACCATCAGCCCCATCGATCACGATGGCTATGTTGCTGCCATGATGACTGCCATGGATCAGTCCAGGGCTCAGCATGCTGCTCCCTTGAGTTTTTGGCCCATTGTGAAATCCCTTAGCCCTTATGCCATTGCCGCTTCCCTGGTGTTGGTCGTTTCGCTCAATCGGGAGACCCCACATAGCCAAGATGAATTGATGACCGATGAAATTGCTTGGGAAGCTGTGGAATCTGGTTTCATCGATATCAACCTAGAAGATTTGACTGCATCCTTGACGCAGGATGATCTCCTTTACCTTAACAATAAATCCAATTTTTAACTTATCAATCATGAAATACCTTTTCATTGCCCTGATTGCCGTAAGTAGCCTGACATCTGTTGGGCAAAAACATGACAAGCATGACGGCAAGCATACCTCAGAAATGCACGAACGCTTGCAAACCGCGCACGTTGGTTTCATCACCAATGAGCTCTCGTTGACTGAAGCTGAAGCGCAAGCCTTCTGGCCTGTTTACAATGCCCACAAAGCAGATAAAAAGGCCCTGATGGGCACGCATGACATGAAATCCATGCACAAAAACCAGCAATCCATGGACAAGCTCTCCGAGAAAGAGGCCTTGGTACTTTTAGAAAAAATGACCGCCCACCGCTCAGCAGTGACGTCCCTTGAGCAGTCCTACCAATCAAAGTACCTGGCGGTTCTACCTGCCAACAAGGTGCTGATGCTTCATCATGCAGAAATGCAATTTAAGCAGCGCGTCATGGAACGCTTCAAGCGCGGCCATGAAGCAAGGACAAAGAAAGCCAACCATGGCAAGCGAAGCAAGGACTCAAGACATCCAGGCATGGCCAGGGAACAATAGCTATGAGCTGATACGGGGTTCTAATGCATTCCACCTAACTTTGGCGAAGACCTATGGATCTTCGCCAACTTTTTTTGCAACACATTGCGCCAACGGTTCCTGAACCATTGGCCATGGAATTCACCCATGCAAAAGGCGTCATGCTACACCGTGCAGATGGCGATTCATTGATGGATTTGATTTCTGGGATTGGCGTGGCCAATGTTGGGCACTCAAACCCTAAGGTGATACAAGCTGTACAAAATCAAGCAGCATCTTACATGCATTTGATGGTCTACGGTGAGATCATGCAGCAACCACAAGTGATGTATGCAGCAAAGCTCTGTCAATCCCTCCACGCATCCCTGAATTCTGTTTATTGGACCAACTCAGGCACAGAGGCCATCGAAGGCGCCATGAAAGTGGCAAAGAAGGTGACGGGACGAACGGGTTTCATCTCTTTTCAAGGCAGCTACCATGGGTCATCACATGGGGCCATGTCTGCCATGGGCAATGAGGACTTCAAGCGTGCCTACCGCCCCTTTCTACCTGACTACCATTGCTTTCCTCTGGGTTCTACTGAGGCCATTGAGGCCATTGGGCCTGGTACAGCAGGGGTTTTGATTGAAATCATTCAATCAGAATCTGGCTATGAAGTGGTTGACCCCGTCTACCTGAGATCCTTGCAAGCAGCCTGTCAAAAGCATGGTGCGATGCTGATTGTCGACGAAATACAAACTGGATTTGGCCGAACTGGCAACCTGTTTGCTCATCAAAGCATTGGCATACAACCAGACATCCTTTGTCTTGCTAAGGCATTAGGGGGCGGCATGCCCCTGGGTGCCTTTATCGCCCGACGAGAACACATGCTAAGTCTATCCACTGCCCCTATACTAGGTCACCTAACCACTTTTGGCGGTCACCCTGTCAGTTGTGCCGCCGGGTTGGCAGCTATGGAAATACTTGAAACCTCTGGATGGATTGATCAGATTGCATCCAAAGAGGCCTTGATTCGGTCGACACTAGTCCACAAGGGCATTGTAGCCATTCATGGCAAAGGTTTGATGTTAGGTATCGAGTTGCTGGATGAAAACCTAGCCATGGCATTGGCCGGAAGGTTGATGGAGAACGGTTACTTCCTAGATTGGTTTCTTTACAGCAGCAAGCGATTGCGCCTGAGCCCACCCCTTTGCATCACCGAAAAAGAACTCAAGCAAGCATGCCATGCGTTCTTAGCCCATCTTCAACAATTGATCGATGAAAAAACTGCCTGACAAACCAGCTAACAATGCCATCATGCAAGGGGCTTTCCTGCTCAGTTTAGCCTTCCCATTGATGTTTGGTGGCCCCGCCATGTACTTTTGGATTGGTGCCCCAGCATTGGCCGATGGTCAATGGCTCACCCCTGCCCTTTGTATCCTAGCCATGGCATCTGGCGTTGTAATTGCCTTCAGTGGAATCAAGACCATTCTCCGTGGAATTTTTGAAGACTGAAAGTGACTTGACTGCATAAAATAAGCCGCCCTGAAAAGGCGGCTTATTTGTTTCATGCAATGATTGGGATCAAGCTTCCCCTGTGGGGCCACCAAACCCAATGGGAATGGACTGCTGCTCCAATTCGGTCACGGTGCCATGACTGGCCTCATAACGCTTGATGTTGTCATTGAGCGCACCCAACAAGCGCTTCGCATGCTGTGGTGATATAATGATTCTGGATTTTACCTGTGCTTTTGGCACACCTGGCATCATCTGAATGAAATCAATCACAAATTCAGAAGGGGAATGGTTGATGACAGCTAGGTTGCTATAAACACCGTCCGCCTTCTCGGGCGTTAATTCAATTTGAATCTCCTGGTCTTGTTTTTTTTCTGACATCAGTCCTTGGTTTCAGTTATGGTATCAGAAACAACCTCAGGAGCAACCTCGGCAACAACCTCAGTAACAACCTCAGTAACAACCTCAGAAATGACCTCAGCTGTCTCAATATCTACAGAGCGCGTTGCCAACATGGCTTCATACTCATCAACATTGCCAACGACTGCATCGTAGTAGTGCTCAAGTCCTGTGCCCGCAGGGATGCGGTGACCAACAATAACATTTTCTTTCAATCCTCTCAAGGTGTCGCGTTTGCCTGCAATAGACGCCTCATTGAGCACCTTAGTCGTTTCCTGGAAGGATGCGGCCGATACCCATGATTTGGTCTGCAAGGAAGCCCTTGTGATACCCTGAAGAATCAACTTCGCTGTGGCAGGGTTTGCATCACGTGCCTCAACCAATGCCTTATCATTGCGCTTAAGCAAAGAGTTCTCATCGCGCAATTGACGTGCGCCAATGATTTGTCCTGCAGTCAACTCCTCGCTGTCACCCGCATCAATAACCACCTTTTTGTCAAAGATGTCATCATTGGCCAACATGAAGTCCTGAACATGCGTAAGGTGTCCTTCCAAAAGCTTGGTGTCACCTGCATCAACCACATTGACTTTGCGCATCATTTGACGCACAATCACTTCAAAGTGCTTGTCATTGATTTTCACACCCTGAAGACGGTATACATCCTGAATTTCATTCACGAGGTACTCCTGAACAGCTGTTGGGCCTTTGATCGCTAGGATATCTGATGGTGTAATGGCACCTTCACTCAATGGTGTACCGGCACGTACAAAGTCATTTTCCTGAACCAAAATCTGCTTGGATAGTTTGATCAAATACTTGCGCTGATCGCCCGTGCGGCTTTCAATGATGATCTCACGATTACCTCGCTTGATCTTGCCGTAAGACACAGTGCCATCCGTGGTAGCTACAACAGCTGGATTGGATGGGTTACGTGCTTCAAGCAATTCCGTGACACGGGGTAAACCGCCCGTGATATCACCCGCCTTAGAGCTTTTGCGTGGAATCTTAACAAGAATTTTACCTGTTTTGATGGTCTCTGTATCATCAACCATGATATGCGCACCAACAGGCAAAGTGTATTGCTTGATTTCCTTGCCCTTTTTGTCCAAAATCTGTACCATTGGTACAAGTTTCTTGTTGCGGCTATCTACGATGACCTTGTCTTGGAAACCGGTTTGCTCATCGATCTCAACTTTGTAGGTGACACCTTGAACCACATCAGCGAACCCAATGGAACCAGCGTATTCGGAGATGATGACAGCATTGTAAGGATCCCATGTACAAAGAATCTCGGCTTTCTTCACCTTGTCGCCATCCTTGACAAGCAATGTTGAGCCATAAGGCACATTACCTGACATGACAACAACACCAGACTTGGCATCAATCACACGCAGTTCACCTGTGCGGCCAATCACGATGGTTGACTTTTTGCCTTCAGAGTCCTCACCGATCACCGTTCGAACATCCTCCAATTCAATTTTACCTTCGAATTTTGCGGAAATATTGCTGACCTCAGAAATGTTGCCTGCTGTTCCACCAACGTGGAACGTACGCAAGGTCAACTGGGTACCCGGCTCACCAATGGACTGCGCTGCAACCACACCAACGGACTCACCACGTTGAACCATTTTTGCTGATGCCAAGTTGCGGCCATAGCATTTGGAGCAAATACCCCGCTTGGTCTCACATGTCAATGGAGAACGCACCTCAACCGTCTCAATGGGTGATGCATCCAAAGTAAGAGCCATGTCATCGCTGATCAATTCACCTGCTTCAACATAAACATCTCCAGAAATTGGGTCAATGATGTCATGCAAACTGATACGGCCTGCAATACGGGCACTCATTTTCTCATAGACTTCATCGTTCTTGATCAAATCAGAGATTTCTAAACCACGCAGGGTTTCACAATCCACTTCATTGACGATGACATCTTGTGCGACATCATGCAAACGACGGGTTAGGTAACCTGCATCAGCCGTCTTCAAGGCTGTATCTGCAAGACCCTTACGCGCACCGTGGGTTGAAATGAAGTACTCCAAGATGGAAAGACCCTCCTTAAAGTTTGATATAATCGGGTTTTCAATAATTGCCCCGCCGCTTGAAGCAGACTTCTTAGGCTTGGCCATCAAACCACGCATACCAGAGAGCTGACGAATCTGCTCCTTGGAACCACGTGCACCAGAATCCAACATCATGTAGATGGGGTTAAATCCTTGGCGATCGTTGGTCAAATCCTTCATGGCTGCCATGGTCAAACGCGCATTGGCATTGGTCCATACATCAATGACTTGATTGTAACGCTCATTGTTGGTGATCAGACCCATGTTGTAGTTCATGAGAATGGATTCAACCTCAACATTGGCCTTTTGAACCAATGACTCCTTCAACTCAGGGACGTTGATGTCACCTAATGAGAAGGATAAACCACCTTTGAATGCCTGGCTGTAACCCAAGTCCTTGATCTCGTCAAGGAATTGTGCGGTGCGAGGTACATCAGTCTTGGTAAGGATGTGCGCAATGATTTCACGCAAGGCCTTCTTCGTCAACACTTCATTGATGAAGCCAATTTCTTCAGGCACATATTGATTGAACAATACACGACCCACAGATGTCTCAATGATTTTGTTGACCAATTGGTCATTCTCCATCACTGCAGCACGCACTTTGATGTAGGCATTGAGCTCAATAACCCCTTCATTCAAGGCAATATTCACCTCTTCAGCAGAGTAAAACATCATCCCTTCTCCCTTGATGGGGTCATTGGGTAAATTTCGCTTGGCCTTGGTCATGTAATAGAGGCCCAACACCATATCCTGTGAAGGAACAGTGATCGGAGATCCATTGGCTGGGTTCAAAATGTTGTGTGAACCAAGCATCAAAACCTGGGCTTCCAAAATTGCTGCAGGGCCTAATGGCAAGTGAACAGCCATTTGGTCACCATCAAAGTCAGCGTTGAATGCTGTACAAGCAAGCGGGTGCAATTGGATGGCTTTGCCTTCAATCATTTTTGGCTGGAAAGCCTGAATACCTAAACGGTGCAATGTTGGTGCACGGTTAAGTAAGACAGGGTGACCCTTCATGACATTCTCAAGGATGTCCCATACCACAGCTTCACGGCTGTCTATGATCTTCTTTGCAGACTTGACCGTCTTCACAATACCTCTTTCAATGAGCTTGCGAACGACAAATGGCTTGTACAATTCAGCGGCCATATCCTTTGGTAAACCACATTCATGGAGCTTGAGGCTTGGACCAACAACAATAACTGAACGTGCAGAATAATCCACACGCTTACCCAGCAAGTTTTGACGGAAACGACCTTGCTTGCCCTTGAGAGAGTCAGACAGGGATTTTAAGGGGCGGTTGCCCTCAGTTTTAACAGCTGAGCTCTTACGCGTGTTGTCATAAAGGCTGTCAACAGACTCCTGCAACATGCGTTTCTCATTGCGCAAAATCACTTCAGGTGCCTTGATCTCCAACAAGCGCTTCAAGCGATTGTTGCGAATGATGACACGGCGGTAAAGGTCATTGAGGTCAGATGTTGCAAAGCGACCACCATCCAATGGCACCAATGGGCGCAATTCAGGTGGAATCACAGGAACAACCTTAACAATCATCCACTCAGGGCGATTCTCAATGCGGGTGTTGGATTCACGCAGTGACTCAACAACATTCAAGCGCTTCAAGGCTTCTGCCTTTCGCTGCTGTGACGTCTCATTGTTGGCCTTGTTGCGTAATTGGTAGGACAGGCTGTCCAAGTCCAGGCGTTGGAGCAACATCAACAGAGCTTCAGCGCCCATTTTAGCAATGAACTTATTGGGATCTGAATCTTCCAAGTAATGGTTCTCCTGGCTGTTTGGCAAACCATCCAAGGTGTCCAAATACTCCTCTTCTGTCAAGAAATGCATGTGCTCATAAGCATTGCCTTCAGCATCCTTAGCTAAACCATTTTGAATGACCACATAGCGCTCATAGTAAATGATCATGTCCAACTTCTTGGTTGGCACACCAAGGAGGTAACCAATCTTATTGGGCAATGAACGGAAATACCAGATGTGAGCTACAGGCACCACCAAATTGATGTGACCAATGCGCTCACGGCGAACATTCTTCTCAGTAACCTCAACACCACAACGGTCACAAACAATGCCCTTGTAGCGAATGCGTTTGTACTTGCCACAAGCACATTCGAAATCCTTCATGGGACCGAAAATGCGCTCACAGAACAAGCCATCACGCTCAGGCTTGTGCGTCCGGTAGTTAATGGTTTCAGGTTTAAGCACCTCGCCACGTGACTTCTCCAAAAAGGTTTCTGGAGCCGTCAGGCTGATGGTGATAGCGTTGAAGCTTCCTGTGGGTTGGTATTCGTGCTTTCTCATGTGAAAATACTTTATGTTCGCTTTAACAGGTAATTAATCCAAGGTAACTTTGAGTCCAAGACCCTGCAACTCATGCAAGAGGACATTGAAAGACTCCGGAATACCGGGATCTGGCATGCGGTCTCCCTTGACAATCGCTTCATAAGTCTTTGCACGTCCAATCACATCATCCGACTTGACAGTCAAGATTTCGCGAAGGATGTTTGACGCACCAAATGCTTCAAGAGCCCATACTTCCATCTCACCAAATCGCTGGCCACCAAACTGTGCTTTACCGCCAAGTGGTTGCTGTGTAATTAGTGAATATGGTCCGATGGAACGAGCGTGCATCTTGTCATCAACCATGTGACCCAATTTGAGCATGTAGATGATACCAACAGTCGCTTTTTGGTCAAATGCTTCACCTGTACCTCCATCGAAGAGTTGGATGTGGCCAAATTCTGGCAAGCCAGCTTCATTGGTGTATTCAGTGATTTGATCCAATGTTGCACCATCAAAAATCGGCGTAGAGAACTTCTTGTCCAATTTCTGACCTGCCCAACCAAGAACGGTTTCATAAATCTGACCAATGTTCATCCGTGACGGTACACCCAAGGGGTTCAGTACAATGTCAACTGGCGTGCCGTCTTCCAAGAATGGCATGTCCTCCTCGCGAACAATTTTCGCAACGATGCCCTTGTTACCGTGACGACCAGCCATCTTATCTCCCACCTTCAGCTTGCGCTTCTTAGCGATCAACACTTTAGCCATCTTCACAACACCTGCAGGCAATTCATCACCAACAGAAATGGTGAACTTCTCCCTGCGATTGATACCTGTTAAGTCACTGACTTTGATCTTGTAGTTGTGCAACAGCCTGTCAACCAAGGCATTCTTGTCCTTCATTGTTGTCCATTTACCACCAGACATGTGAGTGAAGTCTTCAATGGTATTCAACAAACGCAGGGTGTATTTGCTACCCTTAGGAATGATTTCCTCATTGAGGTCGTTGTAAACCCCCTGACATACGTTGCCTGAAATGATTTTTGCCAACTTCTCAATGAAACGTGAACGAACATCTGACAATTCAGCTTGGAACTTTGTCTCCAGAACAACCAAATCCTCTTTGTCTTGCAATCGTTGACGCTTATCCTTCACCGATCGGCTAAAGAGTTTCTTGTCAATAACTACACCACGCAATGAGGGTGAACATTTCAAGGATGCATCCTTGACGTCTCCCGCTTTATCGCCAAATATGGCGCGAAGCAATTTCTCCTCTGGCGATGGATCACTCTCACCCTTGGGTGTGATCTTTCCAATCAGAATATCACCTGCAGAAATCTCTGCTCCAATGCGAATCATGCCATTCTCATCCAAATCCTTGGTGGCCTCTTCAGAGACATTGGGGATATCTGCTGTCAATTCCTCCATGCCCAATTTGGTGTCGCGCACATCCATGCTGTACTCATCAATGTGAATGGATGTAAAGATGTCCTCTTTAACAACCTTTTCGCTGATTACGATGGCATCCTCAAAGTTGTAACCTTTCCATGGCATGAATGATACCAATAGGTTACGTCCTAAAGCAAGTTCACCATTTTCTGTAGCGTAACCCTGACAAAGCACTTGGTTCTTCTTAACGCGATCGCCCTTTCTTACAATAGGGTTCAATGTGATACTGCTGCCCTGGTTAGTCTTCAAGAACTTAGTCAATCGGTAAGAGATTGTCGATGATTCAAAGCTCACTAGATCCTCGTCTTCTGTTCGATCGTACACAATGGTGATCTTCTGTGCATCAACATAATCTACAGTACCGGCGCCTTCAGCGTTGATCAATACCCTTGAATCCTTTGCAACCTGCTGCTCAAGGCCTGTTCCGACGATGGGTGCTTGTGGGCGCATCAATGGCACGGCCTGACGCATCATGTTAGATCCCATCAATGCACGGTTGGCATCATCATGCTCCAAGAATGGAATCAATGAGGCTGAAATTGAGGCAATTTGGTTGGGTGCAACGTCCATTAAATCCACTTGCTTTGGCTCTACCACAGGGTAATCTGCCACGTCACGTGATTTAATTTTCTCATTGGTGAAGTTACCTGCATTGTCCAAAGGTGCATTAGCCTGTGCAATGATGTTCTCTTCCTCTTCCTCAGCACTCAGATAGATTGGATCACTGTTCAACTGAACAACGCCATCTTCTACCTTTCTGTAAGGGGTTTCAATGAATCCCATCGAGTTAACTTTCGCATAAACACATAGGGAAGAAATCAAACCAATGTTTGGACCCTCAGGTGTTTCAATGGGGCAAAGTCGGCCATAGTGCGTGTAGTGAACGTCACGAACCTCAAATCCTGCGCGCTCACGACTCAAACCACCAGGCCCTAGTGCAGACAGGCGACGCTTGTGCGTGACCTCTGACAAAGGGTTGGTTTGGTCCATGAACTGGCTCAATTGGTTGGTACCAAAGAACGAGTTGATGACGGAACTCAATGTCTTTGCATTGATCAAGTCAACGGGTGTGAAAACCTCATTGTCACGAACATTCATGCGCTCACGAATGGTACGCGCCATGCGAGAAAGACCCACACCAAACTGGTTAGACATTTGCTCACCAACGGTGCGAACACGGCGATTGCTCAAGTGATCGATGTCATCAATTTCTGTCTTCGCATTGATCAATTCGATCAAGTACTTGATAATGGAAATGATGTCCTGCTTGGTTAAAACCTGCTTCTCATTGTCAATTTTCAATCCCAACTTCTTGTTCAAGCGGTATCGACCTACCTCACCGAGGCTGTAACGCTGCTCTGAGAAGAACAATTTGTCAATGATACCACGAGCTGTATCAACATCTGGCGGCTCAGCATTTCGCAATTGGCGATAGATGTGCTCTACTGCTTCAACTTCTGAGTTGGTTGGATCCTTTTGCAAGGTGTTATAGATGATGGCATAATCTGCCTCATCCACATCAACTTTATGCAACAGGATGGTTGCAACACCTGCATCAGTAATCAAAGGCAAATGGTCCTTTTCAATGATGGTGTCGCGATCAAGGATGACCTCATTGCGCTCAACAGATACCACTTCACCGGTGTCCTCATCAACAAAATCCTCAACCCATGACTTCAATACCCTTGCAGCCAACTTGCGACCAACTGATCGCTTCAATGCGGCTTTAGAAATCTTCATCTCATCAGCAAGGTCAAAAATCTCTAGGATGTCCTTATCACGCTCAAATCCAATGGCGCGGAAGAGTGTGGTGACAGGTAATTTCTTTTTCCGATCGATGTAAGCATACATGACGGAGTTGATATCTGTCGCGAATTCAATCCAAGATCCTTTGAAAGGAATGACTCGTGCAGAGTAAAGCTTGGTGCCATTGGCATGGAAGCTCTGGCCAAAGAATACACCAGGTGAGCGGTGCAACTGTGAAACGATAACCCGTTCAGCGCCATTGATGATGAAGGTGCCTCTTGGTGACATGTAGGGGATGGTTCCCAAATAAACGTCTTGTACAACCGTCTCGAAATCCTCGTGCTCGGGGTCGGTACAATAGAGTTTAAGGCGTGCTTTCAAGGGCACACTGTAGGTCAATCCACGCTCAAGGCATTCTTGCTCAGAATAGCGTGCGGGATCAACAAAGTAATCGATGAATTCAAGCACAAATTGATTGCGAGAATCCGTGATAGGAAAGTTATCATTGAAGGTGTGAAAGAGTCCCTCATCTTCACGGTCTTCAGACTTGGTGTCAATTTGAAAGAAGTCTTGGAACGACTTGATTTGAATTTCCAGGAAGTCTGGAGTGTCAGCCTGCGCAAAGGTTGAGGAGAAGTTGATACGCGGTTGAGATAGTGCCATAACGAGGATCTTGAATTAGTTCAATGAGATGTTGCGAGAAACGCAAAAAAGGTCTAGGCCTGGGGACATGCCCCAGGACCTAAACCTGATAGGTAAGTAAAGCTTACTTAAGCTCAACTTCAGCACCAGCTTCTTCAAGAGATTTCTTGAGAGCTTCTGCCTCGTCTTTGGACACGCCTTCTTTGATGGCGGCTGGAGCTGCGTCAACTTTTCCTTTGGCTTCTTTGAGGCCAAGACCAGTCAGTTCCTTAACGATCTTAACGACCGCCAATTTGGAACCACCAGCAGCGGTTAGAATAACGTCAAACTCTGTCTGCTCTTCAGATGCGGCGGCGCTGTCCCCGGTGGGTCCAGCAACAGCAACAGCTGCAGCAGCAGGCTCAATGCCGTATTCATCTTTGAGGTAAGTAGCGAGTTCTTGGACTTCTTTTACGGTCATGTTGACCAAAGAATCTCCTAGGGATTTAATATCTGCCATGGTTTTGTGATTTATGATGGATTAATTAATTGAATATGCACAAGTGGAAGCTGAGTGCGTAAAAGTTAGGACTTCCTTTCTTCCAAGGTCTTCAAAAGACCAGAAAGGGTTTGACCAGATCCTGTCAGTCCAGACATGACCGACTGCAACGGGCTCTGCAAGAGCACGAGGATATCGCCGATCAGTTCTTCTTTGGACTTGAGGTTGCTCAAAGCCTCGAGTTGGTCATCTCCTACGTAGATGGCCTCCTCGACAAAGGCACCCTTAAGAATTGGCTTCTTACTTTTCTTGCGAAATGCCTTGATGAGCTTAGCGGGTGCATTACCAGCTTCAGCGATCATCAGGCTTGAGTTGCCTTTCAGGGTATCGTATAGCCCTTCAAATTCCTTTGAAGAGTTTTCCATTGCTTTGCGAAGTAGGGTGTTTTTCACAACCTGTAACTTCACCTCTGATTTGGCTGCTTGGCGACGCAAATTGCTTGTTGTGTCAGCATCCAATCCTTCGATGTCTGCAATGTAGATGGTTTTGGTGTTTTCAAGTAACTCTGTGAGTTGCTTGATCGTAACCGTTTTTTCTTGACGTGTCATGATGTCTTGCTTAAGCGTTTTTGAATTCAACGGACAAACCAGGACCCATGGTTGGACCCATGGTCAGGCTCTTGATGTAAGCACCTTTAGCTGATGTTGGCTTCAAGCGAATGATGGTATTGATCAATTCAGCAGCGTTTTCCTTGATTTGCTCTTGCGAGAAAGAAACCTTAGCTACCGATGCGTGGATAATGCCATAACGATCAACCTTGAAGTCAATCTTACCAGCCTTCACTTCACGAACAGCCTTAGCGACGTCCATGGTAACGGTTCCAGACTTGGGGTTTGGCATCAGGCCGCGAGGGCCTAAAACGCGACCCAACGGACCCAGCTTACCCATTGCGGCAGGTACTGTGATGATGACATCGATGTCAGTCCAACCACCTTTGATCTTCTCAACGTACTCGTCAAGACCAACGTAGTCAGCACCAGCCTCTTTTGCTTCAGCTTCCTTGTCAGCAGGAACCAAGGCAAGAACTTTGATGTCCTTGCCTGTGCCATGAGGAAGACTCACTGTGCCACGAACCATCTGGTTGGCTTTGCGAGGATCCACACCCAAACGGATAGCTAGATCAACTGAACCATCGAATTTACTTGTGCTGACTTCCTTCACGAGTGAAGAAGCCTCATCGAGTGAGTACACCTTACCAGGTTCAACCTTAGCGAGGGCAGCTTTTTGATTTTTTGTCATTGCCATGATGCGATATATTATACGGTTTCAGGACGTTTGCCAGAAATGGTGATGCCCATACTGCGGGCAGTACCGGCTACCATATTCATGGCTGATCCAACAGTGAAACAATTGAGGTCAATCATCTTGCCTTCAGCGATGGTCTGAACTTGCGTCCAATTCACCTTACCGACCTTTTCAATGTGCGGTATGCCTGAGCCACTCTTCAATTTTGCCGCTTCCAGCAATTGAACAGCCACAGGGGGTTGCTTGATGATGAAGTCAAATGACTTGTCAGCGTAGACAGTGATGACTACAGGGAGAAGTTTGCCCGCTTTGTCTTGCGTACGAGCATTGAATTGTTTGCAAAATTCCATGATGTTCACGCCCTTTGCACCCAAGGCAGGACCTACAGGTGGCGCAGGGTTCGCGGCTCCACCACGGACTTGCAATTTCAATAAGGCAGATATTTCTTTTGCCATGATCAGTTATTCAGTTGTTATTTAATTCAGTTAACATCAGCATGCTGGAAGCGCAGCTTTTGTTGGTTTGAGTTCGTATCAATTATCCGTCTTTCTCGACTTGCATGAAGCTGAGTTCAAGAGGTGTGCGTCGGCCAAAAATCTTCACAGTGACTTCCAGCTTACGCTTATCCTCCAGTATTTTTTCAATGTTGCCGCTGAAATCACGGAAAGGACCATCAATGACCTTGACCGTTTCTCCAACAACAAATGGGATGGCAACCTGTTCAGAGGTTTCAGCCAGTTCGTCAACCCGTCCTAACATGCGATTAACTTCAGTAAGTCGCAATGGGACAGGCACTCCGCCTTTGGTCTCACCTAAGAAACCAATGACATTGTTTACTTTTTTGATCAAGTGAAGCAATTCACCAGTCAACGTGGCTTCAACCATGATGTAGCCTGGAAAGAAGTTGCGCTCTTTAAGCACTTTCTTGCCATCACGAATCTGGTACACCTTTTCCGTTGGAATCAAAATTTGTCCCAAGAGATCATCCATGCTGAGATGTTTAACCTCAGCTTCAATGAAATTTTTGATCTTGTTCTCCTGACCGCTGATGGCGCGGAGCACATACCATTTCATACCTTCTTGACTAGCCATCTTATGCGAATAATCTATAAATGACATCAAGCACTGTTGTGATGCCCTTGTCCATGACAAAGACCAACATAGCAAAAATGATGGATCCAATGATGACCACAATGGTGCTCTTTTGTAAAGCCGGCCATGATGGCCAAGTGGTTCTTAGCACAAATTCCTCGTAAGAGGCTTTTAAATAAGATTTAATTCGTTGCATCATTGTTTTTAATTCTTAACCGTTTTTGCACGGGTGGAGAGATTCGAACTCCCATCAACGGTTTTGGAGACCGCTATTCTACCCTTGAACTACACCCGTAGACGTGAAAAGGCGTCCCGGGAAACCGGGACACCTTTCACCTTCTTCTTGTGGTAGTTAGTCAAGTACTTTGGTGATCTGACCAGCACCAACCGTACGGCCACCTTCGCGAATCGCAAAGCGTAGACCTACGTTCATTGCCACAGGGGAAATGAGCTCAACAGTGATAGTGAGGTTGTCACCAGGCATAACCATCTCAACGCCGTCTGGTAAGAAAATCTCACCTGTGACGTCTGTGGTGCGCAAATAGAACTGAGGACGGTACTTGCTATGGAAAGGTGTGTGACGACCACCCTCTTCCTTTTTCAAGATGTAAACCTCAGCAGTGAACTTGCTGTGTGGAACTTGGCTACCTGACTTGCAGATAACCATGCCGCGATGGATATCAGTCTTCTCAATGCCACGCAACAATAGACCAACATTGTCACCAGCTTCGCCAGTGTCAAGGATCTTGCGGAACATCTCTACACCAGTGATGGTAGATGTCAATTTCTCATCACCGAAACCGATGATGTCAACTGCATCGCCAGTGTTACCAACACCTGTCTCAATACGACCTGTTGCAACGGTGCCACGACCAGTGATTGTGAATACGTCCTCAATAGGCATCAAGAACGGCTTTTCGCGATCGCGAACAGGCTCCTCAATGTAGCTATCAACAGCTTCCATCAATTCGTTGATGGCACCAACCCACTTAGCATCACCGTTCAAACCACCGAGGGCAGAACCTTGAATAATTGGTGCGTTGTCACCGTCGTATTGATAGAAAGAAAGCAATTCGCGGATCTCCATCTCGACGAGCTCAAGAAGCTCCTCGTCGTCGACCAAGTCAACTTTGTTCATGAAGACAACCATGCGAGGAATGCCAACCTGGCGTCCCAACAAGATGTGCTCACGGGTTTGTGGCATAGGGCCATCAGTTGCAGCAACAACCAAGATCGCTCCGTCCATCTGTGCAGCACCCGTAACCATGTTCTTCACATAGTCAGCGTGTCCAGGACAGTCAACGTGTGCGTAGTGACGATTAGGGGTCTCATACTCAACGTGAGCAGTATTGATCGTGATGCCACGCTCCTTTTCTTCAGGTGCAGAATCGATGGACTCAAAGTCCATTGCTGTCGCAGTCCCTGAATTAGCAAGCACGAGAGTGATTGCTGCAGTGAGTGTGGTTTTACCATGGTCAACGTGACCGATGGTACCGATATTAAGGTGCGGTTTGTTCCGCACGAATGTCTCTTTTGCCATTGTAAATAAGTGTTAATAATAGAGAGAAAATTGAACCAAATAAGGTGCGTTAAATGTTGTTGTTGAGCCAATGACGGGAATTGAACCCGTGACCTCTTCCTTACCAAGGAAACGCTCTACCTCTGAGCTACATCGGCTGGTATGGAGCGGAAGACGGGATTCGAACCCGCGACCCTCAGCTTGGAAGGCTGATGCTCTACCAGCTGAGCTACTTCCGCTGAATGTTGTGGGAGTGGATGGACTCGAACCATCGATGCCCGAAGGCGACAGAGTTACAGTCTGGTGCAATAGCCACTATGCGACACTCCCGAGTGCTGCGACATTAAGTGTTTCAACGAACAACGCAGACCCGGATGACATAGAGCCAGCAGAGGGACTCGAACCCCCGACCTACTGATTACAAGTCAGTAGCTCTACCAACTGAGCTATGCTGGCTGGTTAAGCTTGTCGACGATCCGCGCAGTGCGATGAAAAGAACGTTGCTGCAAAGCAGCGATTCCCGATTTTTCAAACGGACTGCAAATGTAGATAATGTTAGGCGTTCTACAATGCCCTTCTAAACAATTTAAATTTACCCTGCTTTCTCTTTGACTTCCTCATGATGCGACGAGCGGAAGCGGTGGCCATGCGCATGGATTTTTCAAAGGAATTGGACTCTTTGACCACCATGATATCTTCACCTGGGACGTGAACCTTTAATTCAACGATTTTGTTGTTTCGACTTTTATTGTTATCCAGTCGCAAGTATACCGTACTGCTTTCAGCCTGATCACTGACTCGGCTCAGGCGGGCAATGTGTTCATTGATGTAGGTAAGTAGCTTTTCACTGGCCTTGAAATGAATGGATTGGACATTGGTCTTCATGCTGTCAGATTTAAGCATCCTTGCGGCCTCGCGGATGCGATTGTTCATAAACGCGCTTCAGCTGCTCAATAGACGCATGGGTGTATATCTGCGTGGCCGATAGATTGCTATGCCCTAAGAGCTCCCGAATCACCGACAAATCGGCACCCATGTCCAACAAATGCGTCGCGAATGTGTGACGCAGTATATGTGGACTTTGTGTCTCGATGCTGCTAGCACCTTTAAGGTAACCATTAATCAAACCATAGACAAATCGCTCGCCCATTTTTTTCCCTTGGCGGTCCGTGAACAACCAAGACTTATTTTCTGGCCATGCCGCGCAATACGCATGGTATGATGCCAGCCACACCGGAAGCAAGGGTAAGAGGCGTTCTTTGTTCCGCTTGCCAAGTATTCGAACTGTTTTTGATTCAACATCAATTGCTAAATGCCGCAAATTGATGAGTTCCATGCGCCGCAAGCCTAAGGTATACAAGGTTAGCATCATGAATCGGTCACGCAAACCAATGCGGTTATCAGCGTACTGCGAATCACCCAACAACGCATCAACCTCATCAAGGGTTAATGCTCTGACTAATCGTTGCTTTTGCTTCAAAGCCATGATGCCGTCTGACATGGGGTTACTTTTCCCTGAGACTTGCTTATAGAAACGGCCGAATGTCCTGAGAGATGATATCTTGCGATTGACACTCCTTGGATCCAAACCTTGATTTGAGAGGTAAATAACCCATCGCCTGACATGGGCCTTTTCAACCAAGGATAAGTCCAGCTCGTCACCTTGTTCGCAGGCAAGAAAATCTAACCACTGCGTCAAGTCCGCTTTGTACGCTTTCACGGTGGCGGTGGATAGTCGTCTTTCCAGGCTTAGGTAGTCAATGAAGGGTTGTAACATCGTTGCTTATAATCAAAACGCCCCGGGAAGATAATCCCCAGGGCGTCAATTTTGTGTCGAGAGACAGGATATTATTCCTGTTCAGCGCGGCGAAAACCTTCAACGTAGACTGCCTTCATGTTCTGCTTACGCTTCACAACAGACGGCTTATTGAATTGTTGACGGCCACGCAGTGCGCGCATTTTACCTGTACGGTCAAACTTGCGTTTGAATCGCTTCAACGGGCGATCAATGCCCTCTCCTTCTTTTATCTTAATAATCAACATAGCGTATATATCTTCTCTCTTTGGGACGGCAAATGTACATCAGAAAGCATCATTTGAATCTTCAGATTGATTTTTTCATTCCAAGCTGAAATAGCGAGGCCATTGCAGCTGTTGTATCGAGTCTGCCACCGCCAATGCCCAAACCTCATCCCAAGCCATCAAAGGCCTCACCCTGCTTCGGTATCGATGTATTGCTGTGGCACAATCCCAGCCAATGAGCGGATGTCTTCCCATGAACTCCTTGGTCATCTCATTGAAAGAAAAACAGGGAATGGGTTGGAACTCCCAACGAACACCTTGATCATAGCCTGGTGGCAACACTGAGGAATCCAAGCCACCCCAACGATCTTTGATCACCAATAGGCGTTCAGCCTTCCAGTCAGGCCAGCCCGCTTGATTGACCAGCCAATGAGGCTGCACACTGTCAGCCATGACATGCTTCCTTTCGAAAACCCTGCTTGCTTGACGCCGACTTTGCCATGCAGTCACAGCTGGCTTTAAGTAAGCTGGCCTTTGCTTTACAACCAAGCTGCTATCAATGGCCCAATGCTCCCATGGCTGAACCATCTCGCCTTGGCTGCTTGCATAGCGAGCAAGAAAAAGGGCGGAAAAAATTCCCGCCCAGATCCATTGAATGTATTGTCTATTCCGTCTAATCATTCCTGATCATTGTCAGAATAGGAGTCTGGTTCTTCTCGATCTGGTGCAGTGAGCACGCGGTAGAAAAAGTAAATAGTCACTACAGTTACAGTGGCTTGGGTGATTAACATCATCCAAAATGCAGAATTTGTCATGATTTATTGGGGTTTCTAAGGATGGTGGCATAGTAAACCATGCCCATGATAAAGATAAAGAGACCTAGCAGTAGCAGTCGGGATAAATGCTTGTAGAATATAGGGTTCACAAAAGATCCATTCGCAATGTCATCTCCAGCCTTCACAACTTGGCCATTGCCAACAATAACCTCATCTCCACGTTCAAAATCGTAACTGGCTAAAGCATTCTCTGCTCCCTCGCCATGAATCAAGACCTTGGTGAGGCTCTCCATTTCAATGATTTCAACCACACCAGAGACTTCAGCCTCAAAGTGGTCAGCAATAGCTGTGCGATTGTGCACTACATCAACATTCATCATCTTGCCAATGATGCTGCCACTATCGAATTCCCAACCATTGTTCCAAGCACCTTGCCAATCATTGTTCACGGGCTTGATAAGGCTCATGACGAAAACGACCAATAAAATGGTTGGGGTGACGTACTTCAATATAGGCTTGTAGATCCTGGGCAAAGCCAGATCTGAACCTTTTTTGATTTCAGCCCAACCTTTATCAATGCCAAAGACCCAACCAAACAATATGGCCTCCGCTAGGCCAAAGACCACCAAACTGACAGTGCCCGCCCAATAATCGTATTCATCAAAGACCCCCTCTTGGAAGAAGATCACCGTTGGCAAACCCATCACCAAGGTCACAAGACCAAAGGTCAAGGCTGATTTTTTAACGCTGTAACCAAACTCATCTTGCATGAAGCCCATCCAGGGGGTGCCCATGGCTAACGAACTGGTAATGCCAGCAAAGAACAGTAGACCAAACCACATCATTCCAGAGATGGAGCCCAGCAAGGTTCCCCACTTATTGAAGAGGTATGGCATGGTTTCAAAGGCCATGGAGAATCCTGCATTTTCGCGAACCCAATCCAAGCCAAGGTAGCCAACTGCAATAGGAATAACCACTGATGCGCCAAGCACAATTTCCACAAATCCATTCATCCAACCGGCTGTCATGGCATTCAATGCAATGTCATCCTTTGGCTTCACGTAGGAAGCGTAGCAATGAATTGTCCCCATGCCTACGGATAGGGTGAAGAAAATTTGACCAGCAGCTGCCAACCAAACATCTGGATTCCATAGGGTGTCAAATTGTGGTTGCCACAAGAAATTCAACCCCAAAAAGGAATCGCAATCCGTGCAACCAGCAACCGCCCCTGAATCGCCTAACGTGATACCACGTATAGCCAACAAGACCCCAAATAAGATCAACAATGGCATGCCAACCTTGGCAACCTTTTCAACACCACCCTTCAGCCCTTTGGACAGAATGTATGTGTTCAATGCCAAGCAAATCACATAAAAGAAAACCGTCTCAAAAGGAATACCTAAGGTGCTTTCCGTGAGGCTCACATAGGTTGCAAAAAAGTCCACAACCTCTGATTGATTCATGCCAATGAACGTTCCCTTCAATGAATGAAACACATATGACAGTGTCCAAGACTCAATGTAGCAGTAGTATGCTGCAACACCAATGTTGGTGAATATCCCAAAGACCCCTATGTATTTCCAAAAGCGGCTCTTGCCCATTTTGTCCACAATAAATGGTGTACTATGGTTGCCAAACATGCCGCCAAATCGTCCAGTTGCCCACTCCATCCATAGCAGGGGAATGCCCATGAGTAGAAAACAAATCAGGTAAGGAATGATGAATGTGCCACCGCCATTTTCTACGGCTTGCACGGGGAATCTTAGGAAATTACCCAGGCCCACGGCGTTGCCGGCCATAGCCAAAATGAGTCCGACGCGGGTACCCCACGTTTGCGTTTGTGTTGACATAAAATGTATTGAGCGATTAGGTGATGCTCAAATATAGGGAATCGCATCCAAGACTTCAGCAAAACTGTGAGGAGAAAAGGAAAAATCCTTCTTCGCTTTGTCAATATTAAACCCTGTCACTGGCGGACGTGCGGCCACTTGACTCAACGTCTGACTACTCACCTCATCGATCAAGCCTGCATCAAGTCCTGCATGGCGAGCCACCCGATGCACCAAATCCAAAATACTCATGGACTCTGGACCGCTGATGTGGTAGGTCCCAAGTGAATGGCTATCAATGATCTGAAGACAGGCTTCTGCCAGGTCCATGCTCCATGTCGGTGACCGGTATTGGTCATTGACAACCTGGATTCTTTGTCCTTTTGCCAAGGCTTCTCGTGCCCACAGAATGATGTTGCTTCGAGACAGCGTTGGCACATAACCAATCACTAAAATTGTTCGCGCAATGGTCCAAGCACAGGCTGATGCCTTGACCAAGGTCTCTGCATCCAGCTTTGATTGGCCATAAACACTCAATGGGTTTGCCTCTGCATCCTCTGCATAAGGCCCATCCTTTCCATCAAAAATGAAATCCGTACTCAACAACAGCAAATGGGCATCATGCGACTCACAGGCAGCAATGACATTTGCCGTTGCTTCAACATTGAGTGCTTGACATTGATTGGGGTTACGTTCACAATCATCAACTTGTGTCATAGCCGCTGCGTGTATGACCGCATCAGGACGAAAATCCTCCATGGCCCGCTGCAAGTCTCCATCAACCATCAAATCTACCGTGGCATACGTTGCGCCGAAGCAATCACCTCGCTGGGGTCCCCTGCCAGTTGCTAGCAAGGTGTGCCTACCCTTTCCCGCGTGCAACAAGGATTTACCAAGCAAGCCATTGGCGCCCGTGATTAAAATCCGTTTCTCAGAAGATGCCATGTTAAGCCGGCCAGTATTGTCGCATGCTCGCATGCAATGAGGATGCCTCTTTTGCTGCAGCTGCAGCAAAATCCAAGCCTGATGAGGCATAAAGGATAGAACGCGATGCATTGATCAATAAACCAACCCCTCGTTGATCCTTGAAGGCACCAGCGCTCATGACATCTTGGACGGTGCCACCTTGCGCGCCTACGCCGGGTACCAGGAAAATATGTTCAGGCAGCCTTGCCCTGACTTTTGCTAAGGCCTCGGTCCGGGTTGCACCCACGACCACCATGAGTTGATTTGGACTTCCCCATTCATCATACTTATCCAACACCAACTCATGCAAGCGCCGGCCATCTGCCATGGTTTGCATTTGGAAGTCCTCTGCGCCAGCATTGCTTGTCAGCCCCAAGCCAATGGCCCATTTACCTTCCATGAAAAATGGTGTCACACTGTCCTTGCCCATGTAGGGCGCAACGGTGATGGCATCAAAACCCATTTCGCCTAAAATACCTTGAGCATATTGACTTGCGGTGTTGCCGATGTCACCTCGCTTGGCATCTGCAATGGTGAAAACATCCATGGATGACAGATGCTTTGCCACCTCATCCAGTGCCTGCCAACCATGACGACCCAGGGCCTCAAAGAAGGCAAAATTTGGCTTGTATGCGACGGCATGATCTGCTGTGGCATCAATGATGAGCTTGCAAAAAGTTGCCACACCCTCAGCATCCCCTTTGAGACCCTGAGGCATCCGCTTCAAGTCAGGGTCAAGCCCTACGCAAAGCAAAGATTGCTTTGCTTCAATGTTGGCTAAGAGTTGATTGCGTGTCATTCGCTTCCTTCCTTCAATCGTTCTGCGTTTTCTGCGAGCTGCAAGGCATCAATCAACGGGGCAATGGCACCATTGATAATCTCTGGCAAGTTGTATAAAGTTAAGCCGATTCGGTGATCTGTCACACGGCTTTGCGGGTAGTTGTAGGTGCGGATTTTTGCACTGCGATCGCCGGTGCTTACGAGGGATTTCCGCTTGGCAGCGATGACTTCATTCCGCTCAGCTCGTGCCTTGTCCCAAATCCTTGCCCTCAAGACTGTCAAGGCCTGAGCGTAATTTTTATGCTGTGACCGGCCATCCTGACACTCAACGACAATGCCGGTTGGTGCATGGGTTAATCGCACACCCGATTCAGTCTTGTTGACGTGCTGACCCCCTGCCCCACTGGAGCGGAAAGTGTCCTTTCGGATATCCTTGTTGTCAATCACAACATCCAATTCATCGGCTTCTGGCATGACTGCCACTGTCACAGCTGAGGTGTGCACACGGCCTTGTGACTCCGTCGACGGGACACGCTGCACACGGTGAACACCCGACTCATATTTCATGATGCCATACACACCTTCTCCTCGCAATTGAATGGTAGCCTCTTTGTAGCCACCATGGGTAGCATCCGTGGAAGAAATCCATTCAGCCTTCCAGCCCTTGTCTTCAATGAAACGCAAATACATGCGGACAATCTCGCCAGAAAAAATACCAGCTTCATCACCGCCAATGCCAGCGCGAACCTCTAAAACCGCATCTTTCTCATCCTCAGGGTCCTTGGGTATCAGCATGATACGAATGGATTCTTCAAGTTCTTGAATGGCTGGGGTCAGCTCATCATATTCCTCCTGCGCCATGGCTTTCATGTCCGGATCTTTTTCCGTCTTCAACATGCCTTTTGCCTCTCCATAACGGGCAAGTTTATCCAAGTAATTCTTGCGCACCTGCATGATGTCGTTGAGGGACTTGAATTCACGGTTCAAGAGAATAAATCGCGCTGAATCAGAGGCAATTTCCGGTTGCATCAGGAGATCATTCACCTCGTTGAAGCGAAGCCAGATGGCATGCAGCTTGTCGGTCAAATGATTCATCAGACTTGGTAGATTTCAATGCCTTCAACGGTGTGAATATGCACTTCAGCTACATCACTTGCTTCAACATGGCCAATAACCTTCGCCTCCACCTGGAATGATGCAGCCACATCAATGATGGCTTGTGCATGCTCAGGGTCAACATAAATCTCCATGCGATGTCCCATGTTAAACACCCGGTACATTTCACGCCAAGGTGTGCCTGACTCTGATTGGATTAAAGCAAACAATGGCGGCACATCAAAGAGCTTATCCTTGATGATTTTGCCAGATTTCACAAAGTGAAGAACCTTGGTTTGTGCACCACCACTGCAATGCACCATGCCTTTGATATGAGGGCGAAGGCTTTTCAATAATTCAATGATGATTGGTGCATAGGTCCTTGTTGGAGACAGCACCAATTGGCCTGCAGGCAATGGACTCCCTTCAATGGGGTCTGTCAATTGCTTGCTGCCTGAATAGATGAAAGATTTATCTGTTTCTGGTGAAAAAGATTCCGGGTATTCAGTCATCAAGTACTTAGCAAATACATCGTGGCGTGCAGACGTCAAGCCATTGGATCCCATGCCGCCATTGTACTCGCTTTCATAGCTTGCCTGTCCACTTGAAGACAAGCCAACAATGACCTGACCCGCAGCAATGTTTGCATTGTCAATGACATCCTTGCGGGCCATTCTTGCCATGACTGTTGAATCGACAATCACGGTGCGAACCAAATCACCAACATCAGCTGTTTCGCCCCCCGTGGATTGGATGTCCATGCCTGCCTTCCGCAGGTCTGCCAGCACAGATTCAGTTCCATCAATCAGAGCGCCAATCACCTCACCTGGAATCAAATGCTTGTTTCTTCCAATGGTGCTTGAGAGCAGAATGGGACCCGTGGCGCCAACACAGAGTAAGTCATCCACATTCATGATAACGGCATCTTGCGCGATGCCGCGCCATACAGATAGGTCTCCTGTTTCCTTCCAAAGCATGTAGGCCAAGGAGCTTTTTGTGCCTGCGCCATCCGCATGCATCACTAAGCAGTGATCAGCTGATCCACTGAGTGTGTCAGGTACAATTTTACAAAATGCCAATGGGAATAATCCCTTGTCGATGTTAGCAATGGCTTTGTGGACCTCTTCCTTACCAGAAGAAACCCCGCGACTTGCATACCGTGCACTTGGATCCATCTGGCAAAGGTAATGCCGAGGCCTCAGCTTATTGCACCAACAAGTAACCTCCAGCAGACAATTCTTTGCCGTATTCTGGGTTGAGTGCCTTCAAGGCTTTCAACTTCATTCCCAATTCCTTGGCGATGGTCTTCCAGGTTTCATTGCGCTGGATCTGGCGATGGTCTTTATCAAACCATGCATAATCACCACCGTCAGTCACCTTCATCTGCATGCCCGGGAATGGGCGAACGCCTCGAAGGCCACCATTGAGCTTCTTCAGCGAGGCCAATGTGATGTTGTTAGATTTACATATCACTGAATAGGATTCGCGATCACCGACGACATAAATGACGCCACGCACTGCGACTTCATCACCCTTGGTTTGACCTGCTTCATCAGTATTAGCCAATGCTGCCTCATCAACGGGTGGCACATAATCATCACGAAGCACACGGAAATCTGTGCGTCGATTGATTTGGTGTGCAATCTCTTGATTGGCCTTGTTCATCTTGCGAATCAAGGCCTCAGTTAATTCTGTGCCTTCCTTGAAAGCACCCTTACCAAAACCTTCGTAATTGCCAGCAATCACAAATGGTGTGCCCTCACCCATACCTACAGCCTCCAGTCGGTCAGCTCTGACGCCTTTAGATATCAGGTATTTCACACAGGTGTCTGCGCGCTTTTGTGACAGAATAACGTTTTTATCATCCGCGTCACGGTAGTCGGTGTGAGAGCGCAACTGAATAACAATATTAGGGTTTCGGACCATGGTGCGAGCCACCGTGTCAAGTGCAACCTGAGCCGTTGGCCTCAAATCCCATTTGGCTAGGTCAAAATTAACCTCTGGCAGCACAATCGGGATCTCGATGGGGTCCATAGATCCTGCCACAGACATGGTATGCATGTATACATTGCTAGCCTCTTGGAAGCTGTAATTTTCAAGCGTTAGACCCATGGTGTTACCCGCCGTGCCATTCCGCAAAAACTTCTTGCGCTCAAAGGCGAAGCTGTATGTTTCATCGGCTTGAAGGTCATCTGAATCCACGGTGAAATTGCCATACCCATCGGTCTGAACAATCTGTGAAAACCCATTCTTTCCTCGAACCTTCACTGTGACACCAGCAATGGGACTCTGGTCCTTTGAGCTGAGTACATTGCCACTGATTTGGTGCTTCTTAGGCACTTGGTACAAGGACCAAATGTCATTGCTCCCTTTGCCGTCTGAGCGGTTGCTCACAAAGTAACCATCCATGATATCCCCAGGTCGAAGAATCAAGTTGAAGTCGTCTGCTGGACTGTTGATGGGTGCCTGCAAATTCATGACAGACCCCTTTGGTAGGTTATCTTTATCTAATGCAATACGGAAAAGGTCGTAGCCACCCATCCCTGGATGACCCGTTGAGGCAAAGTACAAATAGCCATCATGGACATAAGGGAAGAGTTCATCGCCAGTGGTGTTGACCAATGGGCCCATGTTCACGGGCATGCCCCACCCACGTTTTTTCTTATCAAAGGTGGTGATCCATAGGTCCTTGCCGCCTCGACCATCTGTCATGTCTCCAGCAAATACCATGACCTTGTCATCAATCAAATGAGGGTGACCCACAGACTCAGAGGAATCAGTCGTCAAAACAACAGGACTAGGGTCCTGCCAATTGATGCCGGCTTTGCGGGTTTGGTAAATACCACAACCCAATTGAGCTTGCTTGACATCCATGCATCGCGTAAAATAAAAGGTGCGTCGCCTGGCGTCAAACACCCCTGAACCTTCATGATCCTCTGTGTTGATGATCTCCGTCAACATGACTGGATCAGAAAAATTCTGCAATCGAGCCGTATTGGCTTTGGGTACCTTTCTAGACTTGCGAGATTTTTTAGCTGACTTTGGTTGACCATCATCGCCCAATCGCTCAGCAGAGTAGATGTCAGAAAACTTCTCCCCTGTCCATCCATCTTCCTTTTTTGTCATACCGCCTGAACGCATGGAAGAGAAGAATAGCTCGTCAAAGGAGCCTACCCTGCCTGCAAAGGTCAGACTGAAGTCGTTGGCTTCTGAATTCAGTGACGTCACGTTACCCACTTGGTACAAGGTCATGGCCATCATCCATTCAATGGCATCCTTGCTTGATGCTATACCAATGGCCGCACGAGCATCTTTTGGAAAGGCTTTAGCGAATTCCTCGTAGGCCTCGATTGCATCAGCGTATTCACCTTGAGCCTTCAACATGTCCGCATGGCCTAAGTAGGCCTCCTCACGGTTAATTTTCAACTTGACTGCACGTTTGTACTGACTGGCTGCATTGCGGTAATCGTAAGTGTGCCGGTAACAATCAGCCAGCTTCAATGCAATTTCTGCTTTTTCTGTGCGCACTTTTGACTTGCCATAGGCCTTTTTGTAACGTCGAATAGCCTCTGAATACTCCTTTGCCACAAAGAACTCATCGGCTTGCTTAGACACACGTGACTGCTTCTCCACCTCGTCTGATTCAGCACCAGTGACTTGAGCAAAAGCCGGAGCCATGCATAGAAAACTCAAGGAAAAAAGCAGAATAAATTTGCGCAAAATAGGGATCATAGGGTGTGTCGTAGAGAGTTCAGGTCAAGGCGAAACGGTCAGATTTTGTCAAGACCCCAAGGTAAGGTATATCCACAAAAAAGCCCCGCTTATTTCAACGGGGCTTTTTGGGTCAGCAAAGAAGCTTAACTCATTTCACATAAAGCATCTCTCGATACTTTGGCAATGGCCACAATTCATTATCTACAGTGAGTTCTAGCTTATCTACATCATAGCGGATGGCATCAAAATAAGGAAGGACATTATCACAATAGGCCAGGGCCTTCTCTCGCGCGTCATCGATTAAATTGGCCTGCTTTCTGGCCTCTGTCATGTCCATTACAGCCCTTAAGATGCGGCTGATACGACCTGATATTTCACGAATAGTTTCCAATTGCTCCTTTGCATGCAAAGCATAGTCCTTACCAAGTAACTCCTTCAATCGCAAAACGTTTTCACTCAAGGTTGATTGGTACCTGATGGCTATTGGAACAATGTGATTGCTCACCATATCGCCCAAAGTGCGAGATTCTATTTGAATGCGCATAAAGTACTCCTCTTGAAGAATTTCATAACGAGCATGTAGCTCGACCTTGTTCAATACACCATTGCGGGCAAACAGAGCTTCAGCTTCCGGGGTGATGTAAAAATCGAAAGCACGTGGTGAATCAGGGGTGTTATTCAAGCCGCGTTGCTTGGCCAACTCCTTCCACTTATCGGAATAGCCATCACCTTCAAATCTTACAACCTTGGAAGCTATAATGCAACCCTTCAACGCATTGAATAGGGCATCATCCTTCTTCATTCCTTCAGCAATCAACACATCTACATCAGCCTTGAAAACCGTGAGCTGATCAGCCACAATCAAATTCAAGATGGTCATGGCATGTGCGCAGGTAGCAGAAGAACCAACCGCTCGAAACTCAAATTTATTGCCCGTGAACGCAAAGGGGGAAGTCCGGTTCCTGTCCGTGTTATCCAGCAGGATTTCAGGGATTTTACCCACCACATTGAGCTTGAGTTCCGTTTTCTTCTCAGGGGACATCTTGCCACCTTCCAGCTTCTCAAGCTCATCCAACACAGAGGTCAGCTGACTACCTATGAAGGCGGAAATGATTGCTGGCGGCGCTTCATTGGCACCTAAACGATGATCATTGCCCGCGGAGGCAATCGCTGCACGCAGCAAGTCGGAATGATCATGGACGGCCTTGATGGTGTTGATGAAGAAAGTGAGAAACTGCAAGTTCTTTTTAGGCGTCGAGCCGGGGGAAAGCAAGTTGACACCCGTGTTGGTGCTCAGTGACCAGTTGTTGTGCTTGCCTGATCCGTTGATTCCTGCAAAAGGCTTCTCATGCAATAGCACGCGGAAATCGTGGCGACGTGCCACCTTATCCATGATATCCATGAACAAAGAATTTTGATCCACTGAGATGTTAGCCTCACCATAGACAGGGGCAAATTCATACTGGCCTGGCGCAACCTCATTGTGGCGTGTTTTCACAGGAATGCCAAGCTTGTGACTCTCGTACTCAATTTCACGCATGCATGCCAACACCCTTTCTGGAATGCTGCCAAAGTAATGATCATCCATCTGCTGGCCCTTTGCTGGAGAATGGCCCAACAGGGTTCTACCCGTCATCACCAAATCGGGTCTAGCGTCATGCAAGGCTGCATCCACCAAGAAATACTCTTGCTCCCATCCCAATGAAGCGTTGACTTTGGTGACCTGTCGATCAAAGTACTGGCAAACATCAGTGGCTGCATGATCCACAACCTGAAGAGCCCTAAGCAGGGGTGTTTTGTTGTCAAGGGCCTCGCCTGTGTAAGCAACAAAAACCGTTGGGATGCACAAGGTACCATCCAGGATAAAGGCATGAGATGTTGGATCCCAGGCCGTGTAACCCCTAGCCTCAAACGTGTTTCGTATGCCACCATTAGGGAACGAAGACGCATCTGGCTCCGCTTGAATCAACATGTCCCCATTGAATTTCTCAATGGCAAAACCATCAGAGGTTGGCTCAAAAAATCCATCATGCTTTTCAGCCGTAGAACCGGTCAAGGGCTGAAACCAGTGGGTGTAATGGGTCGCCTCATTGGCGATGGCCCATGCCTTCATGGCAGTCGCCACCTGATCTGAAATGTTGCGGTTGATCTTGCTGCCATGCTCAATGGCGTCATTGATGCTGACATAAGCCTCCTTGGACATGAACTCATGCATGGCCTTCTTGTTGAAGACATTGCAACCAAAATATTCGGATGACCGCTTGCTATGCTGAGTGAAGGAGACTGGTTTGCGTCCACCTGCAAGTTGGAGGGCGTGAAATCGTGACTGTGCCATAGTAAATGTATTTACTGGCAAATGTACCCCTTATTTTTTACGATACATGTCCCAATAGTTGACTTTTTCAGGGGACACCCCCCCTATTTTTTCAACAATTCAGGATAAAAGTTGTTTATAACCGCTACAAGCCGCGCTTGATGGAGTTTTCAACTTCCTTGGTGATTTTCTTGATGGCCTTGCTGGGGTCCACATCCTCAGGGGTTGCATTAGCAATCTCTGACTTGATGTCATTGGCTGCGTTTTTAACTGAGCGGATGGCCTTGCCCGCTGTGCGTGCAAATTCAGGCAATCGATCAACACCAAAAAGCATCAGCACCGCGAAAAGCAGAAAGACGATTTCTCCGGTGCTGATGAATAATACCATGTGGCTAACCCTTAGCTTTTTGCTTGGCTTTCTTTCCTTTCAAGCTATCGTACATCACTGGTGAGGCAATGAACAAGGATGAGTAGGTTCCAACCACCACACCTAACAAGATGGCAAAGATGAATCCGCGAAGGATCTCTCCACCAAAGACAAAGATGATCAACAACACAATGATTGTTGTCATGGATGTGTTGAAGGTCCTGCTCAAGGTGCCGTTCAGGGCGCGGTTGAGTGTCTCCTTGTCAAGGGTTGATTTGCGCTTGCCCGAAAAGTATTCGCGGATTCGGTCAAAGACCACCACCGTGTCATTCAAGGAATAACCAATCACTGTCAAAATAGCCGCAACAAAGGCTTGGTCAGCTTCCATTGCGAAAGGCAGTATGCCATCAAGCATTGAAAAGACACCCAGCACAATGATTGTGTCATGCACTGTTGCCGTTACAGCTCCCAATGAGTACTGCCACTTGTTGAATCGAGACAAGAGGTACAAGAAGATAGCTAGCAAAGAGAATATGATTGCATAAACCGCTGTATTCTTGATGTCATCAGCAACTGTTGGACCCACCTGGCGCGAAGCAACCAAGCCTGTGGCATCATCAGCTGTTGGATTCAAAAAGACTTTCATTTCCATTGGCTGAGAATAAAACCTGGACAAGGACTGATAAACCTGAAGTTTCAAGGCTTCTTCAACATCGGGGCCATTTTCATCAATGCGGAAGTTGGTGGTGATGACTACCTGATTCGGGGAGCCCAAGGTTTTAACTGTTGGCGTGAACACACGGCCCTCTTCATTGACAAACTCAAGAGCTAAGGCACTGGAAATATCTGCTACGTCGACATTCTGGTCAAAGCGGACCTGGTATGAACGGCCACCTTCAAAATCTACACCCAAGCTTAAACCCTTGGTTGACAAGGAAACCAATGACACAACAATCATCAGACCTGAGAAGATGTAAGCCATCTTACGCTTGGACATGAAATTGAATGAGGTGCCAACAAATAGCTTTTCAGTCAACTTGGTTGAAAAGGACAATTTTGCCTTCTTGGTTAGGCGCCATTCGAAGAACAGTCGCGTGATAAAAATGGACGTGAACAAAGAACTGATGATACCGATGATCAATGTTGAAGCAAAGCCACGAATAGGACCTGTTCCCACAGAGAACAAGATGATGGCCGTCAACAAGGTTGTGATGTTGGCATCCAAAATCGCACTCAATGAAAACTTGTAACCATCCTTAATAGCCTCTTTTATCACTTTACCCGCACGCAGCTCCTCTCGGATGCGATCATAAATCAACACGTTTGCATCGACTGCCATACCAATGGTCAAGACGATACCCGCCATGCCAGGCAAGGTTAGCACTGCATTGAGAGCGTCCAATACACCAAAGATGAAGAACATGTTGAGCAACAATGCCAAGCTGGCACCAATGCCAGCATTGCTATAGTAGAAAATCATGTATAACAAGACAATAAGCAAAGCAAAAAGGAAGGAGTTCATGCTAGCTGCAATCGCCTCCTTACCAAGGCTTGGTCCAACGATGTCTGATTGAATGACATGTGCTGGAACTGGAAGCTTACCTGCCTTCAATACATTGGCCAAGTCAGTGGCCTCATCCAAAGCAAAACCGCCTTCGATTTGTGTGCGTCCACCTGAAATCTCAGATCGCACAACGGGGAAGCTGTACACCAAGTTATCAAGCACCACTGCAACATGGCCCTGGGGAGTTTGAGCTGAAGCTACCGCAGTCAAACGCTGCCATGCCTGTGCGCCTTGACCATTCATGGCCATAGTTACAACGGGATTGTTGCCTTGGTCAAATTCCTGACGGGCATCCACAACCACTGAACCATCCAGTTCAGGTTCATTGTTGCGGTTTCCACGCAGGGCAAGCAAGAAACAATTGTTGGATCCCGCCTCTGGACGACTCCAAGCAAATTTCACATAACGGCGATCGCCGGGAATCAATTTACGCACCACATCGCGGGATAGGTAATCGTTGACCTTCGCCGTGTCACGAGACTGCGCAACGCCAATGATGGCGCCAGGCAGTGGGGAGAATGTCTGCTGATCAATGTACAGAGCAAAGATGTCTAGCAAAGGATTGAAGGTTGAAACCGTTGAATCCTGTGAAGCAACATCTTCGGAAGCTGCTTCATCAGAACTTGCATCATTGCTATCTTCCAATTGGAAAATTGGCTCATCATCTGTGGCAACATCACCGTCAGTTGATGCAGTGGCTGAACGAGGTGCTTCAATGACAGAACGCAGTCGAACATTGGCATCCACGATGAATTGCATCCACTCAGAACCTTGATCTACACGCCAGAACTCCAAACGAGCCGTTGACTGCAGCAATCGCTGCATTCGCGCAGGGTCTTTCACACCAGGCAATTCGACCAAGATTCGGCCTGTGCCGTCAAGTCGTTGAATGTTAGGCTGAACAACACCAAATTGGTCAATTCGAGCTTTCAATACCGTATACACATTGGTGATGGCTGCTTCTACATCACCTGCTAGGGCAGTTTTGATCACTTCATCGGTTGCATTGAACCCAATACCGTCTCTATCGGTCATGTCCTTTGTACCATACAAAGCAGGATCATTCAACTTGCGATCACCTCGAATGGCATCCATTGAGGTGAAGAACAATGTCAAGTAAGCATCTTGACTATTGGTCTGAGCAGCATCAGCTTCTTCAATGGCTTGACGCAATTGCGCATCATCTGCATCTCCTGCAAGACCTAGTAGCACGTCGCGAACGCTCACTTCCAAGATGACATTCATGCCACCCCTTAAGTCAAGACCAAGATTCATCTCCTTGGACTTCAATTCTTTGTAGGTAAACGAAGCTACTCCTATGTCATAAACCGTTTGGTCTGACAAGGAATCCAAGGCGTAATTGAGTCGCTCTGGATCGTGATTAACTTGTTCTGCAATTTGACTCTCTACGCGTTGTGACATCCAAGTGAATGACAATTCATAAAGAGATGCCAAGGCAAAGGCGATGGCAAAGAGGCGAATGATAACTTTGTTCTGCATGTAAATATTCCCTGAAAAATGAGGCCGCAAATATAAGTGTTCTTACCTTAGCATCCTTATGATTTACCGCATTGCTCTCCTCTTGTTTTCCCTTGGACTGACCGGTTTCAACAGCTTGAAGGCGCAACCGACCTATGCCTTTCAGGCTTCAAGCCAAGCAAGCCTCATCAATGCCCTGTCTGATTCTCTTTTAAACCCCTTTGCTGGCGGGCTGAATAACCCTCAGCTGCACACAATGGACGTCAATGGCGACGGACAGCAAGACATGGTCGTCTTTGATAGGGAAGGTTATCGCTGGCTGGTTTTTGATTGGCAAAATGGCCAATGGGTTTTTCAAGCCCAATGGGCATCCTGCTTCCCAGCAGTAACAGACTGGGTGGAACTCATTGACTACAACTGTGATGGCATTGAAGATTTGTTTTGCGCAGCCATTGGTGGCGTAGGACTCTACGATGGAAGTCGGGTCAATGGCCAACTAACATACACCTGGTCATTGACGGGCAACTACATCACAACCAACTACAACACAGGCGGCAACCCCGTCAACCTCTATGTCGCATCCAATGATCGACCTGTCATCAAGGACATGGATGGCGATGGCGACGTCGACGTGCTCACTTTTGGACTCAACGGCACATCCATTGAATTTCACCGCAACCTATCTGCCTGTGGCATCAACTTTGAAGTGGCAGATTTATGCTGGGGAGATTTCACGGAATCAGGTGTCACCAACGGCTTGATCATTGATGCATGCACCGGCAGCGAGATTCCCATAGACCCTTTCCAACTACCAGAAGGCAGTCAGCATGCCGGTTCAGCCATGCTGTCAGTTGACCTGGATGGCAATGGGCTCTTGGACATTCTCTTGGGCGATATCAGCTTCCCTCAAGCTGTTGCCGGCTTCAATGTTGGCACTGCTAGCCTTGCGAACATTGAGTCACAAGACTCATCCTGGCCTAGCAATGACATCCCTTTGCACCTGCCTGTTTTTCCAGGTTTTTCTGACATCGATGCAGACAGAGATGGGCTGATAGACATTGTCGCAGCCCCCAACATGCCAACAGGAATCAGCGACACCAGTGTCTGGCTCTACCGCAATGCAGGTAGCTTGAGCAGCCCCGACTGGACACTCATAGATTCCAACTTCTTGCAGCAGACCATGTTAGACCTTGGTCGCTATGCAGTGCCATTGCTGGTCGATCTCAACACCGATGGTTTGATGGATCTACTGGTTGGAAGCGCCCGGGGATTGCTCTATTATGTCAACACAGGCACAGCCGCGGCCCCAAAGTGGGTACAAAGTCCCTTGATTGGAGGCAATCATGGCCTCTTGGATGCCGATTGGACTTCACCCACCCTGGCCGACTGGAATGGTGATGGGCTCAAGGATGTATTGGTGGGGCGAAGTGACGGCACATTGGCTCTGCTGATCAACAATGGCAATTTTTTCTTACCGGCATTCAACGGGGTATCCACCAATCAATTTGCCGGCATCGATGTGGGCCAAATGGCAAGCCCTGAATGGCATGATTCGGATGGCGACGGGGACCTGGATCTCTTTGTTGGCAACCAACAAGGCCATGTGGCACATTACATCAACAATGGCGGCACTTACAGCTTATCCAATGCCAACTTTGGCGGCATCGAAGCAGATATTAATGGCTTGTATTCAGGCAGAGCCATTCCTCGCATTGTAGATTTTGGCGATGGACCTATCATGTTTTTAGGGAGTGCAGAAGGTGGCATCATGCAACTTGATAGTTTAAATTTCACCCTCAATGCACCTGCAGTGGTCAATCACAGCATTGGCAACGCCAGCACGTCGACAAGCAGCCTCTTGGAAACCCCTTTTGGCTCCAGTAAGCGAACCGGTCGACACCAATACCTTTACAAAGCATCAGAGCTCAACGCATCAGGCATCAGCGCAGCAAGCATTACCCACATCGGCTTCAATGTGATCACAAACAGTGCCCCCTACCTTAGTCAGGGCTTCACTATCACGTTAAAGCATGTCAACGAAGACAGCTTGGTCAATTTCAGTCCTGGCGGGCAAACCGTGTTCAACTACATTCAAGTGCCAAGCCTTGGTTGGATGACTGTCCCTTTACAACAGGTCTTCAATTATGACGGATCATCTGACCTGATGGTTCAAGTTTGCTTCAGCAAAAATCTACCAAGCACCGACGTGCATTTAAGCGCCCACACCACAGCCAACCCATCCCATGTCTATGGAGATGTGTTCAACAACAACTCCATGATTTCCGATGGCTGCGTCATGCCTACATTGGGTCATGACAGCTTGCGAATTGATATGGCATTCACCATGGTCCCCAACATGCCAATCAGGCACATCGCTGCAAAGGATGGCCGCATCAATGCGCCAACATTCGCTGACATGGATGGTGATGGTCATCCTGAAATGGTTTTTGGCTTATCCACTGGTGGCTTGCGATTCATGCGTGGAGACAGTGCCAGCATCTCTTTGGTTGAACTGACAGGCCCCAATCAAGGCATGGCCGTCTGGCCAAACCCCGGTCAATCTTCCTTCAGCTTGATTGGCAATGGCAATCCTGTCAATGTGCATCACATCAATGGGCAAACCATGTTGACGCAAGCTACCGTTGCTCATAAAACCCTGACCATCGACTGCCGGCAATGGCCAGCAGGCTTGTATGTCATTCGCATGGGTGCCTATGCAAGCAAATGGGTAAAGCCATAAAAAAAAGCCCGATGAGATCACCGGGCTTTTCTTTGCTTTTTCTGTCCGATCAAAAATCAGCCAATACTGCATTCATGGCGCGAACCTTGTCTGCACTTGCATTGAATGCTGCTTGCTCCTGGTCGTCCAACTGGTAGTCAACGATGTGTTCCCATCCATTGGCACCAATAACCACGGGCACACCCAAGCAAATATCCTTCTGACCGTATTCACCATCAAGGTATACACAACAAGGGAATATTTTCTTTTGATCCCTGACAATGCTTGCAGTTAAGGCCGCACCAGCTGCGCCAGGCGCATACCAGGCAGAGGTTCCTATCAAGCCAGTCAACGTAGCTCCACCAACCATGGTTGAAGCCTTCACAGCTTCCAAATCAGAGGCACTCATGTGCTCCGAAACTGGACTGGACTGGTAACTTGCAAGGCGTGTCAATGGAATCATGGTTGTATCTCCATGACCACCAATCACTACAGCTTGCAGGTCACTGGGCGGGCATGACATGGCTTGACTCAAATAGTACTTGAATCGGCTGCTGTCCAGAATACCTCCCATGCCAATGATGCGATTCACTGGCAAACCAGACTCCTTTGCTGCCAAGTAGGTCATGGTGTCCATAGGGTTTGAAATCACTACAAAAACTGCCTCAGGCGAATACTCAAGCGCTGATTTCACAACAGACTTCACAATACCTGCATTGGTTCCTATCAACTCCTCACGCGTCATGCCTGGCTTCCGGGGGATGCCTGAGGTGATCACAATCACTGACGATCCTGCTGTGGCGGCATAGTCACTAGTTACACCTGTCACCTTGCCGTCAAAACCGTGCAAGGTGGCACATTGATTCATGTCCATGGCCTTGCCTTCAGCAAAACCCTTTTTGATGTCCAAAAGGACGATTTCCTCTGCAAGGTTCATGCGAACCATGGATTCAGCACAGGATGCGCCGACATTGCCTGCGCCTACAACGGTAATTTTCATTGGTGAATGGATTGGTTTGTTGCTTAATTTATGATTGTCAAACTGTTAGGCGTCAATTTTTGCATACTTCGCATTGGCTTCAATGAAAGCGCGGCGCGGTGGCACCTCGTCACCCATCAACATGGAAAAGACTCTGTCAGCTTCTGCGGCGCTGTCAATGACAACCTGACGCATGGTTCGCTCCTCAGGGTTCATGGTGGTTTCCCATAGCTGATCAGCATTCATTTCACCCAGACCCTTGTAGCGCTGCACAGAAATTCCTGTTTGATCCATGCCGCCCATCTCAACAGCTGCTTTATCGCGCTGATCGTCATTCCAAGCATAGCTATGCTTGGTGCCTTTTTTCACCAAGTACAAAGGTGGTGAAGCAATGTAAACATAGCCAGCCTCTACCAACTCCTTCATGTAGCGGAAGAAGAAGGTCATGATGAGTGTCGCAATGTGCGAACCATCGACATCAGCATCACACATGATGATGATTTTGTGGTAGCGAAGCTTGGTGGTATTCAAAGCCTTGCTGTCCTCTTCTGTGCCAACACTGACACCCAGTGCAGTGAAAATATTGCGGATTTCTTCATTCTCAAAAGCCTTGTGTTGCATGGCTTTTTCCACATTAAGAATCTTGCCACGAAGTGGCATGATGGCTTGGAATTTCCGGTCACGACCTTGCTTGGCCGTTCCACCCGCAGAATCACCCTCCACAAGGAATATTTCGCAAATTTCTGGATCAGATTCAGAACAGTCAGCCAATTTCCCTGGCAAACTTGAACTGCCCAGAACGGTCTTTCGCTGCACCATTTCTCGTGCCTTTTTTGCCGCCACACGAGCCTTAGCCGCCAAGATCACTTTCTGTACAATGATGCGTGCCTCATTGGGGTTTTCTTCCAAGTAATTGGTCAGCATAATACCCACCAAGCGATCCACCGCACCTGCAACTTCTTTGTTGCCCAATTTGGTCTTGGTCTGACCCTCAAACTGAGGTTCCATAACCTTCACAGAAATGACCGCTGTTAGACCCTCACGGAAATCATCGCCAGCGACTTCAACCTTCTCTTTGGTTAACATGCCAGATCCATCTGCATACTTCTTCAAGGTGCGAGTCAATGCCCGGCGAAAACCTGCCAAGTGGGTGCCTCCTTCATGGGTGTTGATGTTGTTCACATAGGAATGCAGATTTTCTGAATAGGATGTGTTGTACAACATGGCCACTTCCACAGGGGTGCCCTCGTTCTCCCCCTCGAGGTACATCGGAGCTGGAATCAATGACTCACGATTTTCATCGATGAACGCAACAAATTCTCTGAGTCCGCCTTCAGAATGGAAGGTCTCACCTTTCTCCTTGCCATCTTCATCCTTCTCTCGGTGATCTATCAAAGTGATGGTGATGCCTTTATTCAAATAAGACAGTTCACGCATACGATTTGCAATGATGTCATAATGGTACACCGTTTCTGTGAAGATGCTGTCATCGGGTAAAAAGGTCACCTCAGTGCCGCGGTAATCCGACGCGCCAACCTCTTTCACTGGGTAGCTTGGCTTACCAATTTCGTACTCCTGGCGGTATTGCTTGCCATCGCGGTGCACATTGACTTGCAGGTGTGAAGACAAAGCGTTCACACAAGAGACACCCACACCGTGAAGACCACCAGACACCTTGTAGGAGTCCTTATCAAACTTGCCACCAGCATGAAGGACTGTCATAACAACCTGAAGGGCTGACACGCCTTCCTTGCCGTGAATAGCGATGGGTATGCCACGACCGTCATCTTTGACCGTAACGGAATTGTTCTCATTGATGGCCACATTGATTGTGGTGGCATGCCCTGCAAGGGCTTCATCAATGGAGTTGTCAACCACCTCATAAACCAGGTGATGGAGTCCCTTCACATCGACATCTCCGATGTACATGGCTGGGCGTTTGCGTACTGCCTCAAGCCCCTCTAGGACCTGGATACTATCCGCATTGTATTGTTCTTGATTGCTCATAAGATTTCCCGGGAATTAGGGGTTCCTACAAAAATAACCCAGAGCCAATGCCTGCAAGGCATCTAAGTGGGAAAATACGCTGTGTTTATCAACATTTTGTCAACACATCAAGCAGCCAATAATGTGCTTCTCTTGAGCAGTTGCAGATGCTAGAATTTGTACATCAAACCCACATGCGCACGGATGCCTTGAACAGGGTACCCAGCAATGACTGGCTGCTTGTGATTCAGCAGGTTATTGACGGACAATACCGCATTGAGCTGGCTATTGTAAGTGTACACCATGCGTGCATTGATGCCAACAAAGTCAGCTAAGGGAGTCCGGGCAATGTCGTCGCCTGCATAATCCACATAACCACGGTAAGTCATGTCCGCATCAAATCGAATTTTATCCTCCAAGTTGACCATGACCTCAATACCACCTTCAAACAGAGGCAAATGGTCAATGTTTTGATTGGTCTCCTTGTTGATGGATTTCAATCGAACCAAGGAGTGGCCACGCAGCTCAACGGACTTACCAACCTTCAATGTGAGTTCTGCTGAAGGCGCAATGACACTAGCTCTCACATGATCCAAAAAGAGACGGCCTGAATCCAGTCGGCGGAGCTGATCTGCCTCAACCGGCCTGACAAGCATGGCATAGTTGTCGTAATCCCTTTTGTTCAAAGCCATCCGATAGCCCATAGCGTGGGAGATTCGGCCAGAAATACCTCCGTAAAGATTAGCATGCCTAACCACCTCGTATTCAGAAACTTCAGACAAGAAAGGCATGTTCTTCACGCGAGAACGCATCCCATCATTGTCAACCCCACCTTCCATGCCAACATAGACATTCAGCAAGCGCTTCACCAAGGGGAACTCTATGTGAATCACTGGTGGGAAATAAGGGAGTGACCCCGAAATGCTATCGGTGAAGATCATGTTCATCCCTATTCTGAAATGAATCTGTCCCAGCGAATCTGCAATGGCCGGTGAGAACTGCATGGCCCAGTAGTTGTTCTGATCAGGCCTTGCTGAGCCTCCCAACTGATTCACAGAAGCACGCAAGGGCATTTCAAGCACTAAGTCTTGCACAGGGAATTTCCAATCAATCAAGGCACTTAGCCCGGTTTCCACCTGCCGACCGCCCTGATCTATCCAGTGATGGGCATTGAGGGTTGCACCGCCATAGACCTGTTTGCGACGGAATTGTGGTGCCTCATAACTGACAGATGCCTGGTAATCTTGTACCCATCGGCCTGGGGCTTCAGGGTGATCCACACTGTCTTTCATGCCGTAAAATGCGTAGCGATTCCACGATGCGTCAATGGCGCTCCGAATACGTGATCGACCCAGCACAGAGGTGAATTGGCCACGCAAAGCATTCTCAATCCATAGGGTCTTTTCATAAGACGTCGCAGGCTCGTTGTAAAGCTCCTCAAAGCCTCTGAAACCACCCTGTGTTGACATGTGATCACCTGCCACACCCCATGTCAAATTAGGGTTTCTGGAAGACCCTAGAGCAAAGCCAGTAGATTCGGTTGACCGTGAGCCCACATTGAGGTAAACATGGTTGCTTGGCAAACGCTTCAACCGCGTTCTAGCAATATGAATGGGCGGAATCAATTTCATCTGTGTCTGAGGATCCAAATAACGCGTTCGAATGGCAATTTTGATGGGCAATTTTGACACCGTACTGTCGAGCACATGCGGCTGGCCTGTCAACTTGAAGGGCTGTGCAACAGAAGCTTGAAATTGCTCAGTGACTGAAACTTCCACACCGCCAATGCCTTCTTCTTGTGCAGAAAGGTTGATGGTCAAGGTGGCGAAAATAGCCAGGGTTATCCAAGGTTTGTTCATGCCTGTGGTTCGTTGAGATTAATCAATGTATCGGTACTAGACTTTGCAGCTTCTTGCGCTTTCAGCGCGGTCTTGAAAGCCAAGGCTTGAGTGACAATTTCATCACTGTATTGCTCGTCAATCAAGAAGTCCAAGGTGTAATTGGCCTGAAATAAGTCATTGAGGTCAGCGTAGTTTTTCGCCAACACAAGCAAGGATTTGTAGCGCCATTCAGCTTGACCCGGCAGGTTATCAATCAACCAAAACACCTTGGTGTTGGATTGCTGGTAATCCAAATCCATCTCCCGCAAAAATACGGCCTCTTGAAAGGCTGCCTCTGCTTGCGCCGCAGGTGAAGCCAGAGCTGCCAATGCAGTGTTAGCCCTGCGAGCTCGATCCCCTGCTATAGGGTCGTTGGGGTTATTGCGCCATTCATGCATGGCTGACCTAGCCATGACCAAGGTTGCATAGTCACGGTCTTGTGGTTCATTGCGATCGTTGGCATGGACGACCTCAGCATAGCTGTATGCAAGGTCATAGGATTGATTTTCCAGGGTGGCATTGGCATTGTCCCAATAACCAACCATCAAGGTCACATTGGCCAAACGCACTGCTTCTTCAGATTCTGATTGAGCCAACACATGTTCAGCTGCAGCCATGGCAACCGGCATTCGCTCCAGCTCATTGGCCAATTTCATGACCCAGGTCCATGCAGACAACCGGCGACTGTTGCCTGGCGAGGCATCATTGGCAACCCATTGGTAATTCTCAAGGCTTGATGGGTAGCTCCCTTCAACGCGATGAGACTCTCCTTTAAGGTAGTGGGCCTCAATAGCAAAAAAGCCATCTGGGTAACGTTTAAGGTAGCGACCGAAGGCCTTGGACGCTTCATCATAGTTGGCACTGGCATACTTGCTGTATGCAGACATGTAGGCCACGGAATCTAACTCACTGGCACGTACATGAACAAAGGCTAAGCCTTGAACCCACGCTAAATAATTGTCAATTTGATCCAATTCATCGTAGACCATCTTAGCTGCCAATACCGCGTCATCTGCCTCAGCTGTCCCTGGGTAGGTAACAACAAAAGTCCTCAGACCCTGGATGGATTGCTCAAGCTGACCTGCATTGCGCTGTGCCAACGACACATTCAGCAAGGCTCGTCGCCCACGTTGGCTGTTTGGCTTCAAGCGCGCAAAGGCCTTGAATGCCTGCTCTGCAGCAAGGTTTTCCCCTTCACGCAGATGGGTTTCAGCCCGCTCAAAAAGGGCGTCTTCAGCATACGATCCACCACGGGTCTCCAATTGCTTCAAAACAGCAATTTTTCCTGATTGATCATTGAGCAGCCCAAGACACATGGCTCGCTGGTATTCTGCATACGCTACATCCACGCCCTGAAGCGCACTGGCTTTCTGGTAGAATTGCTGCGCCACAGCATGTCGCCTGAGCAAGAAATACAAATCAGCCACACGCAATGTAGCATCCTCCTTTTTTCTGCTGGCCTTGGGGGCATCAGCCAGGTAAACCCTGAATGCCGCCGCCGCATCTTCATGCTGACCTAATTGGTACAAACAATAGGCCTTGTTGTATAAGGCGTCGGGTCGCTCAGTTAAGGTGTAGGATCCCGGCGTGTTGAGAAAGGATTCAAATCGAGACAAGGCTTCTTGGTGATTGCCCTTGCGGTAGCTCAACTCACCCATCCAGAAATGGCTCAATGCCACATAGGTGATGTTTTTCGGGTAGGCCAGACTTTTCTGGAAATACTCCACTGCATTGGACCAATCACTGACATGGTAGAACTCCACCGCACGGTAGTATGCCACGCGCTGGTAAGCCTCCATCATAGCCATGCTTGCCATGCCTGTCTGAAGGATGGACTCCATGGCCTTGCTGTAATCCTTGGATGAGATATACAGGTTAGCGAGGTACTCATTGACCTCTCGTCGGTACTCAGTCTTGGGGTAATCCTTCAAAAAGTCTTGAAAAGCCTTGATGGCATTGCCAAATGGCGAAGCTGACTGGTAGGTGAGCTTTGCTGCTTGGTAAGCAGACTCCTCTTGTATGACCTTGTCATGATCACTTTGACTGGCCGCTTTGAATGCGGTCAAGGCCTCCTGTGGCTGCTCCGCTCGGATGTAACAATCCGCCAATAAGTAGTAAGCGTTTTGAGCCATGGCATTGTTGTCACCTGTGATCTTATTCAGGGACTGCATCGCCTCTTCGTAGCGTTCTGTTCGGTAGTAAACCACACCAAGAATGTAATGATCTGAAGCAAACAGCTTGCCTCCCTGAACCTTGTGCAGCTCGAGGTACGGCAAGGATTCTACATAGCGTGATTTGCGGTACAAGCTTTGCCCTATCAGCTTAGCAATCTCTGGTGCACGTCGGGTGGTTGCTTTAGACAACAATTGCTCTCCCAAACCAAGCAATTCATTGTCCATGCCATTTCTCGCATAGATTTGAGCCAGGTAGTACGGCACCACAGCACCAAACTGCTGGTGGCTCCTCAAAGGCTCAAAGCAGGCCAATGCAGTGACATCATTGCTGTCCAAGTAGGCAATGTGCCCGTAATAGTACTGTGCAGACTTGGCATCGGGGTACTTGCTTGCTTTTACCGCGGCTAACTGTGGTCGTGCCTGATCGTACTCCTTCAATAAAAAGTAACTGTAACCTAACTTGAATTGAACAGCAGCACGTTGCGCCTTGGGCAATCTCACACCATCCAGTTGCTTCAACCATTTTTTTGCATCCTTGTAGCGCCTACGGTTGAAGGCGTACTCAGACATTTCAATCAACAATTCCACGCGCCTAGCAGACGTCGGATAGGACTGAAGGAAGCCATGAACTTGCTCATCTGAATCCCGGTTCATCAACTTGATGGCGCACAACACCCTGTAACAATGGCTCTGCTCAGCAAGATCTGTTTGCTTATCTACCCGACGCAAGATCGATTGAAAGCCTTCAGACGCAGAGCTGTAAAGTGCCCTGTCATACAGGGAACGGCTCTCAGCATAATCTGCCTCGGGGGTTTGATTTGGAAAATGGGCTTGCGCCGCTGAAGTAAAAGACAACAGACTGGCGAGGAGGAGAAAATATATGCGCTTCATGGAATCATACAAAGGTAGGAAGGTCAGGCAAAATCCTCGTACTTTGTTGCATAAATCATGCCCATGTTATCAAGCCAGCCCGTCCTGCAACTTTCGCAGGCAGAAATTCATCAAGAAGACCATGTCATTTTGCAAGGAGTCAACCTCGAACTCCATGCGGGGGATTTCATGTATTTGATCGGATCTACAGGGTCTGGCAAGTCCAGCTTGTTGAAAACCCTCTATGCTGACTTACCTCTAACCCAAGGTGAAGGGAACATTGCTGGCTTTAATTTGAAGAACTTGAAGCAATCAGACATCCCCATGTTGAGGCGGTCACTTGGCATTGTTTTCCAAGATTTTCAACTATTAATGGATCGCTCCATCTTCCATAATTTAGAATTTGTGCTTCGCGCCACAGGACAAAAAGACAAGGCAAGCAATGCCGATCGCATCCACGAAGTGCTGAAGCGCGTTGGCATGGGAACCAAGGAGCATAAAATGCCCTATGCCTTATCCGGTGGCGAGCAACAACGCGTGGCCATTGCTCGTGCCTTGCTCAACAAGCCGCCGCTAATTTTAGCTGATGAGCCAACAGGCAACCTTGACCCTCACACATCTGAAGAAATCATGCATTTGATGGAGGAGATTTCTGCTTCAGGTAGCACCATCCTCATGGCTACCCATGACTACTCCCTCTTGTTGAAGTTCCCCCACCCCACAGTTAAATGTGCGGGAGGCACGCTAAGCGCTACGGTGCAACGCACCCTTTGAACGCCTGCATCGCAATCTGCTGCATGGCTGCAATCTGCTGCAAATCTTTGCTGCGTTGATCAACTGCCTCACTGTCCCAAACCTGAACAGCTAGCACATCCAGTTGCCTCAATGCATCTTGCCAGTCACCATAGGCATGGCATGAATCGGTATAAGGCAGGCCTTTGATTGCTAAGGCATGCGCTAGAACATGCCCCCCTCGGACCATGCCGTGCAACAACTTAAGCTTGACGCCCAGCGCATGATTGGCGTGAACCAACACCACATGGGCAGTTGACAATGCTTTGTGCAATTCCGCATCACTGGGGCTGTCAACATAGGTCATGTGTGGGATCCCAACCAGGGAATCAACGAGCGATGCATCCAATCCATGCCCCATCACTTGCACATCATACCTCATCAGTGACTCAGCCCGTTGAATCACAGCCAACACCGCTGACCGGTTTTCATCCACAGAGAATTTGCCATGGACCAGTAAAACTGGTTGATCAGGCAAAGCTTCACAGGGTTTGACAGCCAGTTTCATGTCAGCCAGTGGTGGAATCACAAGCATGCGCCGGTCTGAAGTCCATAAATTGGCATCCCCTGAACTGATGGCCCACACATCCCCTTGCCAGCGGCTTGCCAATTGCTTTTCATAGGCCTTGAGACGGTAAGATTCCAATTGGTGGTGCCACCTCTGCCATCCAGTGACTGACCGCGCCAATGAGGCATAGTAGGCAGACTCTGGGTTATGCAATCGCAAGATGGCTTGTTTTGGGTGGGCGGGCCCCGTGCAATGGGGTCCATTGACCAACACCATGCCCCGTTGAACCTGTGCTCGATGATTGGCCATTGAGCTTTTCCTGCTGCTGACAATCCACGGAAGGTTCAGCCGCCACAACAAAGGCACGGACTGTCGCTGCATGCTTTGCAAGGTGATTCCCTGATCAAATGGCTTGCTATTCGGCAATTGACCCCAGGCGTGCAAAACAACTTGCAACCCGGAAGCCTGTGCCATTCTGATCTGGCCAGATACCTCAACCGTTCCACCATACAATGGGGCTTCAAGGCGATCCATGGACCACACATGCAAGGTTGACTTGCCTTCAATTCGATCAATGATTGCATCCCATCCAAGCGATTCCTTGCCCCAATGGTAAACATGGGCAGCCTTCCTAGAGGCTAATGATAAGCTGATATGGTTAGCCATGGCTTGGCGCGCTGCAGCTAAAATAGCCTGAGGATTGACATCCTCAACCACTACACCTGCCTGGCTAGACCTCACCACCGACGCCACCTCCTTCAGGTCACTCACTACCACAGGCAGGCCCGATTGGAAGTAATCAAAAAGCTTGTTTGGCAGGCTCCACTGGTAATTCTTGCTCAAGGGCTTATCCAAGGAGAAGCCTAGGTCTGCAGCCTGTCCGTATTGCTTCAATGTTGCCAAATTCACGCGGTCGATGAAACGGATATTGTCATGGTTGGCATACAAAAGCTTCAATGCTGGCAACGCATCGCCAGAACCCACAAATAGCAAAACTACCGAGCCATCCAGACTGGCCGCTTCAGCCAGTTCTTCCGCCCCACGCTCCATGTTAATGCCAGCACCCTGCATCAACCAAATCACGCCATCCTCCGGCAAACTCAATGCTTGCCTGGCTGTTTTTTGATTCAGACTGGTCTGATCAGCATTGCCTTCCTTAGAAAAAGGCAAGCCAGCATCAGGAAGCAAGGGCACATTGCGAATGACATCAAAGGACTGACCGTATTCCTTGAGGTATTGGTTTGCGATGGATGCATTGACCGTTACATGTGCATCTGCGCGGGGAATGCCATAAGACTCAACCTGCTTCCAACACCAACGAACCAAGGGTCGCTGACGCAGCTCTGGTGTCCCTAGAAAGTATTCATGGCTGTCATAGATCAAGGGCTTTGATCGGGCATAGGCCAGCAAAGCATTGGGCAGCAAGCTATCCACATCATTGGCAATATAGCAATCTGGATCAAGCTTGCTCAAGCTTCGAAACAAGCGCCATTGGTAGGCTAAATAAAACAGGGGACCCCGGTTAAACCAACAGGTGAAACGCTCAACATCTGCTTCCATGCCTACCGCAACCGGTTCAGGATTGGGGTAGGTTCGGCCAATGAAGGTGATGTCATAACCCCTGGACTTCCACACCAAGGCCGTGCGCCGGACGCGTTGATCGCTGTGCAAATCGTTGATGACAGATATGGCTATGCGTGGCATGTTGGCTAAGGTAAACCCTTAGGCAAGATTTCCATCGCCCAATCCCCATCCTTGACGACCTTTGTCCACATGGACCCCAAGCACATTGCCATTGCAGATTACCATTACGATTTGCCCAAGGACCGCATTGCGACCAAGGCTTTGGAACCCCGCCATGCGGCTAAAATGTTCACGCGGATTCAAGGAGAAACTCAGCATTTTCATGTTGCTGATCTGCCTGAAGTCATCCGGTCTGTTGGACCCTGTCATGTAGTTTTGAACGAAGCTAAAGTGGTGAAAGCCCGGATGTTTTTCCTGCCACCCAGTAGCATGGGGGCCAAGGTTGAGGTCTTCTACCTTGAGCCTGCTGATCAATCCATTGAGTCAGCCATGCAGGCAACCAAACAACTCAAGGCCTGGGTCAAAGCCAAACCTGCAAAGAAGTGGAAGACTGACAGCACATTGCACATGGGGGACCAAAACCAATTAAAGGTTAAACGGTTGGCAACGGTGGACGATCGGATTCTGGCAGATTTTACCTGGGACAGTGCCTTGAGCTGGGCAGAGATCTTAGCTGACATTGGTGCCGTCCCTCTCCCACCCTACTTCAATCGACCAGCTGATGAGATGGATGACGACCGCTACCAAACGGTCTTTGCTTCTGTAGAAGGCTCAGTTGCTGCACCCACAGCAGGGCTACATTTCAGCGAAGAGCTCATGGGCAATTTAACCGGAGCCCAGCTGCATCGCCTCACCCTGCATGTTGGCGCAGGCACCTTCATGCCCGTCAGCAGCGAAACCATGGAGGGCCATCCCATGCATGCGGAAACCTTTGTTATGCCTGTTGAAAGCCTGCTTGCATTGACTGATGGTCAACCCATCATTGCCGTTGGAACAACTGCGGCAAGAACCTTGGAATCGATCTATTGGATGGGTGTGGATTTGATGCAAACCGGTCAAGCTTCACTTGACTTAGAACAATGGAGACCCTACCAACAATCTGGTAATCAGCCTTCCATGAAGGACAGTTACCAAGCCTTAGCTCAATGGGCAAAGAATCAGCAGTTGTCCCATGTATCAGGTCGCACGGCATTGATCATAGCACCGCCCTACCGATTCAAAACATTGAGCTACTTGATGACCAACTTTCATCAACCACAAAGCACCTTGCTTTTACTGGTTGCAGCGGCCATAGGCCCTCAATGGGCATCCTTTTACCAAGAGGCCATGCAACATGGCTACCGTTTTCTCAGCTATGGGGACAGTCAATTCCTGGAAGTCAATCGCCGCTAATGCAAAAAAAAATGGCGCCCAGAGGGCACCATTTTGATAAGGTATTGCGTGTGGCTTATTCGCCTTCCACGCTGTTCACGTAAAGTACGCCAGCTGAGCCATCAAATCGCTCAGACCAAATGACGGTCACAATGTCGTAGCTGTAGTCAAGACCTTGCAAGGCTGACAATGCACCCTTCCAAATTTTGATCTGGATTGGCGTGTATTGCGAACCAAAGATGTCTCCAGCAAAGTAAGCCCTGCCTAGAGGGTTGATGGTGTCAAGGGTGATGCCCCAGTCAAAATCAGCGATGCCTTCAACTGCAGGAATGTGGTCGTACTGGTAGATGTCGCCAGAAGTCACGCCAACAGTTGGGTCAGTCACAGCCCATGTTGAAGGGGTGTTTCCTGACCCAGTGGTGACCCATGGAACTGTTGAAACTTGGTTCAAATCGACCACTGTGCCACCTAGGTTGTACTCTTTAGCATCAATACCGCTGATCATCATGTAGCTCTGCACGTAATAGGATGTGGTTTTACTCGTCTCAAAGAACTGCACTTTCACATCCACAGTGATGGTGTCACCTGCTGCATTTTCATGGTGCGTGTGTGCCACACCAACTGTGGTTGGGGTTGCAGATACTGCTGCTGCAATAGGACCTGAGATGCTTTGGCCCGCATCCGTATTGTTTACATAGAAGTTTGGAACACCTGATGTTGGAAAAGCCGCATTCAATTTGGTGCATACCGCTGTCTCAAGAAGGTCACCCGTGTGAGAAACAAAGGCTACCACACGCGAACGCTCAGTATTGTATATGTTCTGCTCTTGCTTCAATGAAGCTGTACCATTGGGGCAGTACTGACACCATGCGCCCGTAGTCTCAATAACCAAGGCGTTGGACTCGTTGTACACAACTAAGCTGTCAGTGATGTACGGGTCAGGGGTTGGCTCAACGATTGGCTTTTTGCAAGAAATAGTCAAAGCTATCAAAAGGGTAAGAATAACAATTTTTTTCATGCAGCCAAATTACAACTAAATCTGTGTGCACACAATTACAATGGCTTAAGCCAAATTGAAACAGGCAAATGGTCTGAGGACCCAGCCAGGTAACGACTCCCCTGAAAACTTCGGTGAATTATCATCCGCTGATTGGTTTTTTTCAAACCAAAGGGAACATGCCGGACATTGGCTTGCCAGAGGCTTTGATCGACCAGCCAGACATGATCCAACCATGACCAACGGTTGCGGTAGATGTAGGTGCCTGGTGGCCCTTTTGCATCGCGCACATGCATGCATTCCCCTTGAAGCCATTGACCCATGGGGCCTTTGGGGTGCTCGTTCATGTCGCCCACAAGGCAGTCAACTTGCTCGCATTGCGATAAAATGCTTTGCATGGCATGCAATCGCCTATGGGGACGAGGGTCGCGTTGGGAAGGCAGGTGAACAAACAGCAAAGTCAGGCTATCGCCACCCTTGCGGCAATAAAAGGTTACCTGCACCGCATCCCTGCTTGGTGACCCCTTCGGTTGCAGCCACGCAACCTGCAAGACTTTGATTCGTTGAGGGTCATACATCACAGCCACATCAATACCCCTGGCATCTGGGCTGTCCTGGTGCAGAATCCAGTGGGACCATGACAATGGCAGTTTGCGCAGCAAGTCAACCATCACTTCGGCATTTTCAACCTCAGCAAAGGCCATGATTTCAGGTGGGCGACCCTGAGAAACAGCCATCAAGCCCTGAGCTAATCGCTGCAGCTTAACGTGGTATCTCTGACTTCCCCATTGTTTCACACCCTGCGGGGTGAAGGCCTCATCAGCTACGTTAGGCTGATCAATGGTATCAAAGGCGTTTTCAAGGTTCCACCAAATCGCATGAATGCTATCCGTGGATTGCGCGAGCATGACATGGCCTGAAAACAGACCTAAAACAAAAAATACCATCCATTGCATGGCGCAAATGACGCCAAGCATCCGGGTTGGCATGACACATGAAACGCTTTTGCTTACTTCATGCGACGCGTCCGGCGATTGCCTTCCGTCTGCTGCTCCATCATGGACTCCATCTTACTGGCAAATTTAGATTTGCGGCCTCCCTTTGATTTGGTGACCTCAATCTTCGCGCGAATGGCGTCTTCATTGATGAAGAACTTGCGAATGGCCCATTGCTGGCCAAAGACCAAGATGTTGGACAAGAAATAATAGTAAGACAAGCCAGACGAGTAACTGTTAAACCACACCAAAAGCATGACTGGCATCAAGTACTGGATGACTTTCATTTGCTGCTGCATCATGTTATTGCCAGCTGTGCTGCCTGCAGACATTTGGTTATTCATCTTTGTGTACATGAATGTGGATATTGCCATCAAGATGGTGAAGAGGCTAACGTGATCACCATAAAATGGGATGGTCATTGGCAATTCCATGATGGAGTCATAAGAACTCAAATCATCCGCCCACAAAAAGCCCTGCTGTCGCAACTCAAAACTTGCTGGGAAAAAGCGGAACAATGCAATCAAAATTGGCAAGCCCAACAACTGGGGCAAACAACCTCCCAGCGGATTAACCCCTGTCTTCTGGTACAAGGCCATGGTCTCCTGTTGCTTTTTGGAATCCCCCTTATCCGGGTATTTCTCTGCAATGGCATCCATTTCCGGCTTCAGGACTCGCATCTTCGCCATGGATTTGTAGGAAGCAAACGTCAACGGCGAAAGAATGCCTTTGAAAAAGAGTGCCATGACAAAAATAATGAGGCCATAACCCAAGCCAAGACCTTCCAAATAACCGAAGAAGGGCACTACAACGCCCTTAGAAATCCAACCAAAAATGCCCCATCCAAATGGAATGATGTTGCCAAATGTCTCATCCACCTCGCGCAGCATGTCATACTGGTTTGGCATATGCACCCATAAACCTGATGCGCGAATTTCGCCATTGACCGCAGCTAGGCTAACTTTAGAACGGAATGCCCTAGTCCGTGTTGAATCGTTTTGAACCGGTGTTTCTGTCCGCAAATCAACATGGGTAAAATGCTGGTCACAGGTAAAAATGCTTGAAAAAAACTGTTGCTTGTGAGCGACCCAAGACACATTGCTTGCGCTCTCCTCATCATCGCGACCATCACTCAAGGATGATTCATCGCCTTCAGAAGCTTCCCAATAATACGTGGTGGTTGTGGTCACCTCTTGACTAAAGGCTTTTTCATGGCGAATGCCATCTTGGAACCATGTGAGATCCAATGACCCTTCACTAGGAGACACCAGTGACCATGCCAAACCAAAGCTTTCGCCTAATTCAAATGTCCATGTGGTTTCACCTTGGGTAAGACTGAGGTGATTGCCTTGGTGATCTGCCACAAACAGGCCCTCATTGGCACCGCCGAGTCGCTGCTGGCGATTGACTAGCATCAGGGGATTCCCCAAGTAATCTTTCTGACCCTTCACCTGAACCTCCACCATTTGAGCGCCGTCATTGGTGAAGACGTAGCGAACCACGTCGTTTTCTAAGGTGTATTCCTCTATAACTATGTCAGCTTGAGCGACTGCCTCATTCGACACGAAATCTTGACCTTGAAGGCTTGCAACATCTGTTGTTGATTTGCTGTCAACGGCCGATATGCCCTGATTGGTTACAGGTAGGGCAGCATCACTGATAGCCATCGGCTCTTCAACGGCAACAACCTGCTCAGCAACGACCGGCTCATCAGGCAGGTTCTCTCCAGCCCACCAAGTGTAGGCCATGAAAATGACGCCAATTAAAACAAAACCGATGATTTGATTTCGGTCAAATCCTTGCTTTTCCTCCATCATTATTTGGTGGTATTATAAGTCTTCGCTGCCCTGACAAAGGCAACAAACAGTGGATGTGGGTTGACCACAGTAGATTGGTATTCTGGATGGAATTGAACAGCCAAGAACCATGGATGATCAGAGACTTCAATGATCTCTACCAAGCCAGTTTGTGGATTAATTCCTGATGCTTGCATGCCAGCTGAAGCCAAATCTTCGAGGTAGGCATTGTTGAATTCATAGCGATGGCGGTGGCGCTCACTGATGGAATCCTTGCCATAAATTTCCTTAGCACGTGACCCTTCAGATAAAACGCAATCACAAGCACCCAGTCGCATCGTTCCACCCATGTTCGTTACTTGCTTTTGCTCAGACATCAGGCCAATGACAGGTTGTGCACAGTCCGGTTCAACCTCACTGGAATTCGCTCCTTTGAGCTGTAAAACATTGCGACTGTACTCAATAACCGCAGCCTGCATTCCAAAGCAGATACCCAAGAATGGAATGCCCTGCTCGCGTGCAATACGCACTGCCTCAATTTTGCCTTCAAAGCCTCTGGAACCAAAACCAGGAGCTACAAGCACCGCATCCAAACCTTTCAGGCTTTCGCCAGCATTGTCCACGCTCAATGCTTCAGAATGGATCCAACGCACATTCACCTTCACCTCATTTCGAGCGCCTGCATGAATCATGGACTCAGTGATGGACTTGTACGAATCGTGCAATTCCACATATTTGCCAATCAAACCAATTTCAACTTGTGATTTAGGCTCCATCACACGGTCAACAAAGTCTTGCCAGTCACGCATGTCAGGCTTGATTTCAGCTGAGAGACCCAACTTACTCAACACCACGGCATCCATGTCTTGCTCATGCAATTTCATGGGTACCTCATAAATGCTTTTCGCATCCAATGACTCAATGACCGCATTAGGGGTCACGTTGCAAAACAAGGCCAATTTTTCCCTGACCGATGCGTCCAATGCATACTCAGATCGGCAAACCAAAATGTCTGGCTGAACGCCATTTTCCTGCAAAGTTTTCACAGAATGCTGAGTTGGTTTGGTTTTCAATTCACCGGTGACGCGGAGGTATGGGATCAACGTCAAGTGGATGCAGACACAATGTCCTTCATGTTCCCAGCGGAGTTGACGAACTGCTTCAATGTATGGCAAGGCCTCGATGTCTCCAACTGTGCCCCCGATTTCTGTGATCACAATGTCATAATCTCCGCTTTGACCGAGCAGTTGCATGCGATGCTTGATTTCATCGGTGATATGGGGAATCACTTGAACGGTTTTACCAAGGAAATCACCACGACGCTCCTTGTCAATGACCGATTGGTACACGCGACCAGTGGTGACATTGTTTGCCTGCGATGTGGGTCGATTGAGAAAGCGTTCGTAATGGCCTAGGTCTAAGTCGGTTTCAGCGCCGTCATCAGTCACATAGCACTCCCCATGTTCATAGGGGTTGAGGGTACCTGGATCGATGTTGATGTAGGGGTCAAATTTTTGAATAGTGACCCGGTAGCCCCTTGCCTGAAGGAGGGTTCCCAATGAAGACGCAACGATTCCCTTACCGAGAGAAGAGGTTACGCCGCCTGTGACAAAGATGTATTTCGTGCTAGAAGCCATGTAAAATTAGGTTCCAGCAAAAGTAGGGTATTAGAAGGCGTAGCCCAACATCAAAGTGGGCATGATTGGCAATTGATTTACCCGCTCTGCGTTTGGGGTGTCATAGAAGAAAATATTGGCGCGATTGTACACATTGGTTGCGGCAAATGACAGATCCAAGACTTGGTGATTGGCCATCTTCCATGATTTACTGATGGTGACATCCATGCGGTGGTAGTCAGGCAAGCGTTGACTGTTCAACCCCCCGTAAAGGATGCCCATTTGGCCATTGCTTCGTGGGTAGGTGTAGTCCACATAGGGCTGTCCATCAGGCTCCGTGAATGGCAGAAGCTCGTAGTAGCCCTTGATGGGTGTGAAGGGGAAGCCTGAGCCATAGTTCCACCGAAGGTTGAACACCCAATCCTTATCCGTCGTGTAGGACACAACCATGTTGGCATTGTGGCGGCGATCATAATGTGGGGGGTAGTCAACCACGCCATCAAAACGGGTCACTTTGCCATAAGAGTATACAGTCCACAGGTACCAATGCTTGTCTTCATAGGTTAGAAGAAAATCCAAGCCCTTGGCCATGCCCGATTCCACAATGAAGTCTTTTTTAAGCAATTCAGGCTCGTCATCATAGGCTGGGATGTCATCGTAAAGCTTGTACCGGTTGATGTTGGTGATCTGATTGAAGCGCTTTGCGTAGGTCTCAACTTCCAAGGTCCATCGATCGGTCAAATTGGTCTCCATCCCAAGCACCAAATGATCAGCTGTTTGCAATTTATTGAGGAGCAACTGCCCATCAAACTGTGAGGGTAGATCGGTATCACCACTGAGGAATCCATAGAACAAGTTGACCACATCTCGGTCAGAATTGGCTGCAACCAAGTTCTGTGAGTACTTGCCTGCAGATGCCTTCAACCTGAAATTCTCTGTCACATTTACTTTAGCACCCAATCGAGGCTCCACGCGAGTGATGGCTAATGATCCGTAATTATGGATGCGAAGTCCCGGCTGAATCAGCCACCGACCAATTTCCATCTTATAATCCATGTATGCAGCCAGTTCAGGGGTGTTTTCTAGCTGCTGAAATTGGCGACCAACGGTATTGGTGTATTGGTAATCCGTGCGGTAACCAATGAATTCCAAGCCATACTGAAACTCATCGTGATCCCGCAGCAAATAGGTGAAATCTAGCCCACCATTGAATCCAGATATCTCACTCTCCCTGGGGCGATTTTCCAATTCCGTGCTTTGAATTTTGTAGCTACTTGTTGCTAAATGCCCCTCGATCAACGTGGCAGATGATGGTGGAACAATCAAAAATTCAGCACCTTGACCCACGGCATGCCAGGAGATAGACTTGTCGCCCGAAAAGCTAACAGCATCATTGAAGTCAAAGCCATAAATATTGAGTTTGCTTCCGCCATCAGCTTCAACCGTGTACTTCATATACAGGTCCTCAAACTGGAAAGGAATGCCACCATACTGCGTGGATGCATGGGGGTAGATGTAAGGTGCAACCTTGTCCAAGTAAGATTTCTTGGTAGAAATCATCAAGGAACTGGGTGCCAGGCCTTGATCATTGGCCTCGCCGATGGGCAATTCCAACAGCAACTTTGCCATGTAGGTTGAAGCTGACACCTTACCAGCAATGCGTTCGCGGTTACCCGTACGGGTTTTAATGTCCATCACCGAGGAGGTCCTACCGCCATATTTGGCTCCGAATCCCGCCGTGTAAATGTCTGCCTTTTGCAAAATATCTGTGTCAAATACAGAGAAAAACCCAATGCTATGAAAGGGGTTGTACAGTATCATCCCATCGAGCTTGATGAGGTTTTGAATGGGTGCGCCACCGCGGATGTACAATTGCCCACCTTGGTCACCTGTCGTGATGACACCTGGTAAAACTTGCAAAGCGCGAACCAAATCAGGCTCACCGCCAATGGAAAAGGTGCCAATGGTTTTGGGGCTCAATTGAATCGATGCCGTCGCAACCTTTGTTTGCTGCTCTTGCCGTTTAGCATTCACAACAACACCAACCAATTCAATGGTGGACTCTTCCATTAAGAAGCGCTCAAAGCTGGCACGTGCATACTTCACATCAACCTTCCGGGTTTGTTTGGCATAGCCAACCCGCAGCACCTCTAGGGTCTGTTGGCCGACCGGCGCATCATTGATCTGGAAAAAGCCATCACCATTGGTGAAGGTTTTTAAGGCATGCCCTTGCAACTGAACTTCCGCATACTCCAATGGCACTTGGCTTCCTCTCTCAAGCACATAACCGCGAATGGTTGAGGCCTGACCCATGACCTGCATGGCCATGAGCATCGTTAGGCAATTAAGCCAGAATCTTGAAGAGTAATTCATGCAAAATGTTTGAATCATTGAGATGTGGAGCACCCATGCCTTTGGATTGGCCATCAGCGGCGCGAAGATAACCGATGATTCGCTGCAATTTTGCCTGTGTGTAATTCTGTGCCACCAATGCCACATCCCTCAGGGCCCACTCAGACATATTCAATGCCTTGCAGGCATGGCTGGCTTGTTTATTTATCAAACTGCTGTAAGCATAAGCCTTGGAAAAGGTTGAGTACAGCAGGCCTATGGTCAGCACCAACGGCTGCTCCTTGCTGTTTCTAGCCATGCTCTTTGCGATGCGGTAAACCTTGGGGTGATCTTTCGCTGCCAAGGCCTTGATCAATTCAAAATTGTTGTAAGTCTTACTGATGCCTGTATGGCGTTGCACAACGTCTGCATCCACATTGCCTTCCGCCCCTAAAAGGCCACGGTATTTCTCAAGCTCCATGCGTACCCTACTCAATTTACTGCCCATGCTCTCTGCCATCAATGCAGCGGCCTTGGGGCTGATGTTTAAATCCAATAAACGGGCTTGATTGGCTATCCATGGTGGTAATTGGTGGTCTGCAATGGCTTTGGTCTCTACATAAACGGCTTGTTCACCAGCCTGCTTCAATGCCTTGTAAAGGGCGCGGCGTTTGTCCAATTTTTTTCCACTGAGGGCAATGGCAAGGATTGTGCTCGGTTGAGATTGCTCCACGTAGGTCGCTAAATCATCCAAATCTCGAACGTGCTGAGCCTCCTTCACTAAGACTACTGTGTATTCAGCCATCATGGGGTAGCGTTTTGCCTCAGAAGCAATGCTGCTTGCGTCGGTTTCCTTGCCGTACAGGATGCTGAGGTTGAAATCCCTCTCCCCTTCACCTAAGACATGATCAGCCAGGTGATTCAAGGCCTCATCACCCACAAAAGGTTCCTCGCCACCAAAGACATAAATCTGTCGGTAGCGACCTCGTTTGAGCTCAGTCAGCAGTTGATCTCCTTTTGCAATCATATTGGCAAAACTATCACCTGTGATGGTATGGTTCGTTATGAAGAATGGTCATGCAGCGATAACATTGCTCAAGGAATATCAATCGAACCATGTCATGGGTGAATGTCAATGGACTCAACCCAAGGGTAGCAGCTGCCATTGCACGGAATTCTTGGGAAAACCCATAGGCATCTCCTACGGCAAACACCAATCGCTTGGGGCCTGCATTCATCCATTTCTGCATCTGTCCTGCCAATTTCACGCTGTCATGCAAGGCGCCTTTTTCATCCAATAGCACCAAGGTGTCCCCTGGCTTCAGGTATTTCAGCTGAGCATCTCTGCTCGAAACAACCTTCATGGAGGTTTTTACGTAGCGCTGGAGACGGCTCAGGTAGGTATCCATGCCTTGCTGTATCAAGGCATCACCCGTTTTTCCAATAACCAACATCACAATCTCCATGCCTTGCCTTTCTTTGTGACAAGTTTACGCCATAGCCTCATTTGAATTGAAAGATCTCTTAGAATTTATCACAGAATCAACTCATGGACCGCAAAAGGGTCATTGGAGCTGAGATGACAACCCACAACCTGGATTAAGCCAATCAAGTCCTGAGCAATGCAAAACAGCCGTCCAGCGCATCCCATCAGCAGTGTCGTGAAACTGAAGCCAATGGCAAACTCAATAGTGCTACCTTGCTTGCTTATGCACAACGTGGCGCGGATTATTTGCCTATGAATTTCAAAGCAACATGGAAGGACTGACGCGCCTACTTAAGAAAATTCCATTTTACGGTGGCTTAACCATGCATGACGTGGCTGTGTTCTACTGGCATGGCTTGTACGAGGGCTCTGTGACAAGCCGTGCAGCATCCATCAGTTTCTCCTTCTTTCTTGCCCTGTTTCCTGGGGTGATTTTTCTTTTCACTCTGATTCCCTTCATTCCCATTGACGGTTTTCAAGTGGAGCTTTTCAGCTTGTTGAAAGACATCATGCCACCAGACAGCTTTGAGGCCACCCACAAAATCATCATGGATATCTTGACCATCAAGCGAGGCAACTTACTATCGGTTACAGTTTTAGCCACATTGGCTTTTGCGACCAATGGCACATTATCCCTCATTGGCAACATGGCATTGACTGTGCACAACATCCAAGTCAGGGCTTTTTGGGGGCAATACATTGCCGCATTGGCGCTGACAATCATTCTGGCCTTGATCTTGATTGCAGGCATTTCCATGATTATTTTCTCCTCTGCTGTCATCAATGACCTCATCCCGATTTCCTTCCTTGGGCTGTCCAATGACACGGCCGTGAGCCTGAGTAGAGATGGCATCTTGGTTGCATTGATTCTGATTTCAGTTTCCTTGCTTTTTTATTATGGCCCAACAAAAAAAGCTCTGTGGCGCTTGATTTCACCTGGCTCAATCCTTTCAACTTTGCTGATTATTTTAAGCACAAGCCTTTTTGGCGAGTACGTTTCAAGCTTCAATACCTACAACCAATTCTATGGCTCCATTGGCACGTTGATGGTGATTCAATTGTGGATTTATATCAATGCCATTGTCCTGATTGCAGGCTTTGAATTCAACGCCAGTGTTGCCGTTGCAAAAAACCGCGTAAATTCATCCCCAGAAACAAACAAGAAATAAGACTATGAAACGCATCCTATTAATGGCCACAATGGCCCTCTTCACATTCCAATCCCAAGCACAAAGCGCTGATGACATCACTGGCACTTGGTGGACCTACCACGATGACAAGAAAAGTGGCCAAGTGGAAGTTTACAAATACAAAGACAGCTACCGTGGCCGTATCGTCCATGTGGTTGACAACAAAAACCCCGATGGCACATCTCCGAAGCTGGATAACTTCAATCCTGATGAGTCCAAGCGTTCAAGGGTTATTCAAGGCATGCGTGTCATGATTGACATGCGATGGGATGCTGATGACAAAGAATGGTCCGGCGGTCAGATCTATGATACAAAATCTGGCAACACCTACGATTGCTATGCTTATTTGCAAGAGGATGGTTCCTTGTACTTCAAGGGCTACCTGCTAGGCATACGGTTCATTGGTCGATCTACCTCTTGGACCCGAGTGGAATAAACAGACCAAGACCGATTAACAAGCGCCCATCAGCAATGACTGGGCGCTTATTTTTGTCTACCATGTCAGAACTTAACCTTCCGCATTTCTTTATTCTAGGCGCACCCAAGTGTGGCACCACATCATTGGCTGCCTACCTAGCGGATCACCCCAAGGTCTATTTCAGCCAACCCAAAGAGCCCAATTACTTCAATATGGACTTCAGCGAGTCGCATCGCAAATTTCACAGCTTGGACAGCTATGCCAATGCATGCTTTCCTGCGGCATCCAAAGACCTGCTTCGGGGTGAAGCTACTGTCTGGCATTTGGTCTCCGATGTTGCCATTGAAGAAATTCTTAAGGCCGTTCCGCAGGCGCGCTGTATTGTGATGCTGAGGGATCCCAAGGAACTCATCCCATCCTTACATGCCACACTGCTCAGGGCACTCACTGAAGACGTCCATGACGCTCACCAAGCCTTCCTGCTGCAAGACCAACGGCGACAAGGCAAGCACATTCCGGCCACAAGCCGCAATTTGCATCAGTTGCTTTACACCGAGGTGGCAAGCCTTGGCAAGCAAATGCAACGCCTACAATCCTTGGTGCCTGAAAATCGGATCCACTGCATTTGGTTTGATGACTTCAAGGCCAGCCCTAAAGCAGCTTATGAATCAACGTGTGGCTTTTTAGGCATTCAGCCTGAAGCCATTGAAACCTTCAGCAATCACAACCCAAGAAAGGTGATTCATGCCAAATGGCTGGCGTGGGTGATTGGGCGATTGAGTCAATCCAAATGGATTCGGAAAACCAAGCAATCCTTGGGATTCACGATGGGGAAAGGCCCGTTGAGCACCCTGAGTCAATTGAACAGCAAGGAGGTCGCATCTGAAGGAATCAGTTTGAATTTTCAAGCAGACATCAAAGAGGCCCTCAGTGAGGATGTGGCATTGTTGGCTTCATTGACCGGTCGCAACCTCGATCACTGGTTGTAGGCTGCCATCAAGGCCTGACCCACAGAAGACGCATCAAAGGCTGAGAAATCAAGGGCATCATTCGCCACCGCTATGGGCTGTTGCCACAATTGCTCCACGGCATCCGCAAAACCCTCTGCCGTCAAAGGTGCCAGAAAGCCAGTTCCTGCATGAATCCAATTTTGGAAGGCTGGAATGTCACTGGCAATCACCGGCAAACCACTTGCCAGAGCTTCCAAAACTACAATACCAAAGGTTTCTGTTAAACTTGCCTGAAGCAGCATGTCAGATTGGCGATACCTCAAGGCCAATGCCTCTGCATCGAGGGTACCATGCCAAGTGACCTGGACAGATTGGCTGTTCGCCAGTGCCTGAAGCGCCTGCAATCGATCGCCTGAACCCACATGGTGCAAATGCCATTGCACCGATGGATGGCGTTGATTCAAGATGGCAAGGGCCTCAATCAACAGATCGATGCGCTTGATGTGCTTGTTGGCTTCAATCAAACTGGCGACTGTCAATAGGTTCACCTCAGCTGACCGAGCATGCCTATGGCGTTTCTCATGGGTGAAGGCCTCCAAATTGACCACGTTGGGGATGACGGTGATCGGGGCAAGGTTCTCAAGTGTTCCTCGAAGGTCATTGGCAAGGTGTTCACTGACTGGGAAAATGGCACGTGCCTTCGCGTAGGTGGATCGGATGGATGGCCCTTTGAACCAATGTGTTGAAGCCTTAGCTGCCTTGGACCAATGTTCCGTGATCCAATACGGGCAAGACCAACGACCCGCCAGATGTCTGGTCAAACTACCCGCAGGGTACACCACATGACCATGCAGGGATGTCGGTTGATCATAACCCTGACGCGCATAAGATTTGGCAACAATCCAAGCAAGCAAAGCGGGCATGTGCAAGAGCCATTGCCAAAAGACGGATCGGATCTCGAGCACCAGCAACCCATCCCCCTGATCTTTCAGGTTGATTGTCAGGCAACGCGATGCAGGGGATACATCAACAAACAATAGCCTGCAAGAGGGTTGTCTTGCCTTGAAGGCCTTCCAATGGGCATCAATGAACGTGCCGCGAACCGGGTGATTCACATCGGGAAACCAGGTCGTGACCCACAGCGTCATGATCGCAAGGGATTGATTCGACGAATCATGGCATTCACATCAGGAGCCAGCTTGAAGCCGTACAAGGCAATCGCAAACCACAACAACCCCAACAACCAATGGAGCCCCATTGTCATCCAGGTTGATAGCGTCCACAGTTGGTCAGGCAGCACCTGCGCTTGTCCCCAAGCCAGCCAGGCCGCTAGCCCGAGCAAAGTCCAGGCAAAGGCAAGCATGAAGCCTGCATCCATCCACACATGACCGGACAGCCGGTACAAAGCCACCAATTTCAAGGCATTGTAGCTGAGCACTGCAACAAAAAAGACCTGCGACGCCCCCACAACCCCGTGATCGGGGATCCAATAATAACCCAGCCCAAAGGCGACTGCAAGCATCAATCCATTGGCAAACAAGCCCCAACGGTAGAGTTTGGATGTCACCAAAACCAAGCCGGATGGCCCGGTGATTACATGGATCAACTGTGCCGCTGAAACCCATAAAACAGCCGACTCACCACCCTGGTAAGCTGGGGGAAGCCAAGCAAACATCCACGGGGCGATGGTGAGAACCATGAGAAAGATAAAGGAAGACAACATCCATTGACTGGCAAGCGATCGCAAACCAAGCGACTTGAGTTCTTCCCATGATTCTTCTGCAACCAATTTAGCAATGATGGGTCGCAAAGAGGCATTCATTGCCTTCATGGGAATTGCCACAACGATCCCAAAGTTGAAGGCAATGGCGTAATGCGCCACGGCAACCATGCCAAGCCACGCGCCAATCATCAAAATATCCAATTGGCCAAACATCATCGCGGCAACAGAGGTCAGCACCATGGTCAATGCATAGGTTACAATAGGCTTTACCGCCACGGTCTCTTGACTGGCGGGCGGCAAGGTTTTCAGGGCGCGATGCCCCACCCAGATAGCCTGCAACAAGAAGCTGATGACGATGCCTGCAATCATTTGCTGGAAATCCAAGACGCCAAACATGGTTAGTAGAAGCAAAATACTGATGCTCAATTTCCTGCCACTGTCCTTGAGGACGTAAGGCAGAATAACTTCCTGGCGATGGATCAGTTGAGAAGCGTAGAGCTCAAAGAACACATAGGCTGCCACCAAGAGCCACATGACTACCACCATGGCATCTGGCCAATGGCCAATCACTAGCTGGCTCAGCGCCTCATCCCCTAGCCAGTAGCCCAGCAAAAGCAGAACCAATAAGGTCAATGACAGCAAATTCCTACCAAATCGCAGTAAATAACGGTGACTTCCCTGGGGAATTTTAGGCAACCAAGTGACCATGGCTTGCGGCCAACCCCAATGGGCAAAGGCGCCAACAATCATGGCCGTAGAAATCATCCATCGGACAACACCCATGAAACCCGGGTCATCGGGGAAGGTCATGGGAAACAAAAGGAAGGCATTCAATGCCCCCAAGAGGGTTCCAACATAGCCAGATAGCATGATCCAGCCAGACTGCTTTGCTACGATACCCATGATGACAATTCCAATTGAGGGCATAACGTTTGAAGTGCTTGCACGTCCTCTGTGTAGGCGGCTTTAACTTGACTCAGCAACTCAAGCTCTTCCTGATTTTTTTCTGGCATTCGACCTGCATTGAATCGCAAGTACAAAGGAAGCAAAGCCTCCTGAACCCCATGAGGGATGAAGCGCTGCAATTGCAAACCTAACCGGTGCAACATCTTGCTTTTGATGGCCACCGTCGCATTGTGCTGAACAAAATCGTAGTGCTGATAGAATGCCCCATCCAGACCAAGGAAATTGGCCATAGATGCCATGGCATCAGCAGGATTGCTAACCAGGTTCTCAAACGTGTCGACATGCACATGCTCCTCACCCAATGCATCAATCCATGGCTTGAGGTAGTTGGCATAACGGCCGTGGCTTAGTAGCTGGGGGTCTGAGGCATAGCTTGCCCAGCTTGTGGTGATTCGCTTGGTCCGATGGCGCTCAAAACGGTACTGACTGTAGAGCCTGGCACCTGGCTCTCGCAATAGAAAAATGACCTTTGGCGGACCCGGCAAGGCAGGAATGTGCTTCAAGGCATTGTGCTGGTAGATATAGGCAGCCGTGGCCTCCATGCAGAGCTGACCTGGCTTGCGCCCCTTGAAGTAGGAGGCGTAGGTTGACAAATCATGATCGATCACATTGGCCTGTCGATTGAAGCGACTGACTTGGTCTGCAAAGAAAAAAGTTTCCTTCACCGGGGAGGCGTAAATGTCCGGGTGTGCCGCTAGCCAGAAATACACTGAACTGGTACCCGATTTGGGCGCGCCGGCCACAATAATCTGGGGTAATTCAAGGGCTTGCATCTGAGAGCCAAATTAAGGTGTTTTTCTTCGTAACATTGCCTTTAACCTTAACTCATCTCGCATGTCTCTTTTCCAACGCGACAACTTGACGTCCTGGCTCTTGCCTATCGCAGTCCTTTTCACAGCTGTTGTCATTTATTTCTATCCCGTCATCCTTGGCGATCAGGTGATTGCACAAGATGACATCATGATGGGGTTGGCTAAAGGCAAAGAGATTGTTGATCACCGAGAAGCTACCGGTGAAGAGCCGCTCTGGACCAACAGCATGTTTTCCGGGATGCCAACTTTTCAAATTTCCACCGAATACCCCAACAACTGGCTGAGCCATTTGCAGGGATTCATGTCCACGGTGATGATCAAACACAATGGCATCTACATCATCCTTTCATTGATGATTGGGTTTTTTGCCTTGATGCGCAGTGAAAAAGTGCGACCTGAACTTGCCACCATTGCAGCCTTAGCCTTTGGCTTCTCAGCCTTCTTTATCATCTCTCTTGCCGCAGGCCACAATGCGAAAATCCGTACGGCAGCTTACATGGCGCCCCTAATCATGGGCGTGCTTCTCACCTACAGGGGCAAGCATCTGGTTGGCTTTGCATTGACCGCGCTTTTCACAGGCTTGAGCATTCATGCCAACCACTTTCAGATCACTTACTACACGGCCATCCCTATTCTGGCTGCTGTCATCACCTATGGTTTCATCCGTTTCAAAGCAGGAGAAAGCCGATCATGGATCAAGCAATCCTTCATCTTGTTGGCAGCTGCTGTTTTAGGTATTGGCCCCAACATTGGCAACCTCTGGTCTTCATCTGCTTACACGGAAGCCTCCATGCGTGGCGGCCATTCTGCCTTGGTTGAAGCCGAGGGCACCGGTGGGCTGGACTTTGACTATGCCATGAGCTGGTCTTATGGACCTGCTGAAACGCTCAACTTGATCATCCCTAATGCCACGGGCGGTGGCGCAAAACAAAGCTACCCTGACAGCAAACTCCATGAACTCCTGGTGAACAATTTCCGTTCTCAAGGCATGGGCAAACCCCTGGCTGAAAAGCAAGCTGAACAAGTGGTTGGCCAAGTGCTCTACTTTGGTGACCAATCCCTTGTCAACGGTGCTTATTATGTGGGCGCAGCCGTCTTCCTCTTGTTTCTCATTGGGCTATTCGTGGTCCGAGGTGCTACCCTGTGGCTTGCTTTAGGCAGCTTGCTATTGGTGCTATTGATGGCCTGGGGTAAGCATTTACCAGGTTTCAACGGGTTCCTCTTTGACCACATGCCATTGTACAACAAGTTCCGGGTGCCATCCATGGTACTTGTCGTGGCTTTCATGGTCATTCCATGGATTGGATTCAAAGGCTTAGAAGGCCTGCTTAACATGGACAAGGCCAAGGCCTTAACGATTTTGAAGCGAAGTGGCCTGATCGCCTTAGGTCTCTGTGGCGTTATCTACCTCTTTGGCGGCATGATCATGGGCTTGGAAGGTTCCAATGATGCTTATTGGGCTAGCAAAGGCCTACCCATGGACATCGTTCTGGATGACCGGTCTGGCCTGGTGAAAGCTTCAGCATTGCGCTCACTGATGATCATGGCAGCTGCCTGGTTGGCGCTATTCCTTCACCAACGCGGCACATTGAAGACACCCCTGTTCATTGCAGCGCTAGGCTTGATCGTTGTGGGTGACTTGTGGTCCTTTGACAAGGACCAATTAGGCCATGAGGACTTCATCACACAGCAGGATGCCAATGCGCGTCTGCAGCCCACAGCAACTGACTTGTTCATCCTCAAGGATGCCGACCCGCATTACCGCGTGCTGAACACCACAGTCAACCTCACAAGTGACTCTTACACCTCTGCCCATCACAAATCCATTGGGGGCTACCACGGAGCCAAATTGGCCCGCTACCAAGACTTGATTGCAGGGCCTATGTCTGCAGGTAAACTGCCAATCTTTGGTATGCTGAATGCCAAATGGTTCATTGTCTCTGATGGCCAAGGTGGCAACCGTGCGGAACTGAACCCCGAAGCTTGCGGTCATGCCTGGTTCCCAACAGAAATACGGGTGGTGGATGGCGCCAACGAAGCCATGGATGCCATCAGCGCAGAAGGTTTTAACCCTAAGACCACTGCCATTGTTGAGTCTGACATGATTGACCCTGAAGATGCTGGCAGCTATGCAGCAACACTTCGTTCAGCAACTGACAGCTCTTTTGAAGCACGCATTGACATCGTTAAATACGCTGCCAATGTCTTGACCTACCAGGTGAAGAACCTAAGCGAGGACCGCTACGTGCTTTTTTCAGAGGTCTTCTACCAGGCGCCAGGCCAGGCATGGACATTGACTGCAGACGGTGTTGATCTTGACATCTTACGCGCCAATTACATCCTTCGCTCTGCCGTGATTCCTGCGGGAACCAAGGAACTGGTTTTTGCCTTCCATCCTGAGACTTACCGCAAAGGGGAAAGCGTCAACTTGCTGTTCAGTATACTCCTTTTGCTCACCTTATTGGGTGCTGGATGGGCTGAACTCCGCGCAAAGCAAGACTGACATGAAACTGCTTGTCATCTCCTACTATTGGCCGCCTGCGGGTGGTCCGGGGGTGCAGCGATGGCTCAAGACAGCCCTTGCACTGCAAGATCAAGGGCATGACGTTGAGGTGTTAACCGTTGACCCAAAGGCAGCAACCTATCCTCTGAAGGACATGAGCTTACTGAAGGAAAGCGAATCCCTCACCGTTCATCACAGTGGCGCAACGGATTGGTTCAAGCGCTACCAACAACTGACCCGGCGCAAAGAGGTTCCCTTCAGTGGCTTTGCCAATCAAGCAGGCACGCCTGGCCCCTTGCAAAAGCTGTCACGCTTCATCCGGGGCAACTGCTTTTTGCCTGACCCAAGAAAGGGGTGGAACAAGCAAGCCACTGCTCTAGCCAACAAGCTATTGCAGTCCAAGGACTGGGACCTCATCATCACCACGGGACCGCCCCACTCCACCCATTTAATCGGGCAAACCCTGCAAAAAACCCATGGCATCACCTGGTGGGCAGATTTCAGGGACCCTTGGACCGATATCTACTATTATGATCAGTTCTACCCCACCCGATGGGCCAGAAGAAAAGACATGGCCATGGAGCAATCTGTGCTCAGTCAAGCAGACCGAATCCTTTGTGTCAGTGAGGATTTGAAGCGATTACTCAGCAGCAAAGTCAAGCGATCCAGCAATGATTTTCACATCATGCCTAACGGCTACGACCCTCAAGACTTCAGCGATGCAGCCAGTCAGCCAAGCAATGAAGCCTTCACTCTGGCATACACTGGCACATTGACCCTTCAATACCCTTTGGATGCACTCTACAAAGCCATTCAAGGGGTGATCGATGCCAGCCAAGCCATCAACTTGGTTATAGCAGGTCGTCCCGCCAAAGAATGCGTTGACCAATTGCAGCAGATGGCAAGGGTATCCAATGGATTATTCAGCTTCAAGGCATTGGGCTACTTGCCCCATGCAGAATCTGTCAAAGTGCTGGAACGTGCAGATGCTTTGCTTTTGCTGATTCCTGATTTGCCCAACAACAAAGGCATTCTCACAGGTAAATTGTTTGAATACATCGGCTCAGGTCGACCCATATGGGGGTTTGGGCCAGGTGGCTCAGATGCACAAGCTATCCTTGACAAGGTCAACGCAGGCAAGCTCCACGAGGATCCCAACAAGGCCAGTCAACAATTGCTGTCATGGATGCATGACTGCCCGAGTGGGGCAAGCCAATCAGGCAAAGAAGCCTACACCCGAGCCGGCCTGGCAAAGGCCTTGATGGCTTAATAGATTGAGAGAATGCTACCTTGAGAGGTAGTAGTTCCTTTCGGAATAGACCTTTCGGAAGAAGGAATCCTTGAGGTCCTTGATGAAGTGGATAGCCTCACCTGTTGATTTCATCTGTGGCCCAAGGGTCTTGTTGACATTGGGGAATTTACCAAAGCTGAACACGGGCACCTTGATGGCATAACCATCCAAATGGGGTTTGAAATTGAAGTCCTTCACTTTCGCCTCACCCATCATCACCTTAGCTGCCGCATTGACATAGGATTCACCGTAGGCCTTGCAAATGAAGGGCACGGTACGTGAAGCCCTAGGGTTGGCTTCAATGATGTAAACGACTTCATCCTTGATGGCAAACTGTATGTTGATCAAGCCAACGGTACCTAAAGCCATGGCAATGGTCTCCGTGTGCTCACGGATTTGATCCATCACCAATTCTCCCAAATTGAATGGCGGTAAGGTGGCATGGGAATCACCTGAATGCACCCCACAAGGCTCAACATGCTCCATCACGCCAATGATGTAAACATCTTCCCCGTCACAAATGGCATCGGTCTCTGCTTCAATGGCGCCATCAAGGTATTGGTCCAACAAGACATTGCCATCAAAATTCTTGAACAATTCCACCACATGGGTTTCCAATTCTTCATCGTTAATGACAATCTTCATGCCTTGACCTCCAAGGACATAGGATGGACGAACCAAAATGGGGTAACCCAACTTTTCTGCAACCAACCGCGCTTCATCCGATTTTTTAATCACATCAAATTTAGGGTAGGGAATGCCTAGGTCCTTCAAGGTGTTTGAGAAACGGCCGCGATCTTCTGCAAGATCCAAGGATTCAAAATTGGTACCAATGACCTTGATGCCAAACCGCTCCAGCTTCTCTGCCAGCTTCAATGCGGTCTGCCCGCCAAGCTGTACAATAACCCCCACGGGCTTTTCATGCCGGATGATGTCGTAGATATGCTCCCAAAAAACCGGCTCAAAGTAGAGCTTGTCTGCGGTGTCAAAATCGGTGGATACCGTTTCGGGGTTGCAGTTGATCATGATGGCCTCATAGCCACATTCTTTAGCTGCTAGGACACCGTGGACACAGGAGTAGTCAAATTCAATGCCTTGACCAATGCGGTTGGGACCTGATCCCAAGACAATGATTTTCTTTTTGTCACTCACCTCAGACTCGTTCTCTGCAAATGACTCACCCCCAGCAAGGGTCATTGGCATTTCAAACGTGCTGTAGTAATACGGCGTTTGTGCAGGGAATTCAGCAGCACAGGTGTCCACCAATTTCCATACACGTTCAATGCCCATACCTACACGCAAGTTGTGAATGTCGCTCTCCAAGCAATGGGTCATGTGAGCAATCTGGCGATCAGCAAAGCCTTTCATCTTTGCGTCCAAAAGAAGCTCCTTGGGCAAATTGGCCAGGGTATGTCCTTCAAGTCGGGTTTGTGTTTCAACCAAGGCCTCAATTTGCTTCAAGAACCACATGTCAATCTTGGTGATTTCATGGATTTTCCGCAAGGCAATACCCATCTGCATGGCATCGTACAAAACAAAGATGCGATCCCACGAGGCGTGCTCCAGTTTGTGAAGAATGATGGCTTGATCCCGCAACCCTTTGCCATCAGCACCTAAACCATTGCGTCTTATCTCTAAGGACTGTGCCGCTTTGTGCAAGGCTTCCTGAAAGGTTCTGCCAATACCCATCACTTCACCCACGGATTTCATTTGCAACCCCAAGCGGCGATCTGCGCCTTCAAACTTGTCAAAGTTCCAACGGGGGATTTTAACAATCACGTAATCCAAGGTTGGCTCAAAGTAAGCCGTGGTGGTTTTGGTGATTTGGTTGTTGAGTTCATCCAAGGTGTAGCCGATGGCTAACTTGGCTGCTACTTTCGCGATAGGGTAACCTGTTGCCTTGGAGGCCAGTGCTGAGGATCGAGACACCCTTGGGTTGATCTCAATGGCAACAATGTCCTCCTTTTCATCAGGGCTCACAGCAAATTGTGCATTGCACCCACCAGCAAAATTGCCAATCGAACGCATCATCAAGATGGCCATGTCACGCATGCGTTGGTAGGCCGTATCACTCAATGTCATGGCAGGAGCCACGGTGATAGAGTCTCCTGTATGAATCCCCATGGGATCCATGTTTTCAATGGAACAAATGATGATGACATTGTCATTTTTGTCGCGAAGCAGTTCCAGTTCGTACTCTTTCCAACCCAACAAGGCCTTGTCAATCATCACTTCATGCACGGGACTTGATTCCAATCCACGATGCAAAGAATCCTCAAATTCCTCCTTGTTCCAGACAAAGGAGGCGCCCGTTCCAGCCAGCGTGTAGGAAGGTCGAACACAAAGGGGAAAGCCAAATTCTTGTGCAATCTCCTGGCCATTCAAGTAGCTCTTAGCAATTCTTGAAGGCGCTACACCCACGCCAATTTTAGTCATCAATTGCTTGAATAGTTCACGATCTTCAGTGATATTGATGGCTTCGATGTCAACACCTATGATTTCAACGCCGTATTTTTCCCACACGCCTTGGCTGTCTGCTTCAATGCATAGGTTCAATGCTGTCTGGCCACCAACAGTTGGTAAAACGCAATCGATGTCTCTCTCGTTCAAAATCTTTTCAATGGATTCAACATCCAAAGGCAGCAAGTAAATGTGATCTGCAACCACCTCGTCGGTCATGATGGTCGCGGGATTGGAGTTAATCAATGAAACCTCAATGCCTTCCTCACGAAGGGATCTAGCTGCTTGAGATCCCGCGTAATCAAATTCACAAGCCTGTCCGATGACGATGGGTCCGCTACCGATAATGAGGACGGATTTGATGTTGGTGTTGCGTGGCATAGTCTTAGGTTCCTTCAAAAATCGGTTGCAATGGGTGTGTCACCAAATGTGAGCGCAAAAAAAAGGTGCTGCAACAGCAACACCTTCAAAGTCGTTGAATCATGACGCATTAGCCTTTGTGGCTGCCTGCGTGAGATACTGTCAATTGTGCACGTCCTTTGGAACGACGGCGTAAGACAACGCGTCGGCCATTGGCTGAACTCATGCGCTCACGGAATCCGTGTTTGTTCTTGCGCTTGCGGGTAGATGGTTGGTAGGTGCGTTTCATGACAGCTTTATTTCGGGCTGCAAATATAGGCAGAGATTTTAGGTTTCCAAAAGGAGATGAAAGAAAAATTTGGCAATCGACTGAACTTAATCCGATCCAACCCAATATTCCCAGTGATCAGTGCCATAGGGTTGGATGTAGGGATGTCTCATCCAATAATATTTACTCCATTGTCCTCTCCCCATTCTTAGCACTTACCTTCGCTTCATGCTTAGCCCACAACATGTTTGGATCACAGGCGCCAGCTCCGGCATAGGCGCTGCCCTGGTTCACGCCTATGTCGACAAAGGGTGGCATGTGATTGCCACAGCCCGAGGGAAAGAAGCCCTCGAGGCTGTCGCAAAGAATAGCTCAAAACCTGACCATGTACACCTACTGACGGCTGACTTGATGGACATGGATGCCTTACCAGCTCTTGTGCAGTCCGCTTGGGACACCTGTGGTGGTATTGACCTCGCCATATTCAATGCTGGCATTGCCCAATGGGGAACTGCAGTCAGCAGCCTGCAAGCGGTAGATGACCATGTCCTTACCCTGAATTACCGATCTCCCGTGGCATGCATCAAAGCTTTGTTGCCTAAAATGCAGCAGGTCGCCCATGGTCGAATTGCTGTGGTATCAAGCATCGCTGGCTTGTTTGGCCAAGGCCACCTGGCTGCTTATTCCGCAAGCAAGGCTGCACTCACCGTGTACATGGAGTCCTTGAAGGAAGAAGTTCACATGAGCCCCATTCGGGTCCATACGGTAACACCAGGCGTGATTCGAACAGGCATCATGTCTCGTGGATTGAATGCAGATGGTGAGCTGATGCGAAACCGAGACCCTTCAGGTCGATCTGGCATCCTGCCAGCTGTTGCCGCATCAAAGATTCAACGCCTGTGTAACAGCCGTAGATTTCACCTAATTATTGCTAGCCCCGCCGAACGATTGGGGTTATTTTTGCACCATTGCTGCCCTCGTCTGTTCTATTTCCTATTGCGACGCAAATCATGATCATCAACCCATCGGTTCACGCCAACCTCACGGAACTCACCAAAAGCTTTGCTGCTGGCACTCCTAAACATGTGGTGATTGACAACTTTTTCAGTCAAGACATCGCCGATGGCATGCATCAGCATTTCCCGCCGGCTGATAGCTTGAAGGTTAAGCGAAACAGCATGAATGAAAGCAAAGTGGAAGACTACCACTTTGAGCGATGGGACCCCGTTTTTTTAAAGGCTCGAAACCACATACGGACAGATGCTTTTTGTCAATGGCTCTCAACACTGACCGGCATTGACGGACTGAGCACGCCTGACAATGGGCTGGGGTCTGGCATCCATCAAGGCAGTCAAGGCTCCTATGTTGACGTACACATTGACGTGAACTATGACCCCGCATCCAAACTGTGGCGACGAATCAATCTTTTGGTGTACCTGAACCCCCACTGGCAAGAAGAATGGGGTGGCGATCTAGAGCTATGGGACCCAGCCATGACTGACATCCTGCACAAGGTTGCACCCTTGCACAACCGAGCTATCATTTTCCTTACCGATGATCAAGCACCCCACGGTTACAAAGCGATCGATGTACCGGAAGGCGAAAGTAGAAAAAGTTTTTACGCCTATTATTTCACGCAAATAGGTGAAGGTTTCACCTACAGCGACAGCAAATTTGTGTCTCGCCCTGATGACCCATGGCTTCGCAAACAGGCGACCAAGAGCAAGGAGTTTGTGAAGATTCATCTCAAGAGACTCTTGGAAAAAATGGGCCTAAAAGTTCTGGATTTTCAAGACAAAAACCGCTTCTAAGCATGGCCATCAAGGATCGCATCAAAGCCATCTTAGGCAATATCTGGTGGAAGCGTCTCAGCAACAAATACACCCTTGCTACCGGCTTTTTCATCATTTGGATGGCCTTTGTGGACAGCAACTCCATGCTGATTCAAATGCAATTGGAAGCTGAGGTTCGTGCCCTGGAGGATGGCATCGAATTTTACCAAAAAGAACTGGAGGACATCAGCCGACAACTTGATGAACTGGCTTCAGATCCTGAGAAATTGGAAAAATTTGCGCGAGAACAGCATTGGATGCATCGGCCTGGCGAACACATCATCCTGGTTCAACCCGCAGACAAGCCATGAAGGCATCGCACATCACCTCAGATGGCATTGACCTACCAGTGACTAGTGGGGCTGCGGATTCTGTGCAACGCGGACCTGCCGCAGCAAGACCTTTCAGTCAAAGACACAGCGTGGTGGCCATCGATGGTGGTGAGGTCAAACAGGCGACCATTGCTTCACAGTCTGCCTTGCAAAACGGCGCCACCTCCCTCCTGTTCTGGCTGCATCGCGAAGAAGACTTGACCGCATTAACCCAGGGAGTTCGGTTGGACATTGCGCCCGTTCACCTGATTGGCAACATGGATCCCCTGAAGGTGAAAATGGCCATGGACAAACACCCGAACTACCAGGCATGGCATGGTGGCTTCATCATGGACCCTGCAGAAAATCGTCAACGGACCCAGCAATGGTTCACCCAGACCCTTCAAGGCGACATGGATCGACTGGCTCAAGCCTCTGAGATCTTGCCTTCAGGCCTGCGATGCATTACCAGCAATGGCAACAGCCAATCCAAGCATGGCCATGTAGCGCAAATCGCCTTTGCGGCAGCCTCTCTTGAAGCGCAACTCCAGCATGTCGGATGGCACCATGCCAATCGCTGCATGATGATCCTGCAAGCAAGCGACGATTACCTGGGGAGCATCGCCATGGTTCAGGCTGCCCGTGAACTATGGCAGTCAATGCTAATCAAGCACCAGCAAGCCAACGCCAGCTTGTGGGTGGCTGGATTCACTGCTGACCGCGACGCAAGTGATGATGCAGCCAACCTGATAGACACTGGAATGAACCTCCAAGCCTTGTGGCTGGGTGGTTGTGACGAGTTATTGAACCAACCCATCAACCGCAGCGCGGAAGCTGGGCACTGGGCACTGGAGCAGCAACTGGTCCTTGCCAATGAAACCGACCTCAAAGATGACGAGCCATTGCGTGGAAGCTACACCTTGGACGCATGGACCGCTCAAATGGTGAACATGGCCACGGAACACATGGATCGTTGGAAACAAGCCGGTGGGCTGATGAAATTGTTGGACAAGGACTCAAGGATTTGGTGATGGCAAAACAGCAGCCCTTTCCCCATGAAGCTGACGAAGCGGGCAGTTTCCCTTATTTGAGAGGACCCTACGCGAGCATGTACAGCCAGCGCCCATGGACTATCCGGCAATACGCAGGTTTTTCCACAGCGCAAGAAAGCAATGCCTTCTACCGACGAAACCTCGCTGCAGGTCAGGCAGGACTGAGCGTAGCGTTTGACCTGGCTACCCACAGAGGCTATGACAGTGATCACCCAAGGGTGACAGGAGATGTTGGCAAAGCAGGGGTTGCCATCGATAGCATTGAAGACATGAAGGTGCTCTTTGATAGCATTCCTTTGGATCGCATGTCGGTGTCGATGACCATGAATGGTGCCGTCATCCCCATCATGGCATTTTACATCGCTGCGGCGCAAGAGTCGGGAGTTGAATTGGCCAAACTCAAAGGCACCATCCAAAATGACATCCTCAAGGAGTTCATGGTGCGCAACACCTACATCTACCCGCCTGAACCATCGATTCGACTCATGTCAGACATCTTCCGGTTCACCAGTGAGCACATGCCTGCCTTCAACAGCATCAGCATCTCCGGATACCACATGCATGAAGCAGGTGCCACACCTGAGATTGAGCTGGCCTATACCCTGGCTAATGGCCTGGAATACCTTCGAGCAGGTATTCAGTCTGGCCTCAAAGTGGATGACTTTGCACCTCGCCTCTCCTTTTTCTTTGCAACTGGCATGTCATTCATGACGGAGATTGCCAAGCTCCGTGCGGCACGCTACCTATGGGCCCATTTGCTCAAGCGATTTGAGCCCACAAACCCCAAAAGCAGCATGCTTAGGACCCATTGCCAGACCTCAGGGTGGAGCCTCACTGAACAACGTCCCTTTGCCAACGTGACCCGAACCAGCTATGAGGCGATGTCTGCAGCTCTTGGAGGCACACAAAGCTTGCACACCAACGCCTTGGATGAAGCCATTGCCTTGCCAACGGATTACTCTGCCAGAATTGCACGTGAAACCCAACTTCGCCTTCAGAAGAACACTGGTATCACTCGATTTGTCGATCCCTTTGGGGGCAGCCATGTGCTGGAACAGCTCACCAATGACCTCATCAATAAATCGAAGGCATTGATTGATGAAGTGGAAGCCATGGGTGGCATGGCTAAGGCCATTGAAACAGGTCTACCTAAGCTCAACATCGAAGAAGCAGCGGCCAGAAAACAAGCGCGAATCGATGGCGGCAAGGACACCATTATCGGTGTCAATGCCTTCATGCCTGAAACAGAGACTCCCTTGGCTATTTTAGCTGTTGACAACAACAAGGTCAGGGATGCACAGATTGCACAACTCCAATCCCTCAAAGCCAGCCGCAACAACTCACTTGTGACGGATTGCTTGGAGGCCATTGCTCAAGCTGCCAGCAATGGCACAGGCAACCTGCTGTCCTTGGCCATTGAGGCGGCAAAGGCCCGGGCAACACTCGGTGAAATATCTGATGCCATGGAGCGTACCTTTGGTCGATACCGTGCAACTACCCAATTGGTTTCAGGCGTGTACACCAAAGAAAACAGCAACAATGCAGCCTTCATCAAGGCAAAATCCCTGGCAGAAGCCTTCACATCAAAGGAAGGCCGTCGCCCCAGGATTCTTGTGGCTAAAATGGGGCAAGATGGCCATGACCGGGGGGCAAAGGTTGTAGCCACCAGCTATGCTGACTTAGGCTTTGATGTGGATGTTGGACCCTTGTTCCAGACCCCTGAAGAAACGGCCTTGCAGGCCATAGAAAATGATGTGCACTGGGTTGGCGTAAGCTCGTTGGCCGCTGGACACAAAACATTGATTCCCTTGCTGATTGAAGAGCTCAAAAAACTAGGCCGACCAGACATCCTGGTTGTGGCTGGCGGTGTCATACCAAAGCAAGACTACCCTGAGCTATTTGCTTGCGGTGCAGCTGCGGTATTTGGCCCAGGTACAGCCATTGCCACATCAGCCACTGAGCTGCTGGAGCACATGATGGAACACCGCTTCTGATATGGGACTCAATCCCCATTTCAAAGCCGACCTACGGCAAGCTTGGGACATTGAAGGCCTTCAGGTAGGTATTGAAGCTGGTGATCGATTGCAGCTGGCACGGGGCATCACCCTTGTGGAATCACAACTGGCGGATGATCGACCTCTAGCATTAGACCTTTTAAGCCGACTTTGCCCCAAAGACACAAGCAGGCGAATCGCTGTCACCGGCAATCCCGGTTCCGGCAAATCCACCTTGATCGAAAGCATGGGTCAATACTGGGTTGATCGCGGCAAATCGGTGGCCGTTCTAGCCATCGACCCTAGCAGCAATGTCACAGGTGGCAGCATCCTGGGTGATAAAACGCGCATGGAACAATTGGCTCACCATCCTAAAGCATTCATTCGCCCCAGCGCAAGCGGCGGACTTCTTGGGGGTGTTGCAAGACGCAGTCGGGAGTGCATTGCCCTCTGTGAAGCTGCAGGCTATGACATCATCCTCATTGAAACCGTGGGTGTGGGGCAAAATGAAACTGCGGTGGAGCACTTTGTTGACTGCTTCTTGATGGTCGCTCTTCCTTCAGCAGGCGATGAATTACAAGGCATCAAACGTGGCATCATGGAAAAAGCTGACCTCATTGTGGTCAACAAGGCAGACGGCAACCTCATGAAGGCAGCAAAGCAAAGCCAATTACAGATAAAAAATGCCCTGCACATGATGCAGAATACTTCAGCCTGGCAGCCTGTGGCATTGACATGCAGTGCCATCCAAGGTGAAGGCATTGATGCTTTAATGGAAGAATTGGCCGCATGCCTTGACTTGAGAATGGAGCCCAGCAACATGACAAGCAGGCGTCTAGCTCAAACCCTTGAAGCTTTTGAAAGCGCATGGAAGCAACTCTGGCTTCAACGCGCCACAAGTCATCCCCTTTGGGCAGAAAGCTTGGCAACTTGCAAAGAAGCCCTCATGCAGGGTGAATGGAGCCTGGATCAGGCCTTGGCCCGACTTAGGCAGGTAAAATAAGCTTAAAATTCAGCTGCGATGGATGCGCGCAACTTGACCAAAGCGACTTTGGTTGGGAATTTCTCCATGGCCATGGAAGCCAACAAAACGGCTTCAGCCAACTCGGCGCCACTGGCTTCAGCGCCAAGTTCAGCAGATGTGGTATTGAGCAAGGACACCATGGCGCTTTTTGCTATGACAACTGTCTCCCAAACTGGCTCAGCAACATAAATCTGTTGACTGAGGTTGTGTTCAAACTCGGTACGGATCTGATCCTTCATCATATTGAGGTAGGCAGCATTGCTTAATTGCTCAGCATTGACCCTTACCATCAAAGAATTGGGACTGATTCGCTCTAGAAACAATGCCAACCGCTCATGCGCCTGCAAACGTACCGGCAAGGATTGCTTGCTTCGCTCACGGCGAAGTTCTGCTCGCCGGCGCTTGTCTTCATTGTCCATGAAGCCTGACATCATCAAATAAACAATGATCAAGATGATGATTGACGGAAAGACGGTGCTGATGATCTCAAAGAATAATTCCATAGGTGACAAATATCGGCAATGCTTCCCGAATAATATACCTTTGCACCATGCAATTCACATCTGATCGTGTTGCCTCCCTATCCTTGCCCATGACCATTGAAATGAGCAAGAAGGCACGCGCGCTTGTAGCGGAAGGGAAAGACATCTTAAACCTCAGCCTTGGGGAGCCGGATTTTGACAGCCCAAATTTTGTAAAAGATGCTGGAATTCAGGGTATTGAGGATAATTTTTCGCACTACATGCCTGTGCCAGGCTATCCCGATCTACGCGAAGCTATCGTTCGGAAATTTCATCGCGATAACGGCTTAACATACCAAATCAATGAAATTGTGGTTTCTACGGGAGCCAAGCAAAGCATAGCCAATATTGTGATGGCAACCGTCAATCCCGGTGATGAGGTGTTGATTCCCGCACCTTATTGGGTCTCCTATGCCGATTTAGCCCGCTTTGCTGGTGGCGTGGTCGTGAGCCCAAAAGCTGGCTTGGATCAAAAGTTTAAGATCACAGCAGAACAACTCGATGAGGCATTGACCGATCGATGCCGACTCATGATTTTCTCTAGCCCCAACAATCCCAGCGGGGCCATGTACAGCAAAGAAGAGCTGGAATCCCTTGCTAAGGTGCTTGAACGCTACCCCAAGGTCTTTGTCATTGCCGATGAAATCTATGAGTACATACGTTACGACAACCGAGAGCATGCCAGCATGGCCAGCATTGAAAGCATGCGAGATCGCGTTGCAACGATCAATGGGCTATCCAAAGGCTTTGCCATGACGGGATGGCGCCTTGGCTACATGGGCGCACCCAGTTTCATGGCCCTAGCCTGTGAAAAGATTCAAAGCCAGTTCACCAGCGGTGCTTCCAGCATTGCACAACGTGCTGCCATCGCTGCTTTGGATGCAGGTAGGCCTTCTATTCTCTACATGCAAGATGCTTACACCAAGCGAAAAGACTGCCTAATAAAGGCACTTCAGCCATTGGAGCATTTGAAAATGCAATCGCCCGATGGGGCGTTTTACCTCTTTGTTGATGTCAGCGCCTACTTGGATGAAACCTGTCCTAGCAGCATGGAATTAGCCATGCATGTATTGGATGCAGGGGTGGCTACCATCCCCGGTGATGCCTTTGGTCTTGCTGGTTATTTACGCATCAGCTATGCCACAGATGAAGCCACCTTGACCAAGGCTGGCGAACGCATCGTTCGATGCTTGAAGCAACGCAATCAATAGGTGATGGGAAGCAAACTGCAACAGCAAATCAATCAGATTCGAGAATGGGTCAACTTGCGCATTTATGACTCAAAGCCGGGTGTGCTTTTGTGGCTTCGGCGCATCAGCATCCCCTTGTCCTTCACCTCGGTGGCGGCCTTGATGGCATACCATGGCTTTCAACTCAACGACGCACAAGAATTGTTGGTAGAGCTTCTATTGAAAAGCACGATTGCCTTTTACTTGATCAAGTACCTGATTCAGGTATTTTTCTCCTTCTCACCCTGGCAAGACATCAAGGAAAGGCGATGGGAAACGCTATTCATGGCCTCCATGGCACTGTACATTTTAGCCGTCAACCTATTCGATGAGCATATCATTGATTCCTTCGGCCAAACCCTTGGCCTGGATAGCCTTGAGGCCCTTTTCATGATCTTTGTACAAGGCTACTTCTTACTATTTGTAGCCCTTGAAGTTGGCAAGGCTGGTCGCTTTCTTCCTAAGTCGGGAATGAATCCCGCAGGCATGCTGGTGATCAGTTTTGCTGGTTTGATGATGATTGGAGCAGGTCTTCTGGCCATGCCAGAAATGTCAATCACTGAAGGCAGTATTCCCTTGATGGACGCCTTGTTTACCTCCGTTTCAGCTGTGTCTGTCACAGGACTGAATGTCATGGACATCACATCCATCCTTAGCTTCAAAGGGCAATTTGTTTTGATGGTTCTCATCCAATTGGGTGGCTTGAACTTCATCACCTTTGCGAGCATGCTTGCACTGCTTGCGAACCCCTCCATGGGTCGGCGCATTGGAAGCTTGATGCAGTCAAGTGAGGGCAGCGGAAGCAGCGGTATACTCGTGAAGCAAATCATCCGTTTCTCCTTGTTCTTTGAGGTAATCACCATGGTGTTGCTCTATTTTTCATGGGGAGACTACCCATTTGAACATTGGGGAGACAAGGTGTTTTTTTCAGCTTTTCACGCGGTGTCTGCCTTCAACAATGCCGGATTCAGTCTGATGCCTGAGGGCTTGGCCAACCCCTTATTGACAAACAACACCGCCTTTGTCATCATCATTGGCATGAGTATCATACTTGGCTCACTTGGGTTCACAACCATCCATGACCTGTTCAGCTCGCAGGCAAACAACAACAGGAGAAAAAATCCTTGGATACATTTAACGATCAACACGAAAATGGCCTTGACCGCCACCATCATCTTGATCCCCGTTGGGGCTGTCCTTATAGCAATACTTGAGGCCAATGGGACCCTCTCAGGGATGACATGGTTTGAGCGAGGCCTCGCTGCGTTTTTTCAATCGGTCACTTTGCGAACCGCGGGATTCAATACCATTGACATTGGCGCCATGGCTGTGCCAACCTTGATGATTGCCATCCTATTCATGTTCATTGGTGGCAGCTCTGGGTCCACTGCCGGAGGTATCAAGACCAGCACATTCACCTTGGTTTTCCTCAATGCCTTAGCGACCATTCGCGGTCAAAAACAGGTTGAATATGCTAAAGCCACGATCCCTGTGGAACTGTTAAACATGGCCTTCTCCGTGTTCCTATTCTCTGCCTCATCCATTTTTGTTGGCATTGTTCTTCTGACCATCACCGACGGTCACCTTGGACTTGAACGCCTTGTCTTTGAAGAGGTCTCTGCGTTTTGCACCGTTGGTTTATCCACAGGTATCACCAGTGAAATGAGTGAAATGGGCAGAATCATCTTGATGTCTAGCATGTTTATTGGGCGTATCGGCACCGTAACTTTGGCCTTTGCCCTGACAAGCAGCAAAAAAGCCAGCACTAAGTACTCTTACCCTAAAGCCTCCGTTCAGGTCGGATAAGCCATGAAACCAGTCAAACCTTACAGCCAAGAAGGCTCCAAAAAAGCCCAAGTTGCCAGCATGTTCAATGCCATTGCAAAACGTTACGATTTACTGAATCGAACCCTTTCCTTAGGAATCGATGTGATCTGGCGCAACATCACGGTCAAAGCTGTGGGAAAACACCAACCCATCGACCTCTTGGATGTGGCCACTGGCACAGGTGATCTTGCCATCGCATTGAGTCACATTCCTAACAGTCACATTGATGGCATTGACATTGCTCAAAGCATGCTTGCGGTTGCGCAAGTGAAGATTGAAAAAAAGCATTTAGATGACCGAATCACCCTGTCCCATGGCGATGGGGAATCCTTGCCCTACAAGGATGCTTCCTACGATGCAGTAACGGTAGCCTTTGGTGTCCGCAACTTTGAGAACCTGATGCCTGGACTCAAAGAAATGCGCCGGGTGTTGCGTCCGGATGGCCAAATCGCCATCTTGGAATTCTCACAGCCTGAGCGATTTCCGATCAAGCAGATTTACCACGTCTATTTCAAGGTGATTTTGCCCGTGATTGGCCGATTGGTCTCCAAAGACAATGCAGCCTACACCTATCTGCCTGAAAGTGTTGATGCCTTCCCTTATGGCCAAACCTTTCTTGATAAACTCCAGGAAGCTGGCTTCCGTGATCTCCATCACCGTCCTTTGACTTTTGGGATCGCCACATTGTACACAGCTAAAAAATAACTAGCAATATGCTGCGTTATAGCCCCATGAAAGGCATCCCAATAATTGGTCTTATGGTGGCTCTGAGCTTTGGACTCCATGCACAATCTGTGCAAAGCCCCAACCTGCCACGCTACGATCAAAAACAGATCCATTTTGGCTTCATTCTTGGCAGCCAAAACATGGGCTTTCATTACCGACCAGATACCCAATGGCCCACAGGGGTTTTTGGCGTTGAATTGGTTCCTCAATGGGGTTACACAGTTGGCATCGTCAGCGATCTTCGCTTGAACAATTTCATGAATTTGCGTTTTGTCCCAACCTACAGTGCGGGAGAAAGGCAGCTGATTTTTGATGCCATCGATCCCACAGATAACCAGCGTAAGTCCATCGTTCGTCGCATGGAATCATCCTTGATTATTTTTCCCTTGGAATTGAAGGTGAAAACTGAACGAATTGGGAACCATCGATGGTATGTCTTGGGTGCCATTTCAGGTCAATTGGACTTAGCCAGCAAGGCAAAGGTCATAGATGACCGATTCTTTAAGCTGCAAGCCTCAGGCTACGGTTTTGACGTAGCTGTAGGGATGGATTTTTACTTTGAGTATTTTAAACTCAGCCCCCAATTCCGCATCACCATCGGGCAAAGCAATTTGCATGTCGATGACGGTACAGCTTTTGCTCAGGCCATCCCTTTGCTGCAAACCCGGTCAGTTGGCTGGGTCTTTGCCTTTGAATGAATCAGGCGATATGCCAGGCCTGCATCAGGATACCTCCAGCCATGGCTACATTCAAGCTTTCTGTTTGACGGCCTTTAGCCCGACGTATGCTGACCACTTGATCTGTTACGGTTTTCCAATGTTCTGAAGGGCCTGCGCCCTCATTCCCCATCACCAATGCGCTGCGCTCTGGCCATGGCATTTGTTCGACAGGCTTACCGCCCATGTCTGCTAAAAACAAGGTTCTGCCTTCTGCTGTCAGCTGTTGACTCAATGCTTCCTCCGGCATCAATACCACAGGCATCCGGGCCATTGCACCCATGCTGGACTGTACAACCTTTGGGTTAAAGGGATCTACACTGCCCTTAGCGAAGGCAACATAATCCAGACCATACCAATCAGCCAATCGAATCAAAGTCCCCGCATTGCCAGGGTCCTGGATGCGGTCCAGTACCAGGACCAACCCCCCTTGCTGAGGCGTTAGGGTTTGCTGACTGAACACAGCTAAAGCATCACTGGGCTGCTCCAGGGCGCTGATGGCCCTTAATTCAGATTCGTCAATCACTTCACCTTGGTCTGCCAGTGAGCTGTTCTCTGTGACAAGCAGGGTCTGCATTGTCCAACCGCCTTCGATGAAATCGTTGATGCTTTTGTGCCCTTCAACAAGGAAACGACTCAAGCTTTCTCTGCCTTTTTTTCTTTGCAGGGATAGGATCTGTGATCTTTTATTTTTGCTCAATGCCATCGGTGAAAGGTAATGCGCATTGCCGTAATTTTGCTTCAAACAAACCTACCATGATTGCACCTTCCATTCTTTCCGCTGATTTTGCCAATTTGCAGCGCGATGTTGAAATGATCAATGGCAGTGAGGCTACCTATTTTCACATTGACATCATGGATGGCGTATTTGTGCCCAATATCTCCTTTGGTCTACCTGTGCTTGCCGCCATCAATCGCCATGCAAGCAAGCCCTTGGATGTGCACCTAATGATTGAGCAACCTGAACGCTACATCAAGGACTTCCGTGCTGCTGGCGCAGACATCTTGACTGTCCATCTAGAGGCTAGTCGTCACTTGCACCGCAGCTTACAGGCTATCAAGGCTGAAGGCATGAAAGCTGGTGTGGCATTGAATCCACATAGCCCAGTTTCCCTTTTAAAGGATGTGATTCAGGACTGTGACTTGGTTTGTTTGATGAGTGTGAATCCCGGATTTGGCGGACAGTCATTCATCGAAAAAACCTACGATAAAATCACCGAGCTCAAAGCCATGATTGTCGCTGCAGGCTCCAACACGCTCATTGAAATCGATGGCGGTGTCAACAAGGACAATGCCGCTGCACTCAAGGCTGCAGGAGCTGATGTATTGGTGGCAGGATCAGCGGTGTTTAAAGCCGATGACCCGGTTCAAATGATTCAGACACTGCAACAAGCAGGCAATTAAGTCTGATCTATTCCTGCAAACCATGTTCATTGACTGAATTGGCAGTAGTTTTGTTAATTACAACCCAAGACACCATTTAAACCTATTACTATGTCATTGGAACAACTTACCACACTTTTAGGCGACCAGGCTGAATCCTTGCTGAGTCACACCTGTAAAGCCATCGATCAAAGCGATATCCATTTGCCTTCAGGCGATTTTGTTAGTGAACATTTCGCTTCAAGCAATCGCAGCAACCTGGTACTTGGCTCCCTGCAGACACTCTATGGACATGGAAGACTTGGCCACACCGGTTACTTGAGCATATTGCCCGTAGATCAGGGCATTGAGCACTCTGCTGCTGCATCCTTCGCCCCTAACCCTAGCTATTTTGATCCGGAGAACATCATTCAATTGGCCATGGAAGGCGGCTGCAACGCAGTAGCTTCCACCTTTGGGGTGTTGGCCAATTTGTCTCGCAAATACGCCCACAAGATTCCCTTCATTGTGAAAATCAATCACAATGAGATTTTGTCCTACCCCAATCAATTTGACCAAACCATGTACGGCTCAGTCGCAGATGCCTACGAAATGGGCGCAGTGGCTGTTGGTGCAACCATCTATTTTGGCGCTGAAGAAAGTCGTCGTCAGATTCAAGAGGTTTCTGAAGCCTTTGAACATGCACGTTCGCTTGGCATGGCTACCATTCTATGGTGCTACACCCGCAACAGTGCTTTCAAGGTTGATGGCGTAGACTACCATACTTCAGCTGACCTCACGGGACAAGCCAACCATATCGGGGTGACCATTCAAGCTGACATCATTAAGCAGAAGCTACCCACCAACAATGGCGGATACCTTGCTGTAGGTCATGGTAAAACCCATGACAAGGTTTACAGTGAACTCAGTTCGGACCACCCCATTGACCTTTGTCGTTACCAAGTCGCTAATTGCTACATGGGACGCATTGGACTCATCAATTCAGGGGGCGCATCCAACGGCAGCAACGATCTAGCTGAGGCTCTTTCAACTGCTGTTATCAATAAACGTGCTGGCGGCCAGGGACTTATTTTGGGACGCAAAGCATTCCAACGCCCTCTCAGTGAAGGCATTGACATGCTGAATGCTGTTCAAGACGTTTACCTTAACACGGACATCACCATTGCGTAAGCCCATGGAGAACGAAGAAGGAAAAGGCTGGTTCAAACGAATCAAATCTGGCATCACGACAGCCACGGAGGAAAAAAAGGAGTTCCCCGATGGCTTGTGGTACAGCTGCCCCAAGTGCAAGGTGATGGTTACCACCGATGAGCATGCAGAAAGCTTGTGGGTTTGTGGCAATTGTGGTCACCACGAGCGCATTGATGCCAGAGAGTACATGTCTTTCCTTTTTGATGAAGGCGCATTCACCGAGCTCAATCCAAACATGGTTTCTGTTGATCCCTTAGAATTCACTGACACCAAGCCCTACAAGGATCGCCTCAAGGCAACCCGCAAGAAAACTGGCTTGAAGGATGCCATCACCACCGGGCATGGTGAAATGAATGGCATCACCGTAACCATGGCCATCATGAATTTCAAATTCATTGGCGGTTCCATGGGTTCTGTTGTGGGTGAAAAGATTGCGCGAGCAATCGATCACAGTTTGGCAACAAAAACCCCATTAATCATTGTGTCAAAAAGCGGCGGTGCTCGCATGATGGAAGCAGCTATTTCATTAATGCAATTGGCAAAGACCTCTGGCCGACTTGGCCAGCTGGATGACGCAAAGATTCCTTACATCTCTGTATTGACTCACCCAACCACTGGTGGCGTAACGGCATCCTTCGCCATGCTTGGTGACATCAACATCGCAGAACCTCGAGCTCTCATAGGCTTTGCAGGCCCTCGTGTCGTGAAAGAAACCATTGGCAAGGAGCTGCCGGAAGGCTTCCAAACCAGTGAGTTCGTTGAGGACCATGGATTTCTTGATTTCATCGTGGAACGCAAGGACCTGAAAGTCAAGATGTCACAATGGCTAACCATGGTTTATCCTTCGAAAAAATAAGTCGCTCACTGGGCAATTTTACCTACCTTTGCGGCCTCCGATCCACGGACTACAACCAACTATCTATAACGATTTAGGAATGTACCTGACTCCAGAAAAAAAGCGCGAAATTTTCGCTCAACACGGTAAGAACGATGCTGACACCGGCACCGCTGAAGGCCAAATCGCCTTATTCACTTACCGAATTGCTCACCTTACTGAGCACCTCAAAGCCAACCGCAAAGACTACAACACAGAGCGTTCACTCGTTTTGTTGGTCGGTAAGCGAAGAAGTCTCTTGAACTACCTTCAAGACAAAGACATCTTGCGCTACCGTGCCATCGTAGAAAAGCTGGGTCTTCGCAAATAATTGCAGAAGATAAACGCAACACTGGAAAGGTAATTCATACTGAGTTGCCTTTTTCAGCTCAATTTAATCGGGGCGCCGTAAACCAATCAGAAGTAAAGAAGACATGAAAGCACCAACACCTATTACCCAAACCATCCAACTCCCTGATGGCCGCACCATCACATTGGAAACAGGACGCATGGCTCGTCAAGCAGACGGCGCCGTACTTGTCCGCTCAGGAGGCACTGCCCTTTTAGCAACTGTCGTTTCCAACAAAGAAGCACGTCCAGGGCTGGATTGGCTTCCTTTGACCGTTGAATACAAAGAGAAATTTGCCTCCGCAGGACGCGTTCCTGGTGGATTCCTTAAGCGCGAAGGCCGTCCAAACGACCGCGAAATCTTGGTATGCCGTTTGGTTGACCGAGTGCTTCGCCCCTTGTTTCCTAAGGACTACCACGCAGAAGTTCAGGTGATCATCACCTTGTTCTCTTACGATGAGGACGTTGCTTCCGATTCATTAGCTGGCTTAGCTGCATCTGCTGCCCTTGCCGTCAGTGACATTCCATTCAATGGCCCCATGTCTGAGGTCAATGTAGCTCGTATTGATGGTGAGTTTGTCATCAACCCAAGCTATGCACAGCTCGAGAAAGCTGACATGGAAATCATGATGGGCGCAACTGCTGATAGCGTGACCATGGTAGAAGGTGAGATGGATGAGGTTTCTGAAAAAGAGATGCTTGAAGCCATCAAGATTGGCCATCAGGTCATCAAAACACAAATTGAAGGACAGCTTGCTCTTGCAGCAATGGTTCCTACCAGCAGCCCTAAGCGTGTCTACAGTCACGAAGTGCATGATGAGGACCTTCGCAAAGCCATCAAAAATGCCACCTATGATGCTGCTTATGTTGTTGCAGGTAAAGCTATCGCTGACAAGCATGAGCGAACAGCAGCATTCAAGCAAGTGATGACTGACTTTGTTGCCACCCTTCCCGAGGAAGAGGCAGGAGAGAAAGAGGGCTTGATTCGTAGTTACTACCATGAAGTTGAAGCATTGGCTGTTCGCAATCAAGTCTTGGACAATGGCCTTCGCCTTGATGGCCGTAAGACTGATGAGATTCGTCCCATCTGGTCAGAAGTCGATTTGCTCCCTGGCCCACATGGCTGTGCCTTGTTTACTCGTGGTGAGACCCAGTCTTTGACCACGGTTACCCTCGGTTCTAAAATGGACAGCAACCGCATTGATGCGGCTACCAAGATTGGTGATGAGAAATTCTACCTCCACTACAACTTCCCTCCTTTCTCTACCGGCGAGGCTCGCATGATGCGTGGCACCAGCCGTCGTGAAATTGGTCATGGTAACTTGGCACAACGTGCACTCAAGCGCATGGTGCCTGCTTCATCAGGCTACACCATTCGTGTGGTATCAGAAATTCTTGAGTCTAATGGATCTAGCTCCATGGCAACAGTTTGCGCCGGAAGCATGGCCATGATGGATGCTGGTCTTGAAATCATTCGTCCCGTCAGTGGCATTGCCATGGGATTGATTACCGATCAGAAGACAGGCAAGTTCGCTGTACTCAGTGACATTCTTGGCGACGAGGATCACTTGGGCGATATGGACTTCAAGGTCACCGGTACTGAAAAGGGTATCACTGCCTGCCAGATGGACATTAAGGTCAAGGGACTTTCTTATGAAATCCTTGAGACAGCTTTGATGCAAGCCAATGCTGGCCGTAAGCACATCGGTGAAGAAATGGCTAAGACCATTGACGCACCCCGCAAAGAGCTCAAGCCACACACACCGAAAATGGTTGTCATGGAGATTCCTAAGGAATACATTGGCGGCGTAATCGGACCTGGTGGCAAGATCATTCAAGGCATTCAAGCTGACACCAACACAACCATCACCCTTGAGGAGATTGAAGAGGTTGGTCGCATTGAAATCAGTGGCACTGATGCTGTTGGATTGGCAAAAGCTCAATCAATCATCAAAGAAATCTGCTTTGTTCCTGAAGTTGGCGCATCCTATGACGGTGTCGTGAAAGGCGTTCAGACCTTTGGTGTATTTGTTGAGATTGGTCGCAACAAGGAAGGCCTCCTTCACGTGTCAGAGATGGCATGGGAACGCGTTGAAGATCCAGCGGACCTCTACAAGGAAGGTGATAAAGTGACTGTGAAGCTTATTGGCACAGACAAAGGCAAGTTGCGTTTGTCTCGTAAAGTCTTGCTTGAAAAGCCTGAAGGTTATGTTGAGCGCCCATCTCGCCCTCGCCCTGATCGCAGTGACCGTAGCGATCGCAAGGGTCGTAATGACCGTCGTGGCCGTGACAACGATCGCCGTGGTGGAGATCGTCGACGTGATGACCGCAATAACAAGCCGAGCAACGACAAGTCTAGCATTGATAAGCCTCGTGAAGACAACCGCGGTGCCCGTGGTAGCCAGAGCGATGAAAGAGGAAACCTCGGTGAGGAAATGAAGAACAGCAAGCCTTCTGAGGATTAAGTCCAGACATTCCGTTGAATCCCTAATTTGATATTGCGTATGCGTCAGTTAAAAATTACAAAACAAGTTACCAACAGAGAGACAGCCTCTCTGGATAAGTACCTGCAGGAAATCGGCAAGGTGGATCTCATCACTGCCGAGATGGAAGTTGAATTGGCTCAAAAAATCAAGGCCGGCGACCAAGTTGCCCTTGAACGTTTGACCAAGGCAAACCTGCGTTTTGTGGTTTCTGTAGCGAAGCAATACCAGAATCAAGGCTTGACACTGCCTGATTTGATCAACGAGGGAAACCTTGGTTTGATCAAAGCTGCCAAACGATTTGATGAGACCCGTGGTTTCAAGTTTATTTCCTATGCAGTTTGGTGGATTCGCCAAAGCATTTTGCAAGCATTAGCTGAGCAATCGCGGATTGTAAGGTTGCCTTTGAACAAGATTGGCTCAATCAACAAAATCAACAAGGCATTTGCCTCTTTGGAGCAGGAGCATCAACGCCCCCCTAGCCCGATTGAGATTGCGAATAAGTTGGACATGAATGAGCAAGATGTGAAGGAGTCCCTTCGCAACAGCGGTCGCCACGTGTCCATGGACGCACCCTTGGTTGAAGGTGAGGACAGCAACCTTTATGATGTACTGAACTCTGACAGCAGCCCGAACCCTGATGACGACCTCATGGTGGATTCACTGCGCACTGAGATTGAGCGTGCATTAACCACGCTCACGCCCCGTGAAGGTGATGTCGTCAGACTTTACTTTGGCCTCAATGCAAAGCAGCCCCTCACCCTTGAGGAGATTGGAGAGAAATTTGACTTGACCCGCGAACGCGTTCGACAAATCAAGGAGAAGGCCATACGCCGAATGAAACACGCTTCCAGAAGTAAGATTCTGAAAACCTACCTTGGCTGATACCCTTCTATAAGGGCCATGCAGGAAAGTAAGAAAAAGCTTCTCCTAAAGGGCACATTGACCGCCATGATTTTTCATGGCGGTTTTTTAATGCTGTTAACCCAAGCAAGTCCGTAAATTGACTAATTTCACAAGCATGAGATACCCACCATTGAAAACCCTGACTGCCATCTTTTTGATTGCTCTGTTAGCAGCCTGTTCTCCAGCAAATAAAGCTTTGAAGCACAGTAAATCCTTGGCAAAATCTGGACTAACCTATGAAGCAACCCTGGCGGCCTTGGATGCAGTTGAGGCAAAGCCCAATTACAAAAAAGCCATGGTTCAGGTGAAAACCCTTGGCACCAAGGAGATTCAAAATCAAATGCGTGAGTTCAATGAGCTCAGGACAGCTGGGGAGACAGTTGGTGCTTTGGATGCCTACGTCAGAGCATGGGACATCGAACAGAGAGCTGCCAACCTAGGCGTTTTACTCACAGGCACTTCAGCTCATGCCAGTGACTTCGCCAACCTGCGAATCGGTTACATCCAAGAACTTGACGGCAAAGGGCAAGCTGCTTTGCAAAGCGAAGATTTCACTGCTGCAGAGCGCATTTATGTGCGTGCGTTGAACTACGACCCAGAGAATGAATCACTCAGGGCATCATGGGTGACCGCTGTTGGCGAGCCCGCCTACCGTGAAGCACAAAGCTTGATGACTGAAAGCAAATACCGGACAGCATACATTGTACTTGAGGACCTTGAGCGCTTAACGGAGACCACATACAAGGACGCTAGAGACATTCAAAGCAAGGCAGTAAAAAAGGGCTCTGTCACTATTGGTGTCAGGGATGTGCTTGCCCCAACACGGCAAGAGTTGGATATCGCAAGGGGCTTGCGATCGGATCTCATCAGCAACCTGATTGGCACACAAGACCCATTCATTGCATGGATTGACTGGAATGAGAAAAACCGTTATGAAGCCACTGAGCAACCTGACTATTTGTTGGAGCTTGAAATGACCAACTGGCGTGAGATGCCTGGGGTTCGAACCAGCTATGAACGCAAGGGCTATCGCAGGGTAGCAATCGTGACCAAAGACCCGGACACAGGTGCTAAAGCCACAACCTACGACTACCAAAAGGTGATCTACCACGATATCGATTTCAAGTACTTGGTTCACGGGGCACTCAGGATGGCATTGGTCGAGCCAACGACCAAAGAAGTGCTTGTGAGCCGTGAGGTTGAAGACATCGTTGAACGCACCATTGCTACGGCACAGTATAGCGGTGACGCGACCAACATCTACCCTGGTCATTGGACTAACAGGTCTGAGGATAAGCCCAGTGATGTCGTGAACCATTCTGGCAAGGCTGTATTGACTTCGCGGTTTCGAACCAGCAACAACCCGAGAATCATTTACCAGATGCAGGAGCAGATAAGGAACTCACTGGTCAAAAAGGCATCCATCACCATGTTTGAAGCCATGCATAGCTCAACTTTCTTGCCTTAAGGAAAGATAATCACGCTTTGAGTTAGAGATTCCACTTAACTTTGCGGCACATATCTGGGGCTGACCGGTTTTGACAGCAAGCCGATAGATCATGTAAGCATGTCGAGCTATTGGGTTGATGCTCGCAAATACAACATCCAATTTTTTTAACTGGCGAGCACAACTACGCTCTTGCCGCTTAATTCTCGATAGAGAGCTAAGCTTATTCTACACTAGGTGCAGAAGCAAGACATCCCTCAAGATCCCCGTTCTACGGAGCTTGATCAAGGGGTGTAGTAAGGTAGAACTAGGGTGAAGCATGTCATGGGCTGATTCTGAAAACATACATGGCTAAGTGCTGGTTGGGTTGTCACTCATCAGGCCTGCATCGAAAACCAATGAATGACTAAGCATGTAGAAGGCACGATATGTCCTTGCCTGGACGTGGGTTCGATTCCCACCAGCTCCACCAAAAAGAAACCCACTCAAATGAGTGGGTTTTTGTATTAGAGTGGAGTTTTGTATTATTGTTAAAAATAAAATTATGAAAACAAAATTATCCTTATCTATTCTTGGTTTATATAACACATTAATGGGTTTAATTATGATGTTCTTTGCTGCGGCACTTGGAAATGAGATTGTTATTTCAGAAAACGCTGATGTATTAAGAATGGGAGAATTATTCCACTACGGACTATCACCAGCTCTCTTAATCATTGGGCTAATGTTATTTCTTTCAAGAGACTGTTCAATTGAAACAGCTAAAAAACTTTTACTAGCATACATTATTGGTACAGTCGTTCTTATGTATGTATTCTTTGGAATAATGGCAGATGAATCGTTAATGAATTTTAGTATTGAAACTGCGGTGCCGGATATTGCAATGTTGGTACTATCTATCTTTGGCTACTTAAAAGCAAAATAAAAAAGCTCGAAATAAGGACTCTTAAGTGCACACAGAATAAACCCACTCAAATGAGTGGGTTTATTTTTTATTTATCTTTTTTTAAGCAAAATAAAAGAGCTTTTCAATTTTCATATTCAGTTCATTTGCAATCTTCATTGCCAACTCTAAACTTGGTTTATATCTATATCTTTCAATCGAAATAATAGTTTGGCGACTTACTCCTACATTGGTTCCTAATTCTTCTTGAGTGAACCCATTTTTCTGTCTTACTTCTTTTAAATTGTTTTTTAATATCATTTTAAACGGTTCTATATAAGTAAAACTGATACAATGACTTTACAATTGAGATAAATGCAAGTAGCATAAGAATCAAAAAAACAATTTCGACATCTGTTATGTTAAAGCCGTTATATAATTCTTGGTTTCCCGTTAGATTTAATAATTCCTTGTTTTGAAATTTAGAACATACATATCCAATAAGAATGAATAAAGAGAACTCATAAAGTAAGTATCCCAATTTATAGGATTTTGAATTTATCATATCATCTCTTTCATCTTTAGTTTCATTTTATTTTTATATGTTAAGTTAACTTTACAAATATACATAAACAAATGTAAAGTTTGCTTAACTTTTTAAATTTTTTAGTCCGAGGTTTCACTATATTAGCTTTCTAACCTAAAATCATATACATGAAAAAGATTCTATTTTCTCTCACCGCCCTAACCCTACTGATGTGGGGCTGCAATCAAGCTGGCTCTTCATCCTTAACGGAAGATTCTGTTCGCGAATTTGCCATAAGCCAAATTGAAAACCAGGTGGGTTACGACGATGCCGTTGAAGGGTTTCTTGCCGGACTGTCCGAAGACTTGGTCATCTGGTCAAATCCCGTATGGAAAAATACGCCAAGGAAGTCCTCCTTTAGCAACGTGGACGGAAGTGGATTTTATGAAGATTCAATACAGGTAGTCCTGCATGATGTATACATGATGGGTGATTATGCCAATGTGATGGGCACCATTAAGTGGTACATCGCGGGTGTCAACACAACCTATCGCAATTTCTCTGGAATCATCACCGCAAATGACGATAAGCAACTCCAGTGGAGCCGGTGGGTTGGCATTGACAACTCTGAACTTGCATGGGGATTCCTGTGGCCGAGCAACACCATTGAAGGCGGTTTACAGCCCTACAATGAAATGCGTAATGCCATGATGAATTTGGACAATGTTCGAGCCAAGGAGCTATCGGATTCTCTTGTTGAAGCAGACCCTAGCTGGGCCACAGCACACTTGGGGCAACTCCACTATTATTGGATGAACAATGACAAGGAAAATTTGCAAGTGACGTATGATGCAGCCGTTTCAAAATTGGGTGATGCAAGTCGTGCAGAAAAGCATTTCATCCTCTCCTATACCAGAGACAGAGATGTTGCAAACGACCACTTGGAAGAAGCCCTTCTTTTTGCTCCTGTCGATCCCATGGTTCGCGCCTGGTATGCTTGGGGCGAAGCCGATGCTGATCGTGCCGTTGACATCATGGAGCACGCGTGGGAGCGCCTACCTGAACATGGTGGCGTAAACAACATGATAGCTTATAAGTACATGGCTGCAGGAAACATGGAAAAAGCAAAGCAACATTTTGAAATCTTTGCCCGGGTTCACCCTGATGTCCCTAATGCCTTTGACTCTTATGGTGATTACTATGAAAAAGCAGGCGACCTGGAAAAGGCTAAAGAGATGTACATGAAGGCCTACGAATTGGATAACACCTGGACTGTGTCTAAGGAAAAAGCCGAGGCACTATAAGACATTCTCCATCCATCTGGATGAAGGCACAGTCTGCCCAACACTTTTAACCGCCCGCGCTACGCGTATGGCAATAGAAAACCCGCTACGTTCCGTAGCGGGTTTTACTATTCTTAGCGGAGAAGTGCTGCGGGGAATTCAAAAAATTACTTTTAAGTTGATTATTTAATTTTATTCACTAATTCTAACTTATCAATCACACTCAGAGCTTCCCTTAGTAGAGGAACTATTTGACGTTCATCGGTAGTTTCAACAATATTAATATCTTCACCTTGGTGTTTTCGCACTAAATTTCGATACTCTTTAAGCCCCCAACCTTTTGTTTGTGAACGACTACCTGGAATGGGTAATGTTCTCGCATCATATCTACATGCTCCAGGTGCAAAGAGAATAACCGACCACTTCTTTCTCTGTAATTCTGTGATGAAATCATCATCGTTTGTAATCGAAACCATTTCAGGGTTACCCAATACTTGGGGTAATAACTTAATTGCACGTATACCCATTTCTGGATCGCAACCTCTTACAAGAATACTCTTGTTTGAGTTATCACCTATCTGCTTAGTGTCAATACCATCGTTAATATGTCCTATTAATATATCTCTTGAATCCATTGTCATATTTTTTTAGTTTTAATTATCCCTTGCTGAGCAAATAGAAATGTAGGTATACATAGTAATATAATCCATAATTTTTTCACAATGAGTGCAGTAGGTAATTTGAAAAGTTGATGGGGATTTAAGGACTCAGGGTCTAAAGAGAGATGGTTCTATTTATCTTAACACCCAACAAAAAAAGGAAAAATCAACAACGCTAAAAAAATAGGATTCTGGGGGTGTACGGCACTTGTTGTAGGAAACATGATAGGTTCTGGAATCTTTATGTTGCCTGCCACACTAGCCGCTTTCGGAGGGATAAGTATCGTAGGATGGATTTGCGCATCCATAGGTGCCGTGTTACTGGCCGTGGTTTTCGGGTACCTGGGAAAGCTCGCCCCCGAAGCTAATGGCGGGCCCTTTGCCTACACGAAGTTAGGTATGGGTGACTTCTCTGCTTACTTAGTGGCGTGGGGGTATTGGGTTTCAATCTGGTGTGCAAACGCTGCAATCACAGTGGCTGCCGTAGGGTACCTTGCTGTATTTTTTCCTGTCTTAGGCGAATCTGCCATCGTTTCTATTGTTACAGGGCTGGGCATTATCTGGTTCTTTACTTGGATTAATTCCAAAGAAATTAAAACCATTGCTTTAGTCCAAATCATTACTGCCACGCTCAAAGTCACTCCCATTTTACTTATCGGGATTTGGGGGATATTCTATGTTCAACTGGAAAATTTCACCCCCTTCAATTTCAGTGGAAAAAGTGATTTCTCGGTGATTACAACGACGACCATGCTTACATTTTTTGCCTTTTTAGGCATGGAGAGCGCCACCATCCCTAGTGGAAGTGTTAAAGATTCTGCGACAACCGTAAGAAAAGCTACGATTTTCGGGACGCTAGCCACCGTCGTTATTTATATCATCAGCTCAGTATCTATCATGGGCATCATCCCAGCTGAGGTGCTGGCTGAATCGAGTGCGCCATTTGCAGATGTTGCAGAGATATTTTGGGGAGGGACCGCCAAGTATGTCGTTGCCGCAGGAGCCGTCATAGCAACCATGGGAGCCCTCAACGGCTGGATCCTCATGCAGGGAGCCATCCCTATGGCGGCAGCTCAAGCGGGGTTGTTTCCGACAATATTTGGCAAGGTGAATAAATCCAATTCTCCTATTTACGGAATTATTATTTCAAGTTTTATTGTGTCAATTTTCATGCTTTTCAACTACTCAAATAGCCTGGTTGAAACATTCTCCTACATGATGCAATTGACTACCCTGGCAGTAACCATTCCATTCCTTTTCTCAATAATAAGCTTCGTTATCATTCTTAAGAGGTCCAATTCGGGGTATTACCAGAAACTGACAGTGGCCATTTTCGCCTTTCTCTTTACGGCTTGGATTATGGCAGGATGCGGGTCAGAAGTGCTGATTTCAGGACTTCTATTGTTTTTACTAGGAATACCAATCTACTTTTGGATTACAAGAGAAAAAGCTAAATAACATGGACGATTTTTTCATAGACCCAGATATTACAAAAGCAGAAACTTTGCCTCCTAGATTTTATAGGAGTCAGGAAATATTTGAGAAGTTGGAGGAAACAGTTTTTCTGAAAACCTGGCAATGGATTGGGGATTCTGCTAGCACCGTTCCACTCACTGAAACGGTTCACCCTTTCGTGATGTTGCCAGATTTCTTGAACGAGCCCCTGCTCCTAGTGCGAGACAAAGCAAGTGAAGTGAAATGTCTGAGTAACGTCTGCACACATCGCGGGAACCTCGTGGCCACAAACCCTGGAAAAGCAAAGGGCTTAAGGTGCATGTATCACGGTCGACAATTCGATTTAGCAGGGAATTTCAAACACATGCCCGAGTTCTCTCAGGCAAAGAATTTTCCCAGGCCTTGTGAGGGGTTGCGCGAATTCTCAATAAAAGATCTATGTGGGCATTTATTTGTCTCCCTGGACCCATCTTTTGACTTCTCAGAAGTTATCGATAAGATGAACGAACGCATAGGGCATCTCCCTCTAGAATTGTTCAAACGAAACGACTTACTCAGTAAGGAATACATCGTAAACTGTCATTGGGCTCTATACTGTGACAACTACCTCGAAGGTTTCCACATCCCCTTCGTTCACGAAGATCTCAATAGCGTACTAGACTACGGAAACTATAAAACAGAGATTTACCCCCATATGAATCTACAGATAGGCTATACAGATGGCGGCACAGAAATCTTTGATCTTCCCGAAGGACATCCAGATCATGGAAAAGAAGTAGCCGCTTATTACTATTGGGTTTTCCCTAACATGATGTTCAACTTCTACCCCTGGGGACTCTCTATCAACATCGTCAAGCCTTTAAGTTTGAATAAAACCAAGGTCAGCTTCATCACCTACGTTTACGATGAGACCAAGCTTAATTTGGGAGCTGGATCTCTGTTAGACAAGGTGGAAAGGGAGGATGAATTCGTTGTAGAGAGCGTACATAAAGGGATTCAATCGAGGTTCTACACCTCTGGCCGCTTCTCCCCTTCCAGGGAGCAAGGTGTCCACCATTTCCATGGCTTGCTAGCTAAATATGTTAATGACTAGCTAGGCAATCTTTTCCCATTTGTCATTAATTTAAATGTTCCTAAATATTCCATCTTTCAGTCAGCATTGGGGATTGCCAAACAATCATCACTCATTAAAACCTGCATCCTGCAAAAGAATAAGCCCCGCCAACTTTCGCTGGCAGGGCTTTTAAAATCAATCTGATGACGCTCTTGTTGATGGAAGGCAATCTCCCATCCACCTGTGATCATTCAAAAAATACGATGATCTAGTTCAGTGAATTAAAGGCTCCTGTGAAGTCGCCATAGTTCTGTTGGAACAAGATTTTTCCTTCCTCATCAAAGTCAAATGACGAGTATAAAGGAATAGTTACCGACTTTTCTTCTGTAGAATCTGTGGCTGCTCTAGTTACCTTCCACACACCGTAATAACGAACTGAACCGTCCATCATATTCGTGCTTGCATCAACTCCGGATAAAAATTTAAGTTCTGATATCAGTTCATAGTCATTAATGGCCCAGTTTTTTGGGTTGGAAGCCTTTATGTCATCAAGCGTGATAGAATCTCCAGAATTATAAAGGGTAGATCGCTGCCAAAAACTCTCCTGATTGTGTGTGGAATAATCCGCCGCCTCATTCTGGAAGTTCTCAAGAGCCTTAGTCACAGTGATACAATTTGCTTCATACGTCGCTTGTACATCTGACGTTGCAGTTTCTGATGGCATACACCCTACGACTAATGCGCTAAGTACAGTTATTGCTATATAATTTTTCATTTTTTGTGTTTTGATTAGTTAGTTACCTAAGGTAAGTCTATAAGAGCATAGTATCATCAATTCCTACATGAATCTATGAGGGCATTAAAATCTACATTTACGCATAGCATTCTGACATCAAGAACTGTTTGTATTGAATTTAAAACTCCAACAGGTGAACACACGAAGCATCAAACAAATCATACCGGCAAAACTGGTAGACATGGGTGGCCACCTATTGGATCAACCTTTGCCCGCCAATGAAATCAGGCAAATTGATCCATTCCTACTTATCCACCATTGGAATCATCCCTTGAAAGGGGGCCAAAAACAAGCAGACGTGGGCGTCGGACCCCATCCACATCGAGGGTTCTCTCCCGTCACCTTTGTATTTAAAGGCACGGCCCATCACAGGGACTCTTTAGGCAACGATGCCATTGTAGGACCCGGCGGAACACAGTGGATGCATGCAGGCAAGGGCATAACACACAGTGAACGCCCAGGCAAGAATCTAGTGGAGCATGGCGGAGACAATGAATTCATTCAATTTTGGGTGAACAGTCCTGCCAAACACAAAATGGAGCCCCCCTACTACCATCCGCTTTCCGATGAGGACACCCCAAAAGTGAGCAAGGGGCAAGCTACAATTGCAGTGGTCGCTGGTGAATTTGATGGCATCAAAGGGCCAATGAAAACCTACAGTCCACAAACCCTGTTGCGTGGTGAAGCGCCTGCTGGCGCTCTCTTCACCCTGGACCTTCCTCAATCGTTCAATGCCTTGATTTACCTACTGAACGGCAGTCTTGTTGTTGACGGAAACAAGGCCAAGGACAAAGACATGGTATGGTTCAACAACGATGGGGAATCCATCCACATTGAGGTCACAGAAGCAAGTCGCTTCATTGTTTTATCTGGCGAACCCATCAATGAGCCTGTTGCCAGCTATGGCCCCATTGTCATGAACACCCAATCGGAAATCATGGATGCCCTTCAGGACATTCAATCTAATGGAATGGGGATTCTCAAGGAAGCATTTGATTGAGCTATCACATCTGACAGCTTGAATCACAGGGTTGAGGTGCCCTTGAATTAACTCAAGGCCTTCACCCTCTCAAACAGCACATTATTTTCAAGATGGATATGAATGTGCAGGTCATCTTGGAAGGCTTTGAGATGGAAGTACAAAGCCTGATAAGTATTGCAGGCATGATCTGGCGGGGTGAATCCATCACTTAAACGCTCAATCTCCTTAAACACATCACCTGCATCATCATGCTCATGCTCCATGGCTGCAATGGGGGCATTCAACGCTGAAGATTGAGTGATGCTAACGCCATCCAACAATTGTTTGATAGCAGGGAAGAGGACCCTTTCCTCCTTTTGGAGGTGATTGGTTAGTTCCACTGACACCCCTTTGAAAAGCTTAGCTATGGTGATGGTTTCTGGGTGATGATGCCCATGAACCTTTGCGACCTTGTTGGCAAATTGCATAATCACAGGCATCGCCTCCTTCACATATCTGTGATGGTGCTCAATGACATGATCAATGAGTTGATCCAATGGGAGATCCAAGAAATCATGCTCAGCTTCACTTTCATCTAAATCTAGAATTTCCTGAATGACCTTGTTGCCATCAACATTGTGCTTTTTGCATGCCTCAGAGACAGACCGACCGCCGCCGCAACAGAAGTCGATGCCATATTTCTTAAAAATGGTTGCAGTTCGCATGTCATTGGCCACAATGCTGGCAACCGTATCTTCTTTCATGATCTATCAATTATTGCAAAGAAAAGAATGGCACCTTGAATAAAATATGACAAAAGTCACCCTTGGCGGCTCTTGATGGCAATATGACCTTTGTCACATAACATCCAAGTGTAACTCCATACATTTGAACCATGAATGCATCATCAAGTAACTCAGTCCATTGGGAGGGAATTTATACCACCAAAGGAGATCTCGATGTTGGTTGGTACCAGGAAACACCCGTAACATCTCTGACTTTGATTGACGAACTTGGACTGGATACTGACTCAGCAATCATAGATATTGGCGGTGGCAACGCCAACCTGACACAAGGCCTTCTTGACAGAGGTTTTTGCAACCTATCCGTCTTGGACATCTCTGAGAAGGCATTAGCTAGAACCCAAAAGAAAATGGGCCCCGCATCAAATGCTGTTTCATTCATTGCGTCAGACATCATTGCCTGTGATCAACTGAAATCTTACGACCTCTGGCATGACCGCGCTACCTTTCACTTCTTGCTGGACAATAAGGACAAACAAGCCTATATCAATCTGGTAAAACAACACCTCAAGGCCGGCGGACACATGATTCTGGCTACCTTTTCTTTATCAGGTCCCAAGACTTGCTCAGGGCTCCCAATCATACAATACAGCGCTAAAATGCTCGTTGAGATTTTTGGTGAAACATTCTCCTTGAAGCAAGCCATGGACATTACCCATATCACCCCATCAGGTCATAAGCAACCCTTCACCTACACCCTTTTCGAACGGCAAGGATATTAAGCACGCTTGTACCATTAAAATCCTCATCCAAATCAAGCACAAACCATGGCAAACCCATTCTCTACATCTACCTGGTTACTCGCTGCAGCAAGCATCATGCTACTCGCCTGTAGCCAACAAAGAGACTTACAAAGAAACAAACCGGAATTTGAAGTCCTGTGGTATGGAGCCTTGAAAAACATGATGCATAAGAGTGACCTTAGCGCAAAAGCAGATCTAGCTGATTTAGCAGATGTAGAGCATCTCTACGCATTAGGTGCTGTAGTTGACCTCAAAGGTGAGATTCTCATCATGGACAGCGATGTTTTGGTATCCTCAGTTGAGAACAATGCCCTTGTGGTGGATAACAGTTATGACAATGAAGCCTGCTTGCTGGTTCATGCTTCTGTGGCAAACTGGCTATCATTGATGGTGCCAGAGAATATCGTCAGCAAAGACCAACTTGAGGCTTTTGTGCGTGCAAGCGCCGCCGCAAATGACATCGACACCACCGCGCCATTCCCCTTCTTGATCAAGGGCCACCTGTCCTCCATGGACTGGCATGTGATCAACTGGTCTGAAGGCGACACAGAGCATAGCCATGAAAAACACATTGCATCAGGCCTTCAAGGCACATTGCATGATGTGGATGCAGATATCCTTGGCTTTTACTCTAACAGCCATCACGCTATTTTCACCCACCATACAACCAACATGCACATGCATGTCGCTACCCGAAATATCGCTGGCCATTTGGATGATGTCACCCTGTCATCAGGATGTGTCCTAAAACTTCCCGAATAATGAAAAGCAACTTGCATAAAATCGATCGCCTGCTAAGACTAGTCTTTGCCTTACTTGTAGGCATCTATTTCTACTTGGAAGGTCGACCTGAAGGCTTTCAGTATGACTTAATCTTCTATAGTGCCATCTTGTTTGGCGTCAGTGGCATCATCAACATCTGCCCACTGTACAAAGTGTATGGAATCAGTACTGCGCCTGAAGACAATCGAAGCGACGGTGGTAACAATAACAAAGCATGAAGCATTCACTATTTACACTCCTGTTAATCTTTACCTTCAGCCAATCTGCTCAAGGTCAAAAAGCTGCCTATCAAATCTACCAGAGCAATGGCAAGACAAGCAGCTATAATAAGTTGTTAAAAAAGGCAAAAAAGGCTGACATCATTCTCTTTGGTGAGTTGCACGACAACCCCATCAACCACTGGCTGCAACTGGAACTCAGCAAAGATTTGCTTTCCGACAAACTCATCATGGGCGCTGAAATGATGGAGTCCGACAACCAAGTTGTTGTGGACGAGTACCTCGCTGGATGGATTTCAAGCAAGAAGTTGATCGAAGAAAGTAAAACCTGGCCCAACTTCACCACAGACTACCTCCCATTGATGGCATTGGCTCAATCCAATGGCATTCCCTTCATTGCAACAAACATCCCTAGGCGCTATGCCTCCATCGTATACAGCCATGGCTTGGACACCTTGAATCACCTCAGCAGCAAAGCCTTAGGCTGGATCGCGCCACTCCCTATTGCCTTGGATACCGCGGCGGCCTCCTACCAAGAAATGCTGGCGATGGGCATGGGACATGGTGGAGACAATCTCCCTAAGTCACAAGCCATCAAGGATGCCACCATGGCGCATTTCATACTGGAATACTGGCAGGATGGCAGTCAGTTTATTCATTTCCATGGCACCTTCCATAGTAAATGGCATGAAGGCATCTGCTGGCAGTTGTTGCAACAAGACCCCAAGCTGAATATCCTGACCATTGCCAGCCATTCACAAGACCATATTCAGACATTGGACAGCTCGCAGGTAAACATGGCAGACTTTATCCTCGTCACACCTACCAACATGACCTCTACCAAGTAATTCGTTCACGCTAGTAGCCTAGAACAAAATTTCAATCCAATTCTTAATTTCTATCGAATGAAACACATTATCTTTTTCCTTTTTGCCCTTCTTACTGGACCTTTTTCATGGGCTCAAAATTCTTTGCCCATTCCTGCTGCATTAACAGGCAGCAATTTCAACTTGACACTGCAACACGATTCTGTGGTGTTTTACCCTGGCTATCAAACAAATACCATGGGGGTCAATGGCGCTTTGCTTGGTCCAACTCTCATTTTTCAGCAAGGCGATTATGTCAACATCAATGTGACCAATCAACTGATTGACACCACCACCATGCACTGGCACGGCATGCATGTGCCTGCCGGCTACGACGGTGGCCCTCATTCAAAGATTTACCCTAATACCACATGGTCACCATCATTCACCATCATGGACCGCGCAAGTACCATGTGGTACCACCCTCACCTTATGCACAAAACCAATGAACATGTGCAAATGGGTATTGCTGGCTTCATTATCATCAAGGATAGTTTGGAGGCCGCATTGATGATTCCTCGCACCTATGGCGTCGATGACATACCATTGGTATTCCAAACCAAGTCCATAGATGTAAATCGCCAAATCGATGTGAATATGAACAACAGCGCATTAGACACCATGCTATTAACCAATGGTGTCATAGGAGCAACCCTCAATGCACCTTCGCAGGTCATGAGATTCAGACTTCTAAACGGTGCATCTGAGCGATCATTCAATATTGGCCTTAGCAACAATGCAAATTTTCAAGTGATTGGCAGTGATGGCGGCTTACTTGCAGCACCAATCAGCATGAGCCGATTGCTGATTTCTAATGGTGAACGTTATGAAATTCTGGTAGACCTTTCAAGCAATCAAGGTGACACCATACAAATCATGAACTACGGCTCTACCATCTCAGGTAGCGTGTATGGAACAGCCTCCATTTCAGGTATGGGTGGCGCTACGATTCCCAATTACAGCAGCAATCCACTCAATGGCGCAAATTTCCCCCTGTTGACCATGCATGTTACCAGCAGCACCGCTAACCCCGTCACAAGCATTCCAACAGCTTTAGTGCCAACCAACGTTTTAAACGTAGCTGATGCAAACCACAATCGAACCATGGCTATGGCACCTGCAGTCATGGGGCCACAAGGCTCAATTAATGGCCCATTCCGCATCAACAATGCCACGTTCAACATGTCCGTCATCAATGAAGTTGTTCCACTAAACAACACGGAGATTTGGACACTCACCAACCAAAGTGCCATAGCTCATCCATTCCACATTCACGATGTACAGTTCAATGTCATTGAAGTCAACGGTGTTGCACCGCCCTTGCATCAGCAAGGATGGAAGGATGTGATTCTCGTGCCTGCCCACCAAGGCTCTGTGAAGTTTATTACAAAATTTGAAGACTTTGCGGACCCCATCATTCCCTACATGTACCACTGCCATATCCTCACGCATGAAGATGGCGGCATGATGGGCCAATTCACAGTCGTAGACAACAGCAGTGGCTTAGATGATATTCATTACGACAACTTCAGCATTTACCCTAATCCTGCAGAAGATTTTGTGCAAATTGCCTTGAAAGGTAACGGTCCAGAACCTATCAGTATCACCAATGCCCTAGGCCAAGTTGTCATTCAAGGAAGCATAACTGCTCAAACATCACGGGTGAACCTTTCGCAGCTTAGCCCTGGCATGTACATCATCCGAATAGGTGCAGTTAGCGAACCCCTGATAGTGCAATAGCCGTATCGAATTATCAAGCAATAGCCACAAAAAGTAAAGGGCTGGCGAACACATAACACCAACCCTTTAACGCACCGCCTCTAATCGATCACGGCCCTATTTTGAAATCCTGTGAGGGGCTTCCTTTATGGTAACGCGGAATGGAGGGGAATTCGTCTGTGATGACATAATAGTAGGTTCCTGTTGGGTACTCAGGTGTCACGCCGCTGCGGCCATTGGCCTCATCAAGGGTGCCCAATCCATTTACATACTCATAATCGTTGGAATAGGCCCCATCATAGATACCACAGGGTGCTGACCTGCCATCGCCTGGTCGCTCACCAACCTTGAGGCGGTAGCTCGATGTCAACCGAACAATTGCCGAACTTGAGTCACCAGCAAGCTCATAGCCGTATTGGTCATAGATGGGGAATCCATCAGCTGCATAACCCATCAAGGTCATTTCTCCTGGCATGGCATTGATTGAATCCAAAAAATTCAAGGGCGATCCATGGTAATGGTATTTACCATTAGGTTGTACATGAGCATTGTTGCAATCCAAGCCAATTTTCACATTGATTGCTTCCAAGTTCCACTCCCAGTTAGCGTTGGGATTTAAGCGACTATTGTGGGGAAATGGCTCAGCAGCTACAGGGTCCAACTCTACCCCATTCAACAATAGGCCAAAGGAAAATTGAGGTCCTGATGCTGGACCAGAACCCGAGGTTGACAACAAAGGCGTCATGGTTGCCGCAAAAACGGGTTGCAATGGCACCCCATAGCTGGATGCCTGTGCGGTGATCGCATTGGGATTCAATGAGCCAGAACCTGAACCAAATAAGCCAACCTTGTGGTTGGGGATGCTGTTGCTTGTGAATAGCCGCTGGGAACCATTGGTTGTCATGACAAAGCTTGAAGCCTCTGTCAGTGTCACGTCACAAGCGCCACGGCTTTGATCAATCTGATCGGAGTCACAGTCATTGGCCTTTCTGCAGCCAGCTATGAGGGTGATAAACATCAAGGCATAAAGGCCATGAATCGAATGGATCTTGAGCCAGTTATTCATAGAAAATAGTTTAGTATTCATAGCTATTAGACAACGTGCAACCCCATTGGTTTAATTAAGGCATGGCACGATGCATGTCAGCCAGGAAAATGGTCTACCACATGACTACCTTACAGGAGTGAAACAAACCATCTTATTGCTGCTGGCACTTTCCATTGCTTGCGTCAAGCAAGGCCCCATTGATCCTGGTAATGATCCGGTATTCACCATTGTTGCCAACAATGACAACACCTACAGAGGCTTCAATCGAAAAATTGTGGTCTATGGGATTCCCGTCTATGCCGTAAAGGGCGTTGAGGACGTCAACCTCCTACACACTGCCCATGTCTTAGCACAATACCTTGATAACAACGCCGACTCAGTGGTGGATAACCCCCTTGTCCTGGCAGCCATGATCAACCAATCAGCAGCCATGGTTCTATGGACGAATCAGTTTCAAATTAATGGGCCTGGGGCACAGGACCTTGGCAACAATGAAATCCATCCAGGCTTTGTGACGGGTGGGCTGCAAGGCCCCTTTGATGCCACCTTGGAAGAAGTGTTTCACCTGATTAGCCATGCAGGCTATGCTTATGCCTACCCCTCTGCTTTCAATGAAAGTTCAAGCGAGTTATGCTTGGCCATGGATGTGGCTCGAGGCGGTCATTTCACAAGCATACCAAGCAACTACCCATCTGATGCTTGGTATACCTATGACGATGTCACCTGTGATTACGGTTGCATGGCCACAGAGTATTGCTATTGGGCTTTGACCTCGATGCTGGGTGCACAGGCACATCGCTTGGATGACATCCAACATGAATGGACCTTGAACACCTTAGCAAAGGTGCAGCAAGGTGACAGTGCCGTCTACCAATTGCTTAGCAACAGCCAATACCACCTCCCCACGGTGCTACCTGATGGGAATTACCAGCCTTGATTGGTCCACTAGGTTTCCGTTTTCATGCCAACTTGCCTGCAGCACCTCCCCTGCTTGATGCCCCTTTCGTGACAAGCTAATCAGCTGCAAATTGTCTGATGCTTGAAGGCTTGCTGGGGTGATTGATGACCAATAGGACTTGCCATTGACATCCGTCCAAGTCAACCTCAGCTCTCCCCTGGCGGCCAATCTCCTATCAGCAATCACATGCACATGGATGCTATCATTGGCTAAGTTCAAGCTCACCACACATGGCTTGAATGCGTCCTTCACCAGGTGCTGAGCCAGTTTCCATGATCCATCGTGGTTGATCGTCGACCAACTCACGGTTGGCCAGACATCATTCAATTGCCAGTACAATGACCCCATGGTCTGTGGCTTGTTGCGCCTGTGAGACTCAATGGCTGTGGTTAATGCCACGCCTTGAACAAGCTGGCTATGGCGGACCTCTTCTTGGAAATTCTTAGCCTGCAATCCCATTTTCTGCTGGTAATGCTTCATCATTCTAAAGCCATCCATGCCAGCAGCAAGCCACGGCATGAAGGATCGCTGTCGATGAGCCAGATCCATGGTTGATGAATTCCACTGTGTCACGTCAGGGTTCATGGCTTCAATCAAAGGCATTGACGGCAAGGACTGCATGCCATATTCCGACACAAAACGGCCAGGGTTTTCCTTGTAGGAATCCAATGGTGCTTGGTTGAACCATACATCCCATGCATGTTGATCCCCAGATTCTGCATTGGCCAACCGGCCAGGGGATGCGCTGGGAGAGGATGACCAATAACTCAGGTCACTCTGAGCAGCCACAGCATCTGGCAGCAGATGATGAAACACCTTGTCATACGCTTTCCACAAGGCCAATGAGTCAGCATTGTTGAGCTGATAGGCATCCTGCCAGCCCCACTTGAACCACCCTGTCAATGACTCGTTGTTGCCGCAATACAACACAACTGAGGGGTGCAAGGATGCGCGCTGAACCTGCTCAACAGCCTCCTTTAGAATATTGTCATGCATGGCTTGATTCGTTGGAACCATGGTGCAGGCAAACATGAAATCCTGCCAAATCATCAAACCCAAAGAATCACAAGTCTGGTAAAAAGCTTTGTTTGGGTAGACTGCGCCACCCCATACCCGAAGCATGTTCATGTTCGCCTTTGCTGCATCGATAAGCAGGGCTTTTTGCTTAGCTCTGGCACGGGAAGCGAAGAAGTCTGCAGGAATGACATTGGCCCCCATGGCAAAAACGGGGATGCCATTGACCGTGACATGCATGGCCTGGCTGCTTTCCGATGGCAAATGCCATTGAATGGATCTCAAGCCAACATGGCCCCGAATGCGCTGCTCAGCCATCTGAATCTCGTAGGGATAACGATGAGCTTCCCCTAAATTGTTTGGCCACCAACGTTGGGGTGACTGCCAGGTGACCAGGCGTTCATGGGGAATAGCTGTGGTGTGAACCTCTGCACCTGGCATACCCAGTGACCACGGTGGCAATGGCCCCTGACCTTCAGTAGACAGTGTCAATTTGTAGGCTGCAGAGTCTGCCGTCAGATGCAATCGGGTCCAACGGTGGCCGGTAATCCGACGCGTTGACCATGGGGTGACAACAATTTGGCGCCAGATACCTGAGGTCAGCAAGCGCGGAGACCAATCCCACCCATGATGGTACTGTGCCTTGCGTAGGTAAGGGCTGATGCGATCGTTTGGGTCGCCTGGCTCATTGGAACAGGGCACGGGCAATGCATGGTCTGCCTTTGCTGCCAACCCTGCCTTGATGGCTGAAGTGAAATGCACCGTCATCACATTGTCAGTTGCCTGAATCCAGGGGCGCACATCCACTTGCCAGGAGCGATGCATGTTGTCAGCCTCCAACAACGGATGACCATTCAATGTGACCGTTGCATAGGTGTCTAAACCCTTGAAATCAAATGTGACATGGGCATGGGACATCCAATCAGCTTGCGCATCAAAATGAGCCAAATAGACCCAGTCTTTGGTCTCCACCCACTGCACATCATGTTCATGGGTTGACAGAAAAGGATCTGGGATCACCCCTTCACGCATCAAATCCAAATGCACTGATCCTGGAACCTGTGCAGGCAGCCAGTGCAGGCTATCGCTCGAAGCGAAGGTCCATTGTGCAACAAGGGGAGATTGGGCATTCACATGCCATGATTGCATCAGCATCAGCCATGCAAGAAGGAAGCTAGTTGTTCCGTTTCTCAAAATTGTCAGACTGTGATCTGCGGTAGGCCCTCACGGCTAGGACCCCAATGGCAAAAGCGATGGCACCATAAAAGCTCAGGCGGAGGCAGGTACAACCGTGACAACCGATCTGAAGGTGGCGGCCTATGATGAATATTGCACTGAACATCAGTCCTGTCGGATTTTCACAGCTGTGCCATAGGCAAGGATTTCTGAGGCGCCTTGCATGATGACAGAGGAAGAAAATCGGACAGATACCACAGCATCTGCACCCATGCTTCTCGCATCATCTATCATGCGTTGGTAGGCATGCTCTCTGGCATCTGCCTGTAGTTGGGTGTATTCGGAAATTTCACCGCCCACAATGTTTTTCAGGCCAGCGAATATGTCACGGCCAATATTTCTTGCGCGCACAGTGCTTCCACGAGCCATACCTAGGGTTTCTGTGATGGTTTGTCCTTGAATATGGTCGGTGCTAACTGCTTTCATCTTTTTTGTCAATATACGAAACTGTAACTCAATCCAAGCCGCCAGACGCCAACAACTTTTTCCATGTCGACTCGTTCACTGACACAGGAAAGTCTTGACCTAAACTGCTGAGCCAATCAATTTCTCGTGAGGCTTGCAAATCAGAAACAACCTTGCCCTTGCATTCATCCAAGGCCTTAGGTCCTGCTGGCTGACTGGTGACCGTGGCAGCAACCACCCAGCCTTTGCCATGCTGGATAGGCCCCGTGACGGAATCCCCCAAGGCTGCATAAGACAAGAAAATAGCTGCCTTTTCAGATGACGTGGATTGCCCCACTTCCAAATTTTCGTAATCATCACTGACCACCGCAAGGGCATCCTTTGCCTGCAAGACCCGCATCACTTTTTCTGTGGGCGTGCCCTGGTTAAGCATCTTGACAGCCTGCTTTGCCATCCCTTCTTTGTCTAAGGTGAACAAGGTGCCACTGTAGCGATCTGCCCACTGATAATTGGCTTGATTCTCATTGAAAAAGGCCTGCAGGCGGCTGCTGTCCATGGCGTAATCCCAAACTTCCTCTCGCATGAGATCAAAGACCAAGATTCCTTCGCGGTATTCTTGTGCCAAGTAGCGAAAGGCGTCATTTTCTATGGGCAAACGCTTTTCAGCTTCCTCAATCATCAAGCCCTCAATGAGGGGATCCAGCTGGCCATAGACCAACTCCTTGGTGAAGCCTTCTGGCAAACCTTGTCCTGCCATGGCCGCGAATTCAGCTTGAGACAGTGTCACCTTGCCCTTCAACCCATCAAAGCTCAAGGCCACCTTGTGCATATTGGTTGTTGACTTTTCTAGCTCCATTGCATTCATCACTGCATCGAGAGATCGACCGTGAACCTTCAAACCGTAATCTTTCCTCAATCGAGCGATGTAAGCCTTCTGGCTTGACCTTGAACGGTCATCACGGCGAATTTTTGTCTTGAGATTACCTTGAACACGCTCTAGATCCGGTACTTCTGTGAGAGCCAAGCGTTGAATGATATGCCAACCCATGCTTGAACGAATCGGCGCGGTGAAATCGCCATCGTTTTCAATACCAAATGCAGCATCCTCAAACGCAGGTAACATCTCGTTGAGGCCAAATGGCTTCAACGTTCCTCCCTTGGTTGTCGAGGTGATGTCCTTGGAATACTTGCGTGCCATGTATCCAAAATGCTCACCATCAAGCAGCTTCTGATGCACCTCTTGCATGGTAGGTAGTGCCTCGGCCGCAGATTCCTCATCCTTTGCTGGCATGAAAATGTGCGCGACTTCAACCTGGTATCTCGCTGGTCGTCTACCTGTCACCTTGATTAAATGGTAACCAAACTGGCTGCGGATAGGACCTACAATCTCACCCTGGTTGGCCTGGTAACAGGCTGACTCAAAATCATAGACCATGGCAAAGACATTGAACCACCCCAGATCGCCACCTCGGGAAGCACTGTAACTGTCTGAAGACACATGCTTTGCAAGCACCTCAAATGGCTCACCGCGGATGATGCGTTTTTTGATGACCATCAATTGCTTGTAAATCCTAGCGGTATCTGCCGGTAAAGCATTTTCAGGTAAATCGAACATGATGTGCGATGCCCTGACGTCAGTCTGCATGCGTGCATAGGTCTCTTGCAGCAGCTTTTCATCGCTTTTGCGGTCACTCATGTATGGCTTGAGTAATTCACGATAATAGCCATTGTACTCCCGAAGAAACTGTGCAAGGGTATCCTTTCCTGCCGATTCAGCCAATGCCACCTTTTGCTTGAATTGGCTGTAAAGCTGGAGGTATTCCCTGGGGGACTTAGGGTCAATGCCGTGGCCGACATCTTTGTTTTTATTGAAAACATACATGAACTCACCCACGGTAACCGCCTGGTCAGCCACTGTGAACAGGGTGGCATTGTGGTTCAAGCTTTGAGCCTGAACAAGGCTGGCAAAAGCAAAAAGGAGTATAAAAAGGGTCTTGCGCATCATGAGGTAGAAGTTTGAGGGGCGAATTTAAGTCCTGAACGGCTTAATACATCCACTTCCCTTGGTAAGGATCGTAGGTATTGATGCCAAATTTGAATTTGAACCCTTGAGGCACGATGGTGCCTGGCCTTGATACGTAATACATGCCCCATCGCATGGTCTGATCATAGAGCTTGAATTTTCGCTCTAACCCCACATAAGTTTCAACCTGCAATGGGCCAAATTCTTCTGTCCAAACGGCACCATTACCTAAAGCCAACTCAAGGTTCATGCGATTGATCAAGGGAACCCATTTGAGCAAAGCCCCTTCAAAGTGATGGATTGCATAGAGTTCCATGTAAGACTTTGGGGTGTGGTAAGAACCCTGCAAGGTTTGCAGTGAAGTCAACGGGTCAGAAAACAACCCCTTGTCTGACCCACGGAAATAGCGGTGCTCAATCAATTTAACCTTGCTGTAATCGTCCGTGAAGAATGAGCCACCTCCAGCTCGCCAATAAGTGTATCCCATGCGAGGCCAGTTCACATCCTGCATCATGGACAGTTCCAGGTGGCTGTAATCCACGTCAGATCCCATGAAATCAGGAATACCCCTGGACAGTTTCAAGCGCACATCGGGGTACTCGCTTCCAAGGATCAACTTTCGGTTGCCTTTGAGAATGTAGCGCTGCTTATGTCGGTAGAGCAAGTCTACAGCTACCAAAGCCACCGTGTACTCCTCAAAATCAGTGGGTAGGTTCAACTCGCCAAACAGCTCATTGGACCAAGCAGCAAATGTCATGTCATCAATGGGCAGCCTGTCTGAAAAATCAAAGCTGAACTTTGCATACAAACCATTGACAAGTTCCGACCGATGGCTGCCACTGAAGAATACCGTTCTAGCAAAATTGCCTCTAGAAAATGTTGCCAGCAAAGATTCATAGCTGTTGAGCACCATGAAGTCATCCCCCATGGACAAGTTGACTTCTGCAAAGCGCTTGGGGTCATACATGAAGCTTCCTTCAACCCTGCCCTTGATGTCCTGGTTCTTGAAACCATAGTTGAGATTGGCAGCAAGGGTGAATCGCTGATCATTGTTGAATTTTCGCTGGAAACTAAATGCTGGTGCCCACCGCATGCCACCAATACCCATCGGTCTAAATTGAGAAATCAATGGCGAATAAGCATAACGGTAACCTTTGCGATGGTTGCGGTGGCCCCAACCGGTAAGCAAGGGCTTGTACCATTTGAAGCTGTTGTATACGGTCTCCACAGAATCCTTGAACCCATCGCTGTCATGGTACAAGCTTAAGCTGTCCTGGTAGCTGATATGCCGATTCTGGTCCTGGGTCAAGGGGAGGCGTCGAATGCGCTCCCATGCTTGTGCATCCTGTGTGAAAGCATCCGCTGCATAGGACCTCACTGCCAGTTCAGGCGCCTCCCATGTGGGGTTTACTTCATGGCTTTCAAGCAACATTTCAACCCTTGCGTGCATGCCCCCAGGACCGCGATAGGTCCAAGTGCTTGTGGTTGGCATGTCAATATTTGGGTCCAGGTTTTCATAGGATTGACTGACATGCACTGAGTCCAGCCCCACCAACACGTGAGCAGGTAACAGAATGTCTGATTGCTTCAATTGACCCGTTTCAACCACCAACACCACGGTCCCAGACAAGCCCTTACCACTCACCTTAGGCTGAAAATGGACGCTCACCAAACCCTCTTCCTGCAAGGAGTCATTCGCAATCCAAAAGCGGTAATGCCATGCCGCATCAACAGCCAGTGGGCTGACAATGGGCTGACTCAGAAAGCGGCTCAAGTGAATGCTCTGCTGCCAGAGATTCAAGTCTGCATCGCCGAGCCCTTGAATCCAATGATCTGAAGAGCCTCTAGGAGATTGGCTCATTGGGACAATGTCATCACGGGGGCTGCCCATTTCTACTGACATTGACATCTCCATTGAATTGCCAAAGTCAGGCGAATCGCCTGCCTGGTGTTCATCGATGGCCAGGATGACATCCCTGTGGGTCAGTGGGTAGCGAACCCATGAGTCAGCCACGAATTCCAGGAGGTGATCCTGACCCATTGACACGAAGCTGCTCTTCACATGGGTCGTGCACCGAAGACGTTTGATTGCACCGCGCTGAGCTTGCGCACGCAAACGGGCTCGAGACATGATTTCCTTGACCCATGCATCTGGATCCGCAGACAACTGCACTGTTTGCAACTGAATGGGGTCCGTATTTTGTGCTTGTAGACTGAGCGTGAAAACAAGCAACACAATGGGGAAAAGGGGTCTCAACATGCTGGAATGGTTGGCACAAACATACTAAGATTTCATGCTACCTTGTTTGCATGAACAAAGGGGTGATTTTGTTGCTATCCGCATGGATATGTACGGCCTGTAGCGAGCGTGACAATGCATGCCTCAATGACCGTTTACCTGACTTCAAAGCATGGTGTTGTCCCAATGGTTCAACGGTAAGCACGTACCACTTCCAAGGTGACCTGGTGCAGGTTTACCAACCTGGATCCTGTGGTGCAGACTTTCCTTCTTATGTCCTTGGTTCAGCTTGTGACACGCTGGGTTTCCTTGGTGGAATTGCTGGATTTACTGACATTCAAGGGGTGAATTTTCCCAACAATGCCACCTTCGAAAAAGTCATCTGGAGCAATTAGGAGAATGGCTGACAAAGCCGGACTTTTGCGGGATGCAAATGACCCTTGGATTGATTCGTGAACGCAAGAACCCGCCTGACCAGCGCGCAGTCCTCAGCCCCAGTCAATGCACTGACCTATTGCATCACTACCCTAGCCTACGCATCCTGGTTGAACCCAGTGAAATACGGGCATTTGCCAACCAAGATTACGTGGATGCCGGATGCCAGTTGACTGACCAATTGAGCGATGCTGATTGGCTGCTTGGCGTCAAAGAGGTGCCGGTAGACCATCTGCACCCTGGCAAAACACACTTTTTCTTCTCGCACACCTACAAGCGACAACCCAGCAACCGTGACCTATTGAAGGCTTGCGTTGACAAAGGGGTTCGCTTGATCGACTGGGAGCTGCTCAAGCACAACCATGATCGGGTGATTGGCTTTGGCGTCTACGCAGGACTTGTTGGCGCCTATGAAGCCTTGCGTGGCTATGGCATGAAGCGCAAGGAATTTGACTTATCACCTGCTTTGAAATTAGGCACCGTGTCTGAACTCAAACGCAGTTTGCAAGCGACCAACACTTCACTGAGGGCTGCTATCACAGGCTCTGGCCGCGTAGCTTCCGGCGCAAGAGACATGTTATTGGCAGCGGGCCTCAAGGAGGTTAGCCCTGAGGCGTACCTGAGCAATGAACAAGCAGCCTGCTTCACCGTGCTTCCCGCATCAGCCTACGTTCAAAGAAGCTCTGATGGCGGCTTTAACAAGGGTGAATTCTACCAGCGCCCAGACCTTTACCGCAACAATTTTTTGCGATTTGCCCGTTGCACAGACCTGTACCTCGCTTGCCATTACTGGAAGGATGGCAGCCCGCCATTTTTCACTGCTGAAGACGCCTGCCATCCTAACTTCAATATCCAATTTGTGGGTGACATCAGCTGCGACATTGATGGACCTGTGGCTTGCACGTTGAGACCCAGCACTGCCGATTCACCTTTCTATGGTTGGAATCCACAAAAGCATCAGGAAACTGACCTGCTTGCAAAAGGAAGCATTGGCGTTTTAGCCGTGGACAACTTACCCTCGCAAGTGCCAATGGATGCCACAGAGGGATTTGGCAAGGCCTTCATAGAGCAAGTACTCAAGCCCCATCTCCGCGGCGAAGGAGAGGACATGCTCTGGCAGGCCAGCGAATGCGCCAATGGGTCACTGACAAACAAGTTCAAGCATTTGGCCGGCTACATGCAGGCTATGGATCTGCAGGATTACCCTGTGAGTCAATGGGAAAGCCTGATTTTGCAATCCATCCAAGGGGTGAGGGATTCCTTGGAAACCCTTGCCAACCAAGGCGATGAACCAACCTTTCGCAACACGGTGCTAGCCATGGAACAGATGGGGCATGTGCTGGACCAGCATACCTCTGTCCTTTTCAATGCCAACTCAGCCTGCACAACCCCTGAAATTCAACGCATCACTCAGGCCGTCTCTGCCCCCTTGAGCGAATTAGGCAATGACATCATGTCCCACCCTAAGCTCTTTCATCTGGTGGATACCGTCATGCAATC